>Ga0079224_100015172_pt1 | contig 10780 bp, 9 predicted proteins | sample Stecom2015_FD_80414 | JGI IMG/M metagenome (GOLD analysis project Ga0079224, IMG submission 80414) | Agricultural soil microbial communities from Utah to study Nitrogen management - Steer compost 2015 | ecosystem: Environmental > Terrestrial > Soil > Agricultural land | place: USA: Utah...
GTATCTTTGTACTGTGATTTAATCTTTTCATATTGTTCCTGCATTGGAGTAGACATATGTTAGCAATTAACAACTGCTTAGATATTTCAAATCTGATCTATTTTATCTCTCTAAATTCAGCATCCTCAACCTCTAAACTACCATGATAGCTAGAAGACTGTTTTTCTCTATGTGTCTGCCTAACTGCTCTTTCTTTTCTTTTCCTTCGGCTTTGTGAAGAAACTTTTTCTTCTTTAAACATATTTTCAGATAAGTTCCTGAATTCTCTTAATTTTGTATTCATAAGGTCTTTAGCTGTGAAAAAGTAGAAGAGAGTGATTATTGCAGATACAACAAAGATCAAAGCACAAAATGAAATTATCAATTCCAGAATAAGCATAACAGAAATTTCAAAATTTAAATCACTTTGATTATATCAAATAGATTTAAGTATTCTAATAGTATGAATTTTCAAAAAGATGATATGTTAATATATATTTTATCCATATTTTTTAATTCAAAATAATGTGCGGAATTTTTGGGTATGCAGGTAATGAGGATGCTGCAACGAGGATACTTAACGGATTAAAAAGATTGGAATATAGAGGATATGACTCATGGGGAATTGCTGTTAGTAAAAATGAAAACATTGAAATATTTAAAAGAGTCGGTGCTATAGGAGATATTAATTCAAAAGATTTAAAACTGCCTAAATCAGGTATCGGAATTGTACATACAAGATGGGCTACTCATGGCGGAGTAACGGAAATTAATGCTCATCCCCATTTTTCAACAGATAAAAGCTTTGTTTTAGCTCAGAACGGTATTGTAGAAAACTATCAGGGATTGAAATCAGAATTAATTCAAAAAGGATACAAATTTATCTCACAAACAGACACCGAAGTTATTGTCAGATTAATTGAAGATAAGCTGACAAATTCAGAAAATTTGATTGAAGCTGTCCGAAGCGCATTTTTAGAATTAAAAGGAAGAAACACAATTATTCTTCTAGAAAACAAAAATGACCATATTATTGCAGTCAGGAATGGGTCTCCTTTGGTTGTTGGTTTAGGTAAAAATGAAACTATCATTGCTTCAGACACTTTATCTTTTGCAGACAGAACAAACAAGGTAGTTTTACTTGAAAACAATCAAATGATTGAATACTTAAATGATCAGATCAAACTGTTTGATGTATTAACGAATAACGAACTAGAGATGATCGTAAGCAATTTAGATCATGAGGATATTAATGTTGATCGTGAAGGTTTTGATCATTTTATGATCAAAGAGATAGTGGAGCAGAAATATACAATAGAAACTGCAGCGCAATATACCGAAGATGAATTAAGAGATTTTTTGAATGCCATTAGAAATTCTAAAAAAATATATACAGTAGGAGCAGGAACAGCAGGATTTGCAGCACAGCAGATAGCCTACTATTTAAGAAAATATGCAGGAATTGTCGCAGCAGAATTAAGATCATACGAAACTGAAAGTTACCGTAACTTATTCTCAAAGGATGATTTAATCATTGCAGTAAGTCAAAGCGGTGAGACTGCTGATACAATAGAGGCCTTGGAATTTGCAAAGGAAAAAGGAACTAAAATTGCAAGCATTGTGAATATGCTTGGATCAACAATAACAAGAATGTCTGATTATCCCTTTTTTTCAAGATCAGGACCGGAAATCTGTGTTGCATCAACAAAAGCATTCACAGCTCAAATCGCATGGGGATTACTTGTTTCTTTGAGTTTGATAGGCAAACATGATGAAGCAAAGAAAATTTTAAAAGATTTAGCCGAAAAACTTGATGGGTATTTTAATGAATATACTTTTGAAACCATAAAAAACTTAGCCAAAAAGTTAAAAGATCAAGAACATTTCTTTGTTCTAGGCAAAGGTCAAAACTACGCCGTTAGCCTCGAAGGAGCTCTAAAGGTTAAAGAAATCACATACAAACACTTTGAAGGATTTCCTGCTGGTGAGTTAAAGCACGGTGTTATTGTTTTAATTGATTCAGGTACTCCTGTTTTCGGGATAATTTCAGAGGATGAAAACAAATCAGATATATTAAGCGCTATGGCTGAAGTTAAATCAAGAGGAGCTATGACAATTGGAATAGCAAAAGAAAACAACGATTTATTCGATATCTTCATTCCAACAATAGATGGCAGATTGGCAGATGCCTTAGCTAACGTTATTCCATTCCAATTGTTATCATATTTCCTAGCTTTGGAACTAGGAAATAGTCCGGATAAACCTAGAAATTTAGCTAAAAGTGTAACTGTGAAATAAGGCGATCTAAGACATTATCTCAGGAACCCTTGATCTCGATGGAATCTTCATATATATTATTCAATATATTTGTTAATAATAATTTATGAAAAGGACCAACATTGTATTATTAGGATTGATACTGATACTTACTGCAATTGCAGTGGTTTTAGGTATTTTTGCATACAATTTATCTAAGGATGATAGAGCTAATGATGATCAAATAGCCTGTACCTTGGAAGCTAAACTATGTCCAGATGGATCATATGTAGGCAGAAATCCGCAGAACAATTGCGAATTTAATGAATGTCCTGCAGCTTCTGCACCAATTGATGAAGGTGTATTCTGTACATCAGAAGCAAAGCTATGTTTAGACGGAAGTTATGTAGGTAGAAATCCGAAAAACAACTGTGAATTTGATCCTTGTCCTGGTGAATAATTGACTTGGTTTAGTGTTTTTGATAAGATCACACGTATGAAATTAAACAAGGTAAACAATAACAATAATGTTAATAACTCCTGATCAGGGGTTTATGTTGTTTACCTTCATAAATCCCAAGAAATTGGGATTTTTTAATATCTAATGGGCGTTAGCTCAACCGGTAGAGCAAGAAGCTGTTAACTTCGAGGTTCCAGGTTCGAATCCTGGACGCCCAGATTCAAACAATTGATCATGCCAACTGAAAAAGTACAATTAAAAACTTATTCAATACTAACCAATGATCTAAAACTTATTAAAGATAAATTTGCCCAAGAGAATTTCGATATAGAGGAAGTGAATGATCCTGAATGGGAAGATGAGTTGAAAGAATGGTATTGGAAAGAACCTGATTCATATATTTTCGCTTATATTAATAATGAAATAGTTGGAATAGCATCATTCTTCAAGAGAAAGGTTAAATTTCAGGAAAATTTAATTAAAATGGCGGGTTTTGGAGGTTTAACAGTCGCAATAAAACATAGGGGTAAAGGAATTGCAAAAAAACTAATTGAAGAAAGAATAGAACTTGCAAAGGACTGGGGGGCAGATATAGCATTTTTGAATACAGACATTAATAAATTAGGGAATTTATTCTCAAAATTTGGGTTTGTTCCACTAAGAAGAAATTATGTATTCATTGGAAAGTCAGGTCAGAAGCATGAGGATGATTCCGGGATGATAGCTCCAATATTATCTAATGAAAAGTTTAGAGAAGTACTGAATCATACTGAACCCTTTTTTATTGGTGATAGTAATTTGTAAATTATGATCAAAGACAAAATCCTAAATCTCCTAAAACAAAATAACTTTGAATTTAAATACATGGAGCATGAACCAACTCCAACTTCAGCAGATTCAGCAAGAATCAGAGGCACAAGAATAGAGCAAGGAGCTAAAGCAATTATTTTAAAATCAAAAAAAACAGGTAAAAACTATATGCTAGTTCTATCAGGACACTTAAAAATCAACTTCAAAGCTATTGAATCAAGATTAAAAGAAATATATGGTGTTAAAGAAGAATTAACATTTGAAAATCCTGATGTGATTTTTGAAAAATATGGAGTTAAAATAGGGGGAGTTCCACCATTTGGAGAATTAATGGGAATCGAAACATATTACGATCAAAATGTTTTTAGCAACGAAGTAATAGATTTTAATTGTGGAAATCAAACATGTTCTGTAGAAATGAAAGCTGAAGATTACAGAAAAATTATTAATCAGGATAATATTGGAGAGTTTAGTAAATAACCAAAGCAAGTTTAAATACAAAAAAATAATAATTAAAAGTTAATAACAAAATATGCTAACTAACTTAAAAGAATCAGACATAACATATATCTCAGATCTTAAAAACAAAGTAGATCAAGAAGTTTTAATCTCAGGATGGATGTATAACAAACGCTCTTCAGGTAAGATTGCTTTCCTTCAATTAAGAGACGGATCAGGATTTACCCAAGGAATAATCGAAAAAGAAAAAGTCGGAGATGATACATGGAAAGCAACAGAAGAATTAACAATAGAGTCATCATGCATAGTAAGAGGCATAGTTTCCAAACATCCAAAAAAAGATGAATACGAAATTCAAGTAAGTGAAATTCAGGTTTTAAATATTGCTTCGGAATATCCCATAGGCAAAAAAGATCATGGACCTGATTTTCTTTTTGACAATAGAGATTTGTATTTAAGGTCAAAAACACCATGGGCTGTATTAAGAATCAGAAACCAGGTATTTTTATCAATCACCAACTTTTTCCATGAAGAAGGCTTTATTCGATTCGATACACCAATACTTCAACCTACATCATGCGAAGATACAACCCAATTATTCAGCTTGAAATACTACGAAGACCAAATGTATCTAACCCAATCAGGTCAACTTTACCTTGAAGCAGGAATTATGGGATTTGGCAAAGCCTATGATTTTGGTCCCGTATTCAGAGCAGAGAAGAGTAAAACCAGAAACCATTTATCTGAATTCTGGATGATGGATGCGGAAATGGCATACTATGATCAGGTTATGAATATGGATCTTCAGGAAAGACTAGTCAAGAGAATAGTCAAGGATGCTTTAGAGAATTGCAGACTTGAATTAGAAATTCTTGAAAGAGACACAACAATCTTAGAAGATATTGTAAAGAAACCATTTGTGCATTTAAAGCATTTTGAAGCTAAACAGCTTTTAGAAAAAGAAGGTTTAAAAGTAGATTACAATGATGATATGTCTACTGAAGAAGAAATCAAGCTTGGAGATATTTACAAATTACCGGTTTTTGTAGAAGACTATCCTTTTGAAGTCAAAGCTTTCTATATGAAAAACTATACTGATGAAAGAGGTTTAAAAAGAGCCAGGTGTGCTGATTTAATAGCACCGGAAGAAGCCAGAGAAATTATTGGTGGTAGTCAAAGAGAAGATAATTATGATAACCTTTTGACTGAATTAAAAGCCAGAAACTATAGTTTAGAAGACTATGAATGGTATTTGAATATTAGGAAATATGGTAGTGTTCCGCATTCAGGATTCGGGATTGGATTAGAAAGAACTGTAAGGTGGATAACTGGAGTACACCATATTAGAGAGACTATACCGTTCCCAAGAACTACAGTTTTGAAGAGACCATAAAAAGAGCTTCACACCTCCAACTTTATCTATGATAGAATGAAATTGTTCCATGTATTGGAGCTACTTTTCATATATATTTTTCAAAACCCAAAATGGCGCTTTTTGAACCAAGAAGACAAAGCACTCAAGATCACTTGGATATTGCAGATATCAAAGATGATCTAGTAGTTTTAAAAAATGGAAAAGTATCATTAGTAATTGAAACAACATCCTTAAACTTTGATCTGTTAGATTCAAAAGAACAGGATGCAAAGATATTCTCATTTGCAGCATTTTTGAATTCAATTAAATTTCCTATCCAGATTGTTATCAGAACACAAAGAACCGATGTTGCAAAATATCTAAAACTCTTGGAATCATACAAAAGAAAAGTAACTTCAGAGGCTGTAACAAAACAAGTTCAAATGTATCAGGAATTCATCAACAATCTGACTGAATCAACTCAGATATTAGATAAACATTTCTATACAGTCATACCATCTGTTCAAATGCCTGTTGTAGAAACCAACTTTTTGAAAACACTTTTTGGAAAACCTGAAAGAATCATAAATATCTCAAGAATTGTTGAAAAAGCCAAAGAAGAACTGTACCCTAAAAGAGACGCAATTATTAAACAGTATGCGAATCTGGGAGTTGCAGCTAAACAATTAACAAACGATGAATTAATCAAATTATTCTATTCAGTATATGAACCTGATAGAACAGGACTTGAAGTTTTAAATATTCGAGAACAGGATATTGAATCAGGTTTGGTAAGCTCAGAAGGTTTTTAATTTATGGATAACAATAATCAAAACAAAAGCATTCTAGGATTCATACAAACATTAACAGGTATCAAACTGGGAGGCAAAAACCAACAGGGACTGCCTACCGTTAACGGTAAATCTGTAAACTCTGCAGAGGCTCAGGCATTAACAAGAGAACAGAAGATAATTCAGAAATTTGCGCAAGGTCTGGTTGATGTTAAGGATATCATTGCCCCTTCAGCTATTGAAGTTAACTTCAACAATTTAGTAATCGGAAACAAATACTTCAGATCATACTTTGCAATTGGATTCCCTAGCGTTGTAACTCCTAACTGGCTTGAACCGATTATTAATTTTGAATACCCAATTGATTTAAGCACATATTACTACCCATTTGATACAGGCGAAATTTTAAAAGTTTTGAAAAGAAAGATTGCTGAATTCCAGGCAACTATCAACATTGAAATCGAAGCCGGAAGACAGGGGGATCCTGTTGTAAAAAAGCAATTAGAAGATGCTTTAACTCTTCAAGATCAATTAGCAGCAGGAAATGAAAAATTCTTCCAATACGCTTTGTATTGCACAGTTCACGCAGATACATTAGAAGAATTAGACAGAATTTCAAAAAATTTAGAGGCAACAATGTCAACAATAGGGATTATCATTAAAGTTGCTACACTTCAACAGGAGGAATGTTTCCAGAGTTGTATTCCATACGGCTGGGATAAGATCAATATGACCAGAAATTTGGATACAACAGCTATTGCTACTACATTTCCATTTGTAAGTTCAGACCTTACAATGGAAAAAGGAGTTTTGTATGGCATTAACCTGCATAACAGCTCTTTAGTAATTTTTGACAGATTCTCACTGCCTAATGCAAACTCAGTTGTTTTAGCAACGTCTGGAGCAGGTAAATCATATGCTGTCAAATTAGAAGCTGTTAGATCATTAATGTTTGGAACGGACATTATCATCATCGACCCAGAAAAAGAATTTGACAGACTTTGCGCTGCTGTCGGAGGCGACTATATCTCATTCTCACAGGATGGAGCTCAGAAATTGAACCCATTTGAACTATCCGGAATATATTCCCAAGATGAAGATGAATTAAGATTCAAGATATTGACTCTCTCAGGTTTAATCAGAATCATGCTTGGAGGGGCTATTACTGCTGAGGAAGCAGCTATTCTTGATAGAGCTTTAATTTTAACCTACAAAGAAAAAGGAATAACACCTGATCCATCAACCCATTCAAATGAACCTCCACTATTAGAAGACCTGTACAAGATATTGAACGCCATGGCTGAAGAAGAAGCGCATTCTATGGCTAGAAGACTCGAGAAGTATTTAAGAGGTTCAGCTGCGGGTGTATTTGATCAAAAATCTACAGTGAATATTCACAATACATTTACAGTCTTCAGCATTAGAGATTTAGCTGAGGACTTGAGGCCTATGGCTATGTATGTGATGCTTGACTTCATCTGGACCAAAATTAAAAGAGATCGAAGAAAGAGGTTGTTGATTATTGACGAGGCTTGGTTGATGATGCAGTATGAAGATGCTGCCAGATTTGTGTACTCAATTGCCAAAAGAGCTAGAAAATATGGATTGGGATTGACTACTATTACACAAGACGTGGATGACTTTCTTGAATCACCTTATGGTAGAGCTATTGTGAACAACTCATCAATGCAGATATTGTTAAAACAGGCTCCCGCAGCTATTGATAAAATCCAAAAAGTATTCTATTTAACAGATGGAGAAAAACAATTCTTAATGTCTGCAGGTATAGGACAAGGTCTATTCTTTGCCGGAGCTAATCATGTTGCAATGCAAATTGTTGCAAGTGAACAGGAACACAAATTAATCACAACCAATCCTCAAGAGTTGTTGAATATGAATTTAAGTGGGGATACACGACAAGCACCTCAGTAACTTTAATATTTCCCTTTTATTTGCTGATTGTATCTTGCTAATTTTTAAGCATATCAGCATTCAAATCCATCCATTCGCTCAAAGTTACAAATTTCACAGGGCCATTATCAAAATCAATTCTGTATTTATTTAATTCATCAAAAAGCGTTCTTAGCTTTGGATCGTCGATATTAAACCATTCAGGATGAGATAAGTATGTTACTAAAACGCTTTTGTTTAAAACAGAATTAGGAGTATAGTTGTCATAGAAATTTTGAATTAGCGTTTCCGCATCTGACCAATACGAATCAAGACCATTGTTAGGTATTTCTAATAGGCCTAAAGACGGTTTAGAGCTTGAATTCTGATCTGATTCAGAGATATAGTAGGGTTGGGTTCTTGAAGTCATTTGCCAAGGTTGTGTCATACGATTTTGCCCAATAGGAAAAGATACCCTTCCTGATGAATCATACACAAAACCTGCATCTTTCATAGCTTTTAAATTATCTATATTAGCAAACCATCCTCCAGCTCTGAATCCCTTTGGCTCAGGCAAACCGAATTCTACCATCTTAGCTTTTCCCCACCTCAAAATCTTTAAATATTCAAAATAGTTGTACTCAGTGCTTGGAGTGTCAAAACCGGTTGATCCTCTGTCCCAGGTTTGAGCATTGTATTTAGCAGTAACTCCCGCTTCTTCAACCATATCATGATGCATATGAAGATGCATAGCTATCTCTTCACCTAGATTGTTATACCTGTTCAAAACCCAGTTAACTAGCTCTCTCTTTCTCTGAGGCGCTATTTTGACATTAATTAAAATCCTAGGGCTGAAAAAATGTGTCAATTTAATGTTGTAATCAGCTGCAATATCTGCAACCATATTCAAAAACTGCTGCTGGGGCTCTACGCCTTCCCAGTCTAGCGTCCATGCAACATATACTGGAGCGGATAAATTGAAAGTTATGTTGTTGCTTCTGTATATATTTCCATTGATATTTGAAACTAAATACAGTTTGTGTTCTCCGGTTTTAACGCTATCCAAAGGTATTTCAACACTTCCACGCGATATTTCCAATGTATTCAGCTTTTTATTGTTATCAATTAAAAAATATGTATTGTCTGAATTAATGTTAAGGTCTGTAGATACCAATAAATTTAACTTCGGAATATCTTTCTCCTTTAATATCCATTTTTTTAAAGAGGATATTTTCAGAAGCGGAGATTCTTCATCTAAGAGAATAAATTGTGTTTGTGAATTTTGCAATCCTTGCACATTTGAATCCATATTCTGTAATTCGGCTCCTTTATTGCCATAGTATATATAAAAGATGTCAGAATTTGAAATATTTGGATCGAAATATATCCTAGTTTGGAGAGAATTTAAGGTATTGTATGTAAATGGAACTACAACATACCCTTTATCTTCTAAGGCAACTATTTTTAAATCAGATCCATCTGAATTAGACTTATTCTCAATATTCAATTGCGCATGATTGATTTCAACATATCCTTGAGTTTTTGAAGAAACATTAATCTTTCTTCTGTAAGCATACGATGAATCCCACCATGGTGTTTCTGAACCTGAAGTAACAGTTTCAGGGATATCAAAGTTTGTTTCAGCAAAATTCCTTTGGTAGAAGAAATAGAAAGTGCCTGCAAACAAAGTTATTAATAATATTTTAAAAAATCGGTTTTTCTTCTTTTTTCTTCTTCTGACAGCCATAGGTAAAAACAGATATAGTGCTATCAAATATTATAATGATTCAAAAGCCAAAATTAAAGGCTTAGACTGTAAATAATTTCATTAGCTTGCAATACACTGGTATAATTAGAAATTCAAATTAATACTATGCGCCAAATTATAACAAACCACGGAGAAATAAAATTACCCGCTTTCATGCCTGATGCAACTTACGGCTCAATTAAAGCTGTATCGTTTAAGGACGCATATGATGCAGGTATAAGAGAGATAGTAACAACTACACTACATATTGAGCAGAGAGTTGGTAGCCAATATATAAAAAAGATGGGAGGGCTCCATAAATTCTTCGGATGGGATAGACCGATTTTAACAGACAGTGGTGGATGGCAAGTTTTTTCATTGATCAATGCTAAGAGATTAAATACAGATAATAATAAGAAAGATCATAATTCAAAGTATAGTAGAAATAATGGAAACAGAATAAGTCAAAATGCAATATCCGAAGTCGGTTGCAGCTTTATCGATCCCAATACCGGCAAGCATTCACTTTTAACTCCTGAATCATCTATTCAAATTCAATTCAATTTGAGGTCAGACATAATGACTGTTCTTGATGATCCGATTCTAGGCAATTCAAGTTTTGAAGAAAGAAAAAAGTGTGTTGAATTAAACACTAGATGGGCTAGAAGAGCAAAGAAAAAATTTGAAGAGCTGTTGCCGACAATAAATTATATACCGCTTTTAGGCTGTGTTATTCAAGGAGGAGATGATTTTGAGTTAAGAAAACAAAGCGCAGAAGGGCTTTTGGAATTGGATTTTGATATCTACAATTTTGGAGGGATACCTCTAAAGAATGAAGAATCATGGAAAATCAGAAGCGGAGAAGTATCTTCTGAAGGTTTCTACCATGATATGCTTGAGTATGTTGCTAATTTAATTCCAAATGAGAAGTTAAAGTATGCAATGGGAGTAGGACAGCCCACTGATATTGCATTTTGTGTAGATGTAGGATGGCAGTTGTTTGACACTGTATTGCCAACTAGAAATGCCAGGCA
>Ga0079224_100015173_pt1 | contig 10780 bp, 10 predicted proteins | sample Stecom2015_FD_80414 | JGI IMG/M metagenome (GOLD analysis project Ga0079224, IMG submission 80414) | Agricultural soil microbial communities from Utah to study Nitrogen management - Steer compost 2015 | ecosystem: Environmental > Terrestrial > Soil > Agricultural land | place: USA: Utah...
GGAAGATCGCAGAGGCGATCTTCCCTTTTCCGGAAGCGGAAAAGCCGGCGCAATCCCGCCCCAAGGGGAGAGCGCCTGATCCCTTTCCGTGAGCGGATCGGCCCCATTCCCCACGCGCAACGACTCGCCGGACCGAGCGCGGCCCGGGCCTCGGCGGGCGGAACCGTCTCCGCCGCCGAGGCTCCTTCAATGGGATTCGCTCATCCACCGGGCAACAAAGTTTTTCATCCCCTTTAGCTTTTCCTCGGCGACGGCGGAATCCCGATCCACGGCACTGAAATACCACTTCATCTTGGGTTCGGTCCCAGAGGGGCGGACCGCCACCCAGCTTCCGTCGGCGAGCAAGCATTTGATCACATCGGCAGGGGGGAGGCCGTCCACACCCCGGCCGTAATCCTTGATCCCCGCCACGTCGATGCCTCCGATATGCCGGGGAGGTTTACAGCGAAGCCGGTCCAGGGTTTGTGCGACGGTTGCCCTTCCCCTGTCGCCCTTCAGCGTAAGGGAGAGGACTGCTTCCCGATGGTAGCCGTACATGCGGTACAAGTCCTCCAACACTTCCCACAGGGAGTGTCCATTCAGGCGGTGGTATGCGGCCATTTCACAGGTGAGGGCGGCGGCCTGTACCGCGTCTTTGTCCCGGGCGAAATCGCCGATCAGAAAGCCGCAACTCTCTTCATAGCCGAACAGAAAGGTATGGGTGCCGGTTCGTTCATATTCGCCGATCTTTTCGCCGATATATTTGAAACCCGTCAGCGTCTCGACGACGGCAACCCCGTAGGATTCGGCGATGGTTCGGCCGAAATCGGAGGTGACGATGGACTGGATCACCGCTCCGTTTTTCGGAAGCGCTCCCTTTGCCTTGCGTTGGCTGAGGATATAGTAGAGGAGCAGGGCGCCGATCTGATTGCCGGTCAATAGGGTCCACTGTCCCGACGGTTTTTTTACGGCCAGTCCCAGGCGATCGGCATCGGGATCGGTGGCGACGGCCAAGTCGGCGTCCGTTTTTCGAGCCCATTCCAGGGCCAGGCGGAAGGCCTGGGCCTCCTCCGGATTGGGGGTTGAGACGGTGGAAAAATCGGGATCCGGTTTCTCCTGTTCCGCCACGGGGAATACCCGGGAGAATCCCCAGTCCGACAGGGCCCGGCGAACCGGCTCATTTCCCGTGCCGTGAAGGGGAGTGAAGACGATCCGGAGGGAATCCCCCGCCCGTTTTCCCAGGTCGGGATGGATGGATATGCCCCGGAGGTGCCGGTGATAGGCCTCGTCCAGCTCCTTTCCCAGGAGGCGGATCCGTCCGGAGGCGATGCCCTCTGCCAAGGGCAGGGTGGGAAGGGTCAGCTCATCGCGGATCCGGAGAATCTCTTCCAGGATCCGATGGGCTGTCCGGGGAAGAATTTGGCTGCCGTCGGGGCCGTACACCTTGTACCCGTTGTACTCCGGCGGATTGTGGCTGGCGGTGATCATGATCCCCCCGGCGGCCTCCAGGTGGCGCACGGCAAAGGAGAGGAAAGGGGTGGGACGCAGTTCCCGGAAGAGGTGGACCCGGATGCCGTGGTTGGCCAGCACCCCGGCCGCCTCTTCGGCAAAGGTGCGGGAAAAGCGGCGGGAGTCGTAGGCGATGACGACCCCCTTCCCTCGGGGGTTGTCCGCGTGTTTGAGCAGATAGCGGGCCAAGCCCTCGGTGGCCCGCCGGACGGTGTATCGATTCATCCGGTTGGTTCCGGCGCCGATGATTCCCCGAAGGCCGGCGGTACCGAAGGCGAGGTGGCCGCAGAAGCGGTCGCGGATCTCCTCTTCATCCGTCAGCGCGTGAAGTTCCCTTTTCAATTCGGCATCCAAGTTCTCAAATTCCAACCACCGTCGGTAGTGTTCGTTCATCGAGAGGGCCTCCCACTGCTTGATGGACTCGTCTTCATCTTACAGCAAGATGGGCGCCCGTAGGAGGCCCGGCGATCCCTTGAGGGGAAAACGGAAATCTTGATAAAATGAAACCATGGGACAAAACAGCAAGATCCGAAGCATGACCGGATATGGTAGAGGATATCGGCTCGAGGACGGAATCGGTTACGAAGTGGAAATGCGTTCGGTCAACAACCGGTTTTTGGACATCACGGTCCGTCTTCCCGCCGGCTGGGTCTCCCTGGAGGAACGGATCAAGCGGGTGATCCAGTCGATGGTGCGCCGCGGTCGGGTGGATGTGTTTGTCCAGCTCCGAACCGAGCAGTCCTCCCGGCGGAAGGTGACGGTAGATTGGTCAGTCGCCGAGTCGGTGGTTCGTGCTGCCCGGGAGATGAAAGAGCACTTCGCTTTGGACGGATCGCTGTCCGTCAGCGATCTTTTTCATGTTCCGGAGGTTATCAGCATTGAAGAGGCTCCCCTGGATCCGGAATCCTGCAGCGCGCCCCTGCTTGAAGCCGTCCGTGAAGCCGGATCCAACTTGGTTGAGATGCGGGAGAAGGAGGGGGCGGCGTTGGCGGAGGACTTGGTTTCCCGGGCGGAGGTATTGGGCAAGCGGCTCATGGAAATCCGGGTGCGGGCGCCCCGGGTGGTCGATGATTATCGTCGGCGTTTGGAGGCGCGCTTGAAGGAGTGGATGGAGGGAGCTTCCCTGGATGAAAGTCGGTTGATGATGGAGGCGGCCCTCTATGCGGAAAAGGCGGATATTGACGAGGAGCTGACCCGGTTGGAAAGCCATCTGAATCAGCTTCGTCAACTCCTTTCCAGCGATGAACCCGTGGGACGGCGCCTCGACTTCCTGCTGCAGGAGATGAACCGGGAGATCAACACGATCGGTTCCAAGGCGAACGACGGGCAGATCAGCCTGTGGGTCGTCGACTGCAAGAGCGAATTGGAGAAAATGAGGGAGCAGGTGCAAAACATCGAGTGAAGGCCCCCGGAATTGATTCCTTCAGGGAAAGGGACTACAATAACTACTGGGAAGTGGAGGATATGCCAGGATTGCAGCGGCAAAGCCCGAGAATCGCCGGTTGCCCTGTTTTTATATCAGCCATGGATCAAAACGAGGAGGCATAAGCCCTTGAGTATCAAATTGATCAATATCGGTTTCGGCAACATCGTCTCTGCCAACCGCATCATCTCCATCGTCAGCCCGGATTCAGCGCCCATCAAGCGGATCATTCAGGAGGCGCGGGAGCGGAGCATGCTGATTGATGCTACATACGGGCGTCGTACCCGGGCGGTGATTATCACCGACAGCGATCACGTGATCCTGTCTGCGGTCCAGCCCGAGACCGTCGCCCACCGGTTGGCCAGCAAGGATCAAGCGGAAATCGTTGAGCAGTGAAGCGGCTTGTAGAGAGGATGGAACATGGAAACCCTTCGGAAAAATCAAGGACTGTTGATTGTCTTGTCGGGACCTTCGGGAGCCGGAAAGGGGACGGTGAGCGCCCACCTGCGGGAGCGGATGCCGGAAATCACCTATTCGGTCTCCGCCACCACCCGCCCGCCGCGGAGGGGGGAAAAGGAGGGGGTCAATTATTTTTTTAAGACCCGTTCCGAGTTTGAGCAGATGATTGCCAACGACGAGCTGCTGGAGTGGGCGGAGTATGTCGGGAATTACTACGGGACTCCCCGCCGCTTTGTTGAAGAGCAGCTGGCCGAGGGCAGGGATGTCCTGCTGGAAATCGAGGTGCAGGGGGCAAGGCAGGTGAGGAAGCGGTTTCCCCAGGGAGTATTCATCTTTTTGATTCCGCCCTCTCTGGATGAACTGCGGCGGCGGATTGAGCAGCGGGGAACCGAGTCGGAAGAGGTTGTCCTCAATCGCCTCCGGCGGGCCGAGGAGGAATTGAAGGAGATGAACCACTACGACTACGTCGTGGTGAATGATCGGGTGGAACAGGCCAGCGAGCGCCTCCGCTCCATCATCATCGCGGAGCACTGCCGCGTCGAACGCCTGTTGTCCGGAAAAACGGTATCATGGGGGGGATAGAACCATGCTGGAACCATCGATGGATCAATTGATGGAGAAGGTGGACAGCAAGTATGCCTTGGTTGTGCTGGCCGCCAAACGGGCTCGGCAGTTGCTGGACGGGGAGAAGCCGCTGATCGATCCCCATTCCAACAAATACGTGGGGGTGGCGCTGGAAGAGATCGCGGCGGATGCCCTGGAGCTTCCCCAGCCATTCCGGAAAGCGGAAAAATGACGTTCTTCCCCGGGGTGCGATCGCTCCGGGGAAGCGTTTTGGCAATCCGACAACCGGTCTGGGTTGCTTATTTTTTTCATGGAGGGAACGGGATGCGAGGAAAACGAATCGCCGTCGGGGTGACCGGGGGCATTGCCGCCTTTAAGGCAGCTACCCTGGTCAGCCGTCTGTCGCAGCTGGGAGCGGATGTCCGGGTGATCATGACCGAATCGGCGACGCGGTTCGTCACTCCGCTCACCTTTCAAATCCTTTCGCGGAACCACGTCGCAGTGGATACCTTTGATGAAAAGGATCCGTCGGTGGTGTCCCACATCGACCTGGCGGATCACGCGGATTTAATCGTTATCGCCCCGGCGACGGCCAATATTTTGGCCAAGATGGCCCACGGTCTGGGGGATGACATGCTGTCCACCACATTGCTGGCCACCCGGGCCCCCATTTTGGTCGCCCCGGCGATGAATGTGCATATGTATGAAAACCCGGTGGTTCAGGAAAACCTGCAGATCCTGAGGGACCGGGGGGTCTTTGTGATTGATCCCGGGGAAGGGATGCTGGCCTGCGGTTATCAGGGACAGGGGCGCATGGCGGAACCGGAGGAGATCATCGCCCGGATCGAGAAGATTTTAGACGCCTCCCTTCCGGATTGGAAAGGGAAACGGGTGGTGGTTACGGCGGGTCCCACCCGGGAACCGCTGGATCCTGTCCGGTATTTCACCAACCGATCCTCCGGTAAGATGGGTTACGCCATTGCCGAGGCGGCCGCCCGCACAGGGGCGGAGGTGGTTTTGATCAGCGGACCGACATCCTTGACGACCCCTCCGGGAGTTCGCCGGGTCGACGTGGTGCGGGCGGAGGAGATGTTGCAGGAGGTGTTGAAGGCGCTGCCCCGCGCCGACATCATCATCAAAGCCGCAGCGGTGGCCGATTACCGGCCTGCGACGGTACTCGACCGGAAGATGAAAAAGCGGGCGGAAGAGGTTGAGATCCGCATGGAGCGGACGCCGGACATCGCATGGGAGATCGGAAAGCGGAAGGGCGACCGCTTCCTGGTCGGTTTTGCGGCGGAGACGGACGATCTGGAGGAGAACGCCCGGGAAAAGCTGCGCCGGAAGGGGATGGATCTGATTGTGGCCAACGATGTAACGGCGGAAGGTGCCGGGTTTGAAGTGGATACCAATATCGCCACCGTTTACGATCGGAACGGCCCCGTGGCAAAGTGGCCGAAGATGTCCAAGGAGAAGATGGCGGAACGATTGATCGCGCTGATCGGAGAGAGGTTGAATGACCGCTGAAAAATCGATCGCATCCGTGGTGGTGGACGTCGTCGCCCCGGGCACGGATCGCCCCTTTGATTATCATGTTCCGGCATCGCTGCGGGACGTGATTGAAGTCGGCAGCCGGGTGCGGGTATCCTTCGGCCATCGGAAGGTGATGGGTTACGTGGTCCGGTTGTCGGACGAGACTTCCATCGGCCGCCTGAAGCCGATTTTGGACGTGATGGATCTGATTCCCCCGCTGACGCCGGACTTGGTCGACCTCGGCCTGTGGATGGCGGAAACGTATCTGTGCCACCCCATTACCGCGCTCAACGCCATGGTGCCGGCGATGTTGAAGGGGCGCTACCAACGCGTGGTCCGGATTCACCCCCGTTTCGCCCCGGGGACCGTATTGACCCCGGAGGAGGAAGCTTTGATGGAGCGGCTGCGCCGGGAAGGGGAGCGGCCCCTCGAAACGGTTCTCAAGTGGCCGGGCGTCAGCCGATCCCTCATCCGACAACTGGTGCAGGAGCGGCGCCTGCTGGTGGAAGAGCGCGTCGGAGACCGGGTCACCCGTAAGCGGACGCGCTGGGTCGAGCCGGCGGTTTCCCAAGAAGCGTTGGAGGAAGCGTTCAATTCCCTCCCCCCGCAGGCGGCGCGCCAGCGGGAGATCGTGGAGCATTTCCTCAAGCATCCGGAGGCGATCCCCCTCCCGCGGCTGCTCGCATCCCTCCGGGTGGGCCGATCCTCGGTGGACAGCCTGGTGGAAAAGGGGCTGCTCCGCATGGAGGAGCGGGAGGAATTCCGAAACCCCTTTGAGGGAAGAACCTTTGAGCGGACACACCCGCTTCCCCTCACCCCGGCTCAGGATCAAGCCTTTCAGGCCATCGTCGGTCCAATGCGGGATAATCGGCATCATCGAATCCTGTTGCACGGAGTGACGGGGAGCGGCAAAACCGAGGTATACCTGCAGGCGATCGATGAGACCCTGAAGCAGAATCGGCAGGCGATCGTTCTGGTTCCGGAAATCTCCCTCACTCCCCAGATGGTCGCCCGGTTCAAGGGGCGTTTCGGACCCCGGGTGGCGGTGCTGCACAGCGGGCTCTCCGGCGGCGAACGGTTTGATGAATGGCGCAAGATCCGCTCCGGCGAGGTGCAGCTGGCCATCGGTGCCCGGTCGGCCATCTTCGCTCCCTTTTCCAACCTGGGGCTGATCGTCATCGACGAGGAGCATGAGTCCTCCTATAAACAGGAGGATCAGCCCAAGTATCACGCCCGGGAGGTGGCCTTCCGGCGGGGGATGGCTCATCGGGCTGTCGTGGTGTTGGGAACGGCGACCCCGGCGGTGGAGACCATTTACCGGGCCGGGCGCGGGGAGCTGGAGCGGGTGGTCCTCTCCCAGCGGGTGGAAGGTCGCCCCCTTCCGCGGATTGATGTGGTCGATATGCGCCAGGAGTTGAGGGAGGGGAACCGTTCGATTTTCAGCCGGAGGCTGCAGCAGGCGTTGGAGGCCTGTGTCTCCCGCGGGGAGCAGGCGGTGCTCTTTCTCAACCGGCGGGGGTTTTCCACCTTCGTCCTTTGCCGGGCCTGCGGAAAGGTGATGGAATGTCCCCATTGCGACATCTCCCTGACCTTTCACCGGACGAACCGGACGATGCGGTGTCACTACTGCGGCCACGCCGAGGCAGTGCCCGACACGTGCCCCGCTTGCGGCAGTGCCCATATCCGCTATTTCGGAACGGGAACGCAGCGGGTGGAGGAGGAAATCGTCCGCCTTTTTCCGGGGATGCGGGTGATTCGCATGGATGTGGATACCACCAACCGCAAGGGGGCCCACGAGGAGCTGCTCCGCCGTTTTGGCGAGGGGAAGGCGGATATTTTGCTCGGCACCCAGATGATCGCCAAAGGCCTGGATTTTCCCAGGGTGACCCTGGTCGGCGTGATCGCGGCGGATACGATGCTCCATTTGCCCGACTTTCGGGCGGCGGAGCGTACGTTTCAGCTGCTGACCCAGGTGAGCGGCCGGGCGGGTCGACACGAGCTTGCCGGACAGGTGGTGATCCAGACCTACAGCCCGAAGCATTATTCCATCGACCAGGCGGCCCGTAACGACACCGAATCCTTTTACCGAAGGGAGCTCCAGAACCGAAAGCAGCACCAATATCCCCCGTTTTGCCAGATGTTCACCCTTCTGTTCAGCCATCCCGATCGGCAGAGGGTGATGCAGGCCGCCTTTGAGGCGTCCCAGCTTTTGAAACAAGCGCTTCCGCGTCGTTCGGAGGTGCTGGGTCCCGTTCCGGCGACGATTCCCCGGATGAAGGACCGGTTTCGGCTGCAGGTTTTCATCAAATATTGGGAGGAAGATGTGACGGAAGCGGTGGCGCAGGTTCTTCGATACCTGGAGGAACGGGTGGATTCGGAGCTTCGCATCAGCGTGGACCGTGACGGATCGCTCGGATGAGCACCGATGGATCGTATATCAGGATCACGGATCGGCCCATCGCGGATGGGCCCTTCAGCAAAGGAGGAGACCAATGGCTATACGGAAAATTGTTCAATATCCCGATCCGATCTTGAGGGAAAAGGCGAAACCGGTGAAAAAATTTAACGAGCGTCTCCACAAGTTGTTGGATGATATGGCGGAAACGATGTACGACGCGAGGGGAGTGGGTTTGGCCGGACCCCAGGTGGGCGTATTAAAACGGGTGATCGTCGTCGATCCCGGCGACGGTTTGATCGAAGTGGTCAATCCGGAATTGATCGATCCGGAGGGGGAACAGCTGGGGACGGAGGGGTGCCTCAGCATCCCCAATCTGGCCGGAGAGGTCCGGCGGGCGGAGCGGCTAATAGTGAAGGGGCAAGACCGCTTTGGAGAACCCTTAGAGATGGAGGCGGAAGGGTATCTGGCCCGGGTGTTTCAACACGAGGTGGATCACCTGAACGGGGTCTTGTTTATCGATCGGGCGGACAGGGTGTACCATCCCGAAGAGGAAGAGGACGGCGAAGGGGAGGAACGGCTATCGTGACGGAACATCCGCGGATTGTGTTCATGGGTACTCCGGACTTTGCCGTGCCCTCGCTGGAGGCCCTGATCGATCGCGGTTACCGGGTGGTGGGAGTGGTGACCCAACCGGATCGGCCCCGGGGAAGAAAACAGGTGTTCACCCCGCCCCCCGTCAAAGTGGTGGCCGAAAAGCGGGGCCTATCCGTATTCCAACCGGAGAAGTTGCGCGATCCGGAAGGGATTCGTTCCGTGCTCGCAATGGAGCCGGATCTGGTGGTGACCGCCGCTTACGGCCAGATCGTTCCCCAGGCCATTTTGGACGCTCCCCGCTACGGCTGCATCAACGTGCATGCGTCCCTGCTCCCGAAATACCGCGGGGGAGCACCGATCCATCGGGCCGTGATCGACGGGGAAAGGGAGACGGGGATCACTATCATGAACATGGTGCCCGAGCTGGACGCGGGGGATATTTTGAGGCAGCGGGCGATTCCCATCGATGATCGGGACCACGCGGGCAGCCTCCACGATAAGCTGAGCCGTCTGGGAGCGGAATTGCTCCTCGAAACCCTCCCTGACCTGTTGGCCGGTCGGATTCAACCGGTGCCCCAGGACCATCGCCGGGCCACCTATGCTCCCAATATCCGCCGGGAAGACGAATGGATCGACTGGCGGCGCTCTGCCCGGGAGATCTACAACCAGGTGCGGGGACTCCATCCCTGGCCGGTGGCCAGCACCACCTGGAGGGATACTCCCCTCAAAATCTGGTGGGTGGAATGGTCGGATGCCCGAAGCGACCAACCTCCGGGTACGGTGATCGGCGTCGGCAAGGATGGCATCGAGGTGGCCACGGGCCTCGGAACCGTCCGCATCGTCCAATTGCAGCCCGCCGGAAAGCGGCCGATGAAGGCGGAGGAGTTTCTCCGCGGGCGGCGCCTCACCGTCGGGGAACGGTTGGGAGACCGATGAGCCGGGAGAGGAAAAGCGCCCGGGAAGTGGCCCTCGATGTCCTGATCGCCGTGGAAGAGCGAGGCGCCTACAGCAATCTGCTGCTGAATCATCACCTCGACCGCTCCCCCCTTTCTCCGAGGGACCGCCGATTGGCGACGGAGCTGGTTTATGGAACGATTCAACGGCTCAACACACTGGATTGGATTCTCGACCGGTATGTGAAAAGGGGGGTATGCTCCCTGCAGCCGTGGGTTCGGCAGCTGCTCCGGCTGGGCCTGTACCAGTTGCACTATCTGGACCGAATTCCGGATCGGGCGGCGGTCCATGAGACGGTCCAGCTCGCCAAAGGGCGGGGACACCGGGGGATTGCCGGCTTGGCCAACGGGGTGCTCCGCGCCTATCTTCGGGACGAGCGCCGTTGGCCCTGGCAGCGCGATCCGCAGACGGTGGAGGAGTGGGCCCTGGCTACATCCCATCCGGGTTGGATGGTTCGTCGCTTGCAGGAAGTGTTCGGAGCGGAGACGGCGAAGGAGATCCTGGAGGCCAACAATGAACCGCCGACGCTTTCCCTGCGGGTCAATCCCCTGCGGGCCGATCGGGAGGGGTTGCTCCGGGAACTCGCCGAATCGGCTCCCGGGGCGGCGAGCCCTTCGCTCCTCTCCCCCCAGGGCATCCATCTGCGGGGGGTCGGATCCCCGGCGTCTTTAAAAGGGTTTCGCGAGGGGAAGTTTACGGTCCAGGATGAAAGTTCCATGCTGGTGGCGGAGGCGGTCAATCCCCGTCCGGGGCAGACGGGGTTGGATGCCTGTGCTGCACCGGGGGGAAAAACCACCCACTTGGCGGAGAAGATGGAAAACCGCGGCCGGATTGTGGCCTGTGACATTCACCCCCACAAACTGCGCCTGATCGAGGAAAATACGCGCCGGCTCGGCATCTCCATCGTGGAGGTCCGGCATGCCGACGCCCGGGATTTGACCGGGGTGGCGGAGGAACCCTTCGATTTTGTGCTCCTCGACGCCCCCTGTTCGGGTTTGGGTGTGATCCGGCGAAAGCCGGACATTAAATGGCGGAAGGAGACGCGGGATATCGACGGCGTGGCCGCTTTGCAGCGGCAAATGCTCTCCTCGGTGTGCCGATGGGTCCGTCCGGGGGGAACGCTGGTGTACAGCACCTGTACGCTGGAGCCGAGGGAAAACGAGGAACAGATCCGCCGATTCCTCGAGGACCATCCCCAATTTGTCCTGGACGAAGGGTTGAAGGACCTCCTTTCCCCCGCGGTGATCCAAAAGGCTTCCATCACCCCCGGCATGGTGCGAATCCTTCCCCACCATTTCGGCAGCGACGGCTTTTTCATCGCCCGGCTGGTGAGGATCCAATGACAACAGCGCCGTTCTTCGTCGTATCAA
>Ga0079224_100015174_pt1 | contig 10779 bp, 12 predicted proteins | sample Stecom2015_FD_80414 | JGI IMG/M metagenome (GOLD analysis project Ga0079224, IMG submission 80414) | Agricultural soil microbial communities from Utah to study Nitrogen management - Steer compost 2015 | ecosystem: Environmental > Terrestrial > Soil > Agricultural land | place: USA: Utah...
ATCGACCTCGTGCTGCTCCTACGTGACTTCATCGCGTGGGAGACACGGCCGATGCTGAAGAAGCGGGCGACCGCGATCCTGGGCCGGATGGAGGAAGCTCTGGCGGGGCGGGCGTTGGAGGCGGTCTGATGGCCGGACAGGCGGCGAGCTGGTCGTTCGAGGAACAGGACGCCAGGCGGATCGATCACCTTCTCCAGCGGTTGCTGGGGGAGTCGAGCGCGCGGTGCGCGCTGCTGGTCGATCGCTCCGGGCAGCTGATCACCCTTGCCGGCGAGAGGCCGGCGTTCGACTCGACCGCCTTCGCTTCCCTCGCGGCCGCCGACTTCTCCGCCAACGACCAGCTCGCCTCGATGATCGGCGAGCAGGAATTCTCCTCGCTCTTCCACCAGGGCGAGAAGGAGTCGATGTACCTGGCCGACATCGGCCGTCGTGTGATCCTGGTCGTGCTCTTCGACGACCGGGCGACGCTCGGGATGGTCCGGATCAAGGTCCGACACGCCGTTCGTGAGCTGACGACGCTCTTCGAGCAGCTCTTCCAGCGCCTTGCGGAGGGTACACAGGCGCGACGGCTGGAAACCTCGTGGATCGACGCCGCGGAGGACGAGATCGATCGGCTCTTCGGAACGCGCTGACGGGGCCGCTCCGATGTCGATGATCAACTATGCTTCCCGTGAGATCAATTGTAAGATCGTCTATTACGGTCCGGGTCTGGGCGGCAAGACGACCAACCTCGAGTACGTGTACGAGAAGGTTGCGCCGGAGACCCGGGGGAAGCTGATCTCGCTCGCGACGGAAGCGGAGAGGACGCTCTTCTTCGATTTCCTTCCAGTCGACCTGGGAACCATTCGGGGCTTCAAGACCCGCTTCCACCTGTACACGGTGCCGGGGCAGGTGTATTACAATGCATCGCGGAAGCTCATCCTGAAGGGCGTGGACGGAGTGGTGTTCGTGGCGGACAGTCAACTGGAACGCTATGACGCGAACATCGAGGCGATGCACAACCTGTACGACAACCTGGCGGAGCAGGGGATGGACCCGCGCGGAATGCCCTTCGTGATCCAGTACAACAAGCGGGACCTTCCCAATGCCGCCCGGGTCGAGGCATTGCAACGGGCCCTGAATCCGACGGCCGTGCCGGCGTTCGAGGCAGTCGCCACCCGTGGTACCGGGGTGTTCGACACGCTGAAGGCGGTCAGCAAACAGGTCATCAAGCAGCTCAGCTGACGGGAGATCGAGATGTGCATCGCGGCCGTGCGGCGGAGAAGGACTTGAATCTGCCCAACCTGATCACCATCGGGCGCATCGTCCTGGCGGTCCTGATCATTCCGATGCTCTTCGTCGATCAGTTCGGAATGCGGCTCCTGGCGTTCATCGTCTTCCTCGTCGCCGCCGTTTCGGATCTGTGGGACGGACATATCGCCCGATCCCGGAACCTGATCACGGATCTCGGTAAGCTGCTCGATCCTGCCGCCGACAAGCTGCTTCTCGCCGCCACCTTCATCCCCTTCTACCTGCTCTCGCACGGCGTGGGATCCGGCGGCCCCTTCCCCTGGTTCGGCGGTGTCTTCCCGCTCTGGATCATGCTCGTGATCTTCGGGAGGGAGCTGTTCATCACCCTCTTCCGGGGATATGCCGCCCGCAGAGGTGTGGTGATCGCAGCGGGTCAGGCGGGAAAGTACAAGACCGTCTCCCAGAACATCTTCATCGGCGCGGCGATCCTCTGGTACGCCCTCCAGTCCGCGGCCGCCGACTACGGGTGGGATGGACCCTTCTGGCGACTCTGGCAGACGATCCATACAGTCTTCACGGCCACCGTACTCGCGATTGCAGTCATTCTCACCCTCTACTCGATGGGGGTATATCTCTGGGGCTATCGTTCGCTCGTCACACGGAGCCGCCGACCTGCCTGAAGGCCGGCGTTTCCTGTCATTCTGGCGGTGGCGGGTGGCACCTGGCTTGCACCCTCCGCCGCCTCGTATCGGGGGGCCTGGTTGGGCCCCCCGGAGGCTGTTCAGCCGTTTTGCGCAATGACATCTGAATTTTTCGATCAGGACGAGACCTCGCTCGATCGCTCGGCCGCGCAGGCGGAGCAGGTCGAAGGTGCCGAGGGGGCCATGGAGGGTGCCGCGGAAGCTTCTCCTGAAGTGGCGGAAGCGGAGGAGGAGACGCCCCCCGAGGTGAAGGAGCTGGAGGAGCTTCGCGACCGCTACCTCCGGCTCGCGGCGGAGTTCGACAACTATCGGAAGCGGACGGACCGCGAGCGGCTGGAGGTGGGGGATCGCGCGCAGGCACAGCTCCTGGAGAAGCTGCTCGACCCCCTCGACGATCTGCGGCGCGTCTCCGAGCTGAGCGTTGCTGGCTCGACCGTCGAGTCGGTGCTGGAGGGGATCAAGCTGGTGGAGCAGAAGTTCTACCGGGTGCTCGAGGCCGCCGGGCTGGAGGCGGTGCACCCGACGGGGCAGCCGTTCGATCCGGAGCAGCACGAGGCGCTGATGACGACGTCGGCGGCCACTCCAGAGGAGGACGGCACCGTCGGTGAGGTGTTCCAGACGGGGTATCGGTTCAGAGGATCGCTCCTGCGGCCAGCGCGCGTACAGGTGCGGCAGCACGGGGGATGACGAAGTGGGCGGTGTGGGTATGCCGGTGGCGGGAGGCAGCGCCTCCTGGAGGTTCTGGCGGGGTCGCGGTCCAGGGTGGGGCGCGACGTCCGGATCGACCGGCGAGGCGACGTGCTGGTGTGCACGCGCGCCCGGGACGTTCGCACCGCCCGACCTCTACAGACTTCTGCACCGCCACGCCATGATCCCGGTGAACGGGTCGTGGTCGGGACGGTAGGCGTCCGGGAAGCTCCATGGCAACGGCGACGAAAGACTATTACAGGATTCTCGGGGTAGCGGAGAACGCGAGCGCCGACGAGATCAAGAAGGCGTATCGCAAGCTCGCCAAACAGTACCATCCGGACGCGAACCCCCACGATACCAGTGCGGCCGATCGCTTCAAGGAGGTCTCCGAGGCGTACTCGGTGCTCTCCGACGAGGCGAAGCGCAAGCAGTACGACCAGGTACGGAAGTTCGGCGGCCTCGGTGGGTTCGGCGGGTTCCGGCCGGGCGGAGGAGCCGCGCCGGGGGGAGGGACGACCGAGACCTTCAGCTTCGAGGACCTCGGCGGTCTCGGCGGACTCGGTGACATCTTCGGATCGATTTTCGACTTCGGCCGCAGACGCGCGGGAGGGGCGGGGCGCACCCAGGCTCCGCAGCGCGGGCAGAACGTCGAGTACGCGGTGGAGATTCCCTTCGAGACCGCGGTGCGGGGAGGGAAGATCTCCGTGACGGTTCCGCTCTCGGAGCCATGCGGCACCTGCGGCGGAAACGGAGCGGCGCCGGGAACGACGCCCACCACCTGTCCGGAGTGTAAGGGAAGCGGGACGATCGTTTTCGGGCAGGGCGGCTTCGCCGTGACCCGACCCTGTCCCGCCTGCTACGGGCGGGGCACGATCCCGACGACGCCGTGCCCGACGTGTCAGGGGCAGGGCCAGGTACGGACGCAGCGACAGCTCCAGGTGACCGTTCCGGCCGGGGTGGATACGGGCTCGAAGCTCCGCATCCCGGAGCAGGGCGAAATGGGACCGGGCGGCGGAAAGCGGGGGGATCTGATCATCATCTTCCGGGTGAAGCCGCACCGCTTCTTCAGCCGGGAGGGGATGGACATCCACTGCACGGTCCCGATCAACATCGCCCAGGCCGCTCTCGGCTCCAAGATCCGGGTGAGGACGGTCGATGGGAAGCACGTGGTCCTTCGCATCCCCCCGGGGACGCAGCCGGGGACGCGCTTCCGGATCCGTGGGCAGGGGGTGGAGAAGGGTGGTCGGCGGGGGGACCAGTACGTGCGTGTCGAGGTGCGTGTGCCCGAAGCGCTCGACTCCGAGGAGGAGAACCTGCTGCGTGAGTTCGCTCGCGCGGCGGAGCTGAAGTACTGATCGCGCGCGGGACGGGCGGGAAAACGGCGTGGAGGAGCGATGAGCAGGATCTTCAGCGATCGGGACCTACTCAGCTGGGAAGTGTTCGCCTCGGGCGGAGACTTCGGTCTGCCGGAAAGGCCGAAGGTGATCTTTCACTGCCTGAGCGATCCCGACCGGCGAGCGCGGTACGTCGTCCATGACGGGGACAACGCGGATGCCGAGCGGGAGGTTCACGAGATGTCGGAGGAGCAGCTCCGCGAACTTCTGAGCCGATCGGTCGAGCTGGAGTGAGCCGGCTCCGGCTATCGGTTCGGTTCAGGCGTCGCGCTCGATCCTCCCACCGCCGAGCACGACATCTCCGCTGAAGAAGACGGCCGACTGGCCGGGGGCGACGGCACGCTGGGGCTCATGGAAGCAGAGGGTCACGCGCTCGCCCGTTGCGTCGACCACCCGCGCCGTGGCCGCTTCCGCGCGGTGTCGGATCTGCACCTCCACCACGTCTCCTTCCCGGGCAGGCGAAGCCAGCCAGTTGAGATCCCCAACGCTCAGCTCACGCCGGTAGGTCTCCTCCAGCGTTCCCACTACGACCTCGCGTGTCTCTGGACGCGCACCGATCACGTAGAGCCGTCGGCCGTGGCCGCCGCCGATCCCCCGACGCTGGCCCACGGTGTACCGGGCGTAGCCGTCGTGCGTCCCGATCCGCTCGCCCGACGTGCTCACCAGGGGACCCGGAGTGAGTGCGGCGTGGTCAGAGCCGAGACGTGCCTCGAGAACGTCCACGTAGTTGCCGGTCGGCACGAAGCAGATCTCCTGGCTCTCGGGCTTCTCCGCCGTCGTGAGGCCGAGGGCGCGCGCCCGCTCCCGGACCTCCGGCTTGGTCAACTCCCCGAGCGGGAAGAGGAGGCGAGGGAGGAGCTCGGTGGGGAGCCCCCAGAGGAAGTACGCCTGGTCCTTCTGACGGTCGACCCCCCGCAGGAGGACCGGGTTGCCGAATTCGTCCTCCCCCATCCGGGCGTAATGACCGGTGGCGATCGCGTCACACCCCAGCATCCGCCCTCGCTTGAGGAGGTCACGGAACTTGGTGTTGCCGTTGCAGCGGACGCAGGGGTTCGGTGTCCGGCCGGCGGCGTACTCGTCGACGAAATCGTCGATGACGTCTCGGGTGAAGTCGCGCTCGACATCGAAGACGTAGTGCGGGATGCCGAGGCGGTCGGCGACGGCGCGGGCATCCATGATGCCGTCCAGGCCGCAGCAGGTCTGCGTGGGTCCGTCCACCTCGGAGTAGCAGAAGGTCTTCATCGTCGCCCCGATGACCCGATGGCCCTGCTCGACGAGCAGGGCCGCCGCCACCGAGGAGTCGACTCCTCCGGACATCGCCACCAGCACGGTTCGCTTCACTTCAGTTCACTTCTCCTTCCCGGCGCCCGGCGGTCTGGCCGCTCACACTCCGGACATGGTGCGCAGGCGCTCCATCAGCGGCGGGAAGATCTCGATGACCTGGTCGATCTCCCGCTCGGTGGTCTCCCGGCCGAGGGACAGCCGTACGGACGGCCCGGCGACTTCGGCGGGAAGCCCCATCGTCGTCAGGACGTGTGACGGATCGACGCCGCCACTCGAGCAGGCGGAGCCGGACGAGGCGGCGATCCCCTCCAGGTCCAGCAGTACCAGGAGCATTTCGTTGTTTGCGCCGGGCACCGACACGTTCAGGATCGTCGGGAGGCGTTCCGCGCCCGCCGCGTTCACCACGAGGTCCGGCACCCGCTCCACCAGTGCTGCCTGAAGGCGGTCACGGAGACGACCGAGCCGCTCACACTGCTCCTCGCGTTCGCGGTGCGCGAGCTCCGCGGCGACGGCGAAGCCGACCGCTCCAGCGACATCTTCCGTTCCGGCGCGGAGTCCCCGCTCGTGACCTCCTCCGTGGATGAGTGGCTCCAGACGCACTCCCTTCCGCACGTACAACGCCCCCACACCCTTCGGTCCACCGATCTTGTGAGCGCTGATCGAGAGCAGGTCGACCGGAACTTCATCTACGCGGATGTGCAGCTTCCCGAAAGCCTGAACCGCGTCGCTGTGGAAGACCACCCGGGCACCGGCAGACCGCTCCGCCAGCTCGCGGATCGGCTGCACCGCACCCACCTCGTTGTTCGCCCACATCACGGATACGACGGCCGGCTTCGGCTCCAACACCTCGTCGAGTGCGTCCACCACGACGACCCCGTCCTGATCCACCGGCAGGAGGTGCAGCGGCGCGCCTTCTTCCGCGGCCGCCCGCGCGGCCTTCAGAACCGCCCGGTGCTCGATCGCGGAGCAGACGACGGGCGCGCCCCGCTGATGTCGCGACCGTCCCAGGATCGCCAGGTTGTCGGACTCGGTCCCGCCACGCGTGAAGATGATCTCGGTCGGTCGGGCTCCGAGCAGAGCGGCGATCCGCGCCCGGGCCTCCTCCAGCTTCAGCTTGGCGTCGCGCCCCCAGCGGTGGACGCTCGAAGGGTTGCCGAACGTCTCCCCGAGCAGGGGGAGCATCGCTTCGCGGACTTCTGGTCGGACCGGAGTCGTCGCGGCGTAGTCGAGGTAGATCGGTTCCATACGCTGACCCAGATTCGTGGAGCACTCACGAGAACGTCTGATAACCGCGTGACGCCTCGGAGTTTCGTCACGGTAGCGCTCCGCCCGCCGTCGCGATGGCTGATCCACGCACGCGAGCTTGAGGAGCCCTCCACCTTGCCCTAGATTGGGTCCTGAAGTCCGCTGTACCACCCCTACCGGATGTGCCCGCGCGATGAAGCACCCCTCGACGTTCCGGACCACCGTGCACGGGACTGTCTTCGGCCACCGCTCCAGCCATCTCGAGGAGCTGACCGCGGGCGACCGCCTTCTCCTCATCCCGGACCCTCCGGGCGGCGACGATCCCGCTGTCTGGGTCCACCTCCCCGAAGGCGACCCCGTGGGCCACCTGCCCCCGGAGATCAACGCCTGGCTCGCTCCGTGGATGATGCGCGGTGGGGCCGCGACCGCTCGTGCCGTGCGCGTCAGCGGGACGGACGTGCCGAGCTGGAAGCGCCTCCTCATCGAGGTCAGCTGCAACGACCGGGCGGCCGAGCTCGACCCCGCTTAGAGACTCCGGACCTCCAGACCCACCACATCGTCCACCCGCATCGTCTCGAGCGTGTGGAAGGGCTCGCCGTACTCCGTGCGGATCAGCGATCCATACCTGGCCGCGTGCATCCGCACCTGGTCGTAAAGCGAACGCTCTCCACCGGGAAACACCTCACCTCCCCACGTCCGTCCGTCGAACTGCGATGCGTAGCAGCGGATCGCTTCCAGCTTGGTCTCGATCTGGTCGGTGATGTCCACGACGAAGGTGGGCTTCACCGCGTCCTCACGGTACGTGAGCGAGTAGAGGAGCTTGAAGGGGCGGTGAGGAGGACCGGGGAGGGGAAGCCGTGCGAGGCCCGCGAGGAAGCAGGCGTCGTACGTCAGTTGCGAAGCGATCCGGTGGTCCGGGTGGCGACCGGCCGGAAAGGGCAGGATGACGACGCGGGGGCGGAAGGCCCGGATGAACCGAGCCACCACCAGCCGCGTATCGGGGTCGTTCTGGAGGCCGGCGTCGGGCAGACCGGCGTTACGCCGCGCCAGGACGCCGAGGACACGCGCCGCCGCATCGGCCTCCTCGCCGCGGAGGTCGGCGCTACCGGACGTCCCCATCTCACCGGCGGTGAGGTCGAGGATTCCCGTCCGGTGTCCCTGGGCGGCGGCGCGGGCGAGGGTGCCGCCACACAACAGCTCGACGTCGTCCCGGTGGGCGGCTACCGCAAGCAGGTCCACCTGCGGCGCGATCTCATCCAACTCTGCCGTTAGGTCGCTCATATCCCGTACCGTCGGTTCGGAAGGCCGGGGTAATATACGACCCCGCGCCAGCCGAGCCGCCCCGGCCCGCTACTCGTAGCGGAGCGCCTCCACGGGATCGAGGCTGGCGGCACGGTTTGCGGGATACAGCCCGAACCCGATCCCGGCGACCGCCGAAACCGCCAGCGCCGCAACCACGGACCAGAGTGGGACAGCTGCAGGGATCGGCGTGAGTGCGCCGAGCAGCATCGCCCCTCCGCCACCGAAGAGCACCCCGATCGCCCCGCCCACCAGGGTGACCGTCATCGATTCCACCAGGAACTGCCAGAGGATCTCGCGACGCGTGGCACCCAGTGCCTTCCTCACCCCGATCTCGCGGGTCCGCTCCGTCACCGAGATCATCATGATCGCGACCACACCCACCCCCCCCACCATCAATCCGATCGAAGAAAGCACCAGCATGACGAGAAAGAAGGCACCGGTGAGGCGGTTGAACATCTGCATCAGCGCCTCCTGCCGGATCAGCGCGAAGTTGTTCTCCTCGCCTGGCCTCAACCCCCGATAGGCGCGCAGGGCCGAGGTGACCTGGTCGATCGCCTCCGCCTGGCTATATCCCACCTCGGGAACGACCAGCAGCGAGTACCAGTCAGGGTTCGCGCGCAGCCGCTGCACCGCCGTGCTCGCGGGCACCGTGACCCAGCTGGGCATGGCCCCGGGGAAGATGTTCCCGGGCTCGCGGTACACGCCGATCACCTGGAACCTTTCCCCCCGCATGCGCACGTACTCCCCGACCGGGTTGCGGCCCTGGAAGATCGCATCCGACGCTGCCTCGCTGAGCACCACCACCTGCGCCGCGCGACTCTCTTCCGCCGGGAGGAAGTTCCTACCGTACACGAACTCGCCGCGGCTGTAGTCGGGCCAGAGGTGCCCTCGACCTCGTACCTCGATGCTCGAGATGACCGTCGATTCGCGCCGCAGCTCCACCGACGTGCCAACCGCGGGGGTCACCGACTGGATGGCTGGAAGAGACGCGATGAGAGCGGCCTCGGCCGGCGTGATCGGCGGCTTCCCTTCCCATGGGGGCCGCTGCGTGCCGTCGTTGACGAGCCGGACCTCCGTCTGGTCGAAACGCTCGACCACGAAGTTGTCGGGTCCAAGCGCGCTCAGCTCGTCGGTCACGACACTGCGTACTCCCACGATCAGCGCCGCCATCGCCATCACCGTTGCGACCCCGATCACGATCCCGAGGATGGTCAACGCCGCCCGCACCCGATTCGAGCGCAGCGAGTCCAGCGCGATGCCAACGCCTTCGCGAACAGCGCTCACAGGGATGGCAGGGAACAGGGAACAGGGAGTAGGGAACAGGGAACAGGGAACAGGGAACAGCCAGCAAAGGCACTCTGCTTCGGCCTGGCCGCGGACCTTACCCAGGGGGCAGTTGCCGGCTGTTCCCTGTTCCCTGTTCCCTGTTCCCTACCCCTACTCATGTCTCAGCGCCTCGATGGGATCCAGACTGGCCGCGCGATAGGCGGGGTACGCGCCAGCGGCGATTCCGACGCCGACGCCCAGGAAGAGGCCGAGCGCGATCGACCAGGGCGCAACCGCCGCAGGGAGGGGAGAGAGCGTCGCCACCAGGGCCGCGAGTCCGGCACCGAGGCCGATCCCGATCAGGCCTCCGATCCCGGAGAGGGTGCCGGCCTCGATCACGAACTGCCGGAGGATGTCCCTTCGACGTGCCCCCAGCGACTTTCGTAACCCGATCTCCCGTGTCCGCTCGGTAACGGAAACGAGCATGATGTTCATGATCACCACCGCCCCCACGACGAGCGAAATTCCCACGAGACCGGGCAGCGCCACCAGCATGATCTGCGAGATCCGCGTCCAGAAGGAGAGCGACGCCTCGGCCGTCTCGACCTCGAAGTTGTTGGGCTGGTCCGGCCGCAGGCGCTGTCGGATCCGCATCCAGCCCTCGATCTCCACCGTGGCGGCCGGTAGGTAGCGAGCCTCGGGGACCTGGAAGATGATCTCGTCGAGGACGTTCCGCGGGTTGACGTAACCGTTGAGGCGGGATCTCGCCGGCGCGATGACCTGGTTGTCCATCGACATCCCGAAGAGGCTCCCCTGCCGCTCGAGCACGCCGATCACCTGGTAAGGAAACCCCATGATGCGGATTTCCTTGCCGAGCGGATTCGTCCCCTCGAAGAGCCGATCGGCGACGTCGCGGCCGATTACCGCCACGGGCATCCCCGCCTCCTCCTCCTGCGCCTGGAAGACGCGTCCCAGGTCCACGTTCATGGAGCGGACCCGGAAGAAGGAGGCGCTCGCACCCGTAATCCGCACGCCCTCGATCGTCCGCCCGTCCGGACCGGAGAGCTGCCCCCCTCGCGTGGAGGCGATCGCCATCACCCCAGGCGTCTCGATCCGTTGCTCGAGCCACTCCGCATCCTCGAAGGTGAGGGAGGGACGCCGTCGCAACTCCCGGTAGTACTCCGGGTCGCCGCTGATCTGCACGGTCGGCGTGCGGCGCACCATGACGCTGTTCACCCCGAAGATCTGGCCCGCGAACTCCTCCGTCATGTACGCGTTCATCCCCTCGATCAGGGTGATGACCGCAATGAGGAAGGTCACGCCGACGACGGTGCCGAGGATGGTGAAGAACGCACGCAGCTTGTGCGCGACGATCATCTCCCACGCGGAGCGGATCGACTCGCGGAAGTTCATCCGCCGGAGCGTTCGGCGAGTGGGGAGAAACGGGTGGGGATCTGCTGCTCGTCGGCGGCGATCAGGCCGTCTCGAAGGGTGACGACACGCTCCGCCCGCGCGGCGATGTCCCGCTCGTGCGTGACCATGACGATGGTCTGGCCGTCGTCGTGGAGGCGGTCGAAGAGCGCCATGATGTCGTCCGACGTCTTCGAATCGAGGTTCCCGGTCGGTTCGTCCGCGAGCAGGATGGAGGGGCGGGTGACGAGGGCGCG
>Ga0079224_100015175_pt1 | contig 10779 bp, 9 predicted proteins | sample Stecom2015_FD_80414 | JGI IMG/M metagenome (GOLD analysis project Ga0079224, IMG submission 80414) | Agricultural soil microbial communities from Utah to study Nitrogen management - Steer compost 2015 | ecosystem: Environmental > Terrestrial > Soil > Agricultural land | place: USA: Utah...
AAGTACTTGTCCAGTGATTGGGATTCTCTGTTGGTAATCTGTTTGCTAATTTTTAGCTGCCTCATTCAGGATAGAATTAGAGATATTAATGTGTGAATACAATAAGGTAATCAATTGTTCGATCAGGCCTGATCTTTTGGAGCCGATTTTTCAGGCTTTGGCAAAAGAGCCTTTCTTGAAAGCTTGAATTTCCCGGTCTTTTTATCGACGTCGATCAATTTTACCATAATTTCTTCTCCTGGCTCAAGTACACCTTCCATGCTTTCCAGACGGTCCCATTTGATCTCAGAGATATGAAGTAAACCATCTTTGCCCGGCATAAATTCCACAAAGGCGCCAAATGGTTGAATGTTTTTCACCTTACCGGTATATACTTCACCAATCTCTGGCTGAGCAACTATCGCTTTGATTCTCTTGATCGCCGCATCCATATTGGCCTGGTTGGCAGAGAACACATTAATTTTTCCTTGGTTTTCGACTTCTTCAATAATGATGGTGGCTCCGGTATCTTTTTGGATCTCCTGAATCACCTTGCCGCCTGGCCCGATTACAGCCCCGATCAGCTCTTTAGGGATCCACATCATGAACGAACGTGGTGTATGCGGTTTCAAGTCCGACTTAGGCGCAGCCAAAGTTTTAGAAATCTCATCCAAGATATGAAGACGGCCTTCCTTCGCCTGATACAAAGCTTCTTTTAAGACCGAATAATCTAATCCCTCTACCTTAAGGTCCATCTGGCAAGCCGTGATTCCCTTTTCGGTACCGGTAACTTTGAAATCCATGTCTCCAAGGTGATCTTCATCACCGAGAATATCAGACAGGATTGCATATTTTCCAGACTTAGCATCAGAGATCATACCCATCGCAATACCGGTAACGGGCGATTTGATCGGAATACCGGCATCCATCAATGCCAATGACCCCGCACATACTGTAGCCATGGATGAGGAACCGTTTGATTCCAAGATGTCAGATACGATACGGATAGTATATGGGTTTTCTTCAGGGGAAGGAAGCACTTTCTTCAAGGCTCTCATAGCTAGATTGCCATGGCCTACTTCTCTTCTACCTGGTCCTCTGTTTGGCTTCACTTCACCTGTAGAGAATCCAGGGAAGTTGTAGTGCAGATAGAATTTGTTGTAACCGGAGAGCACTGCTCCGTCGATCATCTGCTCATCCATCTTAGTACCCAGGGTACAAGTAGTGACAGACTGAGTCTCCCCTCTGGTAAATACCGCAGATCCGTGTGCGGAAGGAAGGTAATCGACCACAGACCAAATCGGTCTGATTTCGTTCAGGTCTCTGCCGTCCAGTCTTTTCTTGGTTTCAAGAGTTAGGTTACGGGCAGCTTCCTTATGGATTTTGTGGAAATAGGGACCAATCAGGCTTGCTTCAAATCCATGATCAAGAGCGAGGCTTTCTACAAACTCATCCTTGATCGCTTTAATCAGCGCAGAACGCTCAGTTTTATTCGCGATTTGCTTGCTTACAGAGGCAAAAAGCTTGTCATATAACTCAGCTTTCATCCTGTCGTAAAGCGCCGGATCAGACTTCTCGTGGCTGTAAGTACGTTTCACTTCTTTGCCCACCATAGCAGTGAGTTCGATCTGTGCCTGGCAATGTCTCTTGATTTCTTCATGAGCAAATTGCATCGCTTCGAGCATTTCCTCCTCTGCGATTTCGTTTGCTTCACCCTCTACCATCAGGATGTAGTCCAATGAACCCGCTACGATGAACTCCAACGTAGCCTTCTCCAAATCCTTAGGGCTTGGATTGATCACCAAGTTGCCGTCGATCTTGGCAACTCTAACTTCCGAAATAGGCCCGTTGAACGGGATATCAGATACAGCCAATGCTGCAGATGCAGCCAGGCCAGCTAAGGCGTCCGGCAAAACTTCGCTGTCATAAGACATCAATGTGATAGCTACTTGAGTATCCGCATGATAGTCATCCGGGAAGATCGGGCGGATCGCGCGGTCGACGATTCTGCTGATCAATATTTCGTAATCAGACAGTCGTCCTTCTCTCTTCAAAAACCCTCCTGGGATCTTCCCCGAAGAGGCAAATTTCTCTTGATAATCAACTGATAAAGGCAAAAAATCAACTCCTTCCAGGGCGTCTTTTTTGGCTACTACCGTGGCCAGAAGCATCGCTTTGCCCATCCGTACTACTACAGATCCGTCAGCTTGTTTGGCAAGTGCTCCAGTTTCAATGGTGATTTCTCTGCCATCCTGTAAGTGGATGGTCTTAGTGATCAAATTTGGTAACATAAATTGTCGTTAGTATAATTTCTTCGGTCTGAAAAATATAGGCATCTAGCTTAAAAAGAAAAAAGTAAGGTTCTCAGCTTTAGAGAACCTTACTAAAGGGATTATTTTCTGATTCCGAGCTCAGCGATAATTGATCTGTAGCGCTCGATTTCTTTCTTATGGAGGTAGTCCAGTAGGCTTCTTCTCTTACCTACCAGCTTCAACAAACCCAGTCTTGAGGAGTGATCCTTTTTGTTTGACTTCAAGTGCTCAGTCAAATGCTGGATTCTGTGAGTGAAGAGGGCAATCTGTGATTCAGGAGATCCTGTATCGTTAGCAGATTTTAACCGTCCATGATTCTGAAATAACTCTTGTTTTTTCTCTGATGTTAAATACATGTTTAGCTAAATTTTATAAAACAAACACAAAGGTAAGACTATTTTTCAAAAAAGTAAATGATCACTTAGACATTATGTTGCGTTTGGGCAAAATAGAGGAGACTTTTTTCCATAATTCGCTATAGTAATCCGGCTCAAATAGCCGTGCATCTTTTCTCGCCTGCCGCAAGAAGAACAAGCCGAAGGGAACCAAACACAGATTGGAGAATATCGTCCCAAACAAGGGGTCCGTAATTCCTTCCTTAGCCCACTTTTCACCCGTAATGGTCAACATGTAGAATAAGATGAAGAAGATAATCGATATCAAGACCGGCAATCCCAGCCCGCCTTTCTTGATTATCGCTCCCAAGGGAGCACCGATAAGGAACATTACAAAACACGCGATTGCCTGCGTGTACTTCTGGTACCAGGCTATTTCATATCGCCTATATTCCCGTTGGTGATTATCTACTTGGGCTCTTTTTACATCAAAAGTATTCTTGAGATTTCGGGAATTGTTGAGTGCCATGGTGAAGGCATTCGATATATAGCCTCGCTTGATCACTACCGAATCAATCAGTTCCTTTTCCTCGGACGTCAGAGGCGCAGTTCTCCTTGCTTTCTTAGCTATTTCCACAGGCTTTGCCACTTCATTCGTATCCGAATCCACACTATTGGAATCAGCTTCAGCAAGCTTGTTCTTAGTTTTCAGTTGAAAGATAGAATCTGACTTTGACAGACCAGAGCTGGCAGCCACACTGATTTGGAGCTCTTTGCTTCGCAAAGAATCGACGTTTTTCCCAAGGGTGGAATCAGCCAGGTTTTTGAGGTTTTTAAGAGAATCTTGTTGTCTCTTTTCCCGCTCCGACTTCTCTCTCCTGAGTTCGTCGTCTCGGTTTTTTCTCTCTTTGATATCATCCGGAGGGATCAGCTTCCTCTCCTTCGTAAAAAACGGATAGATGCCTTCTGCCGTCTGATAATTTTGGAATTTCAAATCATTGACCAATGTGCTGATCGAGTCGAGACCTAATTTGATCTCTTCTATGTTTTTAATCGCCCTATTGGTAGACCACAGGTCTTCGGGTGTTCGGCTCAATTGAAAGGCATCGAGATCAAACACAATCACATTCTCGTCAAACTTGGAACGCGAAAATTCAACCGGCGCCTCGGTGATGCCGCGGGTAGCTCTTGCCTCTTTGTAGTTTTGGCCATGATAAAGTGTCAACTTCAGATAGCTGTCATTGAAAAAAGTCTCCATCCTTCCTGAATCCGCCAGAGTCACATTTAGATTTCCCTGTTGGTCGCCATGGTTATATATGATGATGTCTCTCAAGCGGACGTCGTCCAGCTTCTGATTGACCTTGATACTATACGAGGGGATGCCGGCATAAAAAACCCCTTCTTTGATATCCAAAGCCGGGGATTTCATCCTGATATCATAGAGCAGACTGAAAGTTTTGAGGTTGATCTTGGGCACCACGTAGTTGTTGGACAAATAGGCCGCGATCGTCAGCAGAACTGCAAAGATCCCAATTGGCCTCATTGCTCTCAACAAGGATATGCCACTGCTCTTGATGGCCGTCAGTTCAAAATGCTCGCCCAGATTGCCAAATGTCATCAAGCTGGAAAGCAACACTGCGAGCGGCAGGGCCATGGGAGATATACTGATCACGAAGTATCCGATTAGCTCCGCATAAATCCAAAACCCCAACCCTTTTCCGAAGATCTCATCAAAATACTTGAGCATGTTGACAATGAGTAAGATAAAGTCAACAACTAGAAAAGTCAGTAAAAACGGACCGATAAATGATCCCAAAATTAGCTTATCGAGTTTCTTCATTCGTGCGCACTTCCTCAGGCATAGGACAACGATTTACCTTTGCCAAGGTTCAAAGTTGACAAATTGAAAGGATTTATCCGCCAATAATTTCCTTAAGCTTTAAAATCAGCCCATCCCAAATAGCCTCAAGTTCTTCCTCTTGGTATTCATTGGAATAGTCAATGACTTTAATGAAGAGCGACTGGGTGAGTTCATTTTCCTCCAATTTGAATTCGATAAACGAATGATCAGTCTCATTCGGGCTTTTTGGATCAAAAAAATCAAATTTCACGTGCAGGTTTGATCTTAGGGAAGTGAGCCGCGCATGATGGTCTTCGTTGTCAAAATTGAAAATGTAATTCTTATCCTCGTCGATCCGCACTTGGTCGGCAAACCATTCCTCTAATCCACTGGCAGAACTCAAATAATGGAAAACAATTTTCTTGGAAGCATTTATTTGATAATCAGCTATAAACTTATTTTTGACCATGATTCGTAATTTTAAAGGTGAGTTTTTCACACTTTTTCTCAATAATGAACTTGCATTTAAGAGTACAAGACCTCATATTTGCATTCCCTTTCGCGAGGGGCTCAAAACGGCCAAATTCACAAGGAAAAGGCCAGATTTTCGAAACGGATGATGGTTTAAGTTAGCCATTAATTTCAAAAATCAATACTGGTAAGAATTTATTAAAATATTTGCCAATATAGTTCATTTCCTTGCCGTGAGGTGGTGGAGGGAATGAAAACAAACACCATGGCGAGGTAGCTCAGTTGGTTAGAGCGCAGGATTCATAACCCTGAGGTCGGGAGTTCAAATCTCCCTCTCGCTACAAAGGCTTTCGGAAACGGAAGCCTTTTCTTTTTTTAGCCTATGTCTAAGCTGCCGAAACCACGACAGAGTTGGTTAGAGCACAAGATTCCTATCCGATAAGCCACCGCGCACAGGGTGCTTACCGCCTTTTTAGGATCAATACCATGTCTTGATCTTTCGGATTGTTCACGACCAGAAGATGGTTTTGGATCTGATAGGCTGCGTCATCATAACTGTTGTTGACGGGATCGAACCACGACGCCATAAAACCCTCTTTATTAGAACTATATAATTTAATCATCTGCCTTACGGGAGTATAAACTAGGATCAATGAGCGGTCCTCATTTGCCAGCACAGAGATAAAGTGATTAAAAGCCTCGTCGCCAGGTTGTTCGGTGAGCAGTTCATTCGCCGGTCGTAGCTTCCACCAGTCGAACTTTTTGATAAACTCGTGTAAATGGCCGATCTGACGGCTGCCGTCAAAATCCAGGCTTTCTTTCCAAGTATGGGTTCCTGCGGATGGGCCGTGATTTTCTATCTCCTCGCCTGCTCTCAGCCACGGCCAAATTCCATTTGCTCCATACGTGATGCCCGATACTGGAGCTGCAAACACACTCCAATACGAAGCGTTTCGAACATCTTTGGCTGTGATTTTAAAGTTGATCTCCTCATAGTTCGGCTCTGTATTTATGAGCGGCATCGGGCGGATCTTTTGCCATCGGTTTGCCACTGGCCCTTTGTTAATCCAGTTGACCGTAGAGGCTTCGTTGGAGTGAGAGGACTGATAGGTGATCACATCATACCAATCTTGGTCCTCGTATAAGTCTCCGACCCAGGACGTCCCATGCGGGTGCAAAGTCACCAAACCCAGATGCTTTGCATCACCAAAAACCTGAGAACCTATGGACTTCCATCTGGCTTCCAGGTCGCCATCATACTTTCCATCACCTCCCAGCGTCCACAGGACATGATTCCCCTGATATCTCGCTACGATATATTTTGCCAGCAACACCGCTTCCTTGATAGGAAGATAGTACCCCGGACTATATTCCGATCCATTCCCGAAGGGAAGCGCCCAAAGGACAACCGGAGAGACAATCAAACCTTTTGCGTTGGCCTCCTCTATCTTCTGATCGATCCTTTCAAAAAATGTCGGATCGAGGATGATCCTGCCCGAGCCTGTAAAGGCGACTTTTCCTTCCGCACTGGTCGTCCCACCTCTCCATTGCGTAGTGACCAGTTGAATGGTATTGTAGTGATGCGCTTTTCTATGATTTAAATAGTACTCCCATTCTTCATCCGTAGCTTTCAGTGCGCCGTTCCAGGCAGTGCACGCCGTCCAGAAAAACGGCGTACCGTCGGCATAGCTCAGGTGATAGGTTCCTTTGGGTTGGATTAAGTTTCCCTTTTGGTAAATATCCAGTTCACTTTCGTTGTCGACACATTCAAACGTCCCCGTCACGCCGTGCAAGCCAGAATTGCCGGTATCGGAGGAGGTGGACTTGAAAGTCCACTGGCCCACTTCATTTGGCATAAAGCGGACTTTCCAGTTTCTTCCCCCATCCCAAAAGCCCCGGACGGTCTTCTCCTTTCCCGAAGGTGAAGTGAAGGTGATATCGAACTCGCCTACATCGTAGAGGGCATTTTGGTAGTCCCTAGTACTGGTGAACGTGTGCTCAAATCGTTCGTACTGGGCAGTTTGTCCCCAAGACCAGGAGGAACAAAGGAAAAAAAGAATTGTCAACAGTCGTTGCAGGTTCTTCATGTTATACTTTTTGTCAAAAATCTTCAACTAAGACTCAATAAGTCAAGATAATGAAAAATATGAAAGAACCTGTTTGGCAATGGAAGCGGCCTTGTAGCCTGTTGCTGGTCGATAATTATTTTTGGTTATATTCCTCTCAAATGAACCCAAGATCCATCAAGAATCCACCCGATTCATTTTTTAAAAAGCTGCGTTTTCTAGGACCGGGATTTATCCTCTCGGCGTCTATTGTCGGCTCTGGAGAATTGATCGCTACGACCGTTCTCGGAGCGAAAGCCGGGTTCATCACCTTTTGGGTGATATTGGTCAGCTGCCTGATCAAAGTTGCCATCCAGCTTGAATTCGGAAAAAACGCGATCGTATCCGGCAGGTCGCTGATGCAGGAATTCGACCAATTTCCGGGCCCTTCGATCGGGAAAGCGAACTGGGCCGTGTGGTCTACATTTATACTCACCTCGCTCAAGATTCTCCAGATCGGGGGAATGATGGGCGGCTCGGCGATTGTCTTAAACTTGATCTTCCCTGCCCTTCCGATCCCACTTTGGCTGCTGCTGTTGGGGATTAGTCTCAGCATGCTGATCTACAAAAACTATTACAGACTGGTCGAAAAAGCATCCACTCTGATGGTGTTTGGCTTTACGCTTTTCACGATCGCTTCACTCATCGCATTGTTCTACACTCCGTTTGCTTTTACATTCAATGATGTTTTATCCGGGCTGACCTTCCAATTACCGGAGGAAGTCCTGTTTGTGGCTATTGCCGCATTCGGGATCACGGGAGTGGCCAGTGACGAGATCATCGCGTACACGTATTGGTGTCAGGAAAAAGGATATGCAGCCTATGTCGGGGAAAACGACGGTTCGGAATCCTGGAAAAACCGAGCCCGCGGATGGATCAAGATCATGTATCTCGATGCCTTCTTGGCGATGATTATCTATACCTTGGTGACTGCCGCTTTCTATCTGTTAGGTGCAGCTGTGCTTTATGGGCAGGGAGAAATACCGGATGGGAACGACCTGATTACCTATCTAGCGGCGATCTATACCGAATCCCTTGGCCCCGGCGCCCGGTTCAGTTACTTGGCCGGAGCGTTTTTTGCGTTATACTCGAGCATGTTTGCTTCTCTCGCCTATTGGTCCAGGTTGTATCCTGACGTCTTTTGCGAAATGGGATGGCTCAATCGGAAGGATGAATCTCAAAAGAATAGATGGATTGGAATCCTTGCTTGGGTCTTCCCTGCGATTTGGGTGATCACGTACTTATTTATCAAGCTTCCAGGCTTTATGGTACTCTCCGGAGGAGTTGTCGCTTCTATTCTGTTGCTGGTCGTCGTGGCGGCGGCAGTGAAGTTCCGGGCAAAAAACAAGGAATTGAGGCTGACTTCAGGATTCGGAGCGGAGTTGATGTTTTGGCTCAGTGCTGCTTCCATTCTGGCTGTGTCGGCCTATGGCATTTGGAAGCTTTTCTAATCACCGCCCGCCAGACGGCGCAAAGTCGAAAAATCCCACCTCATAGATGGTGAAGCCCGGAAATGAAAAAAGCCTCCCCGAAGGAAGGCTTCCGCAAAATAAGGATGTGCCGACCTTATTTTACTCTTTCAACTACAGCTTTGAATGCCTCTGGGTGGTTCATTGCCAAATCAGCCAAAACCTTACGGTTAAGTTCGATCTCTGCTTTCTTTAGCAAACCCATCAATTGAGAATAGGACACACCGTGCAGTCTTGCTCCGGCGTTGATACGCTGAATCCACAAACCTCTGAATTCTCTCTTCTTGGCTTTACGATCTCTGTAAGCGTACTGAAGACCTTTCTCGTACTTGTTTTTGGCTACAGTCCATACGTTGCTACCTCTTCCGAAGTAACCTCTTGTGGCCTTTAGCACTTTTTTTCTTCTTGCTCTGGACGCTACCGCGTTTACCGATCTAGGCATAGTTTTTTAGTTTTTGACACTTGGTGTTCCAATTTGACTTGGAATCTTATTTACCAAAGCATCTGGTGAATTAATGAACCTTATTTTAAAAGAGTTGTGTCTAAGATCAGATCTTCAACATATCTCTCACTCTACCTTCGTCAGACACGTGTACCAAACCGGTTTTAGTCAGGTTGTGCTTACGCTTAGTAGATTTTTTGGTCAGGATGTGGCTTTTGAAAGCGTGTTTCCTTTTGATTTTACCGGTTCCTGTGAGGGAAAACCGCTTTTTTGCACTGGATTTGGTTTTTACTTTTGGCATTTTGCTGTATTTAAATTGGTTGAAATTACTTTTTACCTGCCTTTGGAGCGATAAAGATGCTCATCCGTTTCCCTTCCAACTTGGGCATTTGCTCCACCACTCCGTGGTCTTCGAGCTCCTGCGCAAATTTCAATAAAAGCATCTCTCCTCTTTCCTTGAAGACAATGGAGCGACCGACGAAGTGCACATAGGCCTTCACCTTTGCCCCCTCTTTCAGGAAGTTGATGGCATGCTTCAGCTTGAAGTTGAAATCGTGGTCATCGGTATTAGGCCCGAATCTGATTTCTTTTAAAACAACCTTAGCTGCATTAGCCTTGATCTCCTTCTGCTTCTTCTTTTGCTCGTATTTAAACTTCGCGTAGTCGATAATCTTACATACGGGAGGCTCGGCATTGGGAGAAATTTCGACAAGATCAAGTTCGTGGTCCTGGGCAAGCTTAATTGCCTTTTCGATAGGTAAAACTGCGTTTCCGCCCTCTACGAAATCTCCTACTAATCTAACCTCACGGACTCTGATTTTATGATTGACCCGATATGGCTCCTCTTGTCTTCCTCTTTGTTGCTGGTATGGTCTTTGGCTCAAGTTAGCTGTGGTTGTTTTTAATTTGAAATTGCCTGCAAATATCGGAATTATTTCTAATTCTAAAAAGCAGAATAAAATATTACGTTTTTACTGCTTACTCAGAGATTCTGAAATAATCCCCTGAAAATACTGGATAAAGTCCTCAATTGAGAAGCTTCCCAAGTCTCCCTGTCCGTGTTTTCTGACGGACACTTTCTGCTCTTCTTGCTCTTTTTCGCCGACTATGAGCATGAAAGGCACTTTTTTGACCTCCGAGTCCCGGATCTTACGCCCGATCTTTTCATCCCGGTTGTCAATATGTCCCGCGATCCCCGCTTCGTCCAAGGTGGCCTTCAACTCCTCTGCATACCCGATATATTTTTCGGAAATAGGCAAAATATTGATCTGCTCCGGTGAGAGCCAAAGTGGAAAATCCCCCGCACAGTGTTCAATCAACACGGCGACAAAACGCTCAAGCGACCCAAACGGTGCCCGGTGAATCATCACAGGACGGTGCTTTTGATTGTCAGAACCGATGTATTCGAGCTGGAATCTGTCAGGTAACTGATAGTCTACCTGGATCGTTCCCAGCTGCCATTTTCTTCCCAAAGCATCTTTGACCATGAAGTCCAGCTTCGGTCCGTAGAATGCCGCCTCGCCTAGTTCGGTCACAGTGACCAAACCTTTCTCAGCAGCTGCTTCGATGATCGCCGATTCAGCCTTTTCCCAGGCTTCGTCACTGCCGATATATTTCTCTTTTTTCTCAGGATCTCTCAAAGAAATCTGTGCGGTATAGTCCTCAAAACCCAAGGCTTTGAACACATACAACACTAAGTCAATTACCTTGATAAACTCCTCCTTCACCTGATCCGGACGACAGAAGATGTGCGCATCGTCCTGAGTAAATCCGCGAACGCGGGTCAAGCCGTGCAATTCCCCGCTCTGCTCGTAGCGATACACGGT
>Ga0079224_100015176_pt1 | contig 10779 bp, 17 predicted proteins | sample Stecom2015_FD_80414 | JGI IMG/M metagenome (GOLD analysis project Ga0079224, IMG submission 80414) | Agricultural soil microbial communities from Utah to study Nitrogen management - Steer compost 2015 | ecosystem: Environmental > Terrestrial > Soil > Agricultural land | place: USA: Utah...
CCAGAGCGAATCTGGCCGAAGCATGCTCAGGGATCAATTGCTTCCAATCAACGCATGAAGGTCTACAACAACATGCGAGGGATCCGATTCGACTATGGTGATCTCGACGATGTGATCCACCTACTACACGAGGATCCGGCCACCCGCCAGGCATACCTGCCTATCTGGTTCCCCGAAGATACGGGGGTGCATCACGGGCAGCGAGTGCCCTGCACACTGGGGTATCACTTCATGATCCGCGAGGATAAGCTCCAGATCACCTACTACATGCGCTCCTGTGATCTGATAAGGCATTTCCAGGATGATGTCTACATGGCAGGTCGCCTGGCCCAGTGGGTACGGGATGAGTTGAATAACCGGCGAGGTAAGGTGGAGCTCGAGGTCGGAGAGCTTATCATGCACATTGTCTCGCTACATATCTTCGGGGGCGATGTTCCAATCATCGAAGCCAAGGGAGATGAATGGTGATGGAGTACTGCTGCGAGCCTAACTCGGGTAGTTGCTGTGGCCCAGGGTCTTGGTGCTGCGAAAGAGCGGGAGAACATAGTCATCCTGAGCTGGAAGGCGATGAGCGATGAACGGGCGTATCACTCGGGATGATATGCTGATGAATGTGGCTCGTATCTTCGCACTGCGGGGTACGTGTACTAGGCTGCGAGTGGGGGCAGTCTTTAGTAGAGACGGTCGGATCATCGTCACTGGCTACAATGGAGCCCCTGCTGGCATGCCTCACTGCGACCACACCTGTGATTGTCTCGAAGAGGAGGGTCATCATGAGAGCTGTCGAGCTGTACAACCGTGCATGATCGCCGAACATGCCGAGCGTAATGGGGTGGCCTATGCTGCGCGGCTCGGTCTCGCGCTCGAGGGGAGTACTCTGTATGTGACTCACGCCCCCTGCTACGACTGCGCCCGCTCGATCATCAACGCGGGTGTGGAAAGGGTACTCTTCGGCGAGTACTACAGAGATGACCGGGGGCTAGAGCTAATGCGTCAGGCTGGACTGGTCGTTGTTTACAAGCCAGGCTCGGATGCCCTATAATGGGTGGTATGACTCGCCTGCCCCTCTCAGTGATTCGCAACCCATACTGTAAGGGGTGTCGACTTCGCGATACTGCAGATGTAATCTGCGAACTAGGCTTCGGGAACGAGCAAGCTGATGTCATGGTCGTCAGCAAGATGCCCAATTCCGACAACTATCAGCGAGACCTCGAGGTTCAGCTCGAGCGAGTAGGCTTGGACATCACGAACGTCTACTGGGCACACGCTAGTAAATGCAAGACATTTGAGGTTAGTCCGACAACGAAGGAGATCAAGGTCTGCGCTGCGGACTACCTCGAGAAGGAGATTGCTTACGTCAAGCCGAAGTATATCCTCGCTCTCGGTAATGAAGCGCTGATCGCTACTGCCGGCAAGACGGGGATTACCAAGTATCGAGGTCGAGTTCTCAAGCGACCTGACGGTATCCAGGTGATCGGCACTGTCTCACCCTCGGCTGTGAAGCGGAATCCGGGTCAGATGCCGGCCTACCTTGCTGATCTTCGGCTGTTCGCTAACAAGGTGAAGGGTCGAAAGTCCGGGATCGAACCGCCGAAGTGGCTCTACGTCAAGACCAAGGATGATCTGCGTAAGGTCAAGAAGGCACTCAAGTACACGACAAGGATCTTCTTCGACATCGAAACTGTCGGAGTATACTACGAGCCAGAGGCCCGGATAGTATCGCTCGCTGCCACCTGCGAGATCGAGAAGGAGGGGAAGCGAGGCTACTTCGTATTCGCTCTCCCGCTCAGTCACCCTCAGTCGCCATTCAGGCACAGCTGGAAGCGCGTCCTGGCGCTGCTGAAGCCCGAACTTGAGGCGATCCCCCGAGTTGTTGCGCACAACTCTTCGTACGACTGCAAGTGGATGCAGTACTTCGGCATCAACATGGAACCGACGTTCGATACCATGCTGGCCATTGCGATCCTCGATGAGAACATCCAGAAGGGGCTGAAGCCTCAAGCAATGGCTCGCCTGGGTGTGGAGCCTTGGGGCATCGACACCAAGTCGCTGGATGCTCAGGCTATCGAAGATGTGCTCGAGTACAACATGCTCGATACCTGGTACATGTATCACGTCTACAAGCAGCTGGTCGAAGAACTGAAGGCAGAGCCGAGGCTTGCCAAGATCTTTATGAAGCTGACGATGCCCGCACAGCGCGAGTTGATCCCGACAGAGATCCGTGGAATTTGGATCGATGTACAGCGGCTCAAGGATCGCAAGCCGATAGCAGAACAAAGGTTGCGTGAGATCGAGCAGCGAATCCGCGACGCGGCTAATTTGCCAAGCCCCGATAGCGACCACTGGCCTGCTCGGTACAAGCAACTGAAGTCGGGGCCAAAGCGTATGCCTCTGGATGAGAATTTCAATGCCTCGATGTTCGCCCGATGGATGCTCTTCGAGTGGTGCGGGCTACCGGTCATCGAACGGGGCAAGGAAAAGGCCGATGGTTCACCGGGCGACCCGAGCATGGCCGAGGGTGTCCTCATGGCGCTCAAGAATGAGCATCCAGTGGTGCCTCATATGCTCGACCGGGTGACGGCGAACAAGCACATCTCCTCATTCTTCAACCCCTACTCTGAGCTTTACGACGAAGAGCATCGAATCCACACCAACTTCAAACTAGCGGGTACGGTCACAGGTAGATTGAGCTCGGGCAAGGATGATGCCGATAAGATCACTGGCTCTCGAGGTGATCGAAAAGGCGTAAATCTACAGCAGGTACCCCGTGACCCATTCATCCGAGGGCTGTTCGGGGCACCACCGGGCTGGACATTCGTTGAAGCTGACTACTCCCAGATCGAACTGAGAGTGGCAGCATATCTCGCCGACGAGACGAACATGAAGCATATCTATGCAACAAACGGCGATATCCACACCATTACTGCTGCTCGCGTTGCCGGCATCCCTGAATCTCAGGTCGAGAAGGAGGTTCGGAAGAAGCTAGGTAAGCCGGTTAACTTCGGCTTTCTCTATGGAATGGGTTGGCGCAAGTTCATCCAAACCGCATTCGAGAACTACGGCGCAGAGTTTACTGAAGACGAGGCACAAGGTGCACGCGAGACATACTTCCGCCTCTACCCGAAGCTCCTGCCCTGGCACGCTCGACAGCGACGCTTGGTGAATAAGTACGGTAGGGTGCAGAGCCCTCTGGGACGCATCAGGCATCTCCCCGATATCTACTCGCCCGATCAATCGGTGCGCAATGAGGCGGAGCGCCAGGCGATCAACAGCCCAGTGCAGGGCTTTGCTTCTGACCTTGCCGTATTCTCGATGATCCATATTAACCGAGAGTTCCGACGACTCAACCTCGCTGCGCATTGTATCGGCCTTGTGCATGATGCTATCAACTACGAGGTCAGGGATGACCACCTAGCACAGGCATTGCCGATCATCAAGGATACCATGGAGGATATGCTCCTCCTGGAGAAAGAATTCGGGGTACATGTAGATATCCCGATTATAGCTGACCTCGCAGTGGGGCAGCACTGGGGTGACAAGACCGAGCTCACTCCCGACCAGGTATACGACTTCAGAATGGAGTACAAAGGTGAATGACGAGGACAAGAGCCCTCAGGTTCTCGAGGCAGAAGCTGAAGTTCTGAACTCACTTGAGAAGCTGATCGCCGCCATCCGCTCGCAAGAGGGTGTGGGATCTTTCCCTTCCACTATCTCGGGGGCTCTTGTCCTCGTCGACTACGACACCCTCATGGAAGATGGATACGGCGGATCGGGCACACTGATCCATCCGATGGGTCGGCGCACTCAGATGATGGGGCTTCTTACCGAAGCAGAAACTCGGTTCAAGCTCGAAATCTTTCAGGATTACTCGGGTTGACAGGGTAATACCAAGTCGATATAGTGATGCCATCACCAATTGCTACTACCCAAAAGGAGGGATTACAATGGCACGCAGAATTCGCGCAAGAATCCGGAAGGACCGCTGCAAGCGAACTGGCAAGGTTAGCTTCGTGAATGAGCTGGAAGCTAAGATGGCTCTAGCAATTCGCCAGGCTAATGATAAGGGAGAGATTCGGACCTATCGCTGCGGTAACCACTGGCACTTGACCTCGCAGGAAAAGCGACACGAGGATTGACATCTCAGGTTCTAGTTGATAAGATCGAGGCACTCTTACTTCGCTGAACTCAAGGACTACTCTCCATGCCACATTTGTCAGAAGGGGATCGAGCGGAAGCCACGAACTGGCTTTACTTCGATCCGGATGCCCGCGATGGCGAGGGTGCCGGAATCTCCACCCACTCGATGCTCAAGACGTTCCGACGTTGCCCCAAGCAGGCGGAGTTCAAGTACGTCCATCGACTGAAGCCGAAGCGACTCGGCACCCCCCTGAAGCGGGGCACCTGGGTTCACGCATTGCTTGAGTCATACCACAAGGGTGAAGACTGGCTCGCAGTCCACAAGCGATACTGTACCGAGTTCAATAAGCTCTTCGACGAGGAGAAGGACTACTACGGTGACATGCCGACAGAGATCCTTCATCTCATGAGGTCCTATATCTGGCACTACAAGAATGACCCTTGGAAGTGCATCGATGCGGAGTTCCAGCTCGAGGCTGAGCTGCCTGATGGATCGCTCTACCGAGGTAAGGTCGACATGCTGGTCGAGACCCAGTTCGGGCTGTTCTTGGTCGACCACAAGACCCACAAGACCTTGCCTGACCTCAGCTTTCGCCTTCTCGATGCCCAGTCAGCACTGTATCTCTGGGCGGCTCGACAGAATGACATCCCGGTCCAGGGCTTCATCTGGAACTACATCCGATGGAAGGCGCCTTCCACACCGAAGCTGCTCAAGAGTGGAGAGCGGATCAGCGATGCTGCGTGCGACACTGACTACCCTACCTTCGTCCGGGCACTGAAGAAGTACAAGGAAGAGAACCCTCAGTTCAAGATTCGGCCGGAGGATCGACGCAGAGCCGAGATGCTGAAGAAGCAGAGGTACGAATTCGGGGAGCCGCAGACTTCGACCTTCTTCCAGCGATCAGTACTCGAGAAGAGTGACGACATGCTCGAGCGGGTACTGAAGGGCAACGTGCACACGAGTCAGCGAATGCACTCATACGACTTCAGCGATCCTGACACCGTCGAGAGGGTCGTAGAGCGAGGCTGTACCTTCAGCTGCTCATATACTGACCTTTGCACTGCGGAGCTGATGGGAGCGAACACGCGCCCTCTCATCAGGCAGAACTACACTATCGGTGACCCCAACGACTACTACAACGACCGAGCCGGAGACAACCCAGAAAGGGAGGAGAGATGATGTACGAGGGTGAGAACTAATGGCTTCAGGCAAGAGCCTCGAGCTCAAGAAAATCCGGCGTCGTGAGCCCCAGAAGCTCTGTTCTTGTGGTAAGCCTTGGGCTGATCACCTCCGCAAGGACGGAAAGCCTCGGGCCCAGTTCGTCAACAACTCACGACACCGCCCCCCGCAGGAGTTCTACATGAACCGGGCACAACGACGGAGAATGCTCCGATGAGGTACCGCAAGAAGCCAGTCATCATCGAGGCAATGCAGTACCCTCGGCTGGGCCAGGGGGCTGAAGGGCCACGCATGGCTCATGACATCACGAGCTGGATGAGCGGCAATCTCTACCCGGGCTTGGTGGGTAATGCCCTCGAGCCGGACACGCTGCGATACCCTGACCAGGTCGACGGGGATGACTCTCGACCTGACAAGGGCTGGTACATTCGGCCCGATGACGGCGCGCTGATGGTCCGTACTCTCGAGGGAGACATGGCTGTTGGGCCCGGCGACTATGTTATCCGAGGGGTGCAGGGCGAGTTCTACCCATGCAAGCCCGACATCTTCGAATCCAGCTACGAGAGGGCTGAGTAATGGCCACCAAGGATTACGCGGCTATCGCGAGACAGCGGATCACGCGGCCAGCCAATCACAAGCGGTATCCCAAGTTCCTGATTTACTCTCGGAACAAGAAGGGCAAGACAACCTTCGGCATCTCGGGGGGTGTGGATCAGACGCTGGTTCTCGATCCGGAGATGGGTACCGCAGAGATGAAGACCAAGAACCCCCATGTCTGGCCCATCGACCGATGGGAAGACCTGGAAGAGGCCTACAACTACATCAGGTACAGCGATCACCCGTACAAGTGGATCTGCGTCGACGGACTCACCAAGATGTCGAACATGGCGCTCAAGTATGTGATGAAGGTTCAGGAAGAGCGAAGCCTCGACCGGATTCCTGGCATGGTCCAGCAGCGAGACTATGGCAAGGCCGGCGAGCTCATGAAGGACCTGCTGACGAAGTTCCACAACCTGCCTTACGGGGTCGTCTTCACCGCCCAGGAGCGAATGGAGACTGGCTACGATGCAGAGGAGGATGAGGACTCTGAGGACGTCGAGGCAGTCTATGTCGCAGACCTGCCGAAGGGCGTACGAGGTGCAGCCAACTCAATCGTGGACGTGATTGGTCGGCTCTACGTTGTTAGGAATGACGAGGGTAAGGCTGAGCGCCGCCTTTGGATCCAAGAATCCGTTCGATATGATACTGGGTATCGATCGGACTTCGAGCTGCCGGACTACCTGGCGAAGCCAACCGTGGCTCGATTGACCCGGCTGATCCGCACCGGATCGGCTAACCCGAAGAAGTCCAGCTAGGGCCCTAGCTAGGCTATCCACGAAAGGAAAACCATGGTCAGCGCAAAGACCGTCGACTTCTCCAACGTCCGAGACGGTGGAGGTCGGTTCAACCGGAACCGCATCCCGGCCGGCGACTACCTCGCCAAGGTGATCAAGGTCGAGGACGCCGTCAGCAAGAAGGATGACACGTTCCAGTACCTCTTCAGCATCCAGATCTCGAGTCACCCCTCGCGCATCTTCCCCTACTACTGCAAGCTGCAGGAGAACCAGCTCTGGAAGCTGCGCAACCTGCTCGTCGCCGCCGGTATGACGGTGCCGAAGAAGCGCCTCAAGATCGACCCCAGCAGGATCGTGGGCAAGCTCATTGGCGTCACCATCGAGGACGCGGAGTACGAGGGCAAGGAGCAGTCCGAGGTCTCCGGGGTCTTCCCGGCAGCCGAGCTCGCCGATGGCAATCTGCAGGCTTCGGATGTCGAGGATGATGACGAGGACGTGGACGGCGAGGCCGCCGACGACCTGGACGACCTCGACGACGTCAACTCGGGTGACGATGATGACGAGGAAGAGGCCACGCAGGGTGATGAGTACGACGACATGGATCGTTCGGCTCTGAAGGCGGCGCTCAAGGCACGCAACCCCGAGTTCGTCGCCAAGAAGTCTCAGTCCGATGATGACCTTCGTGCCATGCTTCGCGAATCGCCGGCTCAGGCCGACGACGACGAGGAGGAGGAAGAGGCTCCTCCCGCGAAGCCCGCTCGGAAGGCCAAGCCTGCACGCAAGGCGAAGCCGAAGGTGGAAGAGGTCACCGACGACGAGCTGGATGAGCTCGACATCGACGACATCTGAGGAGCGGCCATCCCGCAGTGGATGGCTTACCCCCTCTAACCTTAGGACCCTCGGTACTTCCCCGGCCGAGGGTTCTTTGGCGTGCCGCCTTGACACGGGGGTGTGGGGGGCTTAGTATTGAGGCATGACCACATACACCAACCCCTACCGCCTCAACGAGACGAACCCCCTCGAGCTGGCCTCCCACACCCACGAGACGGTCGACTTCTCTCTGGGCGACATCGATCTCAGTGACCCTCGGCTGGTCTCGATCAACCGCCTCCGCCTGCTCACCGAGCCGGGCTACCCCAACTACGACATCAGCTACTGCTACGGCACGCTTGATGATGGTACGCACGTCCGGGTCGACCTCGGGGTTAGCCACCTCTCTCGGCGCAACACCAAGGGCGAGCTGATCCAGCTAGCCAAGGATGCTGGGCGATTCGCTAAGGGGCTCGGACTCCTCGACGAAAGCAACTGGTCGATCCTCCGCGGTTAACCCTCATCAGTAGATCCTCTCTCTGCTAACGCGGAGAGGGGATTTGCTATGTGTTTGCCTGCGCACGCCGAGCGATGATAGGATCGCTGAGTTAGATGATGCAGGTTGCTCCCTAAGCGCCTCGCACATGCTGCTAGGGGCGATGGGGCGACCTGCTCATTACGTCACACAAGGAGAATCCCATGGCTCAACCCGAGGCTCGCCTTTCCCGGGCTATCATGGCGGCTCTCCGTGCAGAGGGTTGGTTCTGCTTCAAGGTGCACGGGAGCGAGTTCATGATGGCGGGGCTGCCTGACATCATCTGCTGCGCCGAGGGCAAGTTCATTGGCTTGGAGACTAAGCTTCCCCACACCAGGGGAAACACGTCGCCCAGGCAGGAACTCGTGCACTCACAGATCAGGCACGCCGGCGGCGTTGCACAGGTGGTCTGTTCTCCCGACGAGGCAGTAGCTGTAGTAAGAAAGGCCCTCTCTGATGATGCTTGAGATGACTGAGCAGGAGTACCAGGCGGCCGTCCTGCGGTGGCGCCGGTCTCTGAGCGACGAGGCAGTGCGTGAGCTTGCCAGCGAGTGGAAGAGCGGCAGCCGCGAGCCCGCGGCGATGGACGCGGCAATGGAAGCCATGCATCGTTGGCCGACCGGTCATGTCGCTCGCGCAGTGAAGCGGCAGGGAGCGCAAGGATCGACGCTCAATGATGCGATGAGTGATTATGCAGTGACGGCGTGACAGGCGATTAGGGAGCAATCTAACTGCCTTGACGCATACCTGCACGATCATCGCTCGCTCGCAATCGGGCTCGATCATGCGGCGCACACACTAAGTAGCCCCTCACTCCTTAACTGGAACTGAGGGGCTGCTCGGTGTGGGAGATCAGTCGTCGAGGTAGGGCTCGCTGAGGTTGACGTACTGGGGGCCTCTGTAGTTGCCTGAGAGGCCGACCACATGCGTCGCGCCCTGTGCCTTCACTCGCTGCAGGGCGGCGATCAGGGAGTCAACCTCGATCTTCGCCTCAGTAGCACTGTACTCGACCTCGCCGGCGTCGATGTATGCGATCCTCACTTGTCCTCCTGGTTCATCCGTCGGACCTTTCCGGTCTCGATGTCCATCATGTACATGTCACCGACCTGAGGAAGGCCCATCCGCTCGTACCGCCGGCGGAGGAACTCACGCATCGGGATCATCATCAACGCGTCATCCGGGGCGTGCAGCTCCTCCTTGCACTCGGGGCAGTCGATGGTCACGTGCATGAGGTCAACGGGGGTGTTCACCGATGGGTGCTTGAACTCGAAGCTCTCGTTGCACGATGAGCAGATGACGGTGATCGGTTGCATTAGTTCTCCTTGGTCGCTTCTTCAAGCTTCGCCTGGCACCAACCGCAGAGGCCGGTAACCTGGAACTCCTGGTTTTGCTTGTGGCTGTCGATGTGTCCCCGCATCAGCGCCCCGTAGGCGGTGAAGAAGGGGAACGTAAAGTACTGGCACCACTTGCATCGGTACTCATCCAGCTTACTATTCTGCTGGTAGTGAGCCTGGAGCTCAGCGGCGTAGTTCCAAGCACTCATCGGGATGTTCGGCGGGGGCTGCTCGTCGGTGATGATGGGGTTCGTCGGGTCGAAGTGCATGGTCTATCTCCCTAGGATACAGCATGGGGCCGAACCGTTACTGTGTGGTCCGGCCCCAGCAGATGATCAGATGTCGAGCTCGAGATCGTCGTCGTCCAGCTCGATGTCCTCAATGTCATCGAGCTCGTCCTCGTCGGGCTCCTCGTTGTCGAGATCGAGCTCCTCGACCTCGATCTCTTCGACCTGAGCCTGTCGCTCACGAGCGGCGTCCTTGGTCTTGGTGCGACCGGTGCCCGGCGTACGGGTTCGCTTGGTCGAGTTCCAGGCATCGAACTCGGCCTTGATCTTCTCGAAGTCCGAGGCGTTGAACTCGTAGCGACCGCCCTGGCCGACGGGCTCAACCGTCGAAGCCTTGGAGCGGAAGAACTTCCGCAGGTTCTTTGCGTCGGTGCCCAGGCGGGTGGCAACCTGCTTGGCCGTGAGGGTGTCGACGGGCTCGTCGTCCTCTTCGTCGTCCACCTCTTCGGCGACCTCATCGGCGACCTCGTCGAGCGTCATGTCGTCGACCTCGTCGTCCTCCTCGTCCTGAGCTTCGCCGGCCCGCTCGGTCTCGAGCTCGACCGCCAGGTCATAGAGCTCCTGCTTGCGGAGACCCTTGAGGTCGTCGACCTCGTAGTCGTCGGCAAGGAACTCCTTGAGCTGGGCGATGGTCATGTTCTTCAGGGCAGTCATTGTGGCAACTCCTTGTTGGGGGTATCGCCCTCGGTGATGTTGGCGATGGCATAATGCTATGGGCGATGTGCCACCAGATCAAGGCAAGGAACCAACAAGTTCGTGTTAACTGGATCACACCATCCCTGAGGCCGAGATCACTTGGTGGGTCATAATCCATGCGTCCTGGTGCTGATGTTCCTTGCACCAACTGACTCCCCAATGAACCTTGCAGATACACCTAGGGGTGAAGTCATGGTCGAACTCGTCATGGATCGGCACAACGTGTATCTCAGTCTCAGATACCTGAATGACCGCCCAGGCTTCATCCATGACTATCTCTTGCGATGCGAGGTGTGGTCATGCGGCCCGCCTCAGGTTCACGAGGCGCTCGCTCACCCCGCAGATGGTGCATCGGAGCAGTGTCGGATCGATCATCACCCCGCCGAGCTTCTTGCTCGTCAGCATCTGGTGAGTATCGAAGAGTCGGAAGATGGTGGGCCGCCGGCAATAGGGGCACCAGTGATGA
>Ga0079224_100015177_pt1 | contig 10778 bp, 10 predicted proteins | sample Stecom2015_FD_80414 | JGI IMG/M metagenome (GOLD analysis project Ga0079224, IMG submission 80414) | Agricultural soil microbial communities from Utah to study Nitrogen management - Steer compost 2015 | ecosystem: Environmental > Terrestrial > Soil > Agricultural land | place: USA: Utah...
CGCCGGCCTCCTCGAGCTCGAACTGTTGTGATACCGTCTGCTCGTTGCCGAGTGCCGTCAGATCGACGATCTCCATGCCGGGTAGCGGCGCCAGGTCCCGCAGGGCAGGCTTCTCTGCGTCTTCCGGCTCCTCGGCGGGAGGATGATCCTCGAGGCCCTCAACCGAGTAGGATATTACGCGGACGGCACTGGTATCGATCTCTTCCTGTACAGGGAAGATGCTGACTCCCCAGCGCTCAGGATGGTTGGGGCGGCCGTGTCGCCACGATGAGAACGAGTGCGAATCATCGGTTTCATAGGTCACCGTGTAGGTGCCTTCCGGCAGCTCCAGAAAGGCCAGCGCGATGCGATTGTTGTGTCCTCCGGCCGGAGAGGTGTCCTTGTAGTCCATCTCCCACACCATCTCCTGCCGATCGTTACTGCTGATCCAGGCATAATCGTATCGACCCCCCGAACTCATCTCCCCCATTGCGGATACGGCTACCTGAACGGGGGTGGTCACCTGGAGTTGGGCGATGTGGCGCTCGTCGTCGCCCACCTCCATGATTTGCAGAATCGGCTTCCGTGATGTCCACGGATCGAATTCTTTAACGGCGTCCATGTTGGGTGAAAAGAGCGAGAGACCCCAGCCGGCGGGGTCGAATGGCGGATTCGCCACCCAATCCTTGAAGTCCTGACGTGGGTCCGTCACGAACACGGCCCGGTAAACGCCGGGGTCCAGGTGGAGCGTGTCGGAAAAGAGCCGGTTTACGTGCCATCCCCCGGCGGGCTTTGTGTTCTCGCGCTTCATTTCCCAGATGCGCTGACGGCTCATGGCATCCTCGATCCAGCCGTAGTCCATGGGACGGTCATCGATCTCTCCGACGGCGTAGACCCACACAGGGGAGCGTTCGGTCGTCACGAATACGAACTCGTCGTGATTTCCACCGCTCATGGGAGCCGAAGTCCAGATCAGATCTGCGCCGGCCGGCGCGAGCTCGGCATCGGCAGCCGGCTCAACCGCCCGAACCTGAACTTCCGATCCCTCGACGCTCGTGACGACGAATCGCCAATTTTTGGCGTCGTCGTGCCAGTTCGCTTTTCCGCCAAATAGACGGTCCAGGAACAGGAAATTAAAACCACCGTCCCTCGAATTGCCGATGCTCGCGAAGAAGGCATCGTAGGTGCCCGCCACCAGTTCGACGGTGTCGCGCACGGAGGCGAGGGTCCCCTCCGCTCGACCTGTTCGCTCAGGATCCATCCTCCAGACGATCTGTCGGTCCTCTCGGCGAAGGAGCCAGCCGTACGCGGCGAGCGCTGATTCGGGTTCATCGGATTCATAAGACCCCACGGCGTCGATGGCCACTCGCGCAGGGCCGCTGACGGCGAATGACTTGCGATACACCTCATTGCGCTCGATATCGTGCAGCACGATCAAGCCGGATGGTGCAGGGGGGCCCTCCATCACTCGATAGGCGAGGAGCACGGTGGCTATCGCGAGGAGCAGCAGCTCGAAACGTACCAACAACTTACGCTTCATCCAGAAAGGGGAAAAAGAGACAGAGCGGAGTCTACGTCACATCGTCAGAGAAGTTACCCGCGCTCGATGGGCTCGTTTCACAACACGATCGTAGGGCCGGCATGACGGAGGTGTAACATCTCAACTTGTCTTTAGTAGTATAGCCGATACTTCCGAGCCAGCGGCCGTCCACGAAATTCGCGGCCGCTCATGCGAACGATTCCCGCACACCGTCGAGGCTCCCGCCCGCGGTGCCTATGTTTTCAGATCTGATATCGAAAGCCCGTCGGGCCACCCCGATCTCTTCTCCACGGAGCAAAGGACGCCGAATCGCCCTGGCCGTCGTGGCCGCAGTGTGCCTTGTGGTGGGTTTCGGTTTCCATGTGATCGAGTGGCAGTCGGGGAGTCCGTTCTCGACCGCCACGGAGGTACTGTACCAGATCATTGTGCTGGGCGGATATGCCGCTCTGTGGTTCCTGCTTTCGGAATTCTTCCGTCAGCGGCAAGCGTCTCCGCTGAAAATCTTCTGGACCACGCTCGTTGTCGGTGTCTTTCTCATGGGCGCGGTGCGGCTCATCATAGGTATCGCCATGCCCTCCGACATCGAGCTGAGCGCGACCGCACTCGGATTTGAATATGGGACGGGCGTTCCGCTCACGGCAGCGACCATCGTCAAGATGAATGTGGTCGCTTTGCTGAAGGCGGCCTTTGCCTTTTACATCCTGCTGCGCTTCCGAGATCTCGTCCTGTTCAAGCGGACGCGAAAAAGCCTGCGCAACTGGTATCTGATGCTGGGCTTCATGGGCCTGGCGTCTCTCTCGGCCTTCCTGAAGGATCCATCGACGGACAGCACACTCCTGCAGGGAATTGCCGCGCTGCCGGCGGTGGTCATGATGGCCATCAACGCGTTTCGGGTCTCCTGGATCGTATTCCTGCCGTTCCGCGAAAAAGCCGCAGGAATCGGCCTGGCCGTTCTGCTGATCACCGTGCTCGGCATCACGCTCTCACCGGGTGGCCTGTTGGTGGGGATGGAGCCCTTCGTCGAGCATTACAGCTATTCGATACAGCTCTTCACGGACCTCGCTCTCGGCTTCGGGCTGCTCTATGTAGTCACGGCCTTCCTATTCCTCGTCTTCCACCTTCCGACGACGGGCGACTTTCAGCGAAAGGCCGGTGAGGTCACGGCCATGCACTCGCTCACGAATCTGGTCGGACAGGTTTTCGATCCGGACAAGCTGTACTACACCATTACGGCCACACCTATCGATGCCGGTACGGCGCAGCGCGCATGGCTCGCGCTTCCGGATGCCATGAGCGGCACGCTCCGTCCCCAGATCGTGGCGGTGTACAACAGCTCTCGCTCGTTTTATCTGCGATCACAGAGCTCCGATCGGCCGCGTATCGAGGAGGAGGTCGATGTGGCCGCCCTCTACGAGGAGGTGGAATCGAAGAAAGAGCCGATCATTATCGATGAGGCCGCTGCGGACCACCGCATCAAGGTCCGACCGGGCGGACCGCTCGGAAGCCTCCTGATCGCTCCGTTGCTCTCCCGTCATCAAATGCTGGGCGCGTTGTTCGTTGCCAAGGATGTCACGCATGGATTCGAGAAGGACGACATCGAGGCCATCAGCGTCTACGCAGCGCAGGCCGCGCTCGCCCTGGAGAATGCACGCCTGTTCGAGGAACAGCTGGAGAAGGAGCGACTCTCGCGGGAGCTCGACATCGCCCGCGAAGTCCAGAGCAAGCTCCTCCCGCAACGGCTACCTCGAGTTCGCGGGCTGACGATTGCCGCATCCAGTATCTCCGCACACGAAGTCGGCGGCGACTACTACGACTTTCTGCAGCTCGATGAGAACCGGCTTGCGTTCATCATCGGTGACGTTTCGGGTAAAGGTACCTCTGCCGCCTTTTACATGGCCGAGCTCCAGGGCATATTTCGATCGGTGAGTGGCCTGGTGTCGTCGCCCGCCGATTTCCTCGAGCAGGCTAACCTCGCCCTCGCATCCGCTCTGGAGCGCCATGTGTTCGTCTCCGTGATCTACGGCATCATCGACGTCGAAAAGGAGGAAGTGATGCTCGCGCGGGGAGGACATTGCCCCGCCGCGATGATCAATATCGAGGGTCAGGCCCGCTTCATCCGGACACAGGGGCTCGGCCTCGGACTGGATCGAAGCGGCCTCTTCCGGCGCTCACTCGTCGAGGAACGCATCAACCTTCAGCCCGGCGACGTGTTCGTCCTCTACACGGACGGTGTCGTGGAAAGCCGTAATTCGGAGGGCCAGGAATACGGATATGATCGCCTACTGGCGGCGCTAACGGAGTACAGACACGAGGATGCCCCCGAGCTCCACCGATCATTGCTCAGCGACCTTGATACATTTCTGGACGAGACGGAGTACGATGACGATCTTACGCTCGTGGTGCTGAAGTGGCACGGGCTTTCCATGGCCGACGTAGCCGACGTCGATGCGCGGCGGATCAAGTCCCGCCCGGCGACAACGACACGACTTCAGGAACGTATCGAAACGGACTAACCCAATGAGGCACTAATGAGCAATTTCTCCGTGGGCTTTCGCTCTCGTGATCACGTTCAAGTTCTCGACCTTAAGGGCGAACTCGATGCCCATACCGCCTCCGAGCTCGAAGCGGCTATCCAGAAATGCCAGTCTGAAGGAGGCTATTCCATCGTCGTAAACGGGGAGAACCTGCAGTACATATCCAGCGCGGGTCTCGGCGTGTTCATGGCCTACATCGAGGAGGTGCGTGAACACGGAGGGGACATCAAGATCGCGGCGCTACAACCAAAGGTGTACAACGTCTTCGATCTCCTCGGATTCCCCATGCTATTCGACATCCTCAATACCGAAGACGAAGCCGTTGATAAGTTTGTGAAAGATTCTGCAGAGAGCACATGATGCGTTCGAAATCCGTCCCGGCGATGCGCCCGTACTGTCGTGGCTAGATCCGTACACACGCTGAGCATTCCGAGTTCAACCCGCTACCTGGGGCGGGTGCGTCGGTTCGTTGAAACGCATACCCGGGATGCGGAGCTGACGGAAGAAGCGATCGAGCAATTCAAAATCGCTGTGGACGAGGCCTGCACGAATGTCATCAAACATGCCTACAGGGGAGACGACACGCAGCGCATCGACCTCGCCATCATCATCGAAGACGACCGCGTTACCGTGCTGATACGCGATGCCGGCCGTTCATTCCAGCAGGAGTTCTACCGAAGTCCAGATATCTTCGAGCTTGCGGAGAGCCGACGTGCCGGAGGCTTCGGCGTCCACATCATGCGCAGCCTCATGGACCAGGTGGAGTACACGAGTACCGGCGACACGAACGAGGTCCGCCTGACCAAATTCAGAAACGGCCGCGATTCCGCCTGAACCCTTCTGCGGGCGCCGCCTAGGCGGGCTTCGTTCCTTTGTAAAGAGACGCGATTCCGAACGTCAGCGGTTTCCAGCGGATCTTCTCATACCCGGCTCCCGCAAACCTCTCCACGAATTCGTTTCCGGATGGAAAAGCATCCACCGATGTCGGCAAATACTTGTACGCCGCGGGATGCTTTGAGACGAGGCGTCCGACCACCGGCAAGATGACGTGCGAATAGAAAGCATAGAGCTGCTTCACTGGAAACGCACTGGGCCGGCTAAATTCGAGTATGACCAGCGACCCTCCCGGCCGCAACACGCGACGGATCTCCTCGAGCCCGGCCCGCAGATTCTCGAAATTACGTACTCCGAAAGCGACGAGCGCAGCGTCGAATTGATTGTCCGAGTAAGGCAGCTTCTCGGCATCACCCCGTCGAAGCGTGATCCGCTCCGACTCACCGAGGCGCGCGATCTTGTCCCGTCCTCGAGCCAGCATCTCCTCCGACAGATCCACGCCGTCGACGCGCTCGGGATGTAGCTTCAGCGCCTTGATGGCGAGATCGCCGGTCCCTGTCGCCACGTCCAGAATTCGCTTCGGCTGCTCGCCGCGAAGCATTTCGATCGCCTGATCCCTCCAGAGCTGGTCGATGCCCAGGCTCAGCATCCGGTTCAGCAGGTCGTAACGCGGCGCGATGTCGTCGAACATGGCCTCGACGGCCTGCTTTTTACCCGGCGCTTCACCGGGTGGGGGCGCGGACGAAAAGAGCATCAAGATCAGCTCAGGAGTTGCGTTAGACGAAGCAGCTCGTAGTTAATGTTCTTCTTGCGGCTCCAGACGTTGCGCAACGGCGTCAGTTTCGTTTCGTTGTTGACGAGCCCCACCATTACGTTCTCGTGCCCCTCGAGCAGCGCCTCGACGGCCGCTGCTCCCAGCCTGCTGGCCAGGACGCGATCGCGGGCCGTGGGCGATCCGCCTCGTTGCGTATGCCCGAGGATGCAGACGCGCAGATCGATGGATTTGAACGCCTCGTCCTCGCGGAGGGCCGCCTCGATGTGCTGCGCACCTCCGTGCTCATCCCCCTCTGCCACCACGACGATCGAGGATCGGGATTGTGCCGTCATCAGGGAGAGGATGCGCGTCTTGATATCCTCCATCTCGGTGAACGTCTCCGGCACGAGAACGAGCTCCGCTCCGCCCCCGATGCCGCAGTTCAGCGCGATGAAGCCGGCATCGCGCCCCATGACCTCGACGAGAAAAAGCCGGTCGTGCGCATCAGCGGTATCCCGGATTCGGTCGATGTTCTCGATGGCCGTATTCAGGGCCGTGTCGTACCCGATCGTCTCATCGGTGCCGAAGAGGTCGTTGTCGATGGTACCCGGACACCCGACCGTGCAAACCCCGTGCTCATCGTAGAGCAGTGTCGCGCCGCGAAACGTACCGTCGCCCCCGCCGCCGACGAGAGCGTCGATCCCCGCCGCTTTCAAATTCTCGTTGGCCTTCGTACGACCTTCGGGAGTCCGAAAAAGCTCGGAGCGTGCGCTCTTCAGGATGGTGCCGCCCTGCTGAACGATGTTCGAAACGGATCGACCATCCATCTCCACGAAATCCGCATCGATCATCCCCGCGTATCCGCGACGAATACCGACTACCTCGAGATCGTGGGCGATGGCCGTTCGCACGATCGCTCGCACACAGGCATTCATCCCCGGCGCATCGCCGCCACTGGTAAAGACCCCAATTCGTCTCGGATTAACCATTCCAATTTGCTGTTTGCGGGAACGAGTCCTCCGGCCACCACGATGCCTCGCGGAGCAGTGCCCGCACGAGTCGTGTCTCGTATTCGCGGCGCGAAATCTCGGCGACCCCGAACTGCTCGAGATGCGGCGTCGAGTACTGGATATCGAGCAGGCTGAATCCCCCTGCTCGGAGCTGCCTCACGAGGTGGACGAGCGCCACTTTCGATGCATCTGTCTCCCGAAAAAACATCGACTCGCCGAAGAAGGCGCCGCCGAGAGCAACACCGTAGAGCCCTCCTACCAGGCTCCCCTCCAGCCGGCTCTCCACGCTGTGGGCGTAGCCCATCCGGTGAAGCTCACAATAAACACGAATGATCTCCTCGGAGATCCACGTGGACGGCCGGTCGGCGCATGCCCGAATCACGGCCTCGAAATCGCGATCCGAAGTCACCTCAAACTTCCGGCGCTTCACCAGTTTCGCCAGGTTCTTCGGCACGCGGAATTCGTTCAATGGCAGGATGGCTCGCGGATCGGGCGCGTACCACGAGATCTCATCGCCGCGGCGAGGATTCGCCATCGGAAAGGCGCCCATACGATATCCCTGGAGCACGATATGTGGAGTTAAACTCGGCATGGATGCAAGCCGGTCGACAGGGTCGACGCGCTCGATGAGGTCAGCTGCCCAAAGAACATCGTCGGCACCTTCCTTGTAGGTAAGCGCGCGTCATTCGATCCGTCACGATGAGATGAGCGTGGAAGGAAGGAAAAAGTTTGAAGCAAACGTCGCCGATCGGAAGATCGACTTGCAGATCGGCAGCCGCACGGTTTGGATCGATGGACGTGCCCTCGAGTTCTCTGCGGAAGCGTTGTCGAGCTCCCATCTGTCACTCGTAGTGGATGGGGCCAGCTACTCGGTCCTGGTGATGGCCCAGGATGATGGCACCTACAGGGTTGTGGTGGATGGATGCGAGTTCGACGTACGTATAAAGGACGAGCGAGGTCTCCTCCTGGAGCGATTCGGTATAAACGAAGCGGCACGGAGCGGCGTTCAGGTAGTCCGCGCACCCATGCCCGGCCTCGTCCTATCCGTTTCGGTCGAGCCTGGACAGCGCGTCGCCCGAGGAGCCGGCCTTGCCGTGCTCGAGGCCATGAAAATGGAAAATGAGCTTCGCGCGGAGCGCGACGGCGTCGTAAAGGCCGTACACATCGCCCCAGGCGATGCTGTCGCCAAGAACGACCTGCTCATCGAAATCGAATAGCGATGGCATGTATCCTCGTGACGGGTGCGACGGGCTTCGTGGGCTCAGAGCTCGTCAAACGCCTATTGCGGGAGGGGGAAAGGGTCCGCATCTTTCACCGGGCCGCGTCGACCATGGACCTCATCGGGGATGCGATACGCGATGTCGAGCCTTTTACCGGCGACATTCGCGATCCAGCTGCACTCGACGACGCCCTGCGGGGCTGCGAGCTCGTGTATCACACGGCCGCCCGAATCGGCTTCGGCGGCCGTGGTGAGCGAAAGTTGCTGATGCGAACCAACGTCGACGGCACCGCCACCGTGGTGAACGCTGCACTCAGACAGGGCATTCGCCGCCTCGTCCACGTCTCGTCTATGGCCGCGTTCGGCCGGCCCGAGAGGCCGAACGGCATCATCGATGAAGAGAGCGAGTGGCAGCGCTCGAAGGCCAATTCAGCTTACGCCCTCTCAAAGTACCTCGCCGAGTTGGAAGTCCATCGGGGTGTCGCGGAAGGCCTGGATGCCGTGATCGTAAATCCCGCGCTGATCTTCGGCGTCGGACGAACCGGTGACAATACGAGGCGGATCATCGATCGGCTCCGCGCCGGTACCCTCCCGGCGATCCCCGCCGGCGGCACCAACGTAGTGGATGTCGAAGATGTAGTCGAGGGAATGATTCTGGCAATGCGAAGCGGCCGTTCCGGAGAACGGTACTTCCTTGGAAGTCAGAACTTGAGTTGGCGCACCATCATCCAGGAGCTTGCGGACGCGCTCGGCGTGGCCCCGCCCAGGCTTCGCCTGGGAGCGCGACCGGCGCTCGCAGTGGCCTACGCCAGCGAGGCCTTCGCCCTTGTTACGGGTGCGCGCGCGTTCGTTACACGGGAGTCGGTACGCGCGGCCTCAAAGACATATCGCTACAGCAACCGCAAAGCCCGCCACGAATTGGGCTGGAATCCGCGACCCTTCCACGAAACGGCTCAACGCATTGCCGAGGCATTGGAGGAAGCCTCCCAAAGCGCTAGCCGCTGAGGACCCCAGTCTACCACGCCTGGAGCCGCAAAGGTGATGTCTTTTCCGCCCCTACCGTTCGGATAGGCGGGTGGTCGAACTCAACGATGCGCTCGCGATCCCCCTGCGTGGCCAGCAGGGAAACATACCGCTGTCCGGATCCACTCAGGTGGAACCGGTCGCCCTCACCGGTAACGCGTCCAATCGTTAGATACGGATACGGGACGCCTGCGGCACGAACCATCGTCAGTTCCGGCTCATCCACGTAATGCGATGAAGGGATAATACGGGTCGGCAGACCGGATGCGGTAAAAGTCACTTCCCACGAATGCACGGGCTCCCCTTGATCGGCACGGGCCGACCAATCGATCAGCCACTCGTATCGGGCCATCAAGTCGAGGTCGCCGCCGTTCGGAAATGCAACCGCATATGCCGGCTCTGAGCTCATCACGAACTCTTCGATCGATAGATCAGGATCGTGGGCAAGAGCCAGATAGAGTCCGGCTACATCCAGGCCGGCCAGATTGACGCCGTTGAACACGTCGTGCCTGTTCGACGAGCGATAGTGCTTCGCGTACCAATCCCCAAAATTCCGGTTAAGGAGCATATTGATTTCGAAGTGCAGATGCGCCCGTTCACGATCGATGCCGCGACCCGTATATCCCAGTTTGCCGATAGGCTCTCCCTGACGGATGCGCTGTCCCCGTCGAACCGTCACCGAGTTCAAGTGAGCGTAAAGGCTATAGAACGGGGATCCACCCCACCAGTGCTCCACGACCACGTACTTACCATAGCTCGATTGGCGCTCGTAGTTGTTGACATACACTACGTAGCCATCGTCGATGGAAACCACCGTATCGGCGGGTTCGCCGCGGTGATCGCGGTAAACCGGGCGGATATCCACACCCTCGTGAAACTTCGTGTAGATGATGCCTTCGGCCGTTCTCAGGGGATTGCGCACGAAGCCGTACTGACCACCCTGCCACGGTTTAGAGCGCCGGCCCTCGAAGGTGCGGTGCGTATACTGGTAGAAGGACGGCCCATCACCCCTCAGAAGAGCATCATTGCGAGTGGGCAGGATGAGGCGAAGCGGATCGCCTTCGGCGGGAGTAGACGTGCCTACAAGAGCTACAACCGCCGCGAGCACCAGGGGGATTCGAACGCGCATCGACGGAGAACTACCGGGGTACATCTTGCGTCGGAACATCGTCAGCATCGCATACGGCGGGGCGAGTCTTCCGAACAGACGGGAAAATTCCCAACGCGACCGTTGCCGGCAATGATCCTGTAATATGCCGAAGGGCATCCCCTTCTGCCCACAGCCCGCCGGGGACCAAGCATGTCGCGTGGCCTTTGCTCTATGGATCATTACAACTCTCCATGACCGATAAAGAGACATCTACCTATCGTCCCGAACCCCAGGGCCGGCGTAATCACGGGGTCCGAATCGTGAAGTGGATCGCCGCCATTGCGGGGATTCTGTTCTTCTTTGCGGTGATTCGGCAGGCCGTGGATCCTTTCGGCGATCAGGACTACGTGGAGATCACGCACGGCGATCACGTGCATTACGTCCCCAAAGACCGTGATCCGAACGTTCCGGTAGGTCAGTTTCCCACGCGTGAACCCGGTCCGAACGAACGCATCACGCCCGAAGGAAGAATCGTTCCGAAATAGCCGCTGTGCCGAAGACGAGCGCTTGCAGGAGGATGATGCTCGCACCGCTTGGGATGTCCAGCCAATACGAGGCAAAAAGTCCCAGTACTGCGGTAAGAACTCCGGCGAGCACCGAGGCCAGCGTCATCCGATAGAACGTCCGGCTCACGAGCCGGGCCGCCGCGGCCGGGATGACCAGGAAGGCCGCCACGAGCAGAATACCCACGACCTTGACGGCGACAACGATGGTCACTGCGAGCATCAGTGAGAG
>Ga0079224_100015178_pt1 | contig 10778 bp, 8 predicted proteins | sample Stecom2015_FD_80414 | JGI IMG/M metagenome (GOLD analysis project Ga0079224, IMG submission 80414) | Agricultural soil microbial communities from Utah to study Nitrogen management - Steer compost 2015 | ecosystem: Environmental > Terrestrial > Soil > Agricultural land | place: USA: Utah...
ACCAATACTTTGACGTCGCGGCTGGCCACGTCGTTCAGTGCCTTACCTTGTTCAGTGAAAATTTTAGCATTCACACTTAATAGATCTTTGCGTTCCATACCGGGGCCGCGGGGGCGAGCGCCAACCAACAATGCAACATCAGCGTCTTTAAACGCTGTGCGTGGATCGCTGTGGGCGGTGACTTCCTGCAATAACGGGAAGGCACAATCGTCCAGTTCCATAATGACGCCTTGCAAGGCCTTTTGGGCTTTTTCGTCCGGTATTTCAAGCAGCTGCAGGATAACTGGCTGATCTTTTCCTAGCATTTCGCCGGAAGCAATACGGAACAGTAGGGCGTAACCAATTTGGCCGGCTGCACCAGTAACAGCTACGCGCATAGCGGGTTTGGTCATGGGTCTTGACTCCAATGGGTTGGAAAATACGTAAAGGTTAAATAAAGTGTAATGCGATGGATCTTCAGCTTACGAGTCTACTCCGATGTGCGTAGACTGTAATGTGCTGATAATTACTCTGTTGCGAACACTAGACTAAAAAATACCGATCGTCAATGATCTTATATCTTATATAAGACAGAAGAGTGTTAGACAGAACGCAAGCATCGTGCGAAAATAACTTCCTACTTTTAATTACTTCTTTATTGCCGATCAGGTAGCGCTGGTTAATCCCTTAATCGGTATATTGGTATATGGCAGAAAACACACCGTCCGTACGCCCGCAAGCGACCGATAAATCGTCGGTTAGTGCCGCTTACAGTCCTTTGTATCAACAAATTAAAGCCTTATTGTTGCAAAGCCTTGACCGTGGCGAGTGGAAGCCTGGCGAGTCGATTCCTAGCGAGTTTGAATTGGCTGCGCGTTATCAGGTTAGTCAGGGCACGGTACGTAAAGCCATCGACGAACTAGCCGCCGATAACCTATTGATTCGCCGACAGGGTAAAGGTACCTTTGTATCGACTCATCACGAAGCCAAAGTGCGCTATCGTTTTTTGCGCCTGACGCCCGATGATGGGCACCAGCCTGTTACCAGCAGCGTCATCATTGGCTGTACTCGAATCAAAGCTCCCACTGATATTGCTGCCTTGCTGCAACTGCGCACGGCCGATATGGTGGTGAATGTGCGCCGGGTGCTCTCGTTCGACGATCGTCCTACCATTCTTGATGATATTTGGCTTCCCGGGGCTGTATTTAAGGGCCTAACAGCCGAGGCGCTGGCTAAAAACAAAGGGCCAATGTACGCCTGGTTTGAAAGTAAGTTTGGTGTCAGTATGGTGCGCGCTGATGAAAGTATTCGTGCTGTGGCGGCCGAAGACGAAGCCGCTTCACGTCTAGAAGTCGAGGTTGGTTCGCCGTTATTGCAGGTTGAGCGCGTGTCGTATACCTACGGCGATCGACCCATGGAATTGCGCCGTGGTTTGTACATAACTGATCGATTTCATTACAGAAATCAACTAAATTGAACAAAAAATCGGCGAACTGATGCACTGCAACATTAAATAAGCGAAAATACATCCATTAATAGACCAGATTTTGTCATTATCTTTTTATTTTTTCTTCGAGGCCATAATGTCTGATACCGCACCTAAGCAGCGTCCGCAGTATCGCAATATCAGCGTACCGCAGATATTGCGATATCGTTTACCGCTGGCTGCAAAAACCTCAATTCTGCACCGCATTAGCGGCGCGTTGCTGTTTTTGAGTTTGCCGGTGATATTGCTACCCCTGCTCGCCGCCAGTTTGGAATCCGAGCAAAGCTTTAATGCCATCAGTAGTGTGTTTGGGCACCCCGTCTGTAAGTTGGTGTTGCTGGCGTTAATCTGGGGCTACCTGCATCACTTCTGTGCGGGTATCCGCTATTTGGCTCTGGATATGGGTAAAGGTAATGACAAGTACACAGCAAGCAAAACGGCCGCTTCTGTATTAATTGTCAGTCTGGTATTAACAGCCATTTTTGGTCTTAAGTTATTTGGAGCGTGGTAATGGCGAATCCCGAACGCATTGGCACTAAGCGCCTCGTAGTCGGCGCACATTACGGCACACTCGACTTTATTGTTCAGCGTGCTACCGCCGTTATCATGATCGTTTACACCCTCGTCTTTTTGGCGGGTGTGCTGTTTAGTTCCACACTGGATTACGCGGCGTGGCGTAATTTGTTCGCTTTCCGTGTGGGTAGTCTTCCTTTAGGGCAGCTTCTTGCGACATTGTTCTTCTTGTCGCTGGCGTGGCATGCATGGATTGGTGTACGTGATATCTGGATGGATTACGTAAAACCAGCTGGCCTGCGCCTGTTTCTTCAGGTTCTAACCCTGTTGTGGTTAGTTGCTGCCATCGTTTTCTTTGCACAAATTATCTGGAGCCTGTAAGCCGTGGCTGCTATTCAAAAATCTTTACCACGCCGTCAATTTGATGTGGTGGTGGTTGGCGCCGGTGGTGCCGGTATGCGCTGTTCCCTACAACTTGCTAAAGCCGGTTTGTCGGTAGCGGTATTGTCCAAAGTATTCCCTACGCGTTCCCATACCGTAGCGGCTCAAGGTGGCGTCAGTGCTGCGCTGGGTAACATGAGCGAAGACCATTGGTACTGGCACATGTACGACACCGTGAAAGGGTCCGATTGGTTGGGCGACCAAGACGCTATCGAGTTTATGTGTCGTGAAGCGCCGAATGCGGTGTACGAGCTCGAGCATTACGGTATGCCTTTCGACCGTAACGCCGACGGTACTATTTATCAGCGTCCATTTGGTGGTCACACGGCTAACTTTGGTGAAAAACCGGTACAGCGCGCCTGTGCAGCAGCCGACCGTACTGGTCACGCTATGTTGCACACGCTGTATCAGCAAAACGTCGCCGCACGAACCAACTTCTTTGTTGAGTGGATGGCGCTCGACTTACTGCGCAATGAAGCAGGCGATGTGCTGGGTGTTACCGCACTGGAAATGGAAACCGGTGAAATTTACGTGCTAGAAGCCAAACGTACCGTGCTGGCTACCGGTGGTGCAGGGCGTATCTGGGCTGCTTCCACGAACGCCTTTATTAATACGGGTGACGGTTTGGGTATGGCCGCGCGTGCTGGCTTGCCCCTACAAGATTTAGAGTTCTGGCAGTTCCACCCAACCGGAGTTGCCGGCGCTGGCGTACTGATTACCGAAGGGGTACGTGGCGAAGGTGGTATTTTGCTGAACAAAGATGGCGAGCGCTTCATGGAACGCTATGCGCCTAACCTGAAAGACTTGGCCCCACGCGATTTTGTGTCTCGTTCGATGGACCAAGAAATTAAAGAAGGCCGTGGTTGTGGCGACGGTAGTTACGTTGTGTTGAAGCTAGATCATCTGGGTGCAGAAACCATTCAGAAACGTCTGCCTTCTATTCGCGAAATCGCGATGAAATTCGCCAACGTTGACCCCATTAAAGACCCGATTCCAGTGGTGCCAACCATTCACTATCAGATGGGTGGTATTCCTACTAACTATTACGGTCAAGTGGTTACCCAAGAAGGGGGCGAAAGCCGCGTAGTAAATGGTTTGTATGCCATCGGTGAGTGTGCTGCAACCTCGGTACATGGTGCTAACCGATTGGGTACCAACTCGTTGCTGGATCTGATCGTGTTTGGTCGTGCTGCAGGCAACCACATTGTGGATTCCCACCCTGAGAAAACACACAGCCATCAAGATATTCCTCAGTCAGCTATCGATTACTCACTTGAACGTGTCAATCGCCTTGAAACGCGCACCTCGGGTGAAAAAGTTCAAGACGTGGCTGAAAAAATTCGTCAGACCATGCAGGCGCACTGCGGTGTATTCCGTACCATGGAGCTGCTGAAGAAAGGTGAAGAGCTAATCGAAGGGCTGGTTCCCGAAGTAGCCGATATTTATTTTAAAGATAAGTCTAAAGTCTTTAACACCGCACGCGTTGAGGCGCTGGAAGTGGCCAACATGATTGAAGTGGCCCGTGCAACAACCCGTTCGGCCGCGAGTCGTACTGAAAGCCGTGGAGCCCACGCCTTGGATGATTACCCAGAGCGTGACGACGAAAACTGGCTCAAACACACCTTGTGGTTCGCCGAAGGCAGCCGTCTGGAATACAAAGACGTGCAAATGAAACCATTAACAGCCGACAGTATTGCGCCGCAAGCTCGCACTTTCTAAGCAGGATGCTGACATGAGTCAAACCCGTACCCTTAAATTTGAAATTTATCGCTACGATCCTGATAAGGACGAGCGACCTTATATGCAGAAGCTGGAAGTAACGCTTCAGCCTACCGACAAAATGTTGCTTGACGCCCTAGTGCGTATCAAGAACGACGTCGATGACAGTTTGGCATTGCGCCGCTCATGCCGTGAAGGTGTGTGCGGTTCCGATGCCATGAATATCAATGGCAAAAACGGTCTGGCCTGTACCACTAACTTGAATGAGTTAACACAGCCTATCGTTTTACGTCCTTTACCCGGACTGCCGGTAGTACGTGACCTGATCGTTGATATGACCAATTTCTTCGATCAGTATCACTCGATCAAGCCGTATCTCATCAACGATGCGCCGCCGCCTGAAAAAGAACGATTACAATCGCCTGAAGCTCGTGAAGAGTTGAATGGGCTTTACGAGTGTATTTTGTGTGCATGTTGTTCTACTTCATGCCCATCGTTCTGGTGGAACCCCGACAAGTTTGTGGGGCCGGCAGGGCTGTTACAAGCTTATCGCTTTATTGCCGACTCACGCGATGAAGCAACGGGCGAGCGTTTGGATAACCTTGAAGATCCTTACCGCTTGTTCCGCTGTCACACCATCATGAACTGTACAGATGTGTGTCCCAAAGGGTTAAACCCATCCCACGCTATTGGCAAGATCAAAGAAATGTTGGTTCGCCGCAGCGTTTAAGTAGGCAAAGTAAATGAGAACGTTAACTCAGTTAGAACGTGCACGATTACGTTGGAGAGCTCGCCGAGGGTTGCTCGAAAACGATCTCATGATTACCCGTTTTTTGGATAAGTACGAGGCCGGTTTAACTGATGTAGACGTTTCCGCCTTAACTTGCCTGTTTGAAATGGACGATACGGAATTACTCGACGTACTGCTTGCCCGAACAGAGCCACAGGGTAGGTACGATACGCCTGACATTCGGCGTCTGGTCGCTCTTATGCGAGCACTGTAATTTTTTAGGAAGATTTGTGATGGAATTATCAGATAAGAAAGCCACACTCGCGTTTTCTGATGGGAGTCCTTCGGTAGAGTTTCCAGTATATAAAGGTACTGTAGGCCCCGATGTTATTGATATCCGTAAGTTGTATGGTCAGACCAACATGTTTACTTACGACCCCGGGTTTATGGCGACTGCATCGTGCGAGTCGGGCATTACCTACATCGATGGCGATAAAGGGCAATTGCTGTATCGTGGCTACCCCATTGATGAGCTCGCGCAAAACTGCAACTTCATGGAAGTTAGCTATTTGATTATGAATGGCGAGCTACCCAATGCAGAGCAAAAAGCTGAATTCGAGAAGCTCATTACTCAGCACACCATGGTGCAAGAGCAAATGCAGTACTTCTTGCGTGGTTTCCGTGCAGACGCCCATCCAATGGCTATTCTTACGGGTTTGGTAGGAGGTATGTCGGCCTTCTATCACGATTCCACTAATGTTTCGAAGCCAGAAGATCGTCGTATTTCGGCCATCCGCTTGATTGCTAAAATGCCAACCTTGGTTGCTATGGCATACAAGCACTCGGTTGGTCAGCCTTTGATGTACCCACGTAACGATTTAAGTTACACCGGTAATTTCTTACGCATGATGTTTGGTACACCTTGCGAAGACTACAAGGTGAATGAAGTGGTTGAGCGTGCGCTAGACCGTATCTTCATTTTGCATGCCGATCACGAGCAAAACGCATCCACTTCTACAGTGCGCTTGTGCGGCTCCTCTGGTACCAACCCTTACGCAGCGATTGCAGCCGGTGTGGCTTGCTTGTGGGGTCCTGCTCACGGTGGCGCTAACGAAGCGTGCTTGAACATGCTTGAACAGCTACAAGCTAACGGTGGTGTAGAGAAGGTTGGCGAGTTCATGGAGAAGGTCAAAGATAAAAGCTCGGGCGTACGCCTGATGGGCTTTGGTCACCGTGTCTACAAGAACTACGACCCACGCGCTAAGCTCATGCAAGAGACATGTAAAGAAGTCTTGGTCGCATTGGGTCTGGAAAATGACCCCTTGTTCAAGTTGGCGATGGAACTCGAACGTATTGCACTGGAAGATCCTTACTTCGTAGAGCGTAAGTTGTACCCGAACGTTGACTTCTACTCTGGTATTGTTCAGCGTGCTATCGGTATTCCAACTGAATTGTTCACTGCTATTTTTGCACTGGCACGTACCGTTGGTTGGATTTCGCAGTGGGATGAGATGATGTCTGATCCTGAGTTCAAGATTGGTCGTCCACGTCAGTTGTACACCGGTTACGCCGAGCGTCATATGGGTTAATCGGCTTAAGCCGACATGCTTAAGCGAAAGGCGTTTGCTCGTGAAAGCGCAACGTCAAATACCATAAAAAAACCGGGCTTCATTATTGAAGCCCGGTTTTTTATTTGCTAAATACTTAAGTTATTAATTAACTAGTATTAGGCTTTTTGTGCAGCTTCCGCTTGCGCATCCAATACGGCTAAAGCGGTCATATTCACAATGCGACGTACTGTAGCGCTTGTGGTTAACACATGTACGGGTCGTGCAGCACCCAGTAGAATCGGGCCCATGGCGACACCGTTACTACCGGTCATCTTCAACATGTTGTAGGTAATATTACCTGCGTCTAAGTTGGGGGTGATCAGTAGGTTAGCGGACGAGCGCAAGGTGGTGTCAGGGAACGATTTGAACCGAATCTGATCAGATAAAGCCGAGTCAGCGTGCATTTCACCGTCTACTTCTAACTCGGGTGCAAGTTCAGCAAGTAGCTCGCGAGCTTTCGCCATTTTGCGTGATGACGCTGTGGAGCGGCTGCCGAAGTTCGAGTGCGACAACAGAGCAACGCGTGGCTCTACACCAAAGTTGCGTACCTCTTTGGCAGCCAGCATCGCCATGTTAGCGATTTGTTCCGCAGTCGGGTCTTCGTTCACGTGCGTGTCACACACAAACAGCGTTTGGCTTGGCAGCATTAGCACGTTCATGGCGGCAAACGTGGTGGCTTCCTCGCGTAAACCAATAACCTCTTCAATGTGCTTCAACTGATTGTCAAAGTTGCTGGCTACGCCGCACAACATGGCATCGGCATCACCGCTTTGCAGCAGCATGACACCAATGAGAGTGTTATGTTTGCGAATCATGGCTTTGGCAATTTCCGGTGTTATACCGAAACGAGCACGCAGCTTGTAGTAGTCGCTCCAGGTTTGGTTGAAACGGTCGTCGTTTTCGGGGTCAACTATTTCTACATCAACACCGGGTGTCATACGCAGGGCGTAACGCTTGATGCGCATGTCGATAACGGAAGGGCGACCAATCAGAATGGGTTTAGCCAGTTTTTCGTCGATGGCGGTTTGTACCGCACGCAGTACACGCTCGTCTTCACCATCTGCGTAAATAACGCGTTTGGGGTCAGCTTTAGCTTGTACGTAAAGTGGGCGCATTAACGGGCCAGAATGATGCGTCATGGCGATCAATTTCTGGCGGTAGGCTTCCATGTCTTCGATGGGACGGGATGCCACACCGGAGTCCATGGCAGCTTGTGCCACAGCAGGTGCGATCTTTACGATCAGGCGTGGGTCGAAAGGACGTGGAATGATGTAGTCGGGGCCAAAGCTAAGCTCGGCTTCATCGGCTTTGCTGCTCACATCGTCGTACTGCTCGGCCTGTGCCAGTTCGGCAATGGCTTTCACACACGCTAACTTCATTTCTTCATTAATGATGGTGGCACCGCAATCGAGCGCACCACGGAAAATGAAGGGGAAGCACAGTACGTTGTTAACTTGGTTAGGGTAGTCGGAGCGGCCGGTAGCAATAACACAGTCAGGGCGAGTGGCTTTAGCAACTTCTGGACGAATCTCGGGCTCGGGGTTAGCCAAGGCCAAAATTAATGGCTTATCAGCCATGGTTTTTAACATCTCGGGGGTCAGCACACCGGGTGCAGAGCAACCTAAGAAAATATCCGCATTGGCGATGGCATCAGCCAGCGTACGGAATTCGGTTTCTTGTGCATAGAGCGCTTTGTTGGGCTCCATGTTGTCTTCACGGCCTTTCCAGATAATACCGCGAGAGTCCGACACAAAAATGTGTTCGCGAGGCATGCCCATGCTAACCAGCAAGTTCAAGCAAGCAATGGCAGCGGCGCCAGCACCTGAACACACTAAGCGTACTTCGCTAATGTCTTTGCCCACTACTTTCAGGCCGTTCATAATCGCGGCAGCTGAAATAATAGCGGTTCCGTGTTGGTCGTCATGGAAGACCGGAATCTTCATGCGCTTACGCAACTCTTGTTCGATATAAAAGCACTCGGGGGCTTTAATATCTTCTAGGTTAATACCACCTAGTGTGGGTTCCATGGCGGCGATGATGTCGACCAGTTTTTGAGGGTCGGTTTCGTCTAATTCAATATCAAAAACATCAATGCCAGCGAATTTTTTGAACAGGCAACCTTTACCTTCCATAACGGGTTTGGAAGCCAGTGGGCCAATATTACCCAAGCCTAGTACGGCGGTACCGTTACTGATCACACCCACTAAGTTTGCACGTGATGTGTACTTAGCAGCGGCTTCTTCGCCTTCAGCATGAATCGCCATGCAAGCCGAAGCCACGCCGGGTGAGTAGGCTAGCGAGAGGTCGTCTTGGTTAGCGAGAGTTTTAGTAGGAACTACAGAGATTTTCCCGGGAGTGGGATAAGCGTGGTAGTCGAGCGCTAATTTTGCCAGATCGGCTTTGGCGTCCATCGTAGGTGTGCTCCTGTTGTGATTTGATTTACTTCTGTGTTTAAAAATTGTGCGTTACTTCGAGGCGAAACTGGCGCATCCATTGGTTATAGCGTAAATACCCTGACTAATGCATGCTGCAACGCAACAATGCGTGCGCACGCTGAGAAGCGTGGGTAAACCGGCGTTAGGCCGCAATCAAGCTATTTTTCAGGCTTAAAGCAACTGAAGCTGTTTCTTCGCAATACAGTCAGCTGGATGGCTGATTGAATGTGTCAGGAATTGCCAACAAAGCGTTAGGGTATTCCGCTTTTGTGTTGTGGAGTATGCGCGTTTTAGTATCGAAGGGTATACTGAAATGTATACGGCTTGTAAAAGGCGTCAAACGTTGCCTTCTGCTCTGCTATCCGCTAACCGGCGTGGCCGTGTCGCGGAAGGTTTTCCTGCATCTCATGGCGAGTGAAACACTCGAATAGGTGAAGCGCATAATGTCCTTATCGCAAACTGAACTGCTATCTACATCTTATTTGTTTGGCAGTAATGCTGCCTACGTAGAAGATCTTTACGAGATCTATCTAACGAACCCTACCGCGGTGCCCGAAGAATGGCGCACCTACTTCGACCAATTGCAGCATTTGCCTGCTACCGATGGTCGCGAAAGCACCCGAGATCAAGCTCATGCGCCGATTATTGAATCGTTTGCGCAGCGTGCTAAAGCTAATGCGTTAATTGCTCGCGTTCCGGCTGTTGATCTAGCGTTGGCGTCGAAGCAAGTGTCTGTGCAGTCGTTGGTGGCTGCATATCGATCACTTGGCGTACGTCTAGCATCATTAGACCCGTTAAAACGAGCCGAGCGCCCCAACTATGCCGAATTAGATCCGGCTTTTTACGGCTTAACTGAAGCCGATCTGGATCAAGTTTACTCGGCGACGAACACCTATTTTACGAAGAACGACACAATGACCTTGCGCGATTTGCTCAAGGCATTGCAAGACACCTATTGTCAAAACATCGGGGCAGAGTTCATGCATATCTCTGACCCTGTGGCTAAGCGTTGGATTCAAGAACGTCTAGAGTCCGAATATGGCCGTTTTGAATTCAACGCCGACGAAAAACGCAATATTCTACAGCAGTTAACTGAAGCAGAGGGCCTAGAGCGCTTCTTGCACACCAAATACGTAGGTCAAAAACGTTTCTCCCTTGAAGGGGGAGAAAGTTTCATCGCGTGTATGGATGAAGTGGTTAACCATGCGGGCGATAACGGCGTACAAGAAATTGTGGTGGGTATGGCTCACCGCGGTCGCTTGAATATGTTGGTTAACATCATGGGCAAAATGCCCGCCGATTTGTTTGCCGAGTTCGAAGGCTACCGTGCTGAAGGCTTATCCGACGGTGACGTTAAGTACCACAACGGTTTCTCTAGCGACTTGTCCACCCGTGGTGGCCCGGTGCATTTATCGCTGGCCTTTAACCCCTCCCACTTAGAGATTGTGAATCCCGTGGTAGAGGGTAGTGTGCGTGCACGTCAAGACCGGCGTGGTGATGCAAACGGCGAGCAAGTATTACCTGTGTTGGTACACGGTGACGCCGCTTTCGCAGGCCAAGGTGTGGTCATGGAAACGCTGAACTTAGCGCAAACCCGAGGTTACGGTACCGGTGGTACGCTGCATATTGTTATTAACAACCAAATTGGTTTTACCACTTCAGACCCCCGCGATACTCGCTCTACGTTGTATTGCACAGACGTGGTTAAGATGATCGAGGCACCGGTATTCCATGTGAATGGCGACGATCCCGAAGCCGTGGTTTTTGTTACCCGCTTGGCCTTAGATTACCGACAAAAATTCCGTCATGACGTGGTGATCGATATTGTGTGTTTCCGTAAATTAGGACACAACGAACAAGATACA
>Ga0079224_100015179_pt1 | contig 10778 bp, 10 predicted proteins | sample Stecom2015_FD_80414 | JGI IMG/M metagenome (GOLD analysis project Ga0079224, IMG submission 80414) | Agricultural soil microbial communities from Utah to study Nitrogen management - Steer compost 2015 | ecosystem: Environmental > Terrestrial > Soil > Agricultural land | place: USA: Utah...
ACCGGCGCGTCGGCGCGGTGGTCATGGCGGTCGGCGACGAAGTAGCCGGTGCGCTCGAACTGGAACGACTGCTCGGGCGCCGCCAGCGCCGCGGCCGGCTCGACCCAGCCCTGGACGATCCGCTTCGAATCGGGGTTGAGGTGGTCGCGATAGGTCTTGCCGCCGGTTTCGTCGTCCGGCTTTTCCACCACGAACAGGCGGTCGTACAAGCGGATCTCGGCCGCCACCGCGTGCTCTGCGCTGACCCAGTGGATGGTGCCCTTGACCTTGCGGTTGGCGCCTTCCATGCCCGGGCGCGATTCCGGGTCCAGCCAGCCGCGCAGCCCGGTCACGTTGCCGCTGGCGTCCTTGACCACCTCGTCGATGCGCACGATGCCGGCACCGCGCAACCGCGCCTCGCCACCGGGCACCAGCCGCTTCCAGCCCTTGGGCGGGACCTCGGCAAAGTCGTCGCGCTCGATCCACAGCTCGCGCGAGAACGGCACCTGGCGCTCGCCCTGGGCGGCATCCTTGGGGTGGTTGGGGAAGGTCAGCGACTCTTCATGGCCTTCCGGCAGGTTGCTGAGCACCAGCTTCAGCGGGTCGACCACGGCCATGCGTCGCGGCGCGGTGGCGTCCAGGTCGTCGCGCAGGCAGCCTTCCAGCACCGAGAAGTCGATCACCGAGTTCTGCTTGCTGATCCCGACACGGTCCACCAGCAGGCGCAGCGAGGCAGGGGTGTAGCCGCGCCGGCGCAGGCCCTGCAGGGTGTACATGCGCGGGTCGTCCCAGCCGTCGACCAGGCGCTCTTCCACCAGCTGGGTCAGCTTGCGCTTGCTCATCACCGTATAGCTGATGTTGAGGCGCGAGAATTCGATCTGGCGCGGCTTGGCAGCTTCCTTCGGCAGGCCCTTGGACAGCAGCGGCTCCAGCAGCTCCGGGTTGCCGGCCAGGTCGACGTTGTCCACGCACCAGTCGTACAGCGGGCGGTGGTCCTCGAACTCCAGCGTGCACAGTGAATGGGTGATGCCCTCGATCGCGTCGCCCAGGGCGTGGGCGATGTCGTACATCGGGTAGATCGGCCACTCATTGCCGGTGTTCTGGTGCTCGACGTGCTTGATCCGGTACAGCGCCGGGTCGCGCATGTTGATGTTGCCGCTGGCCATGTCGATCCGCGCGCGAAGGGTGCGGCTGCCGTCGGGGAACTCGCCCGCGCGCATGCGCCGGAACAGGTCCAGGCTCTCTTCGGCGCTGCGGTTGCGCCAGGGCGATTCGCGGCCCGGCTCGGTCAGGGTGCCGCGGTACTCGCGCACCTGTTCGGGCGAGAGGTCGCACACGTAGGCCTTGCCGTCGCCGATCAGCTTCTCGCACGCCAGGTAATACACCCCGAAATAGTCCGAGGCGTGGCGCAGGCTGGCCCACTCGAACCCGAGCCAGCGCACGTCGTCCTGGATCGCGCGCACGAACTCGGGGTCCTCGCGGGCCGGGTTGGTGTCGTCGAAGCGCAGGTTGCAGCGCCCGTCGAACTCGGCGGCGATGCCGAAGTCCAGGCAGATCGCCTTGGCGTGGCCGATGTGCAGGTAGCCGTTGGGCTCGGGCGGGAAGCGGGTGCGGATGGCGGTGTGCTTGCCGCTGGCCAGGTCCTCGCGGACGATCTGGCGGATGAAGTCCCGCTTCTCCGGGGCGGCGGCATCGGCCGCGTGCGGGGCAGTGGCAGGGGAAGAGGCGTTGTCGGACATGGGGCGGGCAGGGAGCGGGGGCAATCCCACAGTCTAGCCGAGGCCGTCGGCGGTGGCCGGTTCACTGTCCGCGCGCGGTGGCGGCGTATGCTGGACGGTGCCATCGTCGGAGCCATCCTGCCGTGCAACTCGTCTACCGCGCCCAGAACCTGATCGACGCGCACCTGGCCAAGCATGCGCTGGAAGATGCCGGCATCCCCGCCTTCGTGTTCGGCGAAAGCCTGCTGGGCGGTGCTGGCGAGCTGCCGCTGTTCGGAGTGCTGCGGGTCTGCGTGCCCGATGCCTGGGAGCCGCAGGCCGATGCCGCGCTGCAGGCCGCCGGCCTGCGCGAGCCGCCTGTGGACCCGGCGCCCGATGGCGTCCCCGGCCTGTTGCCTGCCTGAAGGAGGAACCCATGAACTCCGGACCGAACCTGGGCGTTGGCGCATGGAAGCAACGCCCGCCGCGGCCGCAGGACCTGCTGCCCGGCCGCGCCGAGCCACTGGTGCCGCCCGCTGCCCATCACGTGCACGGGCGCCCGTTGCAGGGCGACTTCCCCGGCATGGAAACCATTGACCTGGGGCTGGGCTGCTTCTGGGGCGCGGAGCGGCGCTTCTGGCAGTTGCCCGGCGTGTTCACCACCGCGGTGGGATATGCCGGCGGTGGCACGCCCAACCCGACCTACGAGGAAGTGTGCTCCGGCCGCACCGGGCATGCCGAAGTGGTGCGGGTGGTGTACGACCCGGCGCAGGCCGACCTGGCCACCTTGCTCAAGGTGTACTGGGAAAGCCACGACCCCACCCAGGGCATGCGCCAGGGCAATGACCTGGGCACCCAGTACCGCTCGGTCGTGTACTGCCAGACGGCGGCGCAGTACGAGGCCGCGCTGGCCAGCCGCCAGGCCTATGAGGAGCAGTTGCGGCTGGCCGGCTATCCGCCGGTGACCACCGAGGTCCTCTATCCGGCGCCGGCCTTCCACTATGCCGAGGCCTATCACCAGCAGTACCTGGCCAGGAACCCCAACGGCTATTGCGGGCTGGCGGGCACCGGGGTGTCCTGCCCGGTCTGAAGCGCAGTCTTGGGCCGAGCGCCACGGGTGACCCGCGTCACCGGCCGCGTCCGGCCCGGCGTGGAGGCGGGCCGGCACGCGCATGCGCGGCCAGCCCGGTCCCGCCGGTGGCCCGGCTTATGCCAGGCGCTTGGCGATATCGGCGCGCAGCGCGTCCAGGTCCTTGGCGAAGGTGGCGATGCCCTCGGCAAGCTTGTCGTTGGCCATCGCATCGGCGGCCAGGTCGGCGGCAAAGCTGGTGGCGTTGATCGGCGCGGCGGCCGCGTCCTCGCGTGCAACCGGCTCCAGCTTGCGCTGCACCGTGCCGGTGGAGCCTTCCAGTTCCTCCAGCAGCTCGGGCGAGATGGTCAGGCGGTCGCAGCCTGCCAGCGCCAGGACCTGGTCGGCCGAGCGGAACGAGGCGCCCATCACCACCGTGTCGTGGCCGCGGCGCTTGAACTCGCGGTACACGCCGCGCACGAACTTCACGCCCGGATCCTCGTCGATGGTCGCCGGCACCTGGCCGCGCGCCTTGTACCAGTCCAGGATGCGGCCCACGAACGGCGAGATCAGGAACGCGCCGGCCTCGGCGCAGGCCAGCGCCTGGGTCGGGTTGAAGATCAGGGTCAGGTTGCAGTCGATGCCCTCGGCCTGCAGCTGGCGCGCGGCCTCCACGCCCTCCCAGGTCGCGGCGACCTTGATCAGGATGCGGTCGCGCGGCACCCCGCGCTCGGCGTACATGGCCACGAACTTGCGCGCCTTGGCTACGGTGGCGGCGGTGTCATGGGCCAGGTCGGCATCGACCTCGGTGGAGACGCGGCCGGGCACCAGGGTGCTGAGCATCGCGCCCACGCCCACGGTGAGGCGGTCTGCAACCTCGTCCACCAGCGCCTTGTCGCTTGCCGGCTTGCCCTGGGCGCGTGCCCAGCCCAGCTCGCGGTCGATCAGGTCGGCGTACACCGGCAGCACCAGCGCCTTCTTCACCAGGGTGGGGTTGGTGGTGCAGTCGATCGGCTTGAGGCGCTTGATGGCCTCGAAATCGCCGGTGTCGGCGACGATCACGGACAGCTCGCGAAGTTGCGCGAGCCGGGAGGGAGAGGTGGTGGTGTCGGTCATCGGAATCTGGGCTCTGGAATGCGTGGGAGACAGCTATCCATCCTAAGCCCTTGCGGGCCCGGTGGTGGAGGCGGCGCCAGCCCTGCGGTCTGTTGTATCTGCAACCATCCGCTGGCGCACGATCGTGTCCGGTGGCAACAGGTATGGGGGCACCGATGGCGCCATGCAAGGGTGCCGGCGCCGTCCGCGCGCGCGTCGCGGCAACGGGGACGCTGCCGCCGCGCGAGGCGATGTGGTAGTTTTCCCTGCCTTTCAGGAGCCCTCATGACCACTCGCCGTCGCACCAAGATCCTTGCCACCCTGGGACCGGCCACCGATCCGCCGGGCGTGCTGGAGGCGTTGTTCCGCGCCGGCGTGAACGTGGTCCGCCTCAATTTCTCCCACGGCGACCCGGCCGGCCACGCCAAGCGGGCCAGCGAAGTGCGCGCGGCCGCGCAGCAGGCCGGTGTCGAGGTCGGCATCCTGGCCGACCTGCCGGGCCCGAAGATCCGCATCGAGCGCTTCGCCCAGGGCAAGGTGACGCTGAAGGCCGGCGATCGCTTCGACCTGGTCGCCGCCGCCGATGTCCCGCCCGGTGATGCCACCCAGGTCGGGGTCAGCTACCTGGGGCTGCCTGGCGACCTGAGCGCCGGCGACGTGCTGCTGCTGGACGACGGCCTGATGCAGCTGAAGGTGGTGGAGGTGCAGGGCGAGCGCATCGTCAACACCGTGCTCAATGATGGCGTGCTGTCCGACCGCAAGGGCTTGAACAAGCTGGGCGGCGGCCTGTCGCTGGGCGCGCTGACCGACCACGACAAGGAACTGATCGGCATCGCCGCCAAGATCGGCGTGGACTTCATCGCCGTGTCCTTCTGCCGCAACGCGCAGGACATGAATGACGCCCGTGCCATCACCCGCGCGCATGGCTGCGACGCGGCACTGGTGTCCAAGATCGAGCGCACCGAGGCCATCGAGAACCTGACCGAGATCGTCGAGGCCTCGGACGTGGTGATGGTCGCCCGCGGCGACCTGGGCGTGGAGATCGGCGATGCCGAGCTGCCGGGCCTGCAGAAGAAGATCATCAAGGAGTCGCTGGCGCAGAACAAGGTGGTGATCACCGCCACCCAGATGCTGCAGTCGATGGTGGAAAGCCCGATGCCCACCCGCGCCGAGGTGCTGGACGTGGCCAACGCGGTGATCGACGGCACCGATGCGGTGATGCTGTCGGCCGAGACCGCCGCGGGCGCCTACCCGGTGCGCGCGGTCGAGGCGATGGCTCGCATCTGCCTGGGGGCCGAGCGCCAGTTCCAGACCCTGGCCGACTTCGGCAAGGCCCAGGGCAACCTGGAGCGCGCCGACCAGGCCATCGCCATGGCCACCATGTTCCTGTCCGAGCACATCGGCGTGCGCGCGATCGTGGCCATGACCGAGTCCGGCGGCACTGCGCGCTACCTGTCCCGGTTCCGGGCCAGTGCGCCGATCTACGCGATCACCCGCCACGACGGCGCGCGCCGTCGCATGGCGATGATGCGCGATGTGTTCCCGATCGGCTTCGACAGCCGCGGCCTGACCCCGCGCGAGGCCGCGCGCGGCAGCATCCGCCTGCTGGTGGATGCCGGCATGCTGGCGCCCGGTGACCGGGTGGTGTTCACCAGCGGCGAGCACATGGAAACCCACGGCGCCACCAACACCCTGCGCCTGCTGGAAGTGGGCGGCGACGGTCGCGCCAGCGGCCTGGGCGACCTGTAAACACTGCGCCGGGCCAGGCTTGAACGCACACGGGCGCCGCAAGGCGCCCGTGTCGTTTCCGGCGCGTCGTGCTGCCGTACAGGCGTCGGCTTGCCGGCCATCCCATCCTGCAGCGCACAGGCAGGACCGGCCTTGCGGGGCGCGCCGCCGTGGCGGCGGTTTTCCGCGCCTGCGGCCGCCTCGCGGCGGGGTGGTGCATGCCGGGGCCGTCGCGGCCCGGCGGCTATACTCTGCGGCCCCTCCCACGTCGTGCGCAGGTATCCCCATGAGCATCGAGCAGCTTGCCGAAACCGCCCTGGCCATGGTCGCGCCGGGCAAGGGCATCATTGCGGTCGACGAGTCGACCGCCACGATCGGCAAGCGCTTTGCCGCGGTGGGCATCGACAACAGCGAGGAGCACCGCCGCGCCTACCGCGAGCTGCTGCTGACCACGCCGAAACTGTCCGAGCACATTTCCGGCGCGATCCTGTACGACGAGACGCTGCGCCAGTCCACCCGCGATGGCGTGCCGTTCGCCCGGTACATGGCCGAGCACGGCATGATCCCGGGAATCAAGGTGGATTCGGGTACGGTGCCGCTGGCCGGCTTCCCCGGCGAACTGGTCACCGAGGGCCTGGACGGCCTGCGCGCGCGGCTGCAGGAGTACTACCGGCTGGGTGCGCGCTTCGCCAAGTGGCGCGCGGTGATCAACATCGGCGATGACATCCCCACCGGCACCTGCATCGACGTCAATGCCCATGCCCTGGCCCGCTATGCCGCACTGTGCCAGGAGCAGGGCCTGGTGCCGATGGTGGAGCCGGAAGTGCTGATGGATGGCGACCACGACATCGAGACCGCCTACGAGGTCACCGAGGCCGTGCTGCGTTCGGTGTTCGGCGCGCTGTACGAGCAGAACGTGCTGCTGGAAGGCACCATCCTGAAGACGTCGATGGTGGTGTCCGGCAAGGATTGCGCAGAACAGGCCGACGTGCAGGAAGTGGCCGAGTCCACCCTGATGTGCCTGAAGAGCACGGTGCCGGCGATCCTGCCGGGCATCGTGTTCCTGTCCGGCGGGCAGGACGACGAGGACGCCACTGCGCACCTGGATGCGATCAACCGGCTCGGCCCCAATCCGTGGCCGCTGAGCTTCTCCTATGGCCGGGCGATGCAGCAGGCCGCCATGGCGCTGTGGGCCAAGGACATCGCCGGCAACACCGGCAAGGCACAGGAAACGGTGTACGCCCGTGCCCGCGCCAACGGCCTGGCCGCGCTGGGGCAGTGGCAGGGCGGCTGAGCCACGCTGCCAGTGGTTGCCTGTTCCTGGCGGGGGCTTGGGGTTATTCGGTCCGCAGTTGCCCGCCGGGCACGAACACCCAGGTGCGGGTGACGTGCAGGATGTCCACCTGGTCGCCGTTGTCGGGCAGGGGCGGGAACGGCTCGGCCAGGCGCACGATCTGCTCGGTCGCCGCATCCAGCATCGGGGTGCCGCTGGAGCGCAGGATGCGCGTGCTTTCCACCGAGCCGTCGCGACGCACGCCCACGCTGATCACGACCTGGCCGCCCAGCCGGCGACGGCGCACCTCGTCCGGATAGTTGAGGTTGCCGACCCGCTCGGCGCGGTCCACCCACGCGCGCAGGTAGTTGGCGTAGGCGTATTCGCGGGTGCTGGCGGAGACGAACTTGCGGGTCGGGCGCTTGGCGTACAGCTCCGAGCGCAGGTACACCTCGGCCGCCAGCCGCGCCATCTCCGCATCGCGCGCCGCGCGGACCGGGCTCACCGGCCCCAGGTCCGGCTGCGCCTGCACCGCTGCCGGCGCCGGCACCTCGCCGCGGCGGCTGGTCATCACCCGGGTCTGCGGCGGTGGCGCGCTGGCCTGGCGCGGCAACTCCGGCAGCGCCGCCTGCCCGGGTTCGGCCAGCGGGATGGTGCCGGCCTGGGTGTCGCGCGGACGCTGGGCGCGCTCGTGTTCACCGCCGCCGCGGTTGTTGGCCTGGGCCAGGAAGTCGGCCTGCTCGGGAGACAGCGGGGTGCTGGTGTGGCTGAAGATCACGTCCAGGGTCGGCACCAGCGGCGCCTCGTCCTCCAGCACGAAACCCAGCCCCAGGATCACGATGGCGTGCATCAGCAGGGACAACACCAGGGTGGCGGTCAGCCGCTGCTGCTCGCCGATCTGCGGCGGTGCGGCCGCGGCCGTGCTCATGCCGCCGGTCCGGCCTCGATCGCGTCGAACAGCATGCCGGCGATGTTGAGGCCGAACTGCGCGTCCAGTTCGCGCACGCAGGTGGGGCTGGTCACGTTGACCTCGGTGAGCCAGTCGCCGATCACGTCCAGGCCGACGAAGCGCATGCCGCGGCGGCGCATCTCCGGGCCGACCTGGGCGGCAATCCAGCGGTCGCGCTCGCTCAGTGGCCGGCCCTCGCCACGGCCGCCGGCGGCCAGGTTGCCGCGGAAGTCGTCGCCCTGCGGGATCCGCGCCAGGCAGTAGTCCACCGGCTCGCCGTCGATCAGCAGGATGCGCTTGTCGCCCTGGCTGATTTCCGGCAGCCAGCGCTGGGCCAGCGCCAGGCGCTGGCCACCCCCGGTCAGCGTCTCCAGGATCACGTTGAGGTTGGGGTCGCCGGCCTGGGTGAGGAAGATCGAGCGGCCGCCCATGCCGTCCAGCGGCTTGAGCACGGCGCGCCCGTGTTCGGCCACGAAGCCCTTCAGCTCGGCCGCGTCGCGGCTGATCCGGGTGGGGGGGCAGCATTGCGGGAACAGCAGCGCGGCCAGCTTCTCGTTGAAGTCGCGCAGGCCCTGCGGGGCGTTGACCACCTGTGCCCCGGCGGCCCTGGCGATATCCAGGATGTGGGTGTCATACAGGTACTCGCCGTCGAACGGCGGGTCCTTGCGCATCAGCACCAGTTGCCCGGGGCCGAAGGCCAGCTCGGTCCTGGCGCCCAGTTCGAACCAGCCTGCCGGATCGTCGCGCACCGACAGCGGCGCCACCCGCGCCAGGGCCCGGCCATCGTGCAGCGACAGCCCGCCACGGCCGGCGTAGTGCAGCCGGTGGCCGCGGCGCTGGGCCTCCAGCAGCAGGGCGAAGGTCGTGTCCTTGGCGATCTTGATCGACCCGATCGGGTCCATCACCACGATGACGTCCAGGGGCATGGGGCAGGGCATGGGTGCGGGGGAGGCTGCGATGGTAGCCGATCCGGGGTCATGCCCCGGGAGTGCACACGCCGCCCTTGAGTCTGGCGCCGTGCTGCCGACCACGCGCGCGGTTTGCGTCGCCGGGGGCCTTCACCTGCCTGCTCCGGCGCGTGCGGCCGTACTTGACAGTCCGTGGCGGTGCTGGGATATAGAACGGCATCGCAGCGACGCCGGACGATGAAGCGCCGCGCGCAAGGGGAACCTGGGTAATGACAGACAACACGGCCCCGAACGGGGAATTGGGCGGCTTGCGGGTCATGGTGATCGATGACTCCAAGACCATCCGTCGCACCGCCGAAACCCTGCTCAAGCGCGAGGGCTGTGAGGTCGTCACCGCCAGTGACGGTTTCGAGGCGCTGGCCAAGATTGCCGACCAGCAGCCGCAGATCATCTTCGTGGACATCATGATGCCGCGCCTGGACGGCTATCAGACCTGCGCACTGATCAAGGGCAACCAGAAGTTCAAGTCCACGCCCGTGATCATGCTCTCCTCCAAGGACGGATTGTTCGACAAGGCCCGCGGCCGCATCGTGGGTTCGGAGCAGTACCTGACCAAGCCTTTCACCCGGGAAGAACTGCTCAGCGCCATCCGTACCTATGTCAACGCCTGACCGGGGGGGCAGGCAACCATGGCTCGCATCCTGCTGATCGAAGATTCACCGACCGACCGTGCCGTGTTCACGCAGTGGCTGGAACGCGCCGGCCACGAGGTCGTGTACGCATCCAATGCCGAAGACGGGATCGAGATGGCCCGCCAGCAGCTGCCCGACCTGGTGCTGATGGACGTGGTGCTGCCAGGCATGAGCGGCTTCCAGGCCACCCGCGCGCTCAGCCGGGACACGGCCACCACCAAGATTCCGGTGCTGATCGTCAGCACCAAGAGCATGGAAACGGACCGCGCCTGGGGCATGCGCCAGGGCGCGGTGGACTACGTGGTCAAACCTCCGCGCGAGACCGAACTGATGGCGCGGATCAACCAGCTGGTAGCCGCCTGATGCGCACTCCGTTCGACATCCTGTCCGATTACGAACAGCGCAGCCTGGCGCACGTGGTGCAGTTGCCGGCGCGCGAGCTCGGTGCCGATACCTGGCGCGGGGTCGGTTATCGTGTCGGCCAGCGCCGGCTGGTCTCGGCGTTCAACGAAGTGGTCGAAATCCTGCCGATGCCACCGGTTACCCCGGTGCCGGGCGCGCAGCCCTGGCTGCTGGGCATCGGCAACCTGCGCGGCAACCTGTTCCCGGTGGTCGACCTGAAGCTGTTCCTGGAAGGCGAGCGCACGGTGCTGCACGAAGGCCAGCGCGTGCTGGTGATGCGCCAGCACGGCGGCGACGTGGCCCTGGCCATCGACGAACTCTACGGCCAGCGCGGCTTCGACCAGGAGCAGGCGGTGGATCCGGCGCAACTGGCGCAGGGCCGCTACGCCCACTTCATCGACCGTGCCTTCCACGGCGAGGACGCCGACTGGGGCGTGTTCTCGCTGTCGCGGCTGGCCCGTACCCCCGAATTCCGGCAGGCCGCGGCCTGACGGCCCGCCTGTTCCCGTTACCGATCGAGGCAGAACACGCATGAGCACTACCCCCGAGACTCCCAAGACCAGCCGGCTGGGCGGCGTGAGCACCGGGTTCTGGCTGGTACTCCTCGCGCTGTCGGTGGTGCTGTTCGGCGTGAACACCGGCGTGGCGACCTGGCAGGGCAGCCGCCTGACCGGCGCCAGCACCGGCGCGGCGGACCTGCAGGTGCTTTCGCAGCAGCTTGCCAACCACGGCCGCGACGCGGTGGCGGGCAACGCCGAGGCGTTCAAGGCCTTCCGCACCACCCGCAGCGAGATCGAGGACCGGGTCGGAACCCTGCAATCGCGCTTCGGCAGCGAGCCGGGCGTGGCCGAGCCGCTGGAGCAGCTGGTGGCCACCTGGACCCCGTTGGGCAAGAGCGCCGGGCAGATCATCGCCTCCGAGCAGGCAGTGCTGGCACTGGCCGGCAACGCCGACCGGTTCGTGGGGCGGGTGCCGCAGTTGCAGGC
>Ga0079224_100015180_pt1 | contig 10778 bp, 11 predicted proteins | sample Stecom2015_FD_80414 | JGI IMG/M metagenome (GOLD analysis project Ga0079224, IMG submission 80414) | Agricultural soil microbial communities from Utah to study Nitrogen management - Steer compost 2015 | ecosystem: Environmental > Terrestrial > Soil > Agricultural land | place: USA: Utah...
CGGACCAGACCACGAGGCCCGTGGCGACGAGGGCCAGCGTCAGTGCGACCCCAACCACCCACACCGCAGTCTTAGCGAGGATCCGCCATGTTCGATTGGGTCCACTGCCCGGCTCACGTCCCACGCCGCGTGATGCTACGGGCCAGTTCGGCACGGCCGACAGGGCCCTGCGGGCAGACTGCCGGCGCCGCCCGGGGGAGCGCCGCGGACCTGGTCACGTGAGGCGTGCGGCAGAGCCCTGGCCCAGCCAGCGCCCGGCCAGCCAGCGCCCGGCCAGCCAGAGCCCTGGCCAGCAGAGCCCTTGGCCCAGCTAGGCGTCGAGCCGCCGACCGCATTGGCGCGGTCGGCGGCTCGTTCGCTCGCTGCGATCAGCAGGCGCGATACCGGCCAGCAGTCGCAGTACAGGCCGATCAGCAGTCGTAGTACAGGGCGAACTCGTGTGGGGTCGGCCGGAGCCGGACCGGGTCGATCTCGTTGGTCCGCTTCCAGTCCACCCACGTCTCGATCAGGTCAGACGTGAAGACCCCGCCCTCAAGGAGGTACGCGTGGTCGGCCTCGAGGGCGTCCAGCACCTCGGGCAGCGACCCCGGCACCTGCGTGACGTTGGCGAACTCCTCCGGCGGCAGGTCGTAGAGGTCCTTGTCGATCGGAGCTGGCGGCTCGATCTTGTTGCGGATGCCGTCGAGCCCAGCCATCAGCATGGCGGAGAACGCGAGGTACGGGTTGGACGAGGGGTCCGGCACCCGGAACTCGATCCGCTTCGCCTTCGCGTTCGTGCCCGTCACCGGGATCCGGGTGCAGGCCGAGCGGTTGCGCTGCGAGTACACCAGGTTGACCGGCGCCTCAAAGCCCGGCACCAGGCGGCGGTAGGAGTTCACCGTCGGGTTGGTGAAGGCAAGCAGCGACGGCGCGTGGTGCAGCAGACCGCCGACGTACCACCGCGCGATGTCCGAGAGCCCGCCGTAGCCCGTCTCGTCGTAGAAGAGCGGCTCGCCGTTCAGCCACAGGCTCTGGTGCGTGTGCATCCCGGAGCCGTTGTCGCCGAAGAGCGGCTTGGGCATGAACGTGGCGCTCTTGCCGGCATGCCAGGCGGTGTTCTTCACGATGTACTTGAACAGCTGGAGGTTGTCTCCGGCGAGCAGCAGCGTCGAGAACCGGTAGTTGATCTCAGCCTGGCCGGCGGTGCCGACCTCGTGGTGAGCCCGTTCGACCTGGATGCCGACCCTCAGGAGGTTGCGAACCATGGCATCGCGCAGGTCGGCGTAGTGGTCCACCGGTGGCACGGGGAAGTACCCGCTCTTGTAGCCGGTCTTGTAACCCCGGTTGCCGCCCTCCTCCTCACGGCCGGTGTTCCACCAACCCTCGACCGAGTCGATGTAGTAGTAGCCCTTGTTCGCCGCGGTCTCGTGCCGGATCGAGTCGAAGATGTAGAACTCCGCCTCCGGCCCGAAGTACGCAGTGTCCGCGATGCCGCTGGAGGCGAGGTAGGCCTCGGCCTTCTTGGCGATGTTGCGCGGGTCACGGGAGTAGGGCTCGCGCGTGAACGGGTCGTGGATGAAGAAGTTGAGCGCGACCGTCTTCTCCACCCGGAACGGGTCCACGAACGCCGTGGCGACGTCGGGCAGCAACAGCATGTCCGACTCGTGGATCTGCTGGAAGCCACGGATCGAGGAGCCGTCGAATGCGAGACCTTCGGTGATGATGTCCTCGGTGAACGACTCCGCCGGTACGGTGAAGTGCTGCATCACACCGGGCAGATCACAGAAGCGGACGTCGACGAACTTCACGCCCTCGTTCTTGAGGTAACGCAGCAGCTCCTCGGGGTTGGCGAACACGCATCCTCCTGGGCGTATCCAGAGGGTCTAGGCAACGGTGCGAACGTACGGGCACGGCATTGCCCCGGCGTATCCCGAACGTTTCCGCTGTGTTACGCGCCTTGTGGCGGTGCGCACCTTGGCGGTGACGCACCTCGGCGGCCGGGCTCCTGGGGGCCGGGCTCCTGGGCGACCGGAGCCGCGATACCTGTGCCCGCTAGGCTCGATCATCGTGGCGACACAGCGGGGTACGGGCGGCGGTCCGGCGGGCGGCGGCCCGACTCCTGACGATGGCGCGGCGGTCTGGCCGCCAGCACCACTGTTCCGTCGCTTCGGCGCGCTCGTGCTGGACTGGATCTTGTGTGTGCTGGTGAGCGCGATCTTCGCCGACCCGTTCACCTCGGGGTGGCCACCGGTAGCGATCCTCGTCCTGGTGTACGGGTTCTTCCTTGGCCTGTTCGGGTTCACGCCGGGGATGTACCTGTCCGGACTGCGGTGCGTCTCGATCGAGACCAGCGGCCCGGTGGGGATCCCGCGGGCGCTGCTGCGCGGGCTGCTCCTCGTCCTTGTCATCCCCGCATTGATCATGGATGAGCAGCGCCGTGGCCTGCACGACCGCGCGGTCGGGACCATCGTCGTGGCCCGTCCCACCGAGACTTCATAGCCAGTTCCGACCGAAGATGCAGCCAGACTGAAGGTTCGGTCGGAACTCTGCGATCAAGGTCAGCGCGGGCCGCCACGCATGGCCTTGAAGGCTCCCTTCGGCGGACGCATGTTCTTGGGGATCGCACCCTTCGGCAACTGCGGCCGTGCGCTCAATGCCTTGAGCCGCCGGTCGAGGGCGGCGACGTCGCGTGAGGAGAGCGTCCGCGGTAGCCGCAGCAGCGTCATCCGCAGCTTGCGCAGCGGGACCTGCCCCTCCTCGTTGCCGATGATGAAGTCGCGGAGGTCGGCCGAGCCGATCACCTTGGTGAGCCGCCGGCGCTCCTGGTTGATGAGGTTGCGTACGCGGTTGGGATCGCCCTCGCCGATGAGCACCACTCCCGCACGGCAGATCACCAGGTGGACGAAGTTCATATCCGTGGTGGATGAGAACGCGGGCGTCACCCGGTAGTCGCCACGCATGCGCTCGATGATCGCTGCGGCCGCCCCAGGTTGGTTCTCCATCTCAGCGAGAAAGACCTTGTTCACCCGGAGGTTCAGCACGATCAGGATGGCCAGCAGCACCAGCATGATCCCGAACGGGATCGCGAACCACGAGATCCACAGCGACAGCAGCAGCGAAGCGCCGATGGCGATCGCGACAGCGACGATCACGAGAGGCAGGAACACCTTGTCCCGCTTTGCGGTCAAGGTGAACGCCATCCAGATTTGCTTCAGCGTGCCGCGAAAGCCCAACTTAGGGCGCTCCTGTGCCTTGGCCATGCCCGCGAGTCTAGTGGCCGACGCCGCCGCCTGACCGTGCCGGGCGTGGCCGGCAACCGTTCAACTCTCGCCCCGGAAACGCCCCAGAAACGGGGCAAAGAGTTGAACGCTTGACCGCGAGGGCAGTGGTGGACGGGGTCACGGGTCCCGCGGTGGGCGGTCAGGACGCGGTGGGGTGGTCAGGACGTGATGGGTGGTCAGGACGCGATGGGCGGTCTCGAGCAGAACCGGGCATGATGGCAGGCATGGCTCGAGGGCGCAGCGCGGAGACGGCATTGGCCGGCAAGCTGATGTGGATCGGGATCGCGCTCATCGCGTTCCTGATCATCGGAAGCTTCGTCTTCTCGGCTCTCGCGGCACTGTTCAAGCTGGTGATATATGTCGCGCTCTTGGTGATGTTGGTAGGTGGCGCGACCCTGTTGGTGAGGTCCTTCCTCAAGTAGGAGCGAGTAGGTGCCGCACCCTGGTCAGGCCGTTGCCGCAGAGCGCGACGCGATCGCCTGCTGATAGAGGCGCCCCGCGCGGTACGACGACCGGACCAGCGGCCCGCTCATGACCCCGACGAAGCCGATCTCGAGTGCTTCCTCCCGCAGCTCCACGAACTCCTCGGGCTTGACCCACCGCTCCACTGGGTGGTGACGCGGGGTCGGGCGCAGGTACTGGGTGATCGTCAAGAGCTCGCAGCCGGCCTCGTACAGGTCCCGCATCGCCTGCGAGACCTCAGCTCGCTCCTCGCCGAGGCCGAGGATCAGGTTGGACTTGGTGACCAGTCCGGCCGCCCGGGCCTGGGTGAGCACGTCGAGTGACCGGTCGTACCGGAACGCCGGGCGGATCCGCTTGAAGATGCGCGGCACCGTCTCCAGGTTGTGCGCGAGCACCTCGGGTCGGGCTCCGAAGACCTCCGCCAGCAGGGCCGGTTCGCCGTTGAAGTCCGGAATCAGGAGCTCGACGCCGCAACCGGGGACCATGGCGTGGATCTGGCGCACGGTCTCGGCGTACAGCCAAGCGCCGCCGTCACGCAGGTCGTCCCGGGCGACGCCGGTGACCGTCGCGTACCGCAGCCCCATCGCGCGCACCGACTCGGCGACGCGACGTGGCTCGTCGGCGTCGAAGGCGGCCGGCTTGCCGGTGTCGATCTGGCAGAAGTCGCACCGCCGGGTGCACTGGTCGCCGCCGATGAGGAAGGTGGCCTCGCGGTCCTCCCAGCACTCATAGATGTTGGGGCAACCGGCTTCCTGGCAGACGGTGTGCAGGCCCTCGCGCCGTACCAGGCTGCGCAGTTCGGTGAACTGCGGCCCCATGTTCGCCTTGACCTTGATCCACGGCGGCTTGTGCTCGATCGGTGTCTGGGCGTTGCGCGCCTCGATGCGCAGCAGTCGCCGGCCTTCTGGAGCAACGATGGTCGACCGGCGAGCGCCATCATCCATGGTCACCATTGCAGCCTACGTCGCCACCGGGTCGTTGGCGGGCGTCGCGGGAGCGATACCGGTCACGTTCGGCGGTCAATGTCCGGATCCAGGCGGGACAACCCACTCGTGTGCCCCACCCGTGATCTCGCAGAGCCGCTCGAAGTCCCGGTCGTAGTGCAGGACGGCTAGGTCATGCTCCGCCGCGGTCGCGGCAACCAGTACGTCAGTAACTGGAGTCCTGTGCTGCCCGCGCCGAGCCAATTCACCTTGCAGGTCGATTCCTGCCGCCAGATCGCTGATCTCGACTCGCGGGAGGCTTCCCAACGCTTCCCTCATGGCCCGCCACTCGTGGCTGTTCTTGGCACTAAAAAGGATCTCCATCATCGCCAAGGAGCACACGGCCAGATCCCCGGACTCGCTGAGCGAGATCATGCGACTCTTGGCCTTCTCGTTGAGCCGACCCTGCCAGTAGGCGCTGGTGTCCATCAGATAGCGCATTTACGCCGCACTCCGGCCCGAGCGTGTACGCGCCGCTTCCACCTCGGCGAGTTGCGCCGCCAGCTTGTGGTCGGTCGTGTCCATCCGCCGGTAGAGATCCGCCCGCTCCTCTTCTGACATCTGCTCGAACTCAAGGAAGGCCTCCTCGAGGTGCCGCGCGAAGGCCGTACGGCGCTCGTCGAGGCGGGCGGCCGCGTCCCGGAGAGCCCGGTTGACCGTCTCCTTCTTGGTCGTGGTGCCGTAGTACTGCTTCGCCTTCTCCAAGGCCTCATCATCAAGATCAATCATTGTCGCCGTCATAGGCACCTCCGCTCATTGGTTCCTCAGTCGCGAGTGTATGGCGAGGCTGCTCGAAAATACATGCGATCAGTTCGACCTATAAACTAGGCTGATCGGCACATGGCGACGACGGAGACGAGTAACGCCTCGACCACCGGAGTCGGAGAGAGCCGCCGGTAGCTGCGAAGGCGGACTCCGGCCGGGGCGCGAAGACACTCCCGAGCCGTACTTCGAAATGAGGCCGTTCCGGTCGGCGTACCAGCCTCGGCTTGGGACGGTGAAGGTGTGGTGGCACCGCGAGCAGCAGTCCCGGCGGTTCCGCACCTGCGGAGCCAGCTCGCCCACACCTCCGGGGATGGCGTTGCGCATGCCAGGAGGAGGTCCACACCATGCAACGCGTCCTTGCCGCAACCCTTCCGGCCGAGGTCGGGCACCAGGTACGTATCGCCGGTTGGGTTCACCGACGCCGGCTCCTCAAGTCCGTCGCGTTCCTGATCGTGCGGGACGCGTCGGGTCTCGCTCAGGTCGTTGTCACCGAGCCAGAGAACCGGGCCGACCTCGAGCAGCTCACGGAGGAAAGCGTCGTCGAGGTCGTCGGCACTGCCGTCGCCAACCAGGCAGCACCGGCCGGCGTGGAGGTCGTCGACCCCGAAATCACTGTGCTCACCCGAGCCGAACCACCGCCGTTCGACCTGTACCGCCCCGCGCTCACCGCGAGTCTGCCGACCCTGCTCGACCACGGCGCGCTGTCCTTGCGCCATCCTCGCCGCCGGGCGGCGGTACGCATCGCCGCCGCGGCCGTACACGGCTTTCGATCCACATTGGACGCTATGGGCTTTGTTGAGGTCCACACGCCGAAGATCGTGGCGTCGGCGACCGAGTCCGGTGCGAACGTCTTCGCGATCGACTACTTCGGCCGGTCGGCCTATCTGGCCCAGTCACCGCAGTTCTACAAGCAGACCATGGTCGGCGTGCTCGAGCGCGTCTACGAGGTGGGACCGGTGTTCCGGGCCGAGCCGCATGACACCGTGCGGCACCTGGCCGAGTACACGTCGCTCGACGCCGAGGTCGGATTCATCCGCGACCACCGCGACGTGATGCGTGTGCTGCGCGACGCGCTCGCCGGGATGCTCGCCTCGATCGCCGAGCGGGCCGGAGCCGACCTCGTGCCGTACGGCGTCGCCCTGCCCGAGGTGCCAGCGGTCATCCCCGAGGTTCATTTCGTCGACGCGGTGAAGATGGTGGGCGAGGCCACGGGGGAGGACCTGACGGGCGAGCCCGACCTCGCCCCGGCGCACGAGCGATGGCTGGGCGAGTGGGCACGCCGGGAGCATGGGTCGGAGTTCGTCTTCGTCACCGGCTACCCGATGGCGAAGCGGCCGTTCTACACGCACCCCGACCCCGACCGGCCGGGGTACGCGAACGGGTTCGACCTGTTGTTTCGCGGCATCGAGCTCGTCACGGGCGGGCAACGGCTGCACCGCTATGAGGACTACCTGGCGGCCCTCGCCGAGCGCGGCGAGCCGACCGCGCCGTACCAGTCCTATTTGGACGTGTTCAAGCACGGCATGCCGCCGCATGGTGGCTTCGCCATCGGGCTGGAGCGCTTCCTGATGCGGCTGCTCGGGGTGGCCAACGTACGGGAGGTCACCCTCTTCCCGCGTGACCTCAACCGCCTTACGCCCTAGCTGCCGGCAACCGACGTAGGAGCGGGCTCACGCTCGCGTTCGGCACGTACCAGTGGTCAGCTCACCCTGAGCTTGTCCAGGTGGCGGACGACGATCGGCGTCACCTCGGCGACCGTCACGTCCCGTCCCAGCTCCACCGAAAGCGAGGTGACGCCGGCATCCCGGATGCCGCACGGCACGATCTTGTCGAACGCACGCAGGTCCGGATTGCAGTTGAGCGCGAACCCATGCAGCGTCACGCCACGCGCCACGCGGATGCCGATCGCTGCCACCTTCCGGTCCGGGCCCCGGTCGTCGGCCGGTACCCACACGCCACTGCGGTTGTCCCCCTCCATGCGCGTGGTCGCGACCCCGAGGTCGGTGCAGACGTCGATCAGCATCTGTTCCATCCGGCGTACGTAGGCGACCACGTCCACCGGATCCGGTAGCCGCAGGATGGGATAGCCCACGATCTGGCCCGGTCCGTGCCAGGTGATCCGGCCACCGCGGTCCACGTCGATGACCGGGGTGCCGTCGGTCGGGCGATCCCACGAGTTGGTGCGTTTCCCCGCCGTGTACACGCTCGGGTGTTCAAGCAGCAGCACGGTGTCACCTCGCTGCCCCGACACGACCTCGGCGTGCAGCCGGCGCTGCTCCTCCCAAGCGGTCAGATACTCAACGGTTCCCGCGTGAATGACATCCAGACGAGTCAGGCTTTGCGTCACACCACGAGCCTAGCCCGCGACGACGATTTCCCTGCACGCCTTACCCTGGCCGGCGTGACGCTCCTCCTGACGCTCGTGCACGTGGGCCTGGCCGCGCTCTGGATTGGTGCCATGGCGTACAGCCTCTTCGTCGCCCAACCGGCCGTGGCTCGGACCCAGCCCGATCCGGTACGGGCGGAGGAGTACTACCGCGAGTTCGCAACCGGCAACCGGTGGCGGGTCGTGGCGATCATCGCCGCCCTCGCGGCCAGCGGCGGCGGGCTCGTCATGGTCGCGAGTGGACGGTCAGCCACCTGGTGGCTGCTCATCGGCGCGAAGACCGCCCTGCTCGCCGTTGGCGCCGGGATCTTCTGGTGGGTCTCGTGGCGGGGCTGGCCGCGGCGGATCTTTGCGCTGCCCGCCGAGATCCCGGCCGAGCAAGCTCGCTTCCGCCGGGTAGCGCTGGCCCTGATGGCGGTGGTCGGCCTCGCCTTCGTGCTCGGCGTCGTCGCTGCCCACCCGTAGGGGCGGCAGGTGAGGCCCGAGGGGTGATTCCTACGACCGATGGAGCGCGACGCGCAGCGCATCCTCCAGGTCGGTGTCCTGGAAGGTAAATCCCGACCGTCCGAGCACCGCCGGCACGACACGCAGGCTGTCGATGGCCTCGTGGCCGAACTCACCCAGCACCAGTCGCACGCCGAAGCGTGGCGTCGGCAACAGCGCCGGCCGCCGCATCACTCGGCCGAGCGCCTTGCTGAACTCGGCGTTGCGGCTCGGGTTCGGGCCCACCATGTTGACGGGGCCCGAGATCTCGGGGTGCTCGAGCAGGAACACCGCCGCCGAGACCCAGTCGCGCAGGGTGATCCAGGGCATCCACTGACGGCCGTCGCCGATCTTGCCGCCGGCCATGAGGTTGAAGACCAATGTGAGCGTCTTCAGCAGGCCGGCGCTGCGGTCGAGCACGAGGCCGGTGCGCAGCCGCACCACCCGTACGCCGTACTCCTCCGCCTCCCGCGCGGTGGCCTCCCACTCGACGCACAGCTCAGGCATGAACCCCGTGCCGGGTGGTGCCTCCTCGTCGACCACCCTGTCGCCGGTTGGGCCGTAGTAGTGGGCGCCGGAGGCGTTGAGCAGCGCCCGCGGTCGGTCGGGCTCCGGCAATGCGGCGATCGCGCCGACCAGCGTCCGGGTTGGTTCCACGCGGCTCGATCGCAGCACCTTCTTGTACTCCGCCGTCCACCGCTTGTCCGCCACCCCCGCGCCGGCGAGGTTGATGACAGCGTCGACACCGGCGAGCACCTGCGGGTCGAGCTCGCCGCGTTCCGGTCGCCACCGCCGCTGGTCCGGGGCGGTCGGTTCCCGACGGACCAGCTGGACGATCTCATGACCGTCGGCGACGAGCCGAGCGCGCAGGTTGGTGCCGAGGAAGCCGGAGGACCCGGCCATCACGATCCGCATGCCGACATCATGCCCGGTTGGTCACCGGGGCCGGATTGCATGCGCGCGTGATCGGCCCGATCAGGGCCGGCATCCGGTTGGGGTACGGCTCGGCGGGTGCGCGCCGAGCCGTACCGCTCACAGGCCGAGTTCGTTCTCGAACGCGCCCGCCTCTAGGCGCTCCTTCAGCGTGGCGAGGAACCGCGCCGCGTCCGCACCGTCCACGAGACGGTGGTCGTACGTGAGCGCCAGGTACACCATCGACCGAGTCGCGATGATCTCCCCGAGGTCCGGGTCGTCGACCACGACGGGACGGCGCACAACAGCCCCGGTGCCGAGGATGCCGACCTGCGGCTGGTTGATGATCGGGGTGTCGAAGAGCGCACCGCGGCTGCCCGTGTTGGTCAGCGTGAAGGTGCCACCCGAGATCTCGTCCGGGCTGATCTTGTTGTTGCGGGTCCGCTCTGCGAGGTCGGCGATCCGCTTGGCCAGCCCGGCGAGGTTGAGGTCACCGGCGTCGTGGATGACCGGCACGACGAGGCCGCGCTCGGTGTCCACGGCGATGCCGAGGTGCTCGCCCTCGTGGTAGGTGACGGTACCGGCCTCAACATCGATCGACGCGTTGAGCACCGGATGCACCTGCAGCGCCTCCACCGTGGCGAGGGCGAAGAACGGCAGGTAGGTGAGCTTCACGCCGTGCCGGGCCTGGAAGTCATCCTTCGCCTGCTCCCGCAGCTTGGCGATCCGCGTGACGTCGACCTCTACCACCGTCGTGAGCTGCGCGGAGCTGTGCAGCGACTCCATCATCCGCTTGGCGATGACGGCACGCAGCCGCGAGAGCTTCTCGGTGCGGCCACGCAACGGGCTCGGCTGTGCCTTCGGCTTCGCCGCTGCGGCTGCCGGGGCCGCGGCGGGCGCGGCCGCAGGCTGCTCGGCCGGTTGGGCCGCCGCTGCCTTGGCCCGCTCGGCCGCCGCGAGCACATCCTGCTTGCGGATCCGGCCACCGACGCCCGTTCCGGTCAGCGTCGCGAGGTTGACGCCGTGCTCGGCGGCGAGCTTGCGGACCAGCGGGGTCACATACCCGTCACCGTCGCCCTTCGGGCCGGCCGCCTCCGTCTGGGCCGGTGCCGGCTGCGGTTGAGCTGGCTGGGCCGGCTGCGCTGGCTGAGCTTGCGCCGGCGGGGCGGGAGCCGCGGGCGGGGCGGCCGCCGCGGCGGGTGGTGGAGCGGGTTGGGCTGGCGCGGGTTGAGCCGGTGCTGCCTGCTGCGGCGCGGGTTGCTGCGGCGCGGGCGCTGCCCCCTGGGCAGAACCGATGACGGCGAGCTCGGCCCCGACAGGCGCGACCTCGTCCTCGGCGACCTTGATCTCAAGCACGACGCCGGCCACCGGCGACGGGATCTCGGTGTCGACCTTGTCCGTGGAGACCTCGAGGAGCGGTTCATCCACCTCAACGGTGTCGCCGACCTGCTTGAGCCAGCGGGTAATGGTGCCCTCGGTGACCGACTCGCCGAGCGCCGGCATCTTCACCGGCGTGCCGCCGGTGGC
>Ga0079224_100015181_pt1 | contig 10778 bp, 6 predicted proteins | sample Stecom2015_FD_80414 | JGI IMG/M metagenome (GOLD analysis project Ga0079224, IMG submission 80414) | Agricultural soil microbial communities from Utah to study Nitrogen management - Steer compost 2015 | ecosystem: Environmental > Terrestrial > Soil > Agricultural land | place: USA: Utah...
AAATAAGGAATCACAGCCATGCGGCCTAACAAGGCTGGCGGAAACACGGTCAACAACGCTGGGCGTAACGCATCAGCCAACTCGTCGTCGGACACAACAGCCTCTGCTTGCTGACAACGCTGCGTTATTTCCTCGGTGCCCACGTTCGACGTCAATAAGATAATGGTGTTACGGAAATCAACACGGCGACCCTCTCCGTCTTCCATCCACCCCTTATCAAACACCTGAAAAAACAGTTCGTGCACATCAGGATGGGCTTTCTCGATCTCATCAAGCAGCACCACACTGTAAGGCTTACGTCGTACGGCTTCAGTTAAACGACCACCCTCACCATAGCCCACGTACCCCGGGGGTGCCCCTTTTAAGCCAGACACCGTGTGCGCCTCTTGGAACTCACTCATGTTAATGGTGATGACATTGTGCTGCCCGCCATACAGGCTGTCTGCTAAAGCCAGCGCAGTTTCCGTTTTACCCACACCACTGGGACCACACAGTAAAAACACGCCCACCGGCTTATCGGGATCCAGCACGCGCGCTCGTGAGCTTTGAATTCGCAATGCAATTTGAGCTAGAGCATGATCTTGACCAATAACGCGTTGTTTTAAATGAGTGCTTAGATTCAGTACGTGATCTAGCTCGTCTTTAACCATGTTCCCCACTGGAATTCCTGTCCAATTCGCGACAACTGCTGCGACAGCCGGCGCATCCACCACTGCGAACACTAGCGGCTGCTCAGCTTGCATAGCGTCTAAGCGCGCCTGTTGCTCGCGTAATTGCTGCTGCAAGGTCTGCAAGTCTGTTTCCAGTGCGGCGTCGGCGGCCACGGCCACGTCGGTTTCATTGACCTCTAACTCATCCTCTAGGGCTACGCTGACTGCAGTATCGTGCGGCTCATCATCCAGCTCGCGCAATTGCTGCTGCAAACGCACGATGGCCATGACCACCTCACGCTCTTGCTCCCAGCGCTGCTGCACACTGTCCGCTTGCTCGCGTGCGTCCAGCAATTGTTGGCTCAACTCGTGCAAGTTTGATTCTGAGCCAATACCAATCCGCCACTCTTGGCTTGCCAAGGCGTGCTCGGCTTCCAATTGTTCGCACCAACGTAAGGCCCGTTCTAATTCAGCTGGCTGACTATGCTGACTAACCGCCACCCGAGCGCAAGCGGTATCCAATAAAGCCACTGCCTTATCTGGCAACTGACGAGCTGGGATATAACGCTTGGACAGCTGCACCGCACTGCGAATAGCCTCGTCCAAAATCAATACCTGATGGTGCGCGCTTAACTGAGCCGCCACACCCCGCAACATTAATTGCGCCTGTTCAAGGGTGGGCTCATTCACCTGCACCACTTCAAAGCGGCGGGTTAAAGCCGGGTCTTTTTCGATGTGTTTTTTATATTCCGTCCACGTAGTCGCACCGATGGTTCGTAACTGACCTCGCGCCAGCGCTGGCTTTAATAAGTTCGCGGCGTCACCGGTGCCTTCAGCACCACCCGCACCGATTAGGGTGTGGATTTCATCAATAAAAAGAATGATGGGAGTGGTGCTTTGCTGCACTTCCTCAATAAGCTGCACCAGACGCTTTTCAAACTCCCCCTTCATGCTGGCCCCGGCTTGCAGCAAGCCGATATCCAGCTGATAGAGTTCTATATTTTGTAGTGCGGGGGGCACCTCGCCACGCACTAAGCGCTGCGCTAAGCCCTCTACCACGGCGGTTTTGCCGACCCCTGCCTCACCGGCCAGCAGCGGATTATTCTGACGTCGTCGCAGTAACACGTCGATCATCTGGCGAATTTCGTCATCCCGCCCCAGTACCGGATCAAGCTGACCAGCACGCGCTTTAGCACTCAAGTTCTGCGCATAAGCCCCTAAAGCGGAACCCGAACGGGTATCAGCCGAAGGCGGCGTGTTGATATCCGCTTCGCGTTGACTCTCAACCGATGCCGCCAGCACACCTTGCCAGAGCGCATCGATGTCATCAGGATGAATACGCTTGAACTCTGCCGAAATGCCATATAACACGTGCGCCAAGGTAGCATGATTCAATAAGGCAATCAGCAAATGCGCGCTACGCAGCTGAGTTGCCTGCAGTTTTAGCGAGGCATACACCCACGCACTTTCCACCAGCATATCGATGTGACTGGATAGGTCAGAAATAGCGCTAGCCCCTTTGGGCAAACGCTCTAAAGACCGCAACACATCCGCCGTAAGCTTCTGGCTATCCAGCCTAAAGTGCTGCACTAACAAGGGCCAATCACTGTGCTCGCTGTGCAGTAAGTGATGTACCCAATGCACTAACTCGACGTAGCTGTGGCCGCGTAATTTACAAAATGCGGTGGCCGCTTCCAGCGCCTGATAACTGACGGGATTTAGTTTGGCGAACAGTTCCGCTCGGTTCAACTCTGACATAGGTCACTCATAAAACAGCCGTTGATGACGGCACGACATTAGCTTAAGGCGCAAAAACCAGCACTTTAGGTTGACTGGGCACAATCCGCATACCCACCATATTGATGCCATTTTGAGTATTCAGTGAGGTCAGTCTCGAGGTCGGCGCAAAGCGGCTTAAGCACGTAAATGCCCCAGTGATCGGCTTAGAAGGCCCCATCACACGTCGGGAAATAATGCCCAGCCCCAATCCGGTGTTATCACCATTGGTAATGGGCGTCACCGTCATCAAATTGTGCACCGGCGCAAAACAATGAAGGATGTTGAAGCACACGGGAATCGCGGTGGGCCCTAACGCCATATCAGGGTAGGGAATGGGTGTCATCGCAGGAGGCGTCAGGCAAACATCTGGAAAGGCCAGATCCAAGCCCATCATTTGGGTATTACTGAACATGCTTTATCCTTTAAGAACGATACTGTTGAGTCCACAACTCGGCTTTATAGAGTTCAGGATCATCAGCCAACACCTTGGGTTGTTTTTTCAAAAGCGGATCGTCGGTGACGGCAGCATGAAACTGTGTGCGAGCGAACTCAGCACCATCAAAGCGCGCGCCCAACAGCACAGCGTACGAAAAATCGGTTGCGTTTAAATGACAGTGGCTAAACACGGCGTCGCGTAAGTCGGCTCGATGGAACACAGCCTGCAATAAGTAGGCCTGATGCCAACGAGCTTTAACCGCTACGCTGTCTACCCAAACACTGTTAGCCAGCTGAGCCCCATCAAAGCGTGCTCGATCTAAGACCGCTTGGGGAAATAATGCATAAGTGGCCTGTGCGCCTTGAAAAGAGGCTTGACTTAGGTCACAGCCTTTAAAGCTGCATTGCGTGATATCGGCGCCATCGAACACCGTGTCGGGCATCGAGCAATCTAAAAACTGGCACATGGGCATGGGCACGTGGCTAAAGTCCAAAGCACTTAGTTGGCATTCCATAAACACCACCCTATCGAGGCTAAGGCCCTCCCACGTCCACTTACGCAAATCCAGTTGATAGAAGGTAAATTGGTCCAGCGCAGTGGACACAAAGCGACTGCCATCAAGCTGACTTCTGAACAGCACCGCGTGGCTAAATTGCCCTTGGGTGAACAGCGTCTGCTGCAGGTTGCTGTCTTTAATACTTAAGTGCTGTAAATCACACTGCTCAAACCCCACCCCAACCAGTGTGCAGGCTTGCATCATTCCATGCGTTAAGGTGGACTGTGTGAAGTGAACGCTGTCGCTGAGTACGCACTCTTGCCACATGCTTTTGTCTAAATCAGCCTGTTCAAAAACCACCTGATCAAAATGACAATGCACGAAAGTGCATTCCTGCATTTGACTACGAACGAAGCGACACTGACTGAACCGCACATGGTCAAAGGTTAAAGCCGATAAATCACAATCGCTAAAATCCAGCCCGATAAGCTCGCGATCGCTTAACTCTTCCCCACGCTGGGCGTAGGCCAACACATCCGCTTTATCCATGCTGTGCGGCCTCGGCATCACGCAACGGATACACATTGGCTTCTTCGATATAGGCCCCGTGCAACACCGTGGTGTCATCCAAATAGCACAAGCCTAAATTGGCTCGGAACAAATTAGCTTGTTTGAAATTTGCCAGTCGCAGATCGGCACCCGTGAAATCGGCTTCAATCAATTGAGCCTGCGTGAAATCGGCAGTTTGCAGCATCGAACCTGAAAAATTAGCGTGGTTGGCATCAACCTGCTGCAACACTGTGCCTTGCATTTGGCACAACGAGAAATCACACATGGGCAAACGGCTGCCTGCAAAATCCACCGCGCGTAAATCCATTTCTCTGAAAAAGCACTGGCTTAATTCGCTTTGACTAAACACCACACTCTGCATCTGGCTCTGATAATGGATGGCCACGTTTTTTAAGATAGCTTGATCAAACAGCACCTGATTGAGCTCGCTCATAAAGAAACCACATGCGGTTAACTCTGCCTGATCAAACTGCGTGTCCTGCCACACACACGACTGCACCGACACCTTGTCAAAGACACTGCGCTCAAACCTGCAGGCCTCAAAGCGCATGGCATCAAACATACTTAGACTAAACCGTCCGCCCTGCCAAATGCAGGAATGCAGCTGTAATTGCTCTAGCTGCAACTCACTAAAGTCACACTCCACAAACACGCTATCTTGAATGTGCGTTTGCTCCATCACCGTTTGTTGAAAAACACAGCGTTCAAAGCGCGTGTGCTGCAACGTTGCTAAAGACAAGTTACTGTGCTCGAAACGGCAATCAATAAACTGAGCACGCTCTAGCTGGGCCCGTGCCAACACGCCCTCATCGAACACGCAACGATTAAAACGCGCATGACGTAGATCGGCTCCTTCTAACCACACACCCCGCAAATCGGCATCGGCTAGCTCAAGTCCTGACAGTAGCGCCCCCGTTAGGTCTAACTCGTGCAAGCTCTCGCCTTGAGCCTGTTTCGCCAATAACGCCTGACGTAAGGCTGCACTTCGCTCCTCATCGAGCGGGTCAACAGCCGTTTGGGTCTGCACCGACAATAAGTACATATCACGTTGCAACGCATCCAAACGCTGCATTTGCGTTAAGAACTCGGGGTCCTGCATACGTTCAAATGGCCCATCTACGTCCACACTGCCTACTTCCTCAGGCAGTTGCCCTTGGGCCACATTGGCGCGATGTTCAGCATCTATTTCCCAGCCCGGGCTTAACACATCCAAATGCGCCACATCTAGGCGCCCCTGCTGTAACCCTGCCTGCATGGCCTGCGCGCTTTGCAGTTGCGCCAATAAACTTATTGGTGGCCCTTTAATGGCAGACTGCGGGTTCTGTGCTGCTTCCGCTAAAAAGCGACTGGGAGTTTCATCCAATAACTTCTGCTTCTGCTCCTCAGTCACATCCATCGCATTAACATCATCGCGATACGACTCGTCGATACGATCCAACATGGCCTGTTGTTCTTCTTCGATACTTTTAGGCTGCCAGCCCGCATCGCTAAAATCTTCATCACTGCCGGGCTTAGGCGGGCCAATTAATTCCAGCGGATACTCATCAGGATTGATTCCTTGCTGCGCTAACTCAGCCCCCAGTTCAGCCTGTAGGTGCTGTATTCGATTTCTGGATTTCACCCACATGGCACTGCGAAACACATCGGGTATATCCAGCCCTAACGGCCCATGCACGGCAAGAGGAATTAGTTGCTCGTCGGTTGCAGCCAGTAAACCACCCTGTTGAGGGTCTGAACGCCGCTGCATAACGTGCTGATAATAAGCCGCATCGTGTGTGGTCTCCCCCTCCACCTCCAATGCCGGCATGAGTTTTTTAATGTCGCTTGCATCGTGTTCACTTACAGGGATCGAGCCATGGTAAATCAACAGCACACGCTCTTGATGCGGCACAAACCACGCCGTGCTCGCACGCATGGCCATCTCTTCAACCACCGTATTGCCTTGCTGTTCACGCTCGATAAAACATCGCACCTGCCACGACGGTAATGTGCCTTTCCAGCAGGCTTTGGTGGGGTGCATATTCCAAAAGGCAAACGACTGCCCTAACGGCACAGCATCGCGTTCTGACCAATGCTGCTCAGGCGGGGCCGCATTAAATAACAATGGGTTTAAATCAGGAAAAAAGCCCGGAAAGTCGCGTTGCTTCCACTCGTCTGAATACGTACCCACATGTTGATAGCGCTGCGGCCACAACACGTTCACAGGCCCAAAGCTATGCGGCTGCCCCGCTTGAGAACGCCGCGTTACCCGCTGCGTTAAGCCCTCTACATTGGGCAGTGGTACATAGTCACCGTGCGCTAAAGCCTGCGGCTCCATGCCCTTTCCCTGTGGATTCGCTGCAAAACTGGGCCCGCCAAAGGTGTTGTGCCACGCCACCGGCATCTCATCAAAAGCTTGCGGTGCAGAGGCATGGGTTTCATCCAACCAGTACCGATCCCCAAACACCAACAGCTCTTTTTCTAGCTCACCGACCCGCGCTTTAACTGCTACCTGCTGCTTATCGTCTTGGTGATGCGTGTAGGCACGTGCGGCAACCAAATACTCAGGAACTGCCTTGGGCCAAACCAGATCTAGCACGCCTTCGTTATCCATATCGGGCATGCAATCGCGCCACAGGGCGGAATCCCCTAACAATTTAGGCTCGGTAGGCTGCGATAAATCCGCTAAAGCCATCACCGACACACACAGATGGTTTTCAGCGTGCCAGCGGTACGGGCGATATAAAACCGACAGCCGTAACGGCTTAATAAGCTTAATCGACATACTTAGGGAAAGACCACAACACGTGGGTTTTGCTTATCAACCCACACCCATCGCGTACTGCCTTCACTGATGTGGTGCAAATTATCAAACGACACCACTTTGGCAGTGGTTTTGCTAAACACTTCACCACCCATGCTGTATTCAAAAGTGATTTTCAGCACGGGCATTTCGTTCACAAAGGCATTGCTCTGCTGCACATCGACAATGGTGGCACGAACTTTAACGCCCTCTTGAGTTAAGCGTGTTAGTAAGGCGGTATTGTCTTGATAAGCTTCCCGATACTGCAGGTGATATCGCACCATCACGAAAGTAATAATCGCTAGTACTGGAATCATAATAGCCAGCATCAGATACAGCTGTTTGCCAAGCCCATACTCCCAATACGCTGCCACGGGAAAAACCCAAAGCAACAGCGGCACCCACAGTAGAAAGTTGCTTGCCAAGGCTTTTCCTATTTTGGCTAAAACGCCGGGTTGATCACTCATGCTATTCATACCTCTTGCCACGCCTTAACCAATGGACGTTAAGCCGTTCACTCGGCTATCCAAACCAGCGACTTGTTTTTTTAAGCCGGTCATCTCGGTTTGCATACCCTTCTGCGACTGCTTCATACCGATAATGCTGCGCACGGCCACGTTGGCTTTCGCTTTAATCATCTGGTATTCCTGAGCCTTAGCCGCCGCTTCTAACTTGGCCGCTTTAATTTTGCTAATTGAGCCAACAAATTTTTTCTCGATACCAATCCACTCAAACTTCAAACCAAAGAAGTTATTAATGTTGGCAAACACTTTGGTGTCCGAGCCACCAATGGTCATTTTGGCCACGGGTGCCAAATCGAACATAAAGGCGGTGTATTGACTGGTGACGGGCGCATCATACAGTTTGAAGGTGTACGAATCATGCTTAGTGGTGACCGCACCGGTAATATGCTGGGTATAGGTACCATCGTGGGTATGCGTGGTATTACCGGTAATGGTGTCCGTCACCTCGCCGGTAATCGTGCGCGTCACATTACCGGTAATCGTCTGTTCCACATCCGAATTAAAGGTGTCCGTTACAACACCCGTTACGGTGGTCGTCAGCGTATCCTCGTAGGTATAGGTTGCCGCTTCGGTAACTGTTTTATTAAGCGTTGCTTTGTAGTTGTGGACCGCTGCTGCCCCTACCTCAACCGTTTGCGTTTCACCTACGGTATGGCTTTCATTCGCCCCCACTGTCGTTGTTAGGTTCGAACCCACATCAATGGTGTAGTCGGTACCCACATTCAGATTGCTGTTCTCCCCCACATTGATGACGTGGTTATTCCCTACCGTGTGGTGATGATCCACACCTACCGTTTCCAACGTCGATAGTTCGACGCTGTTGGTGTAATTACGCTCGGCGTGCAAATGCACATGCTCATTACCAGCTGCATCATCAAAAATCAGATGATTCGCATTGGCCGCACTGCCGCCGCCAAACGAGCGACTAATAAAACCAGACTGTGTCGGTGAGGGTGTAAAAGCGGGTTGCTGCTTATCGTTATAGACGCGGCCAGTGACTACCGGACGGTCTGGGTTGCCGCCAATAAAATCCACAATCACTTCTTGGCCCACCCGAGGCGCCATAATTGAGCCAAAGCCCGACCCCGCTGAATCGTTGGATACCCGAATCCAGCACGAAGAGTTTTCATCGTATTGGCCGTAACGGTCCCAACGGAAATGTACTTTGATACGCTGATAATCGTCGGTATACACCTCGGCACCGGCTGGACCAGTTACCACAGCAGTTTGCGGACCACTGGTTTTAGGCCGACGTGTCACCATCGGCGCGCGGTAAGGCACTTGAGCATCTTGCGCGGTAAATTCAAAGCGGTATTCACCTTCACCGCCGTCATCACCGGTGTAATAACCTGCCTCGGTCAGAAAATAGTGAACTGACACAATTAAATAATCTTTGAGGTCGGTTAAGCGCGGGCTTTTTCTCAGGTTAAACACATAACCGGGAGCCATAGCACGCGCATTAGCCTGCCCTTCAATACGACTGGAAGCAGAGTGCGCCTCTTCCACCCGAATGCGCACATAGTGCTCACCTTTGTCGGGGTCAGCGTAACCAGCCTGCCAATCATAGATTTCACGATTCGCCTGTTCGATGGAATAGGGCACGCGGCGCTGCTGGCGCAAGCTTGCTGATGATTTTTTAAAGTCGTAATCATCCACCACATATTCCACACCCTGCAATTGTTGGTGGCTCATCCACGAATGAATGCTTTGTTCGGTAACGAGGGTGTTCGCATCGTGGGGGTAGTACGGAATGGAAGGCTGCTGCGGCAGCATGTCGTGCGCACTGATGTCATCACATAAAATCAATTCATGACGATCGAGATGGTGCTCGAAGTAATAATAAATCCCCTCTTGCTCCATCAAGCGCTGCACAAAATCCAGATCGCTCTCTTCGTACTGCACACAAAATTCGTAGGGGCTGTAACTGGCGCTAAGTCGTTTGCTGTAGCTATAGCCGGGATACGAGCCCAGCACTTCATCGAGAATGTCCACTACCGTCATATTCTGGTAGATTTTGCAGTCACGGTTGCGGCTTAAATACCATAACCACGGTCGCACCTGCGCGCGATACCGTGCCAACCGTCTGCCGCCCAGCTCTTGGCCTATATAGCTAAAGCTGATGACATCGCCATTCAGATAACGCGTCTGCAGCTCATCCACTTTAATTTCCAAACTAAAGCTTTGCCCCAGCAGTTCACTGGCTTCAATCGAGGCGTTCTCGCTAAGTAGCTCTACCTCAAAATCAAAAACCGTAGACAAGCTTTCCTTGCCCAATAATTGCTTAAACAGCAACGTTGGCCCTAAGGCACTGTGAGCGGTGACGACGCGGTTCATTCTCAATTCCCCTGTTACTCGAACAGGGAAATTCTAGGAATACTCTGTGACAGTGGCGTTAATCTGCATGTAACAATTGTCTACGCAGGCGCTTCGTCAAATCATTTTCACAATCGCCCACTAGACTAGCGTTTCTATGACTACGCACACCTCGCTTAACGCCCTCTGGCAAGCGCTAGAAGCCCAACCTTACCAGCACGATTTGTACGCCTTATTACGGCGTATCGAGAGCGCGTATGCCTTGCCCCATCCCCTTGGGCACAATGTGCTGCCTGAACACGAGCCGGTGCGACTGGGCCAATTGCCCTCTTTAGCGTTTGCGCCCTCGACAATTCGCGCGATAGATGTGGATAAAGGCGGAAGACCCACGATTCAGATAGCCAGCTTTGGGCTTTTTGGTCCAAACGGTCCGTTGCCCCTGCACCTAACTGAATACGCTTACGAACGCTTACATCAACAACGCGACCCCAGCCTAACGGCTTTCACCAATTTATTTCATCATCGCCTAATTAGCCTGTTCTACCGAGCATGGGCGAACCAACAAAATACAGTCAGCCTAGACCGCCCCGATGAAGCCTTCAGCCGTTACGCTGGCAGTATTAGTCATCAGACACTACACAGCGCTGAAGCGGATGCAGATGCCGACCTGATCGCCCCCCATGCCCGCCTTTACTATGCAGGCTTACTGGGTAATGCCAAACGTTGCGCAGAAGGACTACAACAAATACTGCACGATTTTTTTGCCATGCCCGTGCAACTGATCCAGCACATTCCGCAATGGATTAGCCTACCCGAAACACAGCAAGTGCGACTAGGCCAAGCCACGCCCCTGAATCAACTGCCCCCCATAGGCCGTCGCCTGCGCAGTGTGCACTATAAGTTTCGTTTAGTATTTGGCCCCTTGAGCCAAGCGCAGTTTCAATCCTTGTTGCCGGGCCAACGTGCCTACCATCAGCTTATTGCTTGGGTAAAACACTACACCGGCATAGAATACGCGTGGGATGTACAGCTGGTGCTGGATAAGCACGAAGTGCAAGGAGTACGTTTAGGCTCGAACACGCAGCGCTAGGGTCTCAGTAACTGGCTAGGCAACAGACCACCGGCGATGCGGCATGCGAAGGATGTAGTACTTCAGCCTATAAACGAAAGCTCTAACGCGCCTTAGCGCACCTGCAACGTGGCAAATTCTTGTTGAATCACACTTCTA
>Ga0079224_100015182_pt1 | contig 10778 bp, 7 predicted proteins | sample Stecom2015_FD_80414 | JGI IMG/M metagenome (GOLD analysis project Ga0079224, IMG submission 80414) | Agricultural soil microbial communities from Utah to study Nitrogen management - Steer compost 2015 | ecosystem: Environmental > Terrestrial > Soil > Agricultural land | place: USA: Utah...
ATTGCTACTCTTTGTTTCTCACCTCCGGAAAGATCATATGGCATTTCATTTACTTTATCCAGCAATCCCACTTTAGAAGCGCAGTCATACACTCTTTTTTTGACAAGGTCCTGTCTTTCTCCTTCAATGTATAAAGGGAGAGCAATATTCTCAAAAATATTCCTGTCATTTAAAAGCAAAAAATCCTGAAATACAACGCCCATTTTTCTTCTGAGGGCAGGAATGTCTGAACTATCTGATTTACGGGAATCGAATTCATCAAATACAATGTCACCGCTGACCGGATACTGGTCACGGTAGATAAGCTTCATAAGGGTAGTTTTTCCAATGCCACTTTCACCGACAATAAATACAAATTCGCCCTTATCTACATAAAAATTAATGTTTTCGAAAATATTCTTTGTACCATATGAAAATGATACATTCTCAAATTTAAGCATATGCTCTGTTCGATGTTAGTTTTGCAGCAAGTTTCATAGCCTCAATGGTACTATTAGGGTTCGCGATTCCTTTACCAGCTATTCCGAAGGCTGTACCATGGTTTGGGGATGTCCTGATAATATTTATTCCTGCAGTATAATTGATCCCACGGTCCTTTGATATCATTTTAAACGGAATTAATCCCTGATCATGGTACATTGAAATAACCAGGTCGAAATCTTTAAAAGAGCCGGAAGCGAAAAAACCATCGGCAGGGAAGGGACCTTTGATGTTAAAGTCGGCATCCTGCAAATTTTTGACAGCCGGAATTATTACTTTGTTCTCATTGTCTCCCAGTTTGCCGCCGTCCCCGGAATGGGGGTTTAACCCAAGAAGCGCTATCTTTGGTTTTTTAATTCCAAAATCTTTAACAAGACTATTGTTACCTGTTATGACACATCCTATGATCTTCTTGACGGTTACCTGCCGGCTCACCTTGCTGAGAGGGATATGAACTGTAACCAGGGATAATGTCAGATCTTTTGAGTACATTATCATTGCGGCAGTACCGCCGCCTGTAAGTTTTTCGAGCATTTCAGTGTGCCCTGGAAATTTAAAACCACCTTTATTGAATGCTTCTTTTGAAATCGGAAGTGTAACAAGCGCATCAAATTCCTTCTTTAAACATAGTTTAATTCCTTTTCTAATAGAATCCCCTGAAAGTTTACCTGCTTGTTCGCTTACAAACCCCGGCTTTACCTTAATGCTCTTACCTGTTTTTATCTCAATAAGCTTTTCCGGAGTAATGTCGGGGAGCTTAAGTAATTCGGAGTAATATTTAAAAACTTTTGCGGATCCTACGACTTTTAGGTCATATCTCGAAGTTATGGAGTTCAGATTAAATATCTTAAGAATGATCTCCGGACCTATTCCATTAGGATCACCCATAGTAAAAAGAATGCGAGGCTTAGCCAATTTCAGCCTCATCTTTTACTTCAGTGATTTCGGCATCTGCCCAAAGACCTTCGAGGTTATAAAATCTTCTTGTATTATTGTGAAAAATATGTACCACAACATTTACATAATCCATCAGGACCCAGCTCAGGTTATTCATTCCTTCATTGTGCCAGGGTTTTTCACCCATTTTTGTTGTTTCGTCTTTAATGTGATTTGCAATAGCTTTTACCTGGGTATCCGAGGAAGCTGAACAAATAACGAAATAATCTACAATGGTAGTTATCTCTTTGATGTCAAATATCTTTACGTCTTCAGCTTTTTTTTCTATCATCAGCTGCGCGATTTTCTCTGCAAGTTCTCTGGCTTCCATTTATTTCTTTTTTGTATAGGGGTTTAATTCTTTATAATCTTTACCGATCACCACGGTGGCATCAAGTAATAGTTTTTCGTTTATCTGCGGAATAACATTTTTATCGCTTATCCCGAGACTTTGGGCTATTCTCTTACAGTTTGAGGCATTTCCTTTCCTGTCAAGTATTAATGTTTTTTCCTGGTCTTCCGTTCCGTAGTTTCCAATTTCAACTACATCAAAACCCTTATCACGCAGATAATCCGTGAACAGCTTTGCGACGCCATCTTCACCTGTGCCGTTTTTTACATCCACCTGCATCGTAAGATTGGGCTGCTTTGTGACAGTTCCGGAGGTGTCAGTGATCTCTACCGGCTGTCTTTTGCTGCCTGAGATGGTTTTATTCACGATATTGAAAATAAGATATCCGCAAACAATAAATAATATCAGTATTGAAATATTAAGTATTGTATTTGTAACTTTTTTCCTGCTGCTTTCTTTAGGGGGAGTTTTTGCCATTTAAAAACAAAAAACCGAGAATAATATTTTATTCCCGGTAACTTTTGATAAATTTATGATTAGGGTTTAATATCCAAATCCATATCTGTCATATAATCCATTGTCATACAGGGAATTCTTAATATTCCTGTATTCAAACTTTAAGAAAGAATTCTCCGATATTTTATAATCCAGAGAAAGTCTGGAAAGATTTATTCCGGACAGATCATTTCTGAGCTGTTCCGAATAATGCGCTCCGTGAATCGAATTTGCATATGGTGAATACTGTAGACTAATATCAGCAGAAATTGAAAGGTCTTCATTAAACTTGTAATTCATTGAATTGATATAAGAAGTAACCGATGCATCTCCATATCTGGATGCAATCATCGATACCTCAAACCTATGATTCATTGAAAAATTTGCAGGATTGAAAATACCAAGTATTAGATTATTAGTGCTTTTGTTAAGCTCTTCTTTTTCATAATCACCATCAATTAACTGGGCATTTATTACTCCAGAGTAAGCAAATATAAACGCAAATATTAGCAGAATTCTTTTCATAATCGAAGGTTTAATTTCTTGAAATTCATAATTTTAAAGCGAATTGTCAATGACAAAAACGCAATTGAATGTTTAGTATATTAGACAATAATTTTAGCTAAAAAGTTTATAAAAAAAAGTCCTGCACTCAAACAAGCTGCAGAACTTTGCATGTGGGGGAATAAATAAAACTCTATTTTACCAATAGCATTTTCTTTGAAAATCTGCCAAATTTGGTGTCAATTGTGTAGAAATAAACTCCAGATGAAAGAATTTCTCCGGATGAGGATTTCCCGTTCCAGGATACTTCAAATATACCTGCACTATAATCATTATTTATCAATTCGTTAATTTTTTGTCCAGCAGCATTGTAAACTGTCATAACTACATTACTTGCAGAAGGCAGAGCAAAACGAATTTTAGTTGTAGGATTAAAAGGATTTGGATAATTTTGTTTCAACTCAAATACATCAGGGATGCCGGTCCCTATCTGGGAGATTCCCACAGAACTTTTTACTGTGAATGTATGATCAGGCGAAAATTCTGATGCATTAAAAGAATTATCGATTGTTTGAACACTCCAGTAATAAGTCCCGGGTTCGAGGTTTCGAAGTTTCCATCCGGTGTTATTATCTACATTACCCCTGACGGGCATTCTTAGGTAACCGGTTTCAGGATTGGATCTTGGGGATATAATGTCGGTTCCGCCGGGTGTTGTTCCCACTCTTAAATTATATGTTAGTGACTTAATTGGAGTAGTATTATCCTGTCCCGGAAGCCATTGTAGTATAATATCTGTCTCAAATCCGTGATCTATGGATGTAGTTAATCCTTTAGGTTCAACAGGTACTGAATTGGGTACGTCACAAAGATTATTATAAACATTAGTAACTTCCTGCTGATCAACATTCAATCCCGAGATTAAAATATCAAGGTCTTTGTCATTGTCATAATCACCAAGCGCGGCTGAAGTGTTTGAAAGATTTAAAAATGGTGAATTAGTTAATTCGATGAATGAATTATTTCTATTAAGGTATATCTTTGTAACTTTTGTCATAGTCTGGGAAGAATCATTTAAGATGCCTCCTGAAAGTAAAAAATCAAGATGCCCGTCATTATCACAGTCTCCCCATATACCTACCCCTTTATAAACCCCTATAATATTTTCGTTTAGTGATGAAAAAGAATATGATCCGTTGTTTTTATAAATTTCGGTTATACTTTGTGAAAACATTCCATTTTGTTCCTTTAATCCATTTAAAAGGATGTCCGAATTCCCATCACCATTAAAATCTCCCCAGGCAAGATATGAATCGTAAACTGCAGGAAGACCAATATTCTTTGGTAGGAAAGTATTCTTGGAAGTATTAATATAAATAATTGATTCCGGCTCCGAGTTTGGTGTAGTTCTTTTTTTACCGGTAATGATAATATCCAGATCGTAATCTTTATCTACATCGCAAATTATGGCAGAACCTCCATATAGAGGTGTAAAATTATGAATTACCGCGTTGAAACCACCGGATTCATTTTCATATAAAAAACCTACCACATTTTGATTTTTATCGAGCCCTGACATAAAAATATCAAGGTCACCATCATTATCATAGTCTATCCATTTTGCAACACCTTTGTATACCGGTTCAAGAATTACAGGGTGTATGGAAAATCCATCTTGTAAATTATTCTTATAGATATTACATATAAGATTAGTTTCGGATGAATTAAGCGAACCGGTTAAAAGTAAATCCAGATCTCCATCATTGTCAAAATCACCCCATTCGGCGGAGCCATTTTTTACCGCTGGAAAATAAATATTAGATGGTGTAAAATTAGAGCCTGAAGAGTTTAGGTAGAAAGTGCAAACAGAACCACCGCTGATAAATACATCCAATAAATCATCATTATTAATGTCTACCCATGAAACTACCCCGCTTGAAGAACCTGCTATGTCAAAAAAAGTTTGTGTAAAATTTTGCGAGAATATCCTTTGATAGGGTAAAATGAGCAATAATACTAGCACAAACCCAAAGGAAAAAATTTTGAATGTCTGTTTCATTTATCCCCTCTTAAATAGAAGTTTAGACAGATAGTAACATTAAAGAAAGAAGTTAAACGTTTTAGTTTCAAATCTAAAGTATATTAGGAAATAATTCAAAAAAAAAGGTTCCATAACATAGGAGTCGCTCATATCTGCTTTTCAAATATTCTATTGAAGAAGACCAATTTTTTTGGTAAAATACATAAGTCACATTTTTAGCTTCCTAATAAGTTATTAATTTTTTAAAAATTGCAGCAGTTTTGAAAAAACCATCGAAAGATCTCTATAATTTAATTAAATCCCTTACTGTTTCTGAGAAAGGTTATTTCGTAAAGTTTGCCAAACGTCATATTATTGGCGATGAGAATAATTATTTAAAACTTTTCGAAGCAATAAATGAGCAGGAAGTATTTGATGAAGATGAAATAAAAACCCGGTTCAAGGGCGAAAAATTTATTCGTCAACTTACAACGGCTAAGAATTATCTTATGAATATGATATTGAAGAGTCTGGAGAGCTATCACAGTGATGAGTCCATAAGTGGCAAGATTGTTAGCCTGATGAATCAGTATAAAATATTGTTTGAAAAAACCCTTTTCTCACAAGCAGAGTCTCTTCTGAAGAGAGCTAAGAAACTTGCCATTGAAACTGAAAATTACCCTAAGCTCATAGACATTCTCCGATATGAAAGATCCCTTGATTATAAGAAGATAGGTGAACCGGATTTCGAAAAATACTCTTTAAATGCATTAAAAGAGGAAAAGGAGATCCTCTCTAAGCTTGAAAATCTTTCAGAGTATAACAACTTATACCTGAGGCTGTCTAGCTTATTCAAGAGAATCGGAAGACCCAGAACCGACAAAGATCTGGAAATGTTTCAAAAAATAATTTCAGATCCTTTAATGGAATCCGAAGAGCAGGCTCATTCCATTAAAGCCAGGAATTTTTATTTCATAATAAGTTATCTCTATTTCTACTGCGCCGGTGATAATGATAAAGCGTTTGAGTATGGAGAAAAACGTTTAAAACTAATTGAAGATCATTCCGAAAAAATAAGCTCTATGCAGGAAGAGTATATTTATGCTCTTTCTGATGCGATCGCGTTTGCATTTAATACAGGTAAAATAAAACTGTGTCTAAAATATTTAAAGAAAAAAAGAGAAATAGCTTTAAAATATGAGAATAAATATACAGTACCCAATAATCTGGATATGTGTGTGAGTTCATATAGCTTTGAACTATATATATATTCTATGGCAGGATATTTCAAAGAAGCACTTGAGACTGCTGACGAAGTTATTAAATGGCTGGATAAGTATCACGGAAAGATAAATAAATCCGAAGAACTTAAAGTAATATATGCAATAGCGTATGTGTATTTTGGGGCAGGCGACTATAATAAAGCTTTATTCTGGGTAAATAAAATACTAAATGACAACTCTAATTTCCGACAAGATTATAAGGTCTTTGCAAAGATAATGAATCTGATTATTCATTATGAACTGGGTAACATAGATCTGCTGGAATATAACATTAAATCCGTATTGAGATATCTTAACAACAAAGATAAGCTGTATAAGTATGAACACGCATTAATGAAGTTCATCAAGAGAATTCCTTACCTAAATGAGGACACCGACATCAGTTTTGAGTTCCACCAATTAAAAAATGAAATTGAAAAGATATCAACCGATGAATATGAAAAGAAAGCCATAGATTACTTTGACATCGTGTCATGGTTGGAAAGCAAGCTTACCAAAAAGAAATTTGCCGATATAGTGCGGGCAAAATCCGAAATAAACCTCGAAGAATTAAAAGCCGCATAGAAATTTCCTGACTCATCCGGGTTTTTAAAATCTAAACTTTTTCCACAGCTATGTTTCGCCCTTTTTTGATTTTACAAAAAAGGATGAAGTATGGTATCTTGTAATGGTTGAAATTTTCGTTTCATTTATTCACCCCAACCCCCTTGATTTCTAAGAGAAGAAATAAGGGGGTTACTTTTTTGTAGGGGTTCTTCCTCAAAGTCTTTTATTCAAAGCGAAAATTAATTCAATTTAAATTTGTAATTCTGCTTTTATGCAATATCTCATTGCTATGTTTTATTTAATTTTCCCGTTTAGTTTTCAATACATTTGTGATAGTATTGGTATAACCAACGCCTTAAACCTTTTTTTGAATAATTAAATAATTTGGAGAAATTTATGAATCAAAAGAAACTATTATTTAGTTTTGCCGGAATTTTACTTGTCGCCGGTTTCATTTTTGGATTTTCGGGCAATGATGAAGGACCTACATCGTTATCACCCGTAAATCCTTCTATGGAAATTAATTTTATCAATGGTACAAATATAGATATGGTAGGAGCCTGGACTTCAGGCGCGCCATTTCCCATACCTCTTGCTGATCTTGGAGGTGGACAGGGTTATACAAGAAATGATACTGGTTTTGTATTTGTTATTGGAGGTGAGGTTGGACTTACTGATGTGAGAAGATATAATACAGTTACGAATACCTGGTCAACTGTCGCACCATTACCATCCGGAAGGGATAGAGGTACGACTGCCCGTGTTAGAGATTCTCTTTATATGATAGGAGGTGCAAACTCAAGTAACACTTATACCAATACTCTTTACAGATATGACATTAATGGCAATAGCTGGACAACTAAAGCCAATATCCCCCAAAATATCGGATGGGGTAAAGCTGTAGGATACCAGGATAGCTTGATATACCTGATAGGTGGTTATAACGGAACGGCAACTTTAAGCACAGTTTATTTATATAATACAATTTCAAATACTTGGAGAACGGCTGATCCGATCCCTGGTATCAGGTTTGCCGGAGCCTGCGCAATATCAGGTGATACTATTGTGTATATTTCCGGTGTAGATGGAGCAGCAATCCAAAATACAACGTACAGAGGTGTTATTGATCAGAGTGACAGGACTCAGATCACCTGGACTACGGGCGCTCCATTACCGGCACCTGTGAGCTCAGGTATGTTTAGAATCGATGCTCATAGCTGGGGAAATAAGGGAATTATCCTTACAGGCGGCAGCGCTGATATTCCATTTACAAATGTGTCAAATGTATGTTTTACCTACAGCCCCGGTGCAAATGTCTGGACAGCTCAGCCAAATAAGCCAACTGCCTGGACAGCCGGACAAAGCGGAGCGGTTAATTTTAGCAATGGTATCTGGAAGCTAGTGTGCGCGTCCGGTTATGGCGGAGCTTCACAAATAAACAACACTGAGATCTTTACTGATACGCTTTCAGCTCCTCCCGGAGGCAATTCAACTCTAGTGCTCTTGCACGATTCGACTTTAGGTACTGCAGGAAATATAGCCGAAAGGAAACAGGATAGAGACACTTTATTGGCTGCTTTGGATAATCTGATTTCTGATTATGATGTAATGACATTTGATACTACTACGTCTCTGCCGGACCTTAGCGGATACAATACAATTATTGTTCAGGAATTAAGCTTTGATGATCCCATTGTGCGTTACCTTGGTGCCACTGCCAGAGGTCAGATAATGACGTGGATAGGAACCGGAACACCTGGCAATAAAAAAGCTTTATTAATGATTGGAGCGGATCTTGGTTATAACTACTCAAGGGCTTTATCTCCGGCGCAAGATCTTGCTTTTTCCCAGAATATGTTAAAGTTTGTATACCAGGCAGATAACTCAGGTTCTTTAGCACCCCCAACTATTACAGGAACGGGGATTGACGCAGGTAATCAGAGAGCTTATAGTACTACGACATCCGGATTCTGGCCTGATGGATGTTCGATAGAAACCGGTGGTACTTCATTGTACCATTATACAGGAAGAGGAACTGATGATTCTCTCACAGCAATTGGTTACAACGGTACAGGTTATGTTTCAGCATCGATGAATATGGACCCAAGGTATTTCACGGGAGATTTCCAGATTACTCTTCAGAATCTGATCGGATATCTTGTTGCAAATGGAGGAACAATTACAGGTGTCCAGCCGGTAAGTTCCATAATACCGGATAGATTTGAATTAAAGCAAAACTATCCTAACCCTTTTAATCCTTCGACAAAGATCGAGTACTCAATACCTAAAAATGGATTGGTAACCTTAAAAATCTACAATATGCTGGGTCAGGAGATCAGAACTCTTATAAGTGAATTCCATAATTCAGGTACATATTCAGTAGAATTTAATGCTTCAGAATTTGCAAGCGGTACCTATTTTTACAGCTTGCAGACAGAGGGCTTCATAGAAACCAAAAAAATGGTATTATTGAAGTAATTTATTGGAAATGCATTTTTTACCCTTAGCCCCCTTATTTAAAGGGGGCTTTTTTTATTGCCGAAATTTTAAATTACGCATTTATCCGAAAACCAATACCTATATATAACTCCATTTTAATTTTATATAAATCCTTCAGCAAATATATATTAGTTAGTGATTTTAGATGAATGTATGTGATTTGTCCGCTAAGCCTGTCTATCAATAGCGTTTCTTTATGTACTTATTCATATCTAAAACCACATTCTTTTAATCCTACTTTATAAACCAAAAAAATTAAGCTAATGAAAAAGTTTTTAACGATTCCATTTTTTATTATAGCGGTTTCGCTTGGCACTTTTTGGGGGTATTCCTTTTTGGATGATCCAGCGGACTATAACCCAAATGGTGATAAAAATGTAAAACAAAGTCAGTATGATTTCACTAGAGGAACCACCGCGACCTGGACCACTTTAACGGCTTCTCCTCATGCTCAATCCAGGAGCTTTGCGGCGATGGTAACCATTGCCGGTGTGGATTATATTTATCAATTCGGGGGTGGAGCTAATGCACTGCTCACCAATGTTGCGAGGTATAATATAAATACTGCGACCTGGACAGATAATTACAGCACAATGCCTCAACAGATATCTGCTGGTTCTGCAGTTGTTATGGATGATAGTTTGCTGTATGTATTCGGCGGAAACAATCCTTCTTTAGGGTTCACTCTAAAATACAATTATATCACAAACACCTGGACTCAAATGGCTAGTATGCCTACACCGGTAACTGATGCAGGATGTGTAAAGCACGGTGACAAAGTGTACTTAGTTGGCGGCGGTACCGGTCTTTTTGGAGTTGGTTATTTTAATACTGTGCAGGTTTATAATACAACCACAAATACATATTCAACAGCGACTAATTATCCTCTTGCTGCAGGGATGATGGGAATTGGAATTCAGGGCGATACCATTATTACTGCAGGTGGATGGGATGGAGTTGGTGCAGTGTCAAACTCCTATAAGGGAATCATAAATAGTGGAGATCCTTCAATTATCAACTGGACTCCTATCGCAAACTATCCAGGAGGAGCAGTAACGAGAATGGGATCAGCTCCTGTTACTCTTGCGACAGGGGGAGGTGTAATGTTTGCAGGTGGTGCAGTCGGAGGAGAAAATTTAACTGCAACATCCTACTTATACAATATGTGTACCGGAAGCTGGGAAACATTGCCGAATATCTCACAGGCTCGGTCAAACTTTAAAGGAGCAAGTAAAAATGGTGATGTAGCTTATATAGTTGGCGGATTTACTACAGTTGGTGTTGGTACATTTGAAAGAGTTAACTTTACTGATATTACAGGAGACTGCTTTACAGGCGGCGGAAGCGGCTCGATCACTGTATGCCGTGACGGCTTGAATAAACCGATTCCTGATAATGGTGGTAATGCTAACCACTTGAGAGATACAATAGTAGTATCAGGTGTTCCTGTTGGAAATGAAATCACCCAAATGATGGTGACCATTGATTCGCTTCCTCACACCTGGGTAGGTGATATCAGGATATGGATCGAAAAAGTAGGTGGACCGGTCGATACCGTTATCAGCAGAGTTGGTCTGGGATCAGGAGCATTCCCCGGCGCTGGAAATAGCTGTAATGATTTCATTAATACAAATCTTGTTGATTCAGCTTCAGCGCTTATTCA
>Ga0079224_100015183_pt1 | contig 10778 bp, 9 predicted proteins | sample Stecom2015_FD_80414 | JGI IMG/M metagenome (GOLD analysis project Ga0079224, IMG submission 80414) | Agricultural soil microbial communities from Utah to study Nitrogen management - Steer compost 2015 | ecosystem: Environmental > Terrestrial > Soil > Agricultural land | place: USA: Utah...
AGCGGACATGGCCTGTCTTGACCAGGGGGTAAACATCCCTTGCTGTTGCACGGGCAGCCGAGGTCCCCGGTGTGTGGATGAGTATGGCTGTAATGGCACCGCCGTAGTCGGCCGCTGCGTACAGGCTGATTAGTGCCACCATGGCCACCACCGGGTCCATGCCGTAGGTGAACGGAATCAACAGTGCCACCCCAAGGGATGGCCCCAGCCCCGGCATGGCACCGACGATGTATCCGATGATCGTACCCCCGATCAAGGCTAGAAGTACTTGGGGCTGCACCACCAACATAAGCCCCGCCATGAGATTTTCCAGCACTATTGTCTCCTAGGGGAAATGAACGCCGAGAACCAGTTCAAAGCCCAGATAGATAAAGGCGCAAAACCCTAGGGCAAACCCAACGAGGGTAACTATGCGCCGGTGGCCGCCGGCAAGCATTAACAAGACGACGGCGACGAGCGACGCCGGGTAGAAGCCCACCCGAGGCATAGCCAGCACGTAAGCCAGAATAGTCAGCGCGCCTGCCAATACGTTAAGTGGACGATCGATCTGCACAGGCTCCGACAAGCGCCCCGCGTGTACAAAAATCAGAGCGCTGCACAAAAGGCCCAAACTCGCCGCCAGAATGGGCAGCCTGGACGGACCCACGTCCGCAGGGTTGAACGCTGCTGGCAGCGACTGCGCCGACCAGATCACCCACACGAATGCAGCGAAGCAGATGCTGACCACCACGCGGGTGCTAAGACCCGCGGGTAATTCGATCGTCGATTGCCGCTCTCTCATTCTGTGACCCCGAGCTTTTGCAGCCACTCATAGCCAATGCGGTCCATTTGTTCGACGAACTGAGCGTATTCCGTGGTCTTCTTGTCGCCCGCGATCTGCCCAGAGACTGCCATGTATTTTTTGAAGGACGGCGCTTCCATTGCCTTGAAGAAACCTTCGGCAAGCTTTTCCTGGATTTCCACGGGTATGTCCTTGGGGCCGTAAATGCCACGGATCTGCTTCCAGGTGGTGTCGACGTCGTAACCGGCTTCGCTATACGTAGGTGTGTCTGGTAGCGAATCCATGCGCTTGTCGTCCAATATGCCCAGTATCCGAGCACGACCGGCTTCGGCAAACTGAAGCGCAGGCCCCGGATTCGTGTTTACCGCATCGATATGCTTGCCCAATAGCGCGGTGATAGCTTGGGGACCTCCCGTATAGCTGACCCAAGTGAAGTCAGCGCCGGCAGCATCCGCCAGCATGTTGAAGGCAATGTTATGAGCGGCACCCACCGTACCGAAACCACCCACCTTGAGCGTGGTGCCTTCCTGCTTACTTGCTTCGAAAAGATCTTTGAGCGTCTTGTATGGGCTGTCCGCCGCCACCACGGTGATGTAGGGATCGAGCTGATTCAGCGTGATCCAGGAGAAGTCCTGCCACTTGTAGACACCCTTCAGGTTGGTACGCATGGCGGTCAGATGCGATGCGGTATTCACGCCGATCGTATAACCGTCGGGCTTGGCTTCTTTCAGTGTTGCCATCTGCGTTGCACCGCTGCCCCCTGGGCGATTCACGACCACAACCGGCTGACCGAATACGGGCTCTGCAGCCATGGCGAGTTCACGGGCAAATATGTCGGTTGATGAACCGGGGCCGGTGTGGACCACGATAGTGATGGGCTTGCTGGGGAAGTCGGCCGCGGCGTGCGCTTGCAGGCCTACCCCTGTCATGAACACTGCCGAGCCCAGTGCGGCCATAGCGATAAACGTGCGCCTCTTATTTTGCTCCATGCCTCTCTCCATTTCCTATAAATTAGGATTTATGTCCTATAAGTGAATGGAAATGGTAATGATCATGTTGTTTATGTGTCAAGCACACAGGCGCCCACAGCAGGGAATACCCTTAATGAAGCACAGCTGTTACTAGAGAAAACAGGGAGAACCCAGTAGATTTTCCGCAGAAACACGCTCTATCCTACGGCGTAAAGTATCTTGCCTTATATTCCTATATATTAGGATTTCAATTCTACAAATTGATTTAGAGTACAGATATATGTATTCTTCAGCGCAGGTGAAAGACTAAAAATCGCGCTGATATTCCGCATAACTGGGGTCTGACCCCACTTATTCGTCAGCGCTATCAGATGAGAAACGTGGAGCACAAATGATTCAAGAGGCAACTCTCAGCGGTATACGCGTCATTGAGATATGCAACGTCGCAGCCGGGCCGTTCTGCGGCATGCTGCTGGCAGATATGGGAGCGGATGTCATCAAAATTGAGCAACCCGGCACCGGCGACACGCTGCGCAGCTGGGCTCCTATAACCGACGGCTACAGTGAGAACTTCGCTTCGTTGAACCGCAACAAGCGGTCTGTGACACTCAATCTCAAAGACGAGGCAGACAGGCAGGTGGCCGTCGAGCTGATCCGCTCGGCCGATGTACTGGTAGAGAACAATCGGCCCGGCGTTATGGAGCGACTCGGGCTGGGCTACGACGCGATGCGCGCTATTAATCCGGCACTGGTCTACTGCTCCATCTCGGCATACGGGCAAAGCGGCCCGCGTAGCAACGAAGGGGGTTTTGACCTTACCTTGCAGGCCATGAGCGGGTTGATGAGCGTTACGGGTGAACCCGGCGGCGAGCCCGTGAAGTGCGGCGTACCGATCTGCGATTTTGCTGCCGGCCTTTATGGTGCTTTTTCCATCGCTGCCGCCTTGCGCAAGGCCTCCGACAGTGGTGAAGGCACGCATATCGATGTCTCCATGTTGGGCGCCACATTGGGAATCGCCGCGCTACAGACATCGCAATACTTCGGCACGGGTATCGACCCGGTTAAGCTGGGTTCGGCGCATCCACGCAATGCGCCCTACCAAGTGTTCAAGTGCCGCGACGGCCATTTCGGTATGGCGGCCGGAAATGACGCCCTTTGGCATGCCGTCTGCAAAGTCATTGATCGCAACGACCTGCGCGAGGACCCCCGATTCTTGCGTACGACGGATCGGGCGGCCAACCAGAACGAGCTACGCGCAATACTGGAAGAAATTTTCAGCCAGAAGGACGCAGCCAGTTGGTTAGATGCCTTCCGTGAAGCCGGCGTCCCTTGCGCACCAATCAACACCTACTCCGCTGTCTTGGCTGACCCGCAGGTCGGTTACATGCAGTGGGTGCAGGAGTTGGCCTTACCCAATGGCGTGGCAACAAAAACCTTTGTCTCGCCGGTTCGTTTCAATGGCAGAACGGCTCCTGTGCTTCGTCGCCCCCCTGCGCTCGGCGAACATAACGACGAAGTACTCGCTGAACTGAAGAAACCCGCATAGGAGCATGACATGGGTAGCTTGATTGTCGAGCGCGCTGAACACCAGTGGACTTTCACTTTAAATCGTCCGGAAAAACGCAACGCCCTGTCACACGAACTGGTTGAGGCACTCATCAGTGGTGTGGAAGAAGCGAAGGCGCAGCAGATACCGCAGCTTATTTTCAGGGGCGAAGGAAAGAATCTGAGCGCCGGCTTTGATTTCACTGACTACCAAAATCAGAGCGAAGGCGACCTGGCACTGCGGTTTATACGAATCGAACAGCTCTTGCAGAGCATCGCAAGCGCTCCCGCTCTGACCATTGCGCTCGCGCACGGGCGCAATTTCGGCGCCGGCGTCGATTTGTTTGCCGCCTGTCGCCTGCGCTACTGCACACCCGATGCCAGTTTCCTGATGCCCGGGCTAAAGTTCGGGCTGGTGTTGGGCACCCGGCGGTTCGCAAGCATCGTTGGGGCGTCCAATGCAGCCGCTATCCTGAGCGCCGCCCGCAGCTTTGATGCACCACAGGCATTGGACATGGGCTTTGTGCAGCAAGTCATCGAGGCAGACCAATTCAGCGACGTGCTGGCAGAAACAGGTGCATCGGCCACATTGCTGGATGCGAGCACTCGCAGCCAGCTATACAGCGTTTTGGGGCCGCACACGGCCGACGCCGATCTGGCAGACCTGGTGCGCTCCGCGACAAGGCCCGGCCTGAAGGAGCGTATCAGGAATTACCTGGCGTAATTCCGAAATACTCGCCCCGATATCCCATGTGGGCAGAAATCTCTCGGGCTGCGGCTTTGAGCGGCTGGGCATATTCCACCAGCTTCTTGTGGTCCAGCCGCTCAAGCGGGCCCGATATACCCAGCGCAGCTACGACATTGTCCAGACCATTAAGAATAGGGGCTGCCACACCGCCTATGCCCTTACGCCACTCGCCTCGGTTGATGGCGTAGCCAATGCGCGCTACATCGGCGAGTTCCTGCTTCAGTGCAGACCGTGACACGTGCGTAGCGTCGGTATGCTGATGAATGGCGTCCGCATAATGCTCAATGTAATCCGGGGCCTGAAACGCCAACAGCGCCTTACCGGTGGCGACCGCGTAGGCGGGCGCCCGGCCGCCGATTGTGGAATAGGCCACAAGCGGCTGCGGGCTATCAATCTTGTCCACATAGACGACATCCATGCCATCGAGCACTGAAAGGTGGACGGTCTCACCCGTGCTGCGGGCGAGCTCGCGCATGAAGGGTGGAGCCAGCCGCCGAACATCCATGCGCGAGAGCTGCCGCGTACCCAGCTCGAACATCTTTAAAGTGCACTGATAGGAGCCCGTGGCGGGGTCGCGACGCACGTAGCCGGCGTGTGCCAACGTCTGCAACGTGCGATGCGTGTTGCTGCGGGTCAGCCCCACTTCTTGAGCGATTTGCTCAAGCGTATAGTGGGCGCCGTCGAGCTGGCAGAGCGTCTCTAGTACATGCAGCCCTTTGAGTAAAGTCTTATCCATGAATTGCCATCCTTTCCAAAAGTATGTACCGTCGGACGGCAAAAATCAAATATTGGTACGTGCATCCTAAATATTGGACTCACCCGATTCTTCATCACGCCAGGCTGAGGACGTCAGTCGCGTGCTACGCAGCAGGCCATGCTCTTCGAGCACTGGGTATGCATTGGCCACCAGCAGAGAGTTGATTTGCTTAAGGTCACGCAAGGTATCGAGATGCAGCGAACTGGTCTCGATACTGCGCCCTTTGCCTTGGCTGAGGCGCTCAAAATGCTGGTGGTTCATTGTGCGTTCCATTTCGCGCATCCTGTCTTTCTCGCGAACCAATTGCAGCGCGGTATCGCAATCGCGCGAAATCAACAGACTGAAGGCAAGCCGGGCGTTGGCCAGGACGGCGCTATGGTAGGTCGTTAAATCTTTCCAGCCTGCCTGAGTGAATTCCAATCTACGCGACTTTTTTCTGCGCACATGTATCAGCAGATTGGTAACGATAATGTCGCCCACCTGTTCCAGCTTCACACAGGCTCCGATCAACTCCTGGCAGCGCAAAGCTTCGGTTTCCGTCATGGAATGTGTACTTAGCTTGGCGAGATAAAGCTTGATGGCCGCGTGTTTGGTATCGATGCGGTCATCCAGTCGTGCCAACGCCTTGATCCGATCGTCGTCCGGGTGTTCGTAAAGCTCAATGATCTCCTGCAGCATGACGTCGACGGTGTCGCAGATTCCCATGACTTCGCGCGTGGCATTCGCCAGCGCTTGTTGCGGGTGAGCGAGGGCAGTTTCGTCGAGTGCCGAGACTTCGGTACGTTCCAACGGGTCGGCCGCCTCTTGTCCGGGACTCATTGCGGCCACGACCTTGCCGGACGCTTCGAAAACCCAGCGTGATAAAGGAATGCCGGCCAGGAGGACAATGAAATTGAAAAGAATATGGGCATTCACAATCTGAGCGGATTCGGTCGTGCCCAAAAGATTGGTGGATGGCTGCAGCCACAGGAACAGCACTAGCATCAACAGCGAGCCCGCACCGCGCATCATCAAATTACCCATGGGCACGACGCGAACGGCCTCACTGGCGTGACGTGTCAAGAGCGGCGCAATAATGGAGCTGCCCAAGTTGATACCGAGAACCAGAACGATGCCGAGCTCAGGCGGCATGAAGCCTCGATCCGCCAGCGTTGCAATCAGCAGCACGGCAGCAATGCTTGAATGAAAAAGCCATGTCACTACCGCCGCCAACAAATAGGCTGTCAGCGGATCGCCGGAAAAGTATTCCAGTACCGCCGGCAGGACAGGGCTGGTACGCAAGGGTACCGACGCTTCGCCTATGAGCTTGAGCGAAAGTATCAACAGCCCGACACCCACAATAATGCGGCCGAGCTGACGCCATTTTCGCTGCTGCGTGGCCATGAACATGGTAATGCCCACGACGAAGCAGATGGGGATAAGAACCGTAAGGTTGAAACTGAGCAGTTTGACGACTAGCGCAGAGCCCAGTTCGGCGCCCCGGATGGCAAGTTGCCCGGTGACGCCCGAAATCACGCCCGAGCCGGCAAGCGAGCTAACCAGCAGGGCAACCGCTGTGGAGCTTTGCAATGCCACGGCGAGCGACGTGCCGGCCAGCACTGCGCCGGCCACGCTGCTTAAGCGTGACCGCAGGTACAGTCGCAGCTCGCTGCCATACGCCCGCTCCACCCCCGTACGAACCATGCGTGTGGCAAACAGCAGCAGCGCAACAGCACCCGCCAAATGCAGCAAGACCATTACGCCGTTCATATTCGTCCAACTGTGGATTCCTGGATGGCCGGCGAGTCGACCGCCGGCCATACTGTGTAGTTATGCTCCGAAAGCCGGGTTCAGTCCACCTTGATATTCGCCTTTTTCACCACCGGCTCCCATTTAGCAATTTCTGCTTGCATAAAGTCGTTAAATTCAGCAGCCGAGCGGTTCTGCACAAATGCGCCCATGTCTTCCAGCCGTTTCTTGACTTCGGGCGTCTGCAACACGGCATTGACTTCCTGATTCAGCTTCTCAACGATGGCGTCCGGCGTATCCTTGGGTGCTAGCAATCCGAACCATGCCACCGCCTCGAATTCCGGGTAACCCGACTCTGCCATGGTGGGAATATGCGGTTGCGCTGGAGCCCGCTGCAAGGTCGTCACAGCCAACGCCTTCAACTTTTTTTGTTCCAGGTGTGGCGAAACCGGCACGATGTTGTCAAACATGATGTCGACCCGCCCCGCCATGATATCAACATGCGCGGCCGAACTTCCCTGATAGGGAACATGCAGAACATCTAGGTCGTCAAGCGTTTTAAACAACTCACCACTTAAATGATGAGAAGTTCCCACTCCAGACGACGCAAACGTGTACTTCCCAGGCTCTTTCTTCATCATTTCCACCAGCTCCTTTACGGAATCGGCGGGCAAGTCGGGGCGCGTGATGAGCACAAGCGGCGTCACCGTCATTAAGGCGACGGTTTTGAAATCGGTGCCGGGGTCAAACGGAAGTTGGCGGACATGTTTACTGATGGGTAAGGCGGCTGTGGCGACTGTCAGCGTATAGCCATCCGGTTTCGCTTTAGCGCCGCCATCGGTGCCAATGTTGCCACCAGCGCCTGGGCGGTTCTCGATGATAACGGGCTGACTCAAACGTTGCCCCAGCTGCTCGCCTACGACCCGCGAAATTGTGTCGGAAGCCTGTCCCGCGGGAAAGGGTACGATGAGCCGGATTGGCTGTGATGGATACGCTTGAGCCCAGGCCGTAGACGTGGCCGCGGCGGCAATTGCAAAAGCCATTAGGGTTTTCTTCATGCTTGTCTCCTCTTTATTAATAACTAGCTGCCCAACACTAACTTTCCAACCACAACAAAACGGGTTGGTGGTCCGACGCCCGGGTGTCTTCATCCACCCTCATCCATGTCAAGTGCCGCGCTAGGGTGGCAGATACAAAGAAAAAATCTCTGCAGTGCGGACCCTGTGGCCATTGATCGGGGTCGTCCCATCCACAGGTACTGCCATGTGCTTGATGGGGATAGAGGTATCGCCACGCATCCGTTAAACCAGGACCCTCGGCAGTGTCATTTACGAGCTCTGCGTATTCGGGGGAATCCACCAGCACATTTAAGTCGCCACAAAGCAGAAAATCAGCCGGCCGCGGTGGCGCTGCATAGGGCGTCTTCCCGGCATTCGGGAGAGAGGGAGCATTTTGTGGCCGCCTGCCTTCGTGCTGAAGTGCTTTGAGCTGACCCACCTGATTCATGCGACATTCCTGCGAGTTGAATTCGAGATGAGTCGTGCAAACACGTAAGCGCCTCGTAGGCGCTTCGATAAGCACCTCAAGTGCGTGTCGCTGCATGCCCTTGCCGCTAATCCCCCGCTGCGTCAGTAAATGATTAAATACCTGCCCGATGGGATAGCGGCTGAGTATCATGCAACCGAACTGCCAACGGGGCAGCCTGGCATCGCCGATTGGGGGGATATCGACTGCAGGCCGAAACACCGAATGGTATTCGGGAAACAGCCCCGCCAACTCGTCGACCTGATCCACTTCGACGCCCTGAGTCAAATCTGGAAACCCGCGTGTGACTTCCTGCAGACAAATAATGTCAGCATGGGATCCATCAGGAAAATGGTTGCTCCGAATCACCGCCGCGATCCGTTGCAGGCTGCTGATATTGTCCGACCCGAGGCCGGCCTGGATATTCCAGCTCAGTATTCGCATATCAGTCAGATGTCTGAAAAGAATTCGACGGTTTCCTGTATCAACATTTCGGGTTCTTCTTCAGCGATATAGTGGCCACAAGGCAGCGCCCGCCCATCAACTCTGTCTGCGAACTGCCGCCAATGCTCAAGTGGGTTGAAGCACTTGTTCAGCCCACCGTACTCGCCCCACAACACACGAACGGGGGTACGCAGCTTGTGGCCCCGCTCACGGTCGGCCCTGTCGTGCTCAAGGTCTATGGTCGCCGCTGCGCGGTAGTCTTCACACATGGCATGGACAACTTCAGGATTGCGCGCCGCCCGCAGGTATTCTTCCCACGCCTCGGGGGCAAACGCCTGCATTCCTGCATGGCGCCCTCCCATGAAACTTCGCAGCATAAATTCGGGGTCGTTGCTGATAAGCGTTTCGGGTAACGGCGACTTCTGAATCAGGAAGAACCAGTGCCAGTACACGGTGGCAAATGTCAGGTCTGTGTTTTCGTACATGCTAAGCGTCGGCGCGATATCCAGAAGCATGAGCTTTTCGACCGAGTCTGGATGATCGAGAGCAAGGCGATGCGCGACACGCGCCCCGCGATCGTGCGCGAGAATGCTGAAACGTGTATGGCCCAACTGCTGCATCAACTGCAGTTGATCGTTCGCCATGGCGCGTTTGTTGTACGGGTTGAGTGCGCTACTGGCCTTGGGCTTGGAAGCCTCGCCATACCCGCGGAGGTCGCTGGCCACCACTGTGAAGTGCTGGGCCAGTGCGGGAGCCACCTTATGCCACATGGCATGGGTTTGCGGAAACCCGTGCAGTAGTAAAAGCGCCGGACCCTGCCCGCCTACGACGTAGGGAATTGTTATTTCGCCGTTATCGGACAGCACGGTGACGCGGTTGCGTTCAAAGCCGGGAAACAGTTTTTCTGCCACACCCACCCTCCTGATGTATACTTGTATGCAAGTATACCAGTACTTTTAACGCTTGGAGGCAAAATGGCAAAGTTCTCATACGATGTTGCGGTTATAGGGGGAGGGGTTACCGGTGTAGCGGCGGGTATTGCGGCGGCACGCGCCGGCGCGAAAGTCATTCTGCTGGAACCCCGCCCTTTCGTGGGCGGCAATGCAACTACCGGTCTGTGCCTGCATAATTTCGTATCCCGGTATGGGAAGCAGGTCGTCTTTGGTTTGGCGCAGGAAATTGTTGACGAACTCATCGCTATGGGTGGTGCCGTCGGTCATATTCCTTACGAGGGCTTCACCAGCGCCGTCACCCCCGTAGACGGTAATTACTTCCGAATCAAAGTCACTGAAATGCTTGCCAAGGCCGGTGTCCGTGTACTGTACGGGGCAACGGTCGTGGATGTCACACGCAATGGCCGCCGTATCGAAAGCCTGACCTTTGCGGCAAAGGGCGGGCTTCATACGTTAACGGCACCGAACGTCATTGACGCGACAGGTGACGGTGACATCGCGGCCATGGCCGGTGTTCCGTTCCGCAAAGGCGACGGCCCTAAAGAGCGCATGCAGCCGATCTCCATGATCATGCACTTCCACAATGTAGACACACGGCGCATTGCTGCGGAATTGGGTGAGGTGAACCCGGCTTACGCCACCCGACCGGAAGGTGGTGAACCGATTCCGGTGTACTTCAACGGCTCGTTCTCCAAATGGAATGACGTCATCATGGAACAAGGCCTGTTCCCGAACAAGGATCGGCATGTGTTCTTCAACACAGTCTGGCCCGACCAGATCAACGTCAATACCTCTGCCGTGCTGAATATGGACGGCACTGATCCGGTTCAACTGTCGCAGGCCACGGTGGAGCTGACCGAGCAGTGCAGCCGCATTGGCCGCTTCCTGAAGGAGCACGTGCCCGGCTTCGAGAACAGCTATTGCGTGCCTGCCGCCATTCCAGGTGTCAGGGAGTCGCGCAATATTCAAGGGCGTTACCAGATCACCGACGAAGACGTCCTGGAGGGCCGAAAGTTCCCTGATACAATCGGCCAGGTTTGCTTCCCCATTGACATTCATGCTCCGGAAAGCAGCCAGGCGATCTTCCACCAGATCGGTGGCGACGGCACGTTTGATATTCCGTACCGCAGCATGTTGCCCGCAGAGCTAGATAACCTGGTCGTGGCGGGTCGCTGTGTTTCAGCGACTCACCAAGCCCACGGTGCGACGCGCAATATGGCGCCGTGCCTGGTTATGGGTGAAGCCGCAGGTGTTGCAGCTGCCAGGTCAAGTACTGTCGGAAAACATGCTGGCTGCGGAATTCGAAGTCAGCAGAACGCCGGTGCGA
>Ga0079224_100015184_pt1 | contig 10778 bp, 9 predicted proteins | sample Stecom2015_FD_80414 | JGI IMG/M metagenome (GOLD analysis project Ga0079224, IMG submission 80414) | Agricultural soil microbial communities from Utah to study Nitrogen management - Steer compost 2015 | ecosystem: Environmental > Terrestrial > Soil > Agricultural land | place: USA: Utah...
TCGTAGGGGCGGCACGCGCCGGCCCTCCCCGCCGAGGTGAACTCGGCGGGGCCCCTCCCCACGCGGGCACTCTGTCCGACGCAGTTTTCCGCATATCTCGGCGCGTTCCTAACCGTTTGTCGCTCTAGTCGGGGGAAGGCCGATTCCTCGCGTCTTTCCGCCGCCCTCGCGTCCGTCGTGCTCGCGATAGCGCTGCTATCGCTGCGCGCGCCGAACGCGAATCCGTCTTCCAAATCCGCTTCGGTCTCGACCTCCCCCTCCGGCGTCAGCCCGAAATCGAGGCCTAGATGACCTTTGGCGGAGTCCCATTCGATGTGGAGTACGAACACTTCCGTTCCTCGATAGAGCGGGTGAGGTGATCGGTGCGCGACCACTCCGCCGCCGTCGGTAGACCGAACGAACACGGCTGCTCGTTCGTGCCGATGCGATGACGGACGGGCGCAGGGTCCGCGCCTCCAGGTCGGCCCGGATTCCACGGCGTCGAACTCCGCAAGCGAAAGGCTTGCTCACCGCCCGCGGCGCTCGAGCACGGCCAGGGCCGCAGCGTGCGCTTGCTCGAACGGATCGACTCCCGCCTCGGCGAAACGGGGAGGGCGTCCCGGGACCAGCGCGTAGCCCGCCTGCACGAGCCAGAAACCCCAGGCCGAAAGGCTCACGCCCACGAGGCCGGGCTCGTAGAAGAGAGCGGCGACGAGCCCGCTCGCCGCAGCGAGCCCCATTTCGTACGCCAGCGCTCGGGCGAACGGTCTGGGAAAAAGCACCGCACCGCGCACCACGCCGAGCACGAAAGGAGTGACGGCGAGGGCCACGAGCGCGTCCGGGCGGAGCACCGCAACCGGCGCCACCAGGAGCACCGCGAGCGCAGCGCCGAGCGCGCCCCGTCGGAGGCTCGACGCGACGAACGGCGGATAGACGACGAGGAGCCCGAGAGCGTACGTGGCGGATGCAGGTCCGTAGCCGAAGCGGGGCGCCGTGAGGAGCAGGAACAGCGGCGCTCCGAGCCCGGCCAGGGCCGCGAACGAGAGCCCGCGCGCGAAGGTGGGCCGACTCGTGGGGCTAGGCATGGCTCCCTCCGGACTCCACCGTCTTCCCCGGCCCGCGCTCACGCCGCCGACGCAAGAGCTCGAGCTCGACCTGCTCGTCCGTCACGGGCTCGATTCCGGCTTCGTAGCGTCCCGCCTCGCGGTCGGCGAGATACGCCTGCACCCGAGCGCGGAGCTCGTCGAACGCGAGCTCTCGTTGCTCGAGCGTGGCGACGAGCTCCTTCTTCTCCTCGGTGATCTCGCGGAGGCGCGCCTCGATACGCTCGACGAGGCGCCGCCGGGGCAAGAGCTGCTTGAGGGCGTAGCGTGCGAGATCGTCGCGACCGGCCTCGAGTGCGAGCTCCGCGTCCCGCTCGAACCGCTCGCACGCCTCGTCCGCGCGCTTTCGTTCCGCCTCCAACCGCTTCGCCTCCGCCTCGAGCTGTCCGACCGTCGCCCGTTGCTTCATGAGCGCGGACTCGGCATCTCTCAAGTGCTGCTTGAGCACCAGGCTCTCGTCCTCGAGCGCGTCGACGACCCCGTGGGCGTCGGCGCGCAACGTCGTCTTGAATCGCTGGAACAGACTCATCGCCTTCTTCTCCTTCGGGTGCGGTGGAAGCTCGAGATACCGAGGACCGGCTCAGTAGCTGAGGCCCGGGTCGACGTTCTTGTAGGCGCTCTTGTTGCGTTCGTTGTAGCCGCGCGCCTTGGCGGCCTTGGCGGCTACCGCGCGTGCCGGCGCGGGCGCGCGTTGCGCTTCTCGCGCCCTCTCCGCGTCGTTCGTGAGGGTGCCGATCCCTTCGAGGACGCGCGTGCTGCCGAGCTGCTGCGCGAGCTCGCGTCGCGCCGTCACTCGGCTCACGACCGCGTCGACCTCGGCTTCGCTGCCGCTGGCGATCGCGTCGCCGAGCTTCTCCTGCGCGTGCGTGAGCTCCTCCTCCAAGATCGCGCGTTCCCACACGTCGCGCACGAGCCGCGAGCGGAAGATCGCCGGGTCCGCGACGCACGCGAGCTTGGGCAGCGTGGGGCTCCGGAGCTCGTGCACGGCCTCTCCCTTGCGATACCGGAGGCGCAGCTCGCCGATGTCGAGATCGCGAAGCTCACCGGTTTGCGCCTCGAGCTTCACCCACAGCTTTCGCTCGTGGTCGCCATAGAGGCTGCCGAGCGCGATCACGGCCTCGTCCCGCTCGTACGTGACCGGCAGCCCACCGGCGCTCACGACCCGGACGCCCGAGCCGGGGCGCAAGCGCAGCTCGGCCCCCTGCGCGACGGTTTCGGTCGCGGTCTTGAGCTCGGCGTCCAGGAGGACGGGGAGTGTCTCGAGCTTCGCGAGGTAGTAGAAGGCGCCCGTGCCCGAGCTCGCGAGCGCGGTCATGACGCGCTCGTCGAAATCGGCGCCGATGCCGATCGTGCTGAGCACGTATTCGCCGCCGACCGCGCGGCGGGCCCTGCGCACGAGCCCGGCGAGCGAGCTGTCCCCCTGGTTGGCGAGGCCGTCGGAGAGCAGGAGCACGCGCCCGGCCCGGTTCGGCGAGCGCTTGCGCTCGAGCTCGCGATGGCCGAGATCGAGGCCGCCGCTCATGTTCGTGCCGCCCGCCACGTCGAGCGTCGAGACTTCGCGGAGCCACGCCGTGCGCGCCTCTGGGGTCGCGGTCGCGAGCGGCACCCGGACCTCCGCCTCGCTCTCGTACGTGACGAGCGCGAAGCGATCCTCCGGGCGGAGGCGCTCGATGAGCTTCCGGAGCGCCTGCTTCGCGTACTCGATCTTCTCGCCCTGCATCGACCCCGAGCGATCGACGATGACCACGAGGTCACTCGGAACGCGCTCGAGCGCGCCGGGCGCCGCCGTCGTCTTCACGGACACTTCGAGGTGAACCGTGCCTTCTCCGCGGTGCATCACCGCGGTCCGATCCACGTAGGCCGTCACCTGCACGGACTCGTCACCCGCCCGAACGTCGTTCGGTGAGAGCTTGCCCGACACGGGCGGGTTCCCCACCGGAGGGCTCCCCTCGGGCCCGACGCTCGCGATTGCGTCGGCGGGTGCATCGAGCCCGCGCGCGTGGGCCTGGTACAGCCGATGCGCGCCGAAAGTGGTTCCGAGTAGTGCCAACAGCGCACCCCATCGCATCCGATTCGTCTTGAACATCGAGGCTCCTTGCTGGAGCGCGCCGCGCTCCGTCCTTCTCTGGAGTAGCCGAATCCCGTGTTTTCGTCGGGAAAGGTTCTGTAAATGCAGCGGCCGCGTCTTTTACGTTTCGTTTACGAAGCCCCGGACCGAGCGAGTACAATCGAGGGGACGTGACCCTCGCTTCCTCCGGTGCCGCTCCGCGCATCCTCGTGGTCGAGGACGAGCCCAGTATTCGGCAGGGGTTGTGCGACGTCCTGACGTTCCGCGGGTATCGAGTCGCGGCGAGCAGCAACGGGCGAGAGGCGCTCGACATGGCGCTCCGCGAGCCGTTTCACCTCGTCGTGCTCGACGTGATGCTGCCCGAGCTCGACGGCTTCGCGATTTGCGCTGCCTTGCGCGACGCGGGCCGGGACGTCCCCATCGTGATGCTGACCGCGAAGGGCTCCGAGGACGACGTGCTCCGCGGGTTCGAAGCCGGCGCGGACGACTACGTGACGAAGCCGTTCAGCGTGCGTGAGCTCATCGCGCGCGTCCAGGTGATGCTCAAGCGCTCGCGCCGGCTCGAGGCGGCGAGCTTTCACATCGGGCCCTTCGAGGTCCATCCGGGGCGCGGGGTGGCGCGCACGGACGACGGAGAGGTCGAGCTCTCCGCTCGCGAGATCCAGATTTTGCGGCTCCTCGCGGAAGAGCCGGGCCGCATCGTCAGCCGCCGCGCGCTGCTCCGCGAGGTGTGGGGCATGAACAACGTCGAGCACGTGGAGACGCGCACCGTCGACATGCACATCGCCAAGCTGCGGAAGAAGCTCGGCGCGAGCGGCTCGCGCTTCTTGTCCACGGTCCGAGGTCAGGGATATCGATGGGCCGACTCTCCCCGCTGACGCGCTTGCGGCTCGCCTTCGCGGGCCTCGGCGTTTTGCTGCTCACCCCGCTTTCGTTCTTGCTGGAGTCCATCGACGATCGGCTCGAGGCGCAGCGTCGGCTGCGCCACGAGATCGTCGCGCAGCGCATCTTCGACGAGCTCGAGCGTGAGCTCACCCGCGTGCTCGAGCAGGAGGGCGAGCGCCCGAGCGCCGCGTACGACGCGGACGCCACGAGCGTGGAGACCTGGGCGCCCTTCGTCGTCGGGTATTTCAAAACGAGCTCCGGGGGCGTGGAGCTGCTCGGGGCGTCTCAGCTCGACCCCGGGCGCCGAAACGAGCTGGCCATTGCGCTCGAGCGGTGGCGTCGGCCCGAGGCGTCCCCCGCTCCTCCCACTCAGGCGCGCGAGCTCGAAGAGGAGCCGGGCGCTCCGGGCGCGCTCGGCGCAGCCGTAGACTCGGGCGCGGAGGCGGCACCGATGCCCCCGGAGCAGCGCGCTGTGGCCCGGCCGAGGCGGAAGGAGGCGGCCGTTGCCGCCGGCGAGAAACCGAAGACGAGCCCGGAGGTGCTTCGTCAACTCAACCGGAGCGTGGAGGAGCGCCAGAAGGCGGCGCCGAAGTCCAAGCGCGATCCGTTCACGGACGCCCTGTGAGCCCTGTGAGAGGAAGCACCCTGTCTCGAACGACGGAGTTCGATTCGAGCCGTCGACGGACGCGCGTGGCGTGGCTCTTCGCGTGCGCGGTGTTCCTGCTCGGTGCCGCGCGGGCGGACGCGCTCGGCGCCGACGCGCTCGCGACGAGCTCCGAGCCGGGGGCGTCGCGCTTTGCCGTGTTCCCCGCGGGGCGCGACCTGTTCGTCCTCCACCGAGCGCGGGAATCGGATCCAACGGCGCGCGAGGGGCTCGTGATCGATGCGCGGCTTCTCGTCGATACCCTCAAAGCGCGCGTCCTCGAAGCGCGCGGGCTCGGAGAGGTCGCGGAGGTGCGCAAGGCGGACGGCTACGGGCGTGGCGCGTCGCTCGGTGCTTCGGAGTCAGGCTACTCCCATGCTCACCGCTTCGGCCCGCCTTTCGAGGGCCTCGAGGCGACGCTGCGGCTTCGACCCCTCGCCGACCCCGACGCGGGATCGCTCTTGTACCCGCTGCTCGCGGTCCTCGCGGGGGCGATCGTGGTGGGCCTCTATGCGCTCTATCGGATGACGGCGGCCCAGGTCGCGTTCGCCGAGCGGCGGAACAACTTCGTTTCGGCCGTCTCGCACGAGCTCAAGACGCCGCTGACGGCGATCCGCATGCACGCGGAGATGCTCGAGGAGGACCTGGTCGCCGACGACGCCCACCGACGCGCCTACTACCGGACCATCACCGCCGAGAGCGAGCGCCTCACTCGCCTCATCGAGAACGTGCTCGAGCTCTCGCGGCTCGAGCGGCGCCCGCGCGCGCTCGAGGTGCGGATCGGCGATGTTCGCGGCGTGGTCGAGGAGGTGCTCGGCGCGTTGCGCCCCCACGCGGAGCGCGAAGGCTTCACGCTCGAGCTCGAAGCTCCGGAGGCGCTCCCCGCCGTCCGCTTCGAGCCCGACGCGCTCAAGCAGGTGCTCTTCAACCTGATCGACAACGCGGTCAAGTACAGCAAGAACGCGCTCGATCGGCGCATCACCGTCAGCGTGCAGGCGAGCGAGACGGGCGCTCTCCTCGTGGTGCGCGATCGGGGCCCCGGTGTTCGCCGCGAGCATCTGCGCTCCATCTTCGAGCCGTTCTTCCGCGGCGAGCGCGAGCTCACGCGCGAATATCAGGGCACGGGCATCGGCCTCTCGCTCGTCAAAGGCCTGGTCGAGCGCATGGGGGGCCGCGTCCACGGTGAGAACGCCGTCCCCGGGTTCCAGGTCGTCGTCGAGCTCGCGGCGGGCTGAGCGGCGTTCAGGCGACTCGGCAGCAGCGTGCTCGAGGGGGTCAAGGAGCGCGCCTTCGAGCCAGGCGCGAGCCCGGGCGCGACGTCCGCGGTGACCCGGGGCCGCACAGCCGCGCCGCCCTGCCCACCGCCGACCCAGAACTGGTGCACGCGGGCCGCACGGAGGCAGCCCCACCTCGATCCGTTGTGTGGCAGACTGCGCGAAGCTCCATGACTGCCCTCGTGATCGTGCTGGGTGTGATGCTCGGACTTGTGGTGTTGTTCGGGGTGCTCGCCGTGAGCCTTTACAACTCGCTGGTAGCGCTCCGGAACCGCTTCAAGAACGCCTTCTCCCAAATAGACGTGCAGCTCAAGCGGCGGTACGACCTGATTCCCAATCTCGTCGAGACGGCGAAGGGGTACCTCCAGCACGAGCGCGAGACGCTCGAAGCAGTGATCCGCGCGCGCAACGTCGCGGCGACCGCGGCGGACGCCGCCGCGCGCAAGCCCGGGGACGCGGGCGCGCTGCGCGGGCTCGCGAGCGCCGAAGCGGGCCTGGGCGGAGCGCTGTCGCGCTTGCTCGTCGTCTCGGAGCAGTATCCGGACCTGAAGGCGAATCAGAACATGATGCAGCTCACCGAGGAGCTCACTTCCACGGAGAACAAGATCGCCTTCGCGCGGCAGGCGTACAATGACGCGGTGATGGCGTACAACACGCGCCGCGAGAGCTTCCCGGCGGTTCTCTTCGCCGGTGCGCTCGGCTTCGACTCGGCCGAGCTGTTCGAGATCGAGGACGTCAGCGAGCGGCAGGCGCCGCGCGTGTCGTTCGCGCGCGCGTAAGCCGCAGGCGCTCCGCGCGCACGGTTGGTCGCGCCGCTCGACTCGGCTCACCCCGATGGACTTCTTCGACGCGCAGGAACGGGCACGGCGCCGCACGACGCGGCTCGTCGTGCTGTTCGTGCTCGCGGTGCTGGCGCTGATCGCGGGCGGCTACTTCGTCGCGGTGTTCCTCCTGTTGCAGGTCGAAGCACCGGACGCTTGGCTCACCCCCGGCGGTGAGCCGCGGTACACCGCCTTTCGGCCCGACGTGCTCTTCTGGGTCGCGCTCGGGACGGTGTCGGTGGTGGGCCTCGCCGCGGGCTACAAGTGGCTGACGTTTCGGAGCGGTGGCGAGGCGGTCGCGCGGATGCTCGGGGGGACCGCCGTGGATCCGAGCACGACGGACTTCAAGGAGCGGCAGCTCTTGAACGTCGTCGAGGAGATGGCGATCGCCTCGGGCACGCCGCTGCCGGCCGTGTACGTGCTTCACGGTGAGTCGGGTATCAACGCGTTCGCAGCGGGGCTCACGACGAGCGACGCCGTCGTCGCGGTGACGCGCGGGGCGCTCGAGCACCTGACGCGCGAGGAGCTCCAGGGCGTCGTGGCGCACGAGTTCTCGCACATCCTGAACGGCGACATGCGGCTCAATCTCAAGCTCGCCTCGACGGTGTTCGGGATTCTGGTGATCGGCCTCATCGGGCGCATGCTGCTCCACGTGGTGTCGCGCGCGCGGTTCGCGACACGGGGGCGCAGCTCGCGCGACGGGCAGGGATTGGTCGCGGTCGTCGCGGTGTGCGTGGTCGGCGGGCTCGCGCTCATGATCATCGGCTACTCGGGGTACTTCTTCGGCAGGCTGATTCAGGCGGCGGTGTCCCGGCAGCGCGAATACCTCGCCGACGCGTCGGCGGTGCAGTTCACGCGCAACCCGCCCGGGCTCTTGGGGGCGCTGCGGAAGATCGGGGGGCTGTCGCTCGGTGCGCGGGTGATGGCGCCAGCGGCGTCGCAGTTCCACCATGCGTTCTTCGGACAGGCGTTCCGGAGCTTCACGGGGCTCTTGGCGACGCATCCGCCCCTCGAAGAACGCATCCGCGCGATCGACCCGCGCGGGACGAGCGCGCCGCTCGAAGCGACGCGTGCACCGCAGCCATCGACGCCGGTGCCCGTGGCGGGGCTTTCGCCGGCCATGCCGCAGCCATCGACGCCGGTGCCCGTGGCGGGGCTTTCGCCGGCCATGCCGCAGCCATCGGTACCGGTGCCCGCGGCGGGCGTTTCGCCGGCCATGCCGCAGCCATCGACGCCGGTGCCCGCGGCGGGTGTGCCGCGGCGTGCCGAGGGTGGGAGCGGCGCGCGCGTCGCGGTGACGGTCCCGATGGCGGCGGTCCACTCGATCGGCGCTCCGGGCGCGGCGCATGTCGACTACGCGCACGCGTTCCTCGAGGGGCTGCCGCCCGCGCTGTTCGCAGCGGCACACGACCCGCGCCAGGCTCCGGCGCTCGTCTATGCCTTGCTCGTCGATGGCGAGCCGGGAGTGCGCGACACGCAGCTCGCCGTGCTCGGGCAGCAGCAACCCGAGGCGCTCGCCTGGCTCCATCCGTTGCTCGGTCCGCTCACCGGGCTTCCGACGGCGGCGCGCTTGCCCTTGCTCCAGCTCGCGATCGGGGCGCTTCGCGGCCTCTCGGGGCCCGCGCTCGAGCGGTTCCTCGCGACGATCGCCGCGTTGATCCACGCGGACGCGCGCGTCACGCCGTTCGAGCTCGCCCTGCAGAAGCTCGTGACACGGCACCTCCACCGCGCACACCACCCGGCACACGGGGGCCACGAGGTGCACTCGCTCAACGCGCTCGCCGAGCCCGTTGCGACGGTGCTCTCGACGCTCGCGTTCCTGGGCAGCACGGATGCTGCGGCCGCGCAGCATGCTTTTTCCTCGGGTGTGGCGCATTTGGGGCCGCTCAGCCGTCCCATTGCGCTCCAGCCGCGCGAGCTCTGCACGCTGACCGAGGTCGACGCCGCGCTCGACCAGCTCGCGCGTCTGGCGTTTCCCATCAAAAAGCGAGTGATTCGGGCGGCGGCGCACGTCGTTGGCGCCGATGGCCGCCTCGACGAGAACGAAGCCGAGATGCTCCGCGCCGTCTCGGCGATCCTCGACTGCCCGATGCCGCCGATCGTCGAGCACGCGACGCACACCGCCGTGCCCGGGCAGATGGCGCTGGCGTGAAGAGCGCCCGCGTTCGACGCGGGAGAGGAAGGGAGCGCAGACGCATCGAGTCAGCGAGGGAGCGCGTTTTCTGCGCCTCGTGGCGGAGGAGGAAGCGGGGACGCGGGCGCGCGCGGACGGAGCGAGGCGCGGGTCGCGGGGCGCGAGAGCGATTTTTTTCGCGCCTCACCGATGAATCCGTGGCTCGGCAAGGGTCTATGGGTCTATGAGAGGCGAGCTTTCACGCCGAACCCTCACCGAAAGGACCAGACGATGACCCTCAATGCAGCCACACCGTACCTCATCCTTGGCGGCAGGGCCGAGCAGGCGATCGCGCTCTATCGCGAGGCGTTCGGGGCGACCGTCGAAGCGCTTCAGCGCTTTGGTGACGTGGACCGCAGCTGCCCGGAAGCGCAGCGCCATCTGATCATGCATGCAGCGTTGCGAGCCGGGAAGGCCCTGTTCTTCATGAGCGACGGTCCGGGGGAGGGGCCCAAGGCGAGTGACGGCGCCGTGTCCGTGGCCCTGGACTGGGACGATACCGACGAGGCGCGCCGCAGCTTCGACAGACTCGCGGCCTCGGGCCAGGTCGTCCAACCCCTCATCGACACGCCGTGGGGAGCCTTGTTCGGCGTCGTTCGCGACGAGCTCGGCGTCGCTTGGATGTTCAACGCCAGAAAGTCAGCGAGCTGACGGGTTGACGCCGGGCGGGGAGGGTCGAAGCGGATTTGAATCCATTCGCGCTCAGCGTGCGCAGCGACAGTCACGCTGCTGCAGCACGTGGGGTGTGAACCTTCCCGCCCAGGTACTTTCGACCCCGAGTGGATCGTCACCGCCGAAGGGAGCGTCGAGTCGCTGGCTTGCCCGAGCGGGCACGCCGGTGGACCGGCTGTTCGGTCACTGGTGTGTGCCGCACTGTGTGCGCGACTGAGCGATAGATGCTAGGGACGCGAGAGCGGTGTGGTGGGTGATGGAGCCTGTCGAAGGAGCACGCAATTGAGGCGCTGGAGGAGTTCCTGTCGCTTCGGGGTAGCCTTGGTCTGCGCTGGCGCCCTGGGCGCCGCCTGCACCGTCGCCGATAGGGAGGGCTACTCGTTCGGTATGGCCGACCAGGGCGGTTCAGGAGGCGCCGGAACCGGGTTTGGGGGCGGAGGTGCTTTCGGAACCGCGGGACCGCCTGCGGCGGCGCCAGCAGGCGGGCGCGACGGCTGGAGCACTGGCGGAGCGGGCGGGAGCACGGAACCAATACTCGACGGTGAGGCGGGTGCGCCCGACGCGACGGCGTCCGAGCCCCGGCCCGGCACGTCGGAAATGGATCCGGCCCTCGGAGGCCCCTGCTCGGAAGAAGACGCGCTGCTGTGCCCGGCTCTCGCCGCGAGGGAGCTGTGGATTTGCCTGGGTGGCACCTGGCGCCTTTACACCGAGTGCGTGGACGGCGACGTGTGCAGCGACGACGGACCGCGCTGCAAGCCGATCACGCCTCTGTGTGTGGGGCGGGAACCCGGCGAACGGTTCTGTGACGGTACGACGCTGCACACCTGCGCGAAGGACCTCTTGAGCACGACGGCCGCGGACTGCGAGGAGCGCTGCATCGACGGCGAGTGCGCTCCCGAGACATGCGGCAACGGCGTGCTCGACGAGGACGAGGACTGCGACGACGGAAACGCCGACAACACCGACGACTGCTTGTCGTCGTGCCGTGAGGCCACGTGCGGGGACGGATTCGTTCGGGAGGGCATCGAAGAGTGCGACGACGGCAACGACGCAGACGACGACGCGTGCCCCACCACGTGCCTCGCTGCGGTGTGCGGAGACGGCTTCGTTCACGGGGGCATGGAAGAGTGTGACGACGGCAACGACAGCGACGAGGACGA
>Ga0079224_100015185_pt1 | contig 10777 bp, 11 predicted proteins | sample Stecom2015_FD_80414 | JGI IMG/M metagenome (GOLD analysis project Ga0079224, IMG submission 80414) | Agricultural soil microbial communities from Utah to study Nitrogen management - Steer compost 2015 | ecosystem: Environmental > Terrestrial > Soil > Agricultural land | place: USA: Utah...
ATGGCCACTGCCGCTCACCGCCTTCTGGGCCTGGAACTCCTTGGTGAAGATCGAGCGGCCGAACTCGCTCCCCACGGACTTGATCAGGTAGTCGATCAGTTCCTTGGAGGTGTAGGTCATCTCGATCGCGAGATTGTCGGTCTTGGTGGTGAAGTAGTTGAACGCCCACACCGCCGGGATTGCGACCAGCAGGCCGAACGCGGTGGTGATCAGCGCCTCTGCGATACCGGCCATGATGCCCGACAGGCCGCCGGCGGCACCGCCACCAGTCGCCATCGCCTCGAACGAGTTCACGATACCCATCGTGGTGCCCAGCAGGCCGACGAACGGCGCGGTTGCACCGACGGTGCCCAGCACGCCCGAACCGCGCTTGAACTCGGCCAGCGTGATCATCATCTGGCGCTCGACCGCGCGCTCGGCCGAGTTGATGTCGGCGGCGGTGATCGTGGCACGGTCACGGAGCAGCGGCTTCACCTCGGACAGGGCGCCACCCAGCACCCGGGCGACGTGCGAGCCCTTGCTCTTCTCGGCCAGCGCGATCGCCTGGTCGAGGTTCTCCTCCTGGATCGCGCGCGAGAACTGCGGCGCGAACTTGCGGGTCGCGGCCTCGCTCTTCTTCACCTTGATGTACTTCTGGAGGGTGATCGTGAGCGAGTAGATCGACATGATCGCCAAGGTGATGATGATGCCCTTTGCGAACGTGCCGGAGACTTCCCAGAGATGAAGCAGATCGGTATTCATCGCGGTACGGCCTTTCCGTGGTTTGAGGTCTTGACCTGGGCTCTAGCGGACGAAGGCCGTCACGAGGCCAGGGAGAAGCGAACAGTCTGCTGGACGAGCTGGCGCACAGGCTGGCCGCGCATCTTCGCCGGCGAGAACCGCGACTGGCGGATCACGTCGATCGCGGCCTGCTCGAAGGCCTTGTTGGTGGAACTGACGACCTGGATCGAGTTCGCCTCGACACGGCCGTTGGTGCCCACCACGAATCGCAACTGCACCACACCCTCGATGCCGATGCTGCGCATCACCTCGGGATAGCGCGGGTCGGGACCACCGATGCGCTGCACCTGCTCATCGACTTCGTCAGACGTGTAGGTCTCACCCGCCACCACCGCATCGGTGATGACCGGGCCGGTGCCACCGACGATGCCGCTCGCGACACCACCCGCAACGCCACGACCGGAGAAGTCGCGCGCGTCGAACTTCTGGTTCAGGTCGACCGGCGGGATCTCGGTGGGGAGATCCTTCGGGGGCACGATGGTCTGGAAGCCCTGCGGCGGCGGATTCGCCGACACGACCGCGTCAGGAGGCAGCTCCTGCGGCGGCGGAGGCGGCGGCGGAGGTGGCGCATTCACCACGAACTCGATCGGCCGCTCGTTGAGCTTCTGCACCGCCTCCGCAGCACCCTGGGTCGCCTTGATGGCAACCAGGACCAGCACCACGTGCACGACCATCGAGAGGATGGCCTGCCCGAGGCTGCGCTGCTTGACGGGCTTGGATTCAATCAGGTTTTCGAACACGGCAACACCTCCACCTGGAGGACAGTGCGATTGGAGCGTCGGGTAGGAATCTGGACAGGCCACTTCGCGCCTGTCTGACCGCTGGATGACAATTCAATGACAATCGGATGAGGCTACCCGATCAGCACCTGTCAGGCGTCGGTGGATTCTTCGGGGGTCTCCGAGCCGGAATCGCTCAATGGCAGCGTGACCTTGAAGGTCGTGCCACGACCGGGGCGGCTCTGGACATCGATTGTACCACCGTGAGCGTCCACAATCCACTTGACGATGGCCAGTCCCAGGCCGACACCGGGCCGGTCGCCGGTCCGCGACCGGGCCGGGTCGGCGCGCCAGAATCGCTCGAACACGTGGGCAAGGTCGCCGGTGGCGATCCCGATACCGGTGTCCTTGACCTGGATGATCGCATTGGGACCCTCGGATGCCAGCAGCACCTCCACCGCGCCACCCCGCGGCGTGTACTTGACGGCGTTGGTCAGCAGGTTCATCACCAGTTGGCGGATCCTGCCCGGCTCCACCGCCGCCATCAGCGGCGCGTCCGGCAGCTCGACCCGAACCACCACGCCGTGTTCCTCGCCCAGGATCTCCGCGGTCTCTGCCAGTTCGGAGAGCAACCCCCGCAGGTCGGCCTCCACCAGCACCAGCGAGCTGCGCCCCTCGTCGCTTCGCGCCAGCGTGAGCAGGTTGGTCACCAGCTCGGTCATGTCGTTCACCTGACGCAGGGTCTCGTCGAGCGTGCGGACCACGTCCTCGGGGGCGTCCGGGTGGGTGAGCGACCTCTCGACACCGGCGCGCAGCACCATCAGCGGCGTCTTGAGTTCGTGTGACGCATCCGCGGTGAATCGCCGCAGCGCCACGAACGAGCGCTCGATGCGTCCCAGCATCGCGTTCAGGGTGTTGCCGAGCTGGGCCAGTTCATCGGTGCCCGGTGGCACGGCCAGGCGACGATGCAGCGACCTGCCGTCCTGGATCGCCTCGACCTCGCGGATCATTCCCTGCAGCGGCTTCAGCGCCTGGCCACCCAGCCAGTAACCGAGCAGTGATGAACCGATCAGGATCACCGGTGCGACCAGCAGCATCGACAGCAGCAGCGCCGATGCCGCGCTGGTGTCACCGCTCGGTTGCGCCGCGACCAGGATCACGCGCAGCTCCGCACGTGCCGGCATCTGCAGCGTGTCGATCACGAAGTGATACGGCGCCCCGGCACTGTCGAGCTGCAGAGTACCGACCCGGCGCACGATCGGCTGGCGAAGCATCGTACGCCTCACCAGGTTGAGCGCCTCCGGATCGAGATTGCGTGCGGCGCGGGAGACGTAGAGCAACCTGCCGGCGGGATCCATCAGGAACAGGTGATCGCTGATGCCGTCGAGGTAGGCATTCACCTCAGGCACCAGTTCGTAGCTCATCAGGTCACCGATCGCCGAGACGGCGGTCACGACCCGGCGCGAGCTGCGCGAGTAGTCCTCGATGTAGCGGCGGTTGACGTCGAGCTCGAACGCAATCCGCTCGCGGAGCTGGGCCTCCTCGTCACGCAGCAGCGAACTGCGTCGCTCGACGTACAGCGCCCCGCCGAAGGCGACGATCGTGGCGGTGAGCGCCACGCCATAGAACGCCGCCAGCCGCCAGCGGATCGTCTGCATCAGCCCTTCACGACGTAGCCCACGCCTCGCACCGTGTGAACCAGCTTGCGCGGGAATCCGGCGTCGATCTTCTTGCGCAGCCGGTTGATCACCACGTCGACGATGTTGGTGCCGGGATCGAAGTGATAGTCCCAGGCGTACTCGGTGATCAGCGTGCGCGACATCACCCGCCCCGCGTGCCGCATCAGGTACTCCAGTACGGTGTACTCCTTGGGCGTGAGCTCGATCGGCACTCCAGCCCGGCGGACCTCGCGCGCGTCGAGGTCCAGCTCGAGATCGTCCACCGTCAGCACCCGTGCCGGCAGGTGGCGCGGACGCCGCGACAGCGCCTCGACTCGCGCCAGCAGTTCCTCGAATGCAAACGGCTTGGTCACGTAGTCGTCGGCACCGGAGCGCAGTGCATCCACCTTGAACTCCACGCCGTCCTGCGCGGTGAGAACCAGGATGGGCATCGTGTGGCCGCGATCACGGACAGTGCGCAGCACCTCGATGCCGGTCATTCCCGGCAGCCGCAGGTCGAGGATCACCACGTCGTACTCCGAGGCGGCGATCATTGACACGGCCTCGGCCCCGTCAGTCGCCCAGTCGGCGACATACTGCGCCTCCTCGAGCCCGCGCTTGACGTAATGCCCGACGGTGCGATCGTCCTCGACAACCAGCAGCTTCACGATGTTGCTCCGTTGCCGGGTCGCGCGACGGGAAGCGCCAGCCGGAACACGGTCCGGCCGGGCTCACTCTGGACATCCAGCCGGCCGTGGTGATCGGAGACAATCCCGTAGCAGATCGCCAGGCCCAGCCCGGTGCCGCGACTCGGCCCCTTTGTGGTGTAGAACGGTTCGAAGATCTTGGGCAGCACCTCGGGCGGGATGCCCGGGCCGTCATCAGCCAGTTCCGCCACCATCCATGGTGCCTCGTGCTTGGTGGAAATGGTGACCGTGCCGTGCCCGCCGGTTGCATCGGCGGCGTTGAGAAGGATCGCCATCACCGCCTGGATCAGGCGCTCACCGTTGCCCATCACCTGCGGCGCATCGTTCGCGAAGTACCGCTCGACCTTGAGGCGACGGAATCGCTGGTGGTGCTTGAGCAGGAACAGCGTCCGCTCCAGCAGCGCGTTGAGGTCGAGCGGCGTCCTGTTCTCGCTGCCGCGACCAGCACGCGAGAAGTCCAGCAGTCCGTCGACGATGTTGGTGCAGCGCCCGACCTCGGCCTCGATGATGTCGAGATACTCGCGCACCACCGGCTCCACAGCGGTTCCCAGTCGTGATGATATCGCCGCGACGCAGGCCCCGATCGTTGCCAGCGGGTTGTTGATCTCGTGCATCACGCCGGCCGCAAGCTGACCGACCGCAGCGAGCTTCTCGGTCTGGTGCATCGCACGCTGCATTGCGCGCGTCTCGGTGACATCCTCGCCGATCGTGATCACGTGGCTCACCCGCTCACCATCGAGTCGCATCGGCAACCGGGTGGTGCGGTAGGTCCGCACATCTCCGCCCGCGTGCACTTCCTGCTCGCTCTCGATGGTCTCGCCGGTCCTGAAGACCCGGTCGAACTCCTCACGCAGCGCCGCGATGGGATGGCGGTGCAACACCTCGAAAACCGGCCTGCCGAGCACATCGGAACGGCGCAGTCCCTGGGTGCCCGTCTCGCGCTTGCGATTCCACATCACGATCCGGTATTCGTGATCCACCACATAGAGACCAACCGGAAGCGTATCCACGGTCAGCCTGGTCAGCGCCCGCTCCAGCGCGGCGTCGTCGGCACCGTCCTCGATGCCAGGCAACGATGCGGCGAGCATTGCAGCCACCGTCTCGAGGATGGGCCGCAGTTCTGCAGGCGGGCGTGAGGAACCCACCGCCTCGAGCACGGCATGACGCCCCTGTCCCCACGGCACGTCGACCAGGCAGGCCGCAGCACCCGGGTCGGAATGCCCGCTGCCGAGACGGTCGCCCCGGCGCTGCCCGGCGTGCAGCCGGACTTCCTCGGCCGGGAGCAGGTGCCGCAACTGGTGGCAGAGTCGCTCGAATCGTTCGGAAGGGGTGCCCGGCAGTGCCAATGCGCGGGCCGCCCCGCTCACCACTGCGAGCGGTGGCGGCGCCGTGGTACGGCGTTCAGTCGTCAGTGACTCAGCCGAGTGCATCCAGTTGGCGAATCAGTTCGGAGGTGTCGCGCTTGTGCGAAGCCTGCGGCTCCACGTACGACCAGCGCACCACGCCGTTCTCGTCGATCAGCACGTACGCGCGACGGGACCAGAACTTCTCCTCGTCGAGCACGCCGTACGCGCGTGACACCTCGCGGCGGCTGTCGCTCAGCAGCGGAACCGTGACCTTCTCCTGCTCCGCGAACACCTTGAGACTGGGTACCTGGTCCACGCTGATCGGCAGCACGACGGCATTGCGGCTGGTGTACTCCGCAAAGTCGGAGGTGAACTCGCACATCTCCGCGGTGCAGGTGCCGGTGAATGCCGCCGGGAAGAATGCCAGCAGCACGCGCTTGCCACGCAGCGCGGAGAGCGACACCTGCTCGCCCGCTGTTGATGGCAGCGTGAAGTCCGGTGCGGGAGTGCCCACCGCGATCGGTGCGTCGCTCATCGTGCCGCCGCGAACCGACGCGCAACCTCGGTCCAGTTCACCACGTTCCACCACGCGCTGACATAGTCGGGGCGGCGGTTCTGGTAGTGGAGGTAGTAGGCGTGCTCCCACACGTCGCAGCCGAGGATCGGGGTGCGACCTTCCATCAGCGGCGAATCCTGGTTGGGAGTGGACTCGATCACCAGCGCGCCGTTGCTGCCGACCGACAACCAGCCCCACCCCGAGCCGAACCGGGTGGCACAGGCCTTGGCGAACTGCTCCTTGAAGGCCTCGAACGAACCGAAGGCCTCATCGATCGCACGAGCCAGCGGACCCTCGGGCGCCTTGGCGCCACCCGGGGCCATGATCTCCCAGAACAGTGTGTGGTTGGCGTGACCGCCACCGTTGTTGCGGACCGCGGTGCGCTTGGCCTCGGGCACCTTGCCGAGATCGCTGATCAGCTTCTCGACCGGAAGCTGCCTCAGGTCGTCGAGACCCTCGAGCGCGGCATTCAGGTTGTTGACGTACGCAGCGTGATGCTTGTCGTGATGGATCCGCATCGTGGCTTCATCGATGTGCGGCTCCAGCGCGTCGTAGGCGTAGGGAAGTGGCGGTAGTGCGTGCGACATCTTGACCATCCCGAGACAGGGTGAAGGGCCTGAATCATTCTGCCGGGACCGGACCAGTCACTCGCGCAGCCGCGGTGGCCAGTCCAAGTGCGAGCAGCGTGGCGAGGACTACCTCGTCCGACAGCAGCACCGCGGGTGTGACCGCCAGGCCGACTGCGGCCAGCACTGCAGTGCCACGCGCCACCGGAAAGCTAACCCGTTGCCCGAGCAGAAGGTTCCCGTTTCCCTGCCAGGCAGTTGCCATCGCAGCGACGGTGGCGATCGCCGCGGCCACCGTCGTCCAGGCAACTCCGTCGAGGGCGAGCAGGGCAGCAAGACAGACGAGTGAATGAGCCCAGTGACCACGCAGGGCCGCCCCGACCGCCGGGACCAACAGCACCATCGCGACCAGGGTGATCCACCCTGGCATCCCTCCCGGGGCAAGCGACACCGCGAACCGATGCGCCAGGACCACGGCGGCGGGACCGAGCACCGTCCCCGGCCCGAATCCGATCAACGGCCACGGTGAGAGCATCGCGATCACCACCATCGCGCCGAGCATCGCGAGCAATCTCTCTGCAGCAAGTGACGTCGGCGCCTGCAACGAGAAGTCACCGAGACGGACCAGCAGCGAGCCGGCAATCGTAGTGGCAAGCACGCCAAGAAACACGGCACAGACCGTGGCGATGATCGGCCAGGTGAGTGTCCTGAGGACCGGGCGCCAGTCATCGCCGCGTCGCCACACCACGGGAAGCAACGGCGCGACCAAGGTCAACAGCAGTGGTTCCAGCAGCGCGAGGAGAGCGGCGACCACCGCGATACTCCAGGCCGTCCTCGGAGACCCGAACGATTCGACCCTGCGCGAAGCCGCTGCCGATCGTGGAAAGGCGTTCGCGAGCAACAGCGGCAGCGCACCAAGCACCACGCCGAGTGCAAGGGGCGCCCACTGGATCACCGAAACAAGTGCCGCGACGAGCGACACCGCCAAGGGCAATCCGGGCAGCCATTCGCGCCACTCCCTGCGCGGCCACGGTACCACCGCACCGATCGCGAGGCCGGCCGAGATCGAGACGAACAGCGCATTGGATGCCTCGGTTGCTGCCCATTCGTGCAGCACGGCCGGACTCAGGGTCCCCACCGCCGCATCCAGGGTCGCAACCGCGAATGTCGCAACAGCAAGGCGTGCCGCGGCCCTGCCTCGCAGCGCCGGTTCCACCACTGCAACCGCCGCAAGTATCGGCAGCAGCAGCCACAGGAACACCAGGTTCACCCCCGCCTCCCCCCGGACCCCACCCTGTCGGAAGTCCGCCGATCAGTCGATACTTTGGTCACGATGGCATTCTCACTGCGCTATTCGCTCACAACCCCCGGGCGTGCGGTAATTGCACTCGAGGCCGACGACCTGCGAGTCGCAATGCAGGCGACCGACGAGACCGACGCGCTCGGCGACCTCGCGCGCGCAGTCATCGTGTTGCTCGAGGGTGAGACACACGCGTCGCTCGTGCTCGAAGACGCACCCGGGGTTCACGAATGGAGCTTCGAGCGTGAGGGCGACCTGATCCATCTCAGGGTGCACTCCTGGGCCGATCGACGTAGCGGCCACGCCGACCTCACGCTCAGCCAGGAACGCTCCGCGGCGCTCGCCTGCCCCGCGATCGCCCTGGCGCGCGAACTGGTGCTGGTGCTTGACGTGTTGTGGGTCGGGCACGGTCCCGACGGCTGGAAGCGGCTCTCTCCCAAGCACCCATTCCCGGTCAACGAGCGGCGACGCCTGCAGCAACTTCTCGCCGTCGCTGCTCGGCGCGAGGCGGAACGGCGCAGCTAGGGTCGCAACACTTCCCTGACCTGCTCCACCGTAGCGCCAGCTATCTCCACAGTCTTGTCTCGGGAAGTCGCGCCCCGGATCAGGGTCACGGTGCGCTGCGGTACTCCGAGCGTGCGCGCGATCCATTCGATGACCGCGTCGTTGGCCCTGCCATCCAGCGGCGGTGCCTGGACCCGAAGCTTCAGGCGGCCAGCGTGGGTCCCGGCCAACCCGGTGCGTGATGCACCGGGCTGGATCCTGAGCTCCACCCTCACTCCGCCGGGCGACGCGGAGATCATTCAGGCGTGGAGTCGCCTTCAGGCTGGAATGCGTCGGACGGCACGGCGGTCGAGTCGATCCCCTGGTTGAGCTGCCACTGGCGGGCGGCCGAGGTGACGATCGCGTCGATCGCCCCCTGGTCGACCTCCACCGCGGCACCGCGACGCAGCACACCGGCCAGCCCCGCCGGCAACGGGCGGTAGTTTCGCTCACCGTTGGACACCGAGACGATGTAATTGCGCAGCGTCTCGCTGGGATCGCCGTCGAGGATGAACTGGCGATAGTCATCGATGATCGCGGTGACCAGCGCGCGGTACTGCGGCGCGAGCATCTCCCACGCCTGGGGGCTCACCCGCGCTCCCGGGATCGTCGACTCCGCCACAATGTCGCGCTTGGCAAGCTGCTCGATGAACAGGACCAGCACGGAGTCAGGCGCGAACGGCATCGCCGCACGCTCCGAGGTCGGCATCACCGACAACCAGGTGCGCGTCTCGTCGGCGGTGAGTTCGCCACCCATCCAGGTCGCAAACGGTGAATCACCACCGCCGCTGTGCGGCTCGACGCCGAGCTGGCGCAGGCGCGGCACCGCGTCGGTCGCGATGTTGAGGCGGCGCGCGGCTGCGAGCGAATCAACCCAGAGTGAATCGGCGATTCGGGTGAGCACCGGACGCAACCACTGCCTGAATCCCTCGCGTGCGTCGACCAGCGGCGACCTGCGAAGGATGTGAATGCCGGCCGGCGACGGCACCAGGCCGGAGATGTCGCCCACCGAAAGCGCCCACGCGACATCGGCGATGCGGCCCTGCGGCAGGTCGCGACGGGTCATCGCAGGGAGGTACCCGCCGGAGCGGGCAGTGAGCGTGTCCTGCGACTCGCGACGCGCAATTGCATCGAAGTCGGCACCGGGGGTGCGCAGCTCCATCAACACGTTGTTGGCGCGCTGCGCGATCGGCCGCACCTTCGCCGTGTCGGAGAAGTCCTCGACCCTGAACAGGATGTGCTGGAACACCCGCACGCCACCCAGGCGAGCAAGCGAGTCGGCCTGGGCGTCGGTCACCGGCGGCATCGCGGCAGCGCGCTCCTGCAGCGCGGTCAGGATCTGGCCGCGGATCGCGTCGGGAAAGATCGCCTCGTGCACCATCGCCGAGTCGGTGAAGTCGACGCCCTTCTCGAGCGCGTTGCGCACCAGCGCCGCGTCGATGAACGCGGAGAGCACGATGGTCGCGGTCTCGCGGCTGGGCCCGGGTGCACCCGGAGGCGTGGTGAGGAGCACCCGCTCCAGGGTCGCGCCGTCGAGAGTGGCACCCTCGGCCGTGACCACGGCGGCGTTGCGGGCCTGCTCCAGGGACATCTGGTCGGAACAACCAACGGTCCCGACTGTCAGGCACGATGACAACAGGGCGGCGAGTATGCGCATTGTTGGGTAGCTCGTTGCGAGGGGACCGGCGGGTGACACGCCGGGTTGCGGGTCGAACGATGGAGCGGAGGGGGATCGAACCCCTGACCCCCTGCTTGCAAAGCAGGTGCTCTCCCAGCTGAGCTACCGCCCCGAGGCTGCCAAAGATAACTGCCGGACAACCGGTCCGGCACCGTCCACCCCCGGTACCCGTTGCAGAACGGCCGGAACCGTGAAAGCTTTCGGGCATCACCCCAGGCAGGGCGACCGCCCGGCCCGACACCTCACCCCTCAAGAGGCACTCGAAATGAAGCGCACCCTCGCACTCGCAGCGGCTGTCGCAGTCACCCTCTCCGCCTGCGGTGGTGACGGCGGCACTGGTCCCGACGGCGGTGGCGGCTCCGGCAACTCGATGGCCGCAACCGTCGGTGGCCAGCCGTTCAGCCCGCCCAAGCTCACCGTCGTCGGCACTTACAACGCCGGCGCCGGCCTCTTCAACGTGACCGGCAGCCACACCACGAACGGTGTGACCACCCAGGTCTCGATCAACCTGATGAACGTCAATGGACCCGGCACCTACACGCTGAGCCCCAATTTCGCGGGCCAGTTCGGCCAGGTGACCCAGGTCCAGGGCATCGGCAGCTCATTGTCCAGCTGGAGCACCGTGCTCGCTCCGGGCAATGGTGAGGTCGAGCTCACCACCTTCACCAGCGAGCGTGCGGTGGGAACCTTCCACTTCGTCGGCCAGGCAGCGCCCAATACCAACGCGTCCGGCCAGATGAATGTGACCAGCGGTTCGTTCGACGTGAAGTTCTGATCCATCGAGGCGCCGGAGTCGGCAGCCGGATCACCTCGATCCGGACCGCAGGCTCCGGCGCTGCTCTTCCCGCCCGCCAGGAGGCGCCGTGGACCAGGCCTTTCTCGCCGAAGTTCGCGAATCCTTCCCCGCCGAGGACGCAATCACGA
>Ga0079224_100015187_pt1 | contig 10777 bp, 15 predicted proteins | sample Stecom2015_FD_80414 | JGI IMG/M metagenome (GOLD analysis project Ga0079224, IMG submission 80414) | Agricultural soil microbial communities from Utah to study Nitrogen management - Steer compost 2015 | ecosystem: Environmental > Terrestrial > Soil > Agricultural land | place: USA: Utah...
CAAAAAATAAAAGTACGGCACCAATGCCGTACTTTTACCCCTACTTATTTATCTTTTTCACCAGTTACATCAAATTCTACTGCAACATTTTGAAGGTCACCTAACTCGCTGCGTACAAGACGTAAAATATCATTTGCTGCTTGCTTAGAGCTTTCCTTTGATTTAACTGTAATTTTGATTTTGTCACCTTCTACGCGAACTAAAGCATCCTCGTAGTTATTACCCTTAATTAACATTTCAATAATCTTTTCTTTAGATGCAATATCTTCCAGTTTCTTAATTTCATCATATGCTTTTAACTTTTGGTCAGCTGTAAGATCTGTTGAAGCAGCTTGTTCTTCTAGAGTGCTTCTTAATTTACTACGCTGCTCATCAATTTCAAGTCGTAACGCAGCAAACATTTCGTCACTTGATACAGAAGAAATAACATTGCCATTTTCATCTTCTTCGACAGTTACGCTAGCCCCTTCTTTGTCTTCAGAGGAGTCCTTACTTTCAGTGGATGTCTCCACATTTTCTTGTGTTTTGTCCTTGTCTTCCTCCTGCTCCATTGCAACATTATTATTGTTGTTTTCAGGTGTTGTAATATAATAGACCGATAACACAACAACTAAACTTAACATTGTTAATAACCATACCGTTTGCTTTTTCAATAACATTTTATGAATCCCCCTTCGTTTTCCTTGGTACAACAGCAACTTTATGATTTGGAACATCAAATCCCTTTGTAACAGCTTCAATTACCATTTGTTTTATTTTTGCATTCTCAACACCCTTTGCAACGATTAGAACACTTCGTATCTCTGGCTTTTCAATTTTCAATACGATTGGTGTTTCAGAATCGCCACTACGAATGATGACAACTTGTTCGTCAGTGGTTACATCTTCTACCTGGCGTTTGCCACCGTCCCTATCCTCTTCATTCGTGATTTGGCTTTGGGTTACGGTGTTTTTTTCAAGTATTTTTGTTTCAGTAGCATCTACACTAACCGAAACGATGACATCCTCTATTCCAGCTATTGCTTCCAATGCTTCTTTGAGTTCGTTCTCGTAACGATCCTCGTATTGAGAGATAGCCATTGTTAAGTCATCTTTTTGACTTCCAAATGTCGGCTCATCTTTGCTTGTAGCTTCTAATGATGAAGCCCCTGTCATGACTGTAGGTGATTCATCCCTAGAGAACATGTCACTGATAAACATGAAGGCTATTCCAACTGCTAATAAAAGTAAGAAATAGTGGCTTTTTTTTGTTCCTTTTTTATCTGGTGGGTCATCCTTTGACCCCGAGAACATTCCTTTGATTGTGTTCAAAATCCCTTTCTCCTTATCCATCTACGAATCCTTCCCCCCTTCCACAGTGACTACGATTTGTTCTGGGTCAATTTCCCATCTAGTAGATAATGATTTTGTAAGAGCTTTGACATTGGTTTGATCCACTCTATTAGATACTGGCTCAATCTGTTTGGAGGTATCAATCTCTACTGGTTTTACAACTGGAACACCATCAGGCTCGGCTGTCTCCTTTACTAACACCACCTCGATTGACTGAATATCATCCAAAGAAACAGTCTCCTTTTGGTCAACTGCACTTGAAAGGAATACATTTACTTCCTGAACAGTTAAATCATAATCGTTTTGCACCAACTCCTCTTCCACTTCAGATTCCAATTGGACAGCCATTGTTTCTAAAATATATGCACGTTGTGAGGCTTGTATTTCTTTTTTCTTCAAATCTATTAAATTTTCTAGATTTTCTTCACTTTGAACGGGTTTAAGATTCATATTTAACAAGACTTGGTCCAAATCAGATTTAAAAAGTGAGAACAGTGGAGTAATGATAATCATGATTAACAAAAGCCCCGTTACCATTTTTACGTATTTCCGCATACTTGAGTTTGGCAGTAGCATGTCCACAATGGTTGCTAGTAAAATGAATAAAATAATATTCGTAACCCATTCAGTAATTAAACTCATTGTTCTCACCTCCAAACCGTTTGTCTTGCTAAAATCTTACTCATTTCTCTAAATCACGCTGGATTTTATAGTAAATTCCTTATTCAACATCCGCATGATGTTTATTGTCCCCTGTATCTGCTTAATGTGTTTCTATCTAACCATCAGGGTTAAATTCCCTGCAGCAATGATGACGGTGATGCTTAGGAAAAACATTAAGGACACAATCGCTAATGCAGCAAAAATATAAATCACACTTTTACTGATAATATCTAAACACGCGATAACTGGTCCTCCACCTAGCGGCTGTAATAATGCAGCTGCCAGCTTATAGATAATTGCCAGCGACAGTACTTTGATCGCAGGAAATACAGCAATTAATAGAAGAATGACTACCCCAAAAAGTCCTACCGTATTTTTTAATATGACGGAGGCGCTTATTACGGTATCGGTTGCATCTGTAAACATACGACCAATCACAGGAATAAAATTCCCAGTGATGAATTTTGCAGTCCGGATAGTGACTCCGTCTGCAACTGCAGTTGTCGTCCCCTGCACTGATATAACTCCTAAAAAGATAGTTAAGAAGACTCCGATGATTCCAATACTCGCATTTCGAAGCAGCTGAGCTAGCTGCGTCACCTTGTGCTGTTCACTCAAGGTGCTCACAATACTTAGTAATGCAGACATGAACAACAATGGTAGGACGATATATTGAATGAGTAACCCGCTTGTATTCATCAAGAATAAGATTAATGGATGAAAAAATGCAGCTGAAGCTATTCCACCTGATGATGCTACTAAGGCAAGCAATAAAGGTACGAGTGCTAAGATAAAATTGATCATTGACTGGATGGCTTCCTCCGTATACATAATCGCAACACGGAAACTGTTAAGCGCAATAATGATTAACACCATGTACACAATTGAGTAGGCCACTTTACTCACTGCACTCTTCTCAAATGAGTTTTGCAATGTTTGCAAAAACATACTAAAAACTGTAAGTAAGATGAGTGTACTGAGTAGCTTTCCATTTGTAAGCAATTCATGGAACACGAATTTAACAAGTCCGAGCATCCATTCCTTCAATGATAGTTCCTTTTCACCACGGATAAACTCGAGTAGACTACCCTTTTGACTATCAGGTAGATATCCACCATATTCCGTCACAATTTCATCCCAAAATTGCTTTATATCATCGATGCCGAGGGTTTCTAATTGTTCCTCAACCTGTTCGTGAATCTGATCGTCAATTACTTCTTGAGGTGAGGGTGAGGCTTGTACAATTTGTGGTAAAGAAAAAAAGAAAAATAAAACAACAAGGAAAGAAAAAGCTTTGCTTCTGGTCACGCCAACCACCCCCTTGAAACCTTGTGTATCCATCAGTTTAACTTGGTATTAGTCCGATAATGGTTTCTATTAAAACTGTTAATATTGGTATCGCCAGAGCTAATATTAAAATTTTTCCACCGAGTTCGATCTTTGAGGCTATTGACCCTTGACCTGCATCTTTTGTAATTTGAGCACCAAATTCTGCAATGTATGCAATCCCAATGATTTTAAGAATCGTTTCTACATAGACTGTGTTAACATTTGCGTTAATCGCAACCCTCTCAAGCATTCGAATAATATCTGCAATTTCACCAACTAAAAAGAGGAAAATCACACAGCCGATAAACACTACCAGCAAAAAGGCATAGGTTGGTTTTTGTTCTTTTACTATGAGTGCTAGAAAGGTTCCAATTAAACCTAATCCAACGATTTGTATTATCTCAATCGCTCATCCCTCCTTAGCCCTGAAAGAGGAACACGGCTTTAATCTTTTTAAACAAATCCTCAACAATTGTTGCAACCATAAACAGGATATATATGAAGCCCAATAAGGTCACCCATTGGGCATATTCCTTCTTACCCATCTGATCTAGGATTGTATGGAGAAAGGCAACCACAATTCCTACACCGGCGATTTGAAAAATAATATTTACATCCACTCCCATTCGCTTCTTCTCCCCCTAAATCAATAAAATGACTACTAATAATCCAGACAAAAAGCCCAGGCTTTTCACCATTTTTTCATAACGCATTTGTCTCTCTTTTGCATCACTTTCTTCACGTTCTAGATGGGTAATTGCAAGTAGAATGTGCTTTTGCTGTGAGGTTCTGTCATGCTGTCCAAGCGTTTCACCGAACTGCTGTAGAATTTCTATTTCTCCTTGATGAAATGCAGTAAGCTTGGACACTTCTTTCAAGCTCTCCTCCCAGGCTACCTTTACACTGACATCTCCCGTTTGAAGCTTCTTAGCAAACCCTTCAAAAAAATAGGAAACTGGTTTAGGTATCTGCCTAGAAAGATGATTAGCGACATCAATTAACGGAACATGTCCATACATAATTTCTGCCTCTAGTGATTGTAAGGCGGTTTTAAGCATCCTTAGCTGGCGTGGGCGCTCACTTAAACGACGTGCTGCCTCAAATCCCGCCCATGTTGTTGCAAGTATGATTAAAATTGCTCCTACCATTTTGATCATTCACGTCACGCTCACTTTTGGTAATAAATGCTTTCCATTTGGACCAAGAATATTTTTTATTGTTCCAGGTCCTTTTGTGCGTGAAAGCTCTACGTATCGCTCAATGACTCCTGCTTTAATGACTTTTTCAAGAGATGGTCGCTTCATGAGATCTGAAACCTGATGCCCATGCGCAGTTACAATTAGACTTACCCCAGCATTGACCGCCTCCATAATTGCTTGACTATCTTCTTCTCTACCGATTTCATCTACGATTAACACATCAGGACTCATCGAACGAATCATCATCATCATTCCTTCTGCTTTCGGACACGCATCTAGTACGTCAACTCTCGGACCTAATGTGGCTTGTGGAACTCCTTTCACACATCCAGCAATCTCAGATCGTTCATCGACAATTCCAACCTTCATTGCTGGGATCTGTCTTGTTTCAATACCTGAGCTAATCATCCTCGCAAGATCTCTTAGTAATGTTGTTTTTCCTGTCTGGGGAGGTCCGATGATGATCGTATTTTTCCAGTATGAGTCAAAGAGATATGGCGCTAATGGTGTAGCGACTCCAATTTTTTGTTTGGCAATCCTGATATTGAAGGAAGTCACATCTCTAATCACTTTTACCCTTCCATTTTCAGTGATGACCTTGCCAGCTAGTCCCACTCGATGACCACCTTGAATGGTGACATAGCCTCGCTTAAGTTCTTCTTCAAGCGTATAAATCGAGTATTGCCCTAGCTTGTTTAAAAGCTGGATAGCATCTTCACCTGTGACATGATAGTTATGATAGATGGGTCTTCCATTCTCAATAGTTTCGAGAGGCCTTGACACCCTGATTCTGATTTCTTCCATATTTTCTGTACGCTCTGGAGTGTACTTAACTAGTAGACTAGCAATTGATTTTGGTAAAACCTCAATAATTTCTTTCATCATAAGAAACTCCTCGTCTTATCTCTCATAATTCAATGTATGCTGGCTTGGACACTTTATGCCTACTCAATGGCAGATTTCTACTTGAAGATTCCATACAATATGAACGCCACACCAAGTCCTATGAAAAGCAGCTTCGAATACGAGAGTTGATCCGCTAACCCAATTAACCCGATTGACATCGTCGCAATTAATATGAGCGGCCCGACAATCGCAAGCATGGCATTGACGGCTATCGCTTTCTTCACATCATTGAAAGCAAGCATTAAAATGGCTGCAGTAATTTCCAAGCAACCAGAAACAATACGTAACCCTGCCATTGTTAAAACCGTTGAATCAAACATCGAAAACATTCTTTTCATCGTTGTCCCCACCTAAATCTTTGTTTTGTACAACCTATGCTTATTTACTCAAATTCAGAAGGGAAATTTTTTATGTTTTGGAAAGTCGTAGGTGGATAGATCAGGGCATTTGAAACGCGTGATTTGACAGATGTGCGTTATTCTTTATCGGTTGTGGGTATTAATGATGATAAATTTATAAATTGAGGGCATCTTGAGGTGTGGTGCCTTATTACAATTCAGATGTAAAACTCTACCTGTGGGATGACGTACTATAAGCCAAAGCACTACTGCAAAAAATGCACAAAAAAAGAACCCACCGAATTGGTGAGTCCCTTACGTTTTTGTATGGGTTATGCACGTGATACATAAGATCCTTCATCTGTGTTGATGATTAATACATCCCCTTCATTGATGAAGAATGGAACTTGAACAACAAGACCAGTTTCAAGTGTAGCAGGCTTTGAACCACCAGAAGCGGTGTCACCTTTGATACCTGGTTCTGTTGCTGTCACTTTTAGCTCAACTGTGTTTGGCAGTTCTACTCCAAGTGTTTCACTTTGGAACATCATAATATGAACTTCCATATTTTCTTTCAAAAATTTTAGTTCATACTCAATCGAAGAAGCTGGTAATTCAATTTGCTCATAAGATTCATTATCCATGAATACATGTGAGTCACCGTTCGCATATAAATATTGCATTTTACGGTTTTCAATTTGCGCTTTCGCTACTTTCTCACCTGCACGGAATGTTTTTTCTTGTACAGCACCTGTACGAAGGTTACGTAATTTAGAACGAACAAATGCTGCTCCTTTTCCTGGCTTAACGTGTTGGAAATCCATGACTCTCCAGATTCCACCGTCTACTTCAATTGTTTGACCTGTACGAAAATCGTTTACTGAAATCATACTTTGTTTCCTCCTAATTCAATTGGCGACAATCCTTATGTCTATAGAATGATTAAATCTTTCTTCGAGAATGTAAGGGATTCGTTGCCATCTTTTCGAACAACAACGTCGTCTTCAATTCTCACGCCACCTAGTCCTGCTATGTAAATTCCTGGCTCACAGGTGACAATCATACCTGGTTCAAGAACAGTGTCAGATCGGAAGGACAATGCAGGTTGTTCATGTACCTCCATCCCAAGACCGTGTCCAGTTGAATGACCAAAGTTTTCACCGTATCCTTTTTCCGTAATATAATCACGAGTTAAGGCATCCGCTTCTTTACCTGTGATACCAGCCTTAATACCAGCCATACCACGAAGTTGAGCTTCTAAAACTACATCATAAATGTGTTTGAGTTCATCACTAGGATTCCCAACTGCGACGGTACGTGTAATATCTGAACAATATCCTTTATAATATGCACCGAAATCTAGTGTAACAAAATCACCTTTTTCAATCACTTTATCACTTGCAACCCCGTGTGGTAATGCAGAGCGATAGCCAGATGCAACGATGATATCGAATGATGATGATGTTGCTCCTTGTTTTCGCATAAAGAATTCTAGCTCTGTTGAAACTTCAATTTCCGTGATTCCAGGGCGAATCACATTTAAGATATGTGTAAAGGCGGCGTCAGCAATCTCCGCTGCTTCCTTTAATATCTTAATCTCTGACTCTGTCTTAATCAAGCGTAACTTTTCAATTGCGCCTGAAACAGGGACAAGTTCTGCTTGTACTTCCTTATCATAAGCAGTGTATGTCGCAAAGGATAGATCCTCTTGCTCGAATCCTAGCTTCTTAATACCCATTTTTTCAGCTTGTTTTGCGACCTCTTCAATGATTAGTCCTGAATGCTGAACAATCTCAAAGTCCTTCACTTGTTCATTTGCTTGTTCAACATATCGAAAATCTGTAATGAACACTGAAGCATTCTTAGAAATAAGGGCAACTCCAGCAGTTCCAGTAAAATTAGTTATGTATCGTCTGTTATAGCTATTCGTTACCAATAATCCATCGATTCCAAAGCCCGAAAAACTTTCACGTAATTTTTCCAATTTACTCATCTAGTTTCCCCCCAAGTGCTCTAACATTGCCAATAGAGCAAGTTTGTAGCCGTAAACACCTAATCCCACAATTTGTCCAATCGTTACAGGAGCAATCACTGAGGTATGTCGTAATTCTTCGCGCGTATGGATATTTGAGATATGTATTTCTACCACAGGTACAGAAACTCCAGCAATTGCATCACGAATGGCGTAACTATAATGTGTGAAGGCAGCTGGGTTCATGACAATACCATCATATTTTCCTTCCGCTTCATGAATGGCATCAATTATCGCTCCTTCATGATTGGATTGGAAACATTCAAGCGTGGCATTATTATTTTGCGCAAACTCAGTCAATTCTTGTTCCACATCAGAAAGTGTAACACTACCATAAATGTGGGGCTCCCTCATCCCAAGTCGATTCAAATTTGGCCCGTTGATCAGGAGTATTTTTTTCATCTGTACAACTCCCTTAAGTAGATTCTCAAAAAGTCGTCTGAAAATGACAGCTCGAAATTCTAGGGACATCACCTTTGTGCATGGTGAACTACTAAGTTTAGAAGCTTATGACTCCAAGCACCATAATCGTAGTAAATTCCCAAGTAAATCAAGTAGTTGGCTTGCTGCAGAAATGGTTTCACCTTGAATTTTCGACGCAATGCATATGCTCACTACGACAAAGTCATATGGACATGCCTTTCGTCCTTTCATACTCCTTTTTGAACTCTCATATAAAATAGAATGTTCAAACAAGAACATTCTATCATATCTCTTCGGTCTTTAACTACTCATTTGTAGTGACAACTTGGCGTTCGCTCCTCATTTCATTTTCTTCAAACGAAATGGAATAGCCAATAAAGACACCATAAAGGATATAAAAGCATATAGTAGTAATAACTGTATTACGTTCTAATTCTGCCACTGTTTTAATATCTGGAAAGATGGGATTAAACACATAAAAGACAATGAGCCACAAGACTAAACCGAATGCAGCACCCACCCAAATGGATTGAAATTTCTTTAATAATGCATAGTATAAAAGTGCAACACCAATTGAAATGATACCAATCACAAAAATTCCAATAAACTGGCCTAACACGCGATTTTTCCAATCACCAAGAATCCATGGCTTAAGAACTAGATTAGGGCTAAGCTCTGTAAAATGAAAAATATACGTGAAGTAGGAAAGCAAACTCCAAAAAATCCCCCCGAACAATCCAATGACAACAACTTTACCCATCAAAGACATCTCACTATCTTTTTTGTTCTGTTCAAGTTCTGGATCTTTCTTCTGTGCATCTACCACATCTAACACCTCCATTTGCTAGTATGTCCCGATTTTTTTCAATCTATTTTGAAAAGATTTATCGAAAAATGTGTAGCATTGGAATTATCTGGGTAGAATAGTAAATGTTGATAAGAATAAAAAACAATTTTCTTATAAATGTCATCGTTATCATAGAGGTTTATTCACATATCTTGTAGAATATAGATAATAAGAAGTATTTTATTTTGAAATTCTTTAACAAATCGATGAAATATGGGAAACAACATAATAAGTTTTTAATACAATATAAGTATAGCTTTCAGGAGGTGCATCTCATGGGTCGTCGTAAATCAAATATAGTCGTAATGATTTTACTAGGATTAGGAGCACTTGGTTTTGTTTATACCCTTTTCACCAACCCCAGTTCCTTACTGGTTCAAGCCGGTATGATTTTCCTATTCGCTGGTATCATCTTTCTACTATATAAATTTGTGATTAGTCGACGAATGGGAGGAAAGGAAAATTCCGCTTATTTACGCGCAGTAAAGCAATCTAAGAAACGCTTTAAAGCAGGAAGTCAGAGAAAATCACAGAGTTTGGGAGTGGGTAGGAAATCTACTCCAAGCGCATCAAAACGATCAACTGTAGCGTCTATTCATAAAAAGCGAAAAACGAATACGACACACCTGACAGTCATTGAAGGAAAAAAGGGAAAAAAGAAGAATCGAGCATTATTTTAACTTTATTCGGCAAAAGGCTGAATGAAGTTTTTTTTGTTGATTCTTCTCATCAAGTTTAATAACCCCAGGTTCTTAAAAAGGCCTCAGTGCGCATTTTTCCAAGTTGAATAAGCTCTAGTTTCTTTTCTTCCGTAACGCCAAATTCAGTTGTCAGATTGCTTTCCACTGGAATAAAAATAATATTCTTTTCATGTCGGCGCGAAATATAACGTGCATCATGTGCATTTTTCATTGTTTCGAAGAGGGCTCCAAACATATCGATAGCATTTCGTACATTATTTTGATGTTGCTGCTGATTGTTACCACTAAGTCTAATTCCAAGTACGGGGCGTTTTTTCATCTTTTTTTCTTCATCAAATAGCCAAATTGGAAAATTTGATAATACCCCACCATCCACGACAATCGTGCTTCCACGAGAATCTTTCAAGCGGACAGGCTCAAAGAAATATGGAAGACTACAACTCATCCGAACAGCTTTTGCAACTGAAAAGGAACCAGGGTGAATCCCATATCTCTCTAAATCATCTGGTAAAACCATAATTCTTCCATTCGTTAAGTCTGATGCAATAATCCTTAATTTCCCTTTAGGCATGTTCTGAAAGGTCACAACACCTTTTTCCCGTAGTTTTTGATAAATCCATTTTTCTAACATATCACCTTTATAAAGACCTAGTCGCCAATAGAGGAGAAGCCACTTTGTTAACGGAGTGTTCAACGGAGTTTTACGTTCATCTAAAAAATCACCGAGGTTTAATTCCTCCATGAGCTTGATAATCTCATTACTTGTGTATCCAACTGAAATTAAAGCTGCGATTAAAGATCCCGCACTAGTACCAGCTAACCTCTTAAAAACGAACCCCTTCGCTTCAATTGCTTGGTATGCACCTATTAGTGCAAACCCTTTGATACCTCCACCTGAAAAAACGCCATCGATTAACATTCGTACCCCTCCCATTAAAACAGAGCCTTATTACATTTTTAAGCGCTATGCTTGGGTTTTAGTACGTATGAATTTTTATCGGATAAAA
>Ga0079224_100015189_pt1 | contig 10777 bp, 7 predicted proteins | sample Stecom2015_FD_80414 | JGI IMG/M metagenome (GOLD analysis project Ga0079224, IMG submission 80414) | Agricultural soil microbial communities from Utah to study Nitrogen management - Steer compost 2015 | ecosystem: Environmental > Terrestrial > Soil > Agricultural land | place: USA: Utah...
GACAGGCCGCGGAACACCCTCGGGCTTCCGGCATCTACGCGCTGCCCAATGCGCTGGAAGCGTTCGCCGCGAGGATCGTGCTGGCGAGGGCGGCCGAACGCTCGCTGGATATCCAGTACTACATCTGGCGCAAGGACATGACGGGAACGATGCTGTTCGATGCCTTGCGTGCCGCCGCCGACCGCGGCGTCAGGGTGCGCCTGCTTCTGGACGACAACAAGACGTCAGGCCTCGACGCCATACTCGCGGCACTCGATTCTCACCCGAACATCGAAGTGCGGCTGTTCAATCCCTTCGTAGTCCGCTGGCCACGACTGATCGGCTATGTCACCGACTTCTCCCGGCTGAACCGGCGCATGCACAACAAGTCGTTCACTGCCGATAACCAGGCGACGATCATCGGCGGCCGCAACATCGGCGACGAATATTTCGACGCCGTGGCAGAAGGTTCGCTGATGTTCGCGGATCTCGATGTGCTTGCCGCCGGTCCTGTCGTGGCAAGCGTCTCGAACGATTTCGATAAATACTGGGCCAGCGGCTCGGCATACCCCGCCGAGCGCTTGTTGCAGCCGGTTGACGCGCGGGAAATGGCTCGGCTGACCGAGGCTGCAGCTATGATCGAAGCTGATCCGGCCGCCACGTCGTACGTTACCGCGGTAAGGGACACTCCCCTGGCGCAGGACCTCCGGGAGGGCAGCGTCCCCTTTGAATGGGTGCCGACGCGAATGGTGAGCGATGAACCGGCGAAGGGACTGGGGCGCGGCGCTCCCGAGGGAATGCTGATGCACAAGCTTAGGGAAATCACAGGGGCGCCGGAAACCGAACTCGAACTCGTCTCACCTTATTTCGTGCCAACAGCAGCAGGCGTCGAAGCCTTCACATCGATGGCGAACGAAGGCGTGCACATAAGGATTCTCGTCAACTCGCTCGAGGCGACGGATATCGACGTGGTGCATTCGGGTTATGCGAAGCGGCGGGAGGCGCTGCTTGCGGCTGGCATCGAACTCTACGAGATGAGGCTCTTGCCGTCGGAGGCCGGCGACGATCGCAGGAGCGCCGGCTCATTCGGCAGCGGTGCCTCGAGCCTGCATGCGAAGACATTCTCCACGGATCGCAAACAGGTGTTTATCGGGTCGTTCAACTTCGACCCGCGTTCCGCCAACCTCAATACGGAACTCGGTTTCATTATCAGGAGCCCGGCTCTTGCCCGGCGCCTGGCGGAGCTTTTCGATAACGTGATTCCCGCTGTGGCCTATGAAGTTCATCGCTCCGACTCCGGCGAGTTGTACTGGACCGAACAGATCGATGGGCGGCTGGTGCGCCACGACACCGAGCCGCGCACATCCATGTTGCAGCGAGCCGCAGTGGCGTTCATGTCAGTGCTCCCGATCGAGTGGCTGCTATGAGTAAGACAGGCGCGAAGTTGAGCCGGCGCCTGGTCGCGAGGATCTTCGCGGGCCTCGCGTGGTTGGGATCGCACGAGCTTTCGGTACTTCTGTCGGCAGTGGTGCTATCCGCCGGGGCGTGGGCTTTCGTTGAACTCGCCGACGAGGTGGCCGAAGGTGAGTCCCTGAGCATCGATGAAACTGTACTCCTGTCGCTGCGAAATTCCGGCGACCTGAGCGACCCGATCGGGCCCGGCTGGGTGGAGGAGATGGGACGGGACTTCACCGCACTCGGCAGCATGGGCGTGCTGACGCTCATTACCCTTGCGGTACTGGGCTACCTGTTGCTGGAGGGGCGCAATCGCGCATCCCTGTTTACCTTGATTGCCGTCTCCGGGGGGATGTTGCTGAGCACGGTGTTGAAGATGGGCTTCGACCGCGCAAGGCCGGACCTCGTGCCACACGACACCGTCGTCTATACCGCCAGTTTCCCGAGCGGCCACTCGATGATGGCCGCTGTCACCTACCTGACACTCGCCGCCATTCTCAGCCGGGTGCACCACGGAGCGTTGTTGAAGGCATACCTGCTGATCATTGCCGCGGTAATTACCTTGCTGGTTGGCGTCAGCCGCGTGTACCTCGGGGTCCACTGGCCAACCGACGTGCTTGCCGGGTGGGCCGCCGGCGCGGCCTGGGCAGCGTTGTGCTGGCTCATCGCGCGAGCGCTGCAACGTCGGCACCTGGTCGAGGACCAAGAGCCGGATATTCGCTGATTTTTGCGAAAAAACCGCAGTGGCGGCCACAGACTCCAAGAAAAATGAACGACCCCGGCTGCATTTGGGTCAATTTGCGGGGTTGGCGACTCATAACCGCTTCCAAGGGAGGGGCTTGACAAAAAGAGAATGAACGTTCATTCTCCCGCGCCCCGCTGCTCCAATGACCACTCAATCGAGCCTCCACTGCGATGACCCATTTCTTGCGTAGTCCGATTCTCCTGCCGTTGTTCCTGTTGCTGGTCGCCGGCTGCGAAGAAGCGGCGCCGCCTCCGCAACAGGGCGCTCCGGCCGTGACCGTCGTGACGCTGACGACCGAGCCGGTTGCACTGACGCGCCAGCTTCCGGGCCGTACTAACGCCTACCTGATCGCCGAGGTACGCCCACAGGTAACCGGTATCGTCGAGGAACGCCTGTTCGAGGAAGGCAGCCTGGTCGAGGCAGGGCAACCGCTTTACCAGCTCGACGATGCAACCTATCGCGCCAGGTACAACAGCGCTCTGGCGTCGCTTGCGCGTGCAAAGGCGACGGTCGAAGTTGCGCGGCTAAACGCTACCCGCGCCGCGGAGCTCGTCAAGGCAAATGCCGTCAGCCAGCAGGAGCACGAAAACGCCATCGCTGCCCTTCAGCAGGCCGAGGCCGACGTGGGCGTTGCCGAGGCGGCTGTTGCAAGCAGCCGCGTGGAACTGGACTACGCCCGCATCACGTCTCCCATCGCGGGACGCATTGGCAAGTCCACCGTCACCCAGGGTGCGCTGGTTACAGCCGACCAGGCGCAGCCGCTCGCGACCGTGCAACAGCTCGACCCGATATACGTTGACCTGACCCAGTCGAGCAGCGAACTGCTGCAACTGCGCCGCGCCGTTGCCGGAGGCAACGTACGCACCGAGGACACGCCCGTCACGATTCTCCTGGAGGACGGTACGCGCTTCGATCACGAAGGAAAGTTGAGCTTCGCAGACGTCAGCGTGGATCCCTCGACAGGCAGCTACTCATTGAGGGTCACCGTGCCGAACCCGGATCACCTCCTGATGCCGGGGATGTACGTGCGCGCAATGCTGAGCAACGCGGTACTGGAGGACGGGATTCTCGTGCCCCAGCAAGCCATCGCGCGCGATCCGAAGGGTAACGCCAACGCGCTGCTCGTCAGTGCGGACGGGACGGTCGAGCAGCGGACGGTAGAAGTCAGCCGCACGATCGGCGACAAGTGGCTGGTCAGCAGCGGCCTAATGGCCGGCGATCGCGTGATCGTCGAAGGCCTGCAGAAGGTCCAGCCCGGTATGCCCGTCGAAGCGACCGAGGCCGCGCCCGCGGCCGCCGATGCGGACGGTGCCGCACCGCCTCCGGCCGGGCCGGAAGCCACCGCTGCCGATCGGCAATAGGGCAACGTCGTGGCGCAGTTTTTCATCGGTCGTCCAATCTTTGCATGGGTAATCGCCATCATCATCATGATTGCCGGCGCGTTGTCCATTACGCAGCTGCCGGTGTCGATGTACCCGACCATCGCGCCGCCTACCGTCTCGATTAATGCCAACTATCCCGGTGCATCGGCCAAGGTAGTCGAAGACTCGGTGACGCAGGTCATCGAGCAGAACATGAAGGGCCTGGACGGGCTCCTGTACATGTCTGCAACCAGCGCCTCCAGCGGGAGCGCGTCCGTGACCCTCACGTTCGACAACTGGGTCGATCCGGACATCGCGCAAGTGCAGGTGCAGAACAAGTTGCAACTCGCGATGCCCCTCCTGCCGCAGGAAGTGCAGCGCCAGGGCGTAAACGTCAGTAAGGAGAGCAGCGGCTTCCTCATGGTCATCGGGTTCGTCTCGCAGGACGGCCGGATGACCAGGGACGATATCGCGGACTACGTATCGGCCAACATCGTCGACCCGATCAGCCGCGTGCCGGGTGTCGGCAACCTGCAGGTGTTTGGATCGCAATACGCGATGCGCATCTGGCTCGACCCGAACAAGCTCGATACCTATCGCCTCGCCCCGACCGACATCATCGCGGCCATACAGGCGCAGAACCAGCAGGTTGCCGTTGGCCAACTCGGCGGGACGCCCGCGGTGGAAGGCCAGCAGTTAAATGCCACGATCACCGCGCAGAGCCGGCTGCAGACCGCAGAGCAGTTTCGCGACATTATCGTTCGCAGCAACCCTGACGGATCGGCGCTCCGGCTTGCCGATGTCGCCCGGGTGGAACTCGGCGCCCAGAACTACGGCTTCGTCACCCGCCATAACCAGCAAACGGCCAGCGGTCTCGCAGTGATGATGGCAACGGGCGCGAACGCGCTCGAAACCGCGAGAGGGGTCGAACAGCGGCTGGCCGAGCTCGAGCCGTTTTTCCCTGAAGGTTTGACCACCGTCATTCCGTTCGAGACGACTCCTTTCGTCCGGGCGGCGATCGAGGAAGTCCTGAAGATTTTATTCGAGGCCATCGTGCTGGTTTTCCTCGTGATGTACCTGTTCCTGCAGAACTTCCGCGCAACGCTCATCCCCACGATCGCGGTCCCGGTCGTCCTGCTCGGGACATTCGGCGTGCTCGCTGCACTCGGCTTTTCTGTGAACATGCTGACCATGTTCGCTATGGTGCTGGCGATCGGGCTACTGGTCGACGACGCAATCGTCGTTGTGGAAAACGTCGAACGCGTGATGACCGAGGAAGGCCTGTCCCCCGTCGAAGCTGCGCGAAAATCGATGCGCCAGATTACCGGCGCGCTCGTCGCCATAGGCCTGGTGTTGTCGGCTGTCTTCGTGCCCATGGCCTTTCTCGGGGGCGCCACCGGCGTCATCTACAGGCAGTTCTCAGCCACAATCGTTTCCGCGATGGCGCTGTCGGTGCTGGTTGCCATCGTGCTGACGCCGGCGTTGTGCGCGACCATGTTGAAGCCCTTGAAGAAGGGCGAGCATTACGGCGAAAAAGGCTTCTTCGGCTGGTTCAATCGTAACTTCGACCGGGCCTCCAAGAAGTACCGGCAGGGCGTACGCGGCATGCTGGCGCGCAGCGGGCGCTCCATGGCGGTGTTCCTTGTCCTCGTTGGCCTCATGGGAATCCTGTTCATCAACCGACCGAGCTCTTTCCTTCCCCAGGAAGACCAGGGCGTGCTGTTCGCCCAGGTGCTCGCCCCTGTCGGTGCGACGCAGCAGCGAACGATGGAATCCGTCGTCGCGCTGGAAGAGTATTTTCTGGAGAACGAGCCCGATGCGGTCGAGTCGCTGTTCACCGTGCAGGGATTCAGCTTTTCCGGCAGCGGACAGAACAACGCGATGGCCTTCGTCAAGCTGAAGGACTGGGAAGAACGACAGGAGGATGAGTTGAGCGCCGAAGCGGTCGGCATGCGGGCAATGGGCGCCCTCAGCCAGATCCGGGACGCCATGGTATTCGCCTTCGCTCCTCCGGCCATGCCGGAACTCGGCACGTCGTCGGGCTTCGTGTTCTTCCTGAAGGACAACGCGAACCTCGGGCATGACGCACTGGTAGCGGCCAGCAACGAACTCCTGGGTGCGGCAGCGCAGAACCCGTTACTCGCCAACGTCCGTCACAATGGACAGGCCGACGCACCGCAGTTCCAGCTGGACATCGACACGGCAAAGGCAGCGGCGCTGGGGCTGTCCATCGGTGACATCAACTCCACACTGCAAGCGGCGTGGGGCGGCCAGTACATCGATGACTTCATCGACCGCGGTCGGGTAAAACGCGTGTACATGCAGGCGGATGCTCCCTACCGCATGGTGCCCGAAGACTTCAGGCTTTGGTCCGTGCGCAACAGCGAAGGCGAAATGGTGCCGCTGTCCACGTTCACGAGCTGGCGCTGGGACTACGGGTCACCGCGCCTCGAGCGCTATAACGGCGTACCCGCCATGGAGATCAATGGCGAGGCCGCGCCGGGCGTAAGTTCGGGCGAGGCGATGGTCGAGGCAGAGCGGCTGGTCGCGCAGTTGCCTGAAGGCATTGGCCTGGAATGGAGCGGCCTCTCGTACCAGGAGCGGCAGGCCGGAGCACAGACACCGCTTCTCTACACGCTGTCACTGCTTATCGTGTTCCTGTGCCTTGCGGCGCTATACGAAAGCTGGACCATTCCGACCTCGGTGTTGATGGTGGCTCCGCTCGGCATCCTTGGCATCACGCTCGCCGCGACCTTCCGCGGACTCGAGCGGGACATTTACTTCCAGGTGGCGATGCTCACGACGATCGGCCTCACGAGCAAGAACGCGATCCTGATCATCGCGTTTGCAAAGGACAACCTCGAAGAGGGAATGGAATTGATAGAGGCCACGATGCAGGCCGTCCGCACACGGCTGCGGCCGATCCTGATGACGTCACTCGCCTTCGGCATGGGCGTGCTGCCACTGGCGCTTGCCACGGGCGCCGGTTCCGGCGCGCAGCGGGCAATCGGCACCGGTGTGCTCGGAGGCATGATCATGGGCGCCTTCCTGGGCATCTTTTTCATTCCGCTGTTCTTCGTCGTGGTACGGCGGATTTTCACGCGGCGGAAGCGCGTCGAGGAGGAACAGCCGGAGGTAATCGGTGAAGGAAGCGAAGCCGGTGCTTAAGCGCAGCTTTCTCGTGCTGGGCACGCTTTTGGCCGTAGCCGGCTGCGGAATCCTGGAGCCGACACTGCCGGCAGCGGATCCCCAGATCGCGCCGGAGTGGCCTATCCCGCCGACAACGACGGAGACGGGTGGGCTGCCGCCTGCGGAAGCCCCTCCCGACACCACTATCGCGGATATAGGCTGGCGGGATTTTTTCGTTGACCCGAATCTCGAGGAGCTCATCGGTATTTCGCTCGAGAACAACCGCGACCTCCGGATGGCAGTGCTCAACGTGGAGCGAGCCCGGGGCCTGTACCGCATCCAGCGCGCGGATCGGGTGCCGTCGCTGAACGCCAGCGCCTCGATGACGCGGGGCGGCGGCGAAAACCTGTTCCTGACGGAAGCCTACAGCGCCGAGCTGGTCGTTCCCGGTTTCGAGCTGGACCTCTTCGGGCGCGTTCGCAACCTGAGCGAGGCTGCGTTACGCGACTACCTCGCGCAGGAAGAGACGCACCGCGCGACGCAGTTGAGCCTGATCTCGGAAGTGGCGAATGCCTACCTGGCGCTGGTCGCCGACCGGGAGCTGCAGCGGGTAGCCGAGCAGGCGCTCAACAACCGTCAGGAGGAGCTTGCGTTGACGGAGCGGCGCTTCGAACTCGGCGCCGCCTCCAGCCTTGAAGTAAACCAGGCGCAGATCGAAGTCGAGACGGCTCGCAGCGACGTGTGGCAGTTTGCAGGGCAGGTGGCGCAGGATGTCAATGCGTTGACTCTGCTGACCGGCACGACAGTGGACCCCGCATTGCTCTCGGCGGAGGTCAGCCTGCAGGCCAGCGGCCTTGAACCACTTCCCGCAGGGTTGCCCTCCGAGGTCCTGTTGCGGCGGCCTGACGTGCAGGCGGCGGAGTTTCGGCTGCGCGCCGCAAACGCGTTGATCGGTGCGGCCCGTGCCGCCTTCTTCCCGTCGATCACGCTGACCGGCAGCGTCGGCAGCGCCAGCACCGATTTGTCGAACCTGTTCGGGAGCGGGACGGATTCCTGGAGTTTCGTGCCGCAGATCGTGCAGCCGATCTTCCAGGGTGGGCGCCTGCGCGCCAACACTGACGTTGCTAACGTCGACCGCGACATTGCTCTTGCAGAGTACGAGCGGACCATCCAGGCCAGCTTCCGCGAAGTTGCCGATACGCTTGCCCTGACGCAGACGCTTTCAGAGCAGCGGAAATCCCGCGAAGCACTGTTGGACGCCGCGCTCCGTGCCAATGAACTCTCCCGCATCCGTTACGAAGCCGGCAGTGACAGCTATCTCGTCCTGCTGGATGCGCAGCGGACGTTGTACGCGGCGCAGCAGGCACTCGTTTCCACCCGCCTGGCGGAACAGGCGAACCGGGTAAATCTGTACAAGGCGTTGGGCGGCGGCTGGGTGGAGCAGTGAGCGAGGACGCGCAAACATCGAAGACGGAAGCACGGACCCAGGCGCAGCGTGAAAGGATCCTGACGGCCGCGCACTCCTGCTTCATCAGGCAAGGCTTCCATGCGGCGAGCATGGCAACCATTGCGGAGACGGCCGGCATGAGCCCGGGACTCATCTACCGCTATTTCGAGAACAAGAACGCGATCATCCTGAGTATCATCGAGCGCCAGCTGGCGGACGCGCGCTCGGACATCGCTACGCTGCGTTCCGACACAGACTTCATTTCCCTGTTCAGCGAATTATTCGACAAGTGGACGAGCGAAGACCCGGAGCTAAAGAGTCCGGCACTGATGCTCGAGATGACGGCTGAAGCGAGCCGCGACCCGCAGATCGGCAGGGCGCTGGCGGAATCCGACAAGGTTACCGGCAGCGATTTCAACACCTGGCTTTCCCAGGCCGCGCGGCTCGAAGGCAAGAAGCCTGCCGAGGCGGACGTGAAGGCGCGCGCCTTCGCACTCCGATGCCTGATCGGCGGCCTCGCCATCCGCGCCATCCGTGAGCCGGACATCGAGAAGACGGTCCTGCGGGACAGCCTGAAGCTGATGCTCCCGCACCTCCTGTCCTTCCGCGCCTGATTGTTACAATTGACCGCTGTAGGAGGCGGTCCTGCGGACGACAATCAGTTGCAGCACTGATCGAAGGACGGTCGCCCGTGGGACGGGCTCCTACAGCGCTCGATTCCAACCTCGCTCAAATTTGACCGCAAGAACCGGATATTCGCCCTCCTCCGCCTTCGATAGATTGCGTGCAAGTCGAATTCAGGAGGATCAGGATATGTACATGAGCACACGCGATCTCGAATCCGCAACAGTCGATCCACGCTGGGATGCGATCACCTCGCGCGACCCTGCAGCCGATGGCAGCTTTTTCTACGGCGTCAGGACCACCGGCGTCTACTGCCGGCCCACCTGCCCGTCAAAGCGTCCGCGGCGCATCAACGTCGAATTTTTCGCCAGCGGCGAGGCCGCCGAGAAGGCGGGTTTTCGACCCTGCAAACGCTGCCGGCCGCGCCAGGCGACTCAACCTGACCGGCATGCCCAAAAGGTTGCGGAAGCGTGCAGGCTGATCGAGCGCTCGGAGCAGGCGCCGGACCTCAAGGCCCTGGCCAAGAATGCCGGCTTGAGCCCGTACCACTTTCACCGCATCTTCAAGGCGAACACCGGACTTACCCCGAAGGCGTACGCAAGCGCGCATCGCGCCCGGCGCGTGCGCAGTGAACTTGCCCGCTCGAGCTCGGTGACTGACGCGATCTACGACTCCGGGTACAACTCCAATGCACGCTTCTACGAAAAGGCGGGCGAAGTACTGGGCATGACGCCTCGCGCTTACCGCGCCGGCGGCACCGCCGCAAACATTCGCTTCGCAGTCGGCGAGTGTACGCTCGGTTCCATCCTGGTGGCGAAAAGCGAACGCGGCGTTTGCGCTATTCTCCTAGGCAACGATCCCGATGTACTGGCGCGTGAGCTGCAGGACCAGTTTCCGAAGGCGAACCTGATCGGTGGGGACAGCGAGTTCGAGCAACTCGTCGCGAAGGTCGTCGGGTTCGTTGAATCGCCGGGGATCGGCCTGGGCCTCCCACTGGACGTTCGCGGAACGGCGTTCCAGCAGCGTGTCTGGGAGGCGCTGCGCCGCATCCCGTTCGGCGCCACCGCCAGTTACTCCGAGATCGCCAGGCAGATTGGCGCACCGCATGCCGCGCGCGCAGTTGCACAGGCTTGCGCATCGAACCGGATTGCCGTTGCCATTCCCTGTCATCGAGTCGTGCGGAATGACGGCGAGCTTTCGGGATACCGGTGGGGCGTTGAACGGAAGCGCGAGTTGCTGGCGCGCGAGGTCCGAGCGTGAGCCGAACCGCGAGCCTTGAAGAAGTTCGATCGCTGCCGGGCATGGAAGCCCGCGTCGGCGCGCTGGATTGGGATTATCTCTGCGACGGGCTCGACGCGGACGGCGCCTGCGTTGTTCGAGGACTGTTGAGCGAAGATGAGTGCGATGAGGCCTCAGCACTTTACGGGGATGAACAGCGTTTCCGCAGCAAGGTCATCATGGCGCGCCATGGCTATGGCGAAGGCGAGTACAAGTACTTCCGTTATCCTTTGCCGTCGACTGTTACCGAGCTGCGAACGCATGTGTGGCCAAAACTTGCGCCAGTCGCTAATCGCTGGAACGAGGCGATGCGCATCGACGTGAGGTATCCCGGGACACACGCCGAGTTCGTCCAGCGCTGCCACGATTCCGGGCAGGTGCGGCCAACGCCGCTGATGCTCAACTACGGCAGCGGTGACTACAACTGCCTGCACCAGGATCTGTACGGCGAACACGTGTTCCCGCTGCAGCTGGCAATCCTGCTGTCGCAGCCGGGAAGGGACTTTACTGGCGGCGAGTTCGTGCTGACCGAGCAGCGACCGCGCCGGCAGTCACGCCCCCAGGTCTTGCCCTTGGCGAAAGGTGATGCGGCGATTTTTGCAGTGCACCACCGGCCGGTGCAAGGCACCCGCGGCTACTACCGCGTCAACATGCGCCACGGCGTGAGCCGCATCACTACAGGCAACCGCCGCACCCTCGGCATAATCTTCCACGACGCCAGGTAGCCTGCACGAAACGGGTGGCTTTCGGATCGAGCCC
>Ga0079224_100015191_pt1 | contig 10776 bp, 9 predicted proteins | sample Stecom2015_FD_80414 | JGI IMG/M metagenome (GOLD analysis project Ga0079224, IMG submission 80414) | Agricultural soil microbial communities from Utah to study Nitrogen management - Steer compost 2015 | ecosystem: Environmental > Terrestrial > Soil > Agricultural land | place: USA: Utah...
ATCGGTAATCCTGGGTTTCTTACCAGAAGATCAGTTGCAAATAATTTATGAAAATTCTGAGTTTGCAAAACCATTGGTTGATTACCAGGCATGGTTGTTGATAGCTCCGTTAATCTTGATGTTTTTTGCTGGATGGGGACGGAGGTTTGATTAGAGTTAGTTATGAGAATTAGATCACTCACAGTAGGTGGGGAAAACGTAGAATGGCTCCAATGGAGTCGTTTTAAACGTAGGGAAAAGAGCGTCACTATGTTTGTGGGGATTGCAGTCTTATTGCATCTAATTTTTTGGGTAATTTGGCACTTCTTTATTGCTCCTTACCCAATTGCATTAACCTTGCCAGTGGTACTGGATTTACCAGAAAACCTGCTGTGGGTCACAGATTACTTGTGGCCGATGGCTAATACTGTTATTCTGGCGTTTAATATTTGGTTGATTTACAGAGTATATAAGAAAGATATTTTTGCCAGCTGGTTATTGATTGGAGGAACCTTGTTCCTACAGCTGGTGGTATTATCTGTGACTTTTTACCTGGCTTCATTTATTAGTCCGTTATAAAAAATGTTTAGTCGTTCCGCACAAAGATTTTGGGAGATTTTACCAGGTTTAACTACCTGGTCGATTTTAATATTGCCAGTGATCTTGTCTCTGTTTTATCCAGAAGGATTAGCATACTTTATTATCGTTTTTGATGTTTACTGGTTAACTAACGCTCTAATATTTGGAGGACATTTATGGTCTGGTTTTGTCCACATGAAGAGAGCAATGAAGATTGACTGGTTAGAGCGGTTGCATAAGACAGACGATTTACAGGCATGGTCTGATGAACTTAGGAGCAAGCTAATGAAGCTGAGAGGCTTTGAGGCTAGAAAGGTGCATGAAGAATGGGAAGAGGTGGAGGCAATCCTGCGGTTACCAGAAACTCAGAAGCCATGGCGCGAAGTAGTACATGCCGTTATCTATGCTATTTATAAGGAAAGCTACGAGGTAGTTGCTGTCTCGGTGCAGGCATGTTTGGCTGCAAACTATCCAAAGGACCGGATCATGCTGGTGCTGGCCTTAGAAGAGCGAGCAGGCGAGGATGCAGTGAAGTTGGCTAACCGGATTAAGGAAGAATACGGTGATCAGTTCTTTGATGTATTAATTACCGTTCATCCTGATGGAATTGTCGGTGAGATTAAAGCAAAGGGAGCTAACGTCTATCATGCTGGTCAGGAGCTAAAGAAATATGTGGATGAGCACCAGATGGACTATGAGGATGTAATGGTCTCTTGTTTTGATGCAGATACATTACCTAGTAGACAGTACTTTGCCAACCTTACTTATAAATATGTAATTAATCCGGAAAGGACCTACCGGAGTTATCAACCAATCCCATTATTTAACAACAACATGTGGGATGTGCCGATGATGAATAGGTTGGTAGCCTTTGGTTCTTCTTATTGGCAGATTATTGAATCTACTAGGCCATATCGATTGGTCAACTTTTCATCCCAAGCTATGAGCTTGAAGACTTTAGTGGAGATAGATTTTTGGGATAAGAGCGTGGTGTCTGAGGATTCCAAGCAATATTACCGGGCTTATTATCACTACCATGGTAACCACAAGGTAGTTCCAATTTTTGCACCGGTATCAATGGATGCGGTGATGGGTAAAAACTACTGGGATACGATGAAGGCGCAATACATTCAGAAGCGGAGATGGGCATGGGGGATTGAACACTTCCCATATGTAATGGAAAAGTTCTTCTCAAAGAGAGGCATTATGACTTTCTATGAAAGAGCAATCCATCCATACAGGATATATGTAGGCCACGTTGCGTGGGCAACTTCCTCTTTGTTGATTGCCTTAGGAGCATGGATGCCAGTGTGGTTGAATGCTGATTTTAGAAGTTCAATCTTGGCCTATCATTTACCAGTACTGGCTCGTGATCTGTTGAGTATTACTTGGGTTGGTATCGCATTGCAGGCAATTATTGCGATGCAGTTGTTACCACCAAGACCGGACCATCATGGAATTGGAAAGAATGTAGAGATGATTCTAATGTGGATTCTAATGCCAATCTCGGGAATCTTGTTTGGATCACTTGCAGCAATCGATGCAGAAACTAGATTGATGTTTGGAAGATACTTAGGTTTTCACGTAACAGCAAAAGAGCGCAAAGGTGCGATTGATCATCATCGGGTAGACATCACTTCGGTTAAAGATTCTTAATCGTTTTCTCAATAAAGAAGTGGGTGTTGGAGGTGGCAAGTTTGAGCAGGTCCTGATTGGCTGGTAATACTTCTTTGGTTGGATAGTCTGAAAGGGTTCCCCAGAAGGAATTTTTTGGTTTGCCAGTTGGGTGATGTCCAACGAAAACATGAGCTAGCATTTGGCTAACTAATTCATTCTGTTCGTAAACGGTAATGTAAGAATCACCAACATGATTAAGGTCGGCTTTAATGCCGGTTTTTTCTTTTAGTTCACGGTTAGCTGCCGTAAGGATTGATTCCCCAAGATGGATTTTGCCATAAGGGAATCCGATTAAATCAATGAATGGTTGTTTTTGGCGTTGGTACAAAAGCTGTTGCCCGTCTTCGTTAAAGACGATGATGAGGGTAACAATTTTGGGTTGGATTCTGGGTTGGAAACTTTTAAGGCTTAATTTATCAGCGAAGGCCTTACCGGTAGGGGTGAGGTGATAGTGGTCGTTGGTTTTTGCAACCAGGTCTTTGCTTATTAATTTTTTGAGGTAATACATAAAATGATTACCTTCCACGGTAGGGGGTTTGATGTCTCTGTACCTGGCTTTTGCGCGATGAACTAAAGTGCTTAGGATGTGATTTTCGATCTTATGCATAATCTTAGTATATATGAATTTGACTCAAAATGTTTTGACTAGATGGATTAGTGGCTAATTTCTACGATAAAAATGTACTTTGACATTAGGAGGCAAGAAGTGTGTATGGTCCGAGTAAATAATCATCTGGAAACCGAAGTAAGGTTTGGGGTGGGAAGCATTTCTCCAACCTTCGCTTTGGGAAAGTTTCCGAGTGAATCAATTCGTCAGCATTACGTGCCTCTGACTACCGGTGAGTATGTCAGAGTGCGTGAAGGCAGAACTCATCATACCTGGACGATTAAACGTGGATATGGAGTTTCACGTGAAGAGTCTAGTGTTGATGTTTGTCATCACTACCGAACCGCCAGTGACATGGTCAAGGACCATGTTGGTCCTAACACTGAGTTTGGTATGGATGCGAATCGACGTGCACTTGAAAGCCAGATGAGTCTTAACCACTGGCTGCTTGGCGAGCTGTCTCCCATCACGCTCAACAAGACACGGTATCATCTGGGAAATGGTTGGACACTAGATGTTCTTACAGATCCAGAGGCGGAGGGTATCTCCTTGCTTGAGTATGAGGGGGATGATATCGACACTGCTCGGGAATCAATTCCAAGCTGGGCGATTGACGTGCGAGAGGTAACAACCGAGATCGACAACACTACTCTGGCCAGATGGATCTGGGAGAAGCGTCATGGTCTTTGCGATCTCTCACCGCTCCAGAGAATGACTCCGGTGAAGAGAATCTCTCTGGATGGAGGACCAGGTTGTGGTAAAACCACTCTGATCAACCGGATTCGCACTAACCCCAAGTACCGTGATGATATCGTCATCGTTCCTGAGGCGGCTCGTATCCTGAATGAGGCAGCATTGATTGATATTGGTGAACTGGCTCAGAGCCCTTCGGCTTTGGCGGGGTTTGAGGGGATGCTTTATCGATTCCATGAAGCTGTCTTTGATCAGGCAAAGCTGTTGGCACAACGCAATCAGCTGAAGGCAGTGATCGAGGATCGTCATGCAATCCACCCTCTGATTTTCATGGATGGAAATCGAGATCTGTTCGAACGGTCCGCCAGAACGACTGTCGAACGAGAACTGACCAAGGGGGATTTGATCATCTACCTGGAGCTGCCGACTAGGGAGATTTACGAAGAGGCAGCTGCAAACGACAAGGTCAGGTACGAAGACTGGGATCGTGCGGTGGAGCGAGACCGTCTCTTCAGAGAAATCTACCAAGGATTTGGTAGTCGGCTGGTTACGGTTCCATTTGAGGCCGATTTCAGTCGTAAGGAAGCTCATGTTCTTGAGCTGATCGACGCCGCTCTGGCGGGTTGATTCTGAACATTATTGTCGCCCCTGCGGGGGCGGCTTTTTTTATCTGAAAATAGGTGTTGACATAGGATGTAGGGCTATGTATTCTAGTACTTGCAAAATTAATCTTTTAAAACGAGGTGAATTTGGAACGAAAGTTCCATAGACGGGTGCAAAATATTGCAGCTGTTTTTACATCATTTTAGCGATTACTTTTACGTCCTTTTCCAATCAGTAAGTACTTAGATATCCTTTAGAGTTAATTATTTTTGGGCTTACTTATTAAGTAAGCTAACAGTTGGAATCATCCGGACGCCTATTCATAGGTGTCACGGTTTCAACTTTTTATTGAGAGTTTGATCCTAGCTCAGGATGAACGCTGGCGGCATGCCTAACACATGCAAGTCGAATGTTGCAGCAACGTAAACATGGCAGACGGCTGAGTAACGCGTGGGGACGTACCCCGAAGTCGAGCATAACCCATCGAAAGGTGGGATAATTCTCGATGTTGTCGTAAGACTAAAGATTTATCGCTTCGGGAGCGACCTGCGTCCGATTAGCTTGTTGGTGAGGTAATGGCTTACCAAGGCTCTGATCGGTAGGGGGCCTAAGAGGGTGACCCCCCAGACTGGGACTGAGACACGGCCCAGACTCCTACGGGAGGCAGCAGTGAGGGATTTTCCACAATGGACGAAAGTCTGATGGAGCAATGCCGCGTGGAGGAAGAATGACTTCGGTTTGTAAACTCCTTTTGCGAGGAAAGATTATGACGGTACCTCGCGAATAAGGCGCTGCTAACTACGTGCCAGCAGCAGCGGTAATACGTAGGCGTCAAGCGTTATCCGGATTTATTGGGCGTAAAGGGTCCGCAGGCGGACTTATAAGTCTGACATCAAAGATCTCGGCTCAACCGAGGGAAGGTGTTGGAAACTGTAAGTCTAGAGGCCGGTAGAGGTTACTGGAACTTATCGAGTAGGGGTAATATCCGTTGATACGATAAGGAACACCAAAGGCGAAGGCAGGTAACTGGGCCGGCCCTGACGCTCAGGGACGAAAGCGTGGGGAGCGAACGGGATTAGATACCCCGGTAGTCCACGCCCTAAACGATGGATGCTAGGCATTAGTGGCATCGACCCCCCTAGTGCCGAAGTTAACACGTTAAGCATCCCGCCTGGGGAGTACGGTCGCAAGACTAAAACTCAAAGGAATTGACGGGGACCCGCACAAGCGGTGGAGCATGTGGTTTAATTCGATGCTAAGCGGAGCACCTCACCAAGGTTTGACATCCCGATGAAAGTCACCAGAAATGGAGACCCTCCTTTTGGACATCGGTGACAGGTGCTGCACGGTTGTCGTCAGCTCGTGTTGTGAAATGTACCGTTAAGTCGGATAACGAGCGCAACCCCTATTGCCAGTTAGATATGTCTGGCGAGACTGCCGTGGTTAACACGGAGGAAGGTGGGGATGACGTCAAATCAGCGTGGCCTTTATACCTTGGGCGACACACGTGCTACAATGGGTAGGTAACAAAGGGTTGCGAAGCCGAAAGGTGGAGCTAATCCCATCAAAACTACCCCCAGTTCGGATTGAGGGCTGCAACTCGCCCTCATGAAGTCGGAATCGCTAGTAACCGTAAATCAGCCATGTTACGGTGAATACGTTCTCGGGTCTTGTACACACCGCCCGTCACACCACGAAAGTGAGAAACGCCCGAAGTCTCTAGCAATAGGGCCTAAGGTGGAGCTCATGATTGGGGTGAAGTCGTAACACGGTATCCCTACCGGAAGGTGGGGATGGAATACCTCCTTTCTAGGGAGAAAGATTGATAGTAGGTAACCTTGACCTTGTGTCGGTTATACAACTATCTATCTCTAGATGTAGTCGATGCGCTTTGTAAACGGCTTGTGAACAAAGCGTAGGGGATATCTAAGTACTTATTGGTTAGAAGAGGATATACGATTAACGGCTCACGAAAGTGAGCCGTTAATTTATGTACTTATTGGAAGCTTAGCGCCAGTAGCCAAGAATGGCTGCCATGGCAATCAGGGATACTAACCAGTATCCGGCATTCACGAACCAGTAGGTCCATGGTTTTTGTTCCCAAGTGACCGCACCCATGGTGATAGGGACAAAGAAGCCCAACCAAGCCCAGAAGGCAGTAGAGATGGCGCTTTGGACGGTAATTTCAATACCAAAGCCTTGAGCGGTAAGGTAGATGAAATGAGAGAGGATATAGGCCATCAGGAAGCCAGTGGTGATCATGAGCACCCAGCTGATGACTGGAGTGTTCTTCATATTTACATTGGCAATCTTGGACCAATAACCACCAAATACTTTAGGTGAGTACCAGATAGATCCAATTACCATGTTGGAAACTACAGCTGCCAAGATAGCAAGATAGTTTACGGGGATATCCATAACGAGAACGGGATAAATATTATTATCTTTATTATAGGGTAAAAAATAAAAAACATCCGCTAGGATGCTTTTTATTACTTGGTGGACCTGCGGGGATTCGAACCCCGGACCCCCTGCTTGCAAAGCAGGTGCTCTAGCCAACTGAGCTACAGGCCCAAAGTGTTAATAAACGAGCTTTTGCAAGCTCATATGGATTTTATATACCCAAGAAGCCTAAGTCAATAAAGTTAAGCATAATCAGGAGTCCAAGCAGGATAGCAACTACTCCAAACAGGAAGTAGGCATAGTAGGTGCTGCCTAGATATCTCTCTGCCCAAGCAATCTGCAAACCAACTACTTCGGTTACTTTTTTGTAGTTAATAGCTAGGAGTGTACCGAGTACAAATAATACGAGTCCGATAAAAAATTTCATAACTAAATTATATCAGGTTGGAATTGTATTGATAGGTACTGGATTTTTTGCTATTTTAACTGTATTCTAAAACTCGTTGAATGCGGGCATATAGCTCAGCTGGTTAGAGCGCAGTCCTGATAAGACTGAGGTCCCTGGTTCGAATCCAGGTATGCCCACCACAATTAAAAAACAGAGCGATTCAGCTCTGTTTTTTTAATCCCAGTGATCTTCCTCCATATTGGCGAATTGGAGCTCTTTGCGTTCTAGAACTTGGAGGAGGTGGGTTAGATGGGAAATGAAGTTACTGATAGTTGAATAGTTAGAATCCTGGTTGGCTAGGTCTTTGATAATCGAATGAACCTGTTGAGATTCCAGACTGGCTAGTCGCATCAGGCTACTGGCTTTATTCTGGCCTGGAACAAGCTGTTTAAGGGTAGGGCTGATTCCGACATTGAAATAGGCGATACAGTTCATTAGTCCCTGAACATCTGATGCATTAATAGCCCCAAGGGCAGCGATGGTAGAGGGGTCGATTTTGTTTTGAAGCATAAACTTCAAGCCAAATAGTTTATGTTGGATTTTTTGAATAAGCTTTTTAACATCTGGTATATTTGAAAAAGCTCTGGCTACCCCCAGAGCAACGATAAGTTTTTCAATATCTTGATGTGTTGTAGACGATGGTGTCGGCTTGGCAAAGATATCTGCTAAATTACCCATCGGTCTATCGTTGGGGGAATTTGGCTGATTTGTGCTTCTAGAATAAGTTTTTGCCATACAGGACATATTAGCACAAGTTGGTTTAGGTACAATATAGCTATGTCAGAAATTAAAACCACAGGGATAATCATCAAAAAGACCGATCTGGGAGAGGCAGATCGGTTATTAACAGTATTGTCCTCAAATCTAGGAAAGATAAAAATGGTGGGTAAGGGGGTGAGGAAGCCAAAGGCGAAACTATCTGCTTGGTTAGATATGTTTAGATACAACCATTTAACCTTAGCGAAAGGAAAAACCTTTTATATTGCTACTGGTGCTCAGACCGAGGAATTGCTACTGAAAGAAGGAATGGATTGGGATCGATTAGCAGTTGGATATTATCTGTGTGAACTAGTGGATAAGAATGTGGAAGAAGACCAGGAACTACCAGGACTGTTTGAACTGCTAAGAGAGTCGTTAAAGCAACTGGGGATTGATCAAATTCCAGAACTACTCATTAGAGCCAGTTTTGAATTAAAGTTTTTAGAACTCTTAGGAGTAAGTCCAGAGTTGGAAAGATGTGTGGTGACAGAGGCTGAGTTGAATGTGGAAGAGCAGTATTTCTTTAGTATGAGAATGGGCGGGGTTATAAGCCAAGGAGGATCACACCGAGATGACTTTGCACGTGAAGTGGGAGTAAATGAGATTAAGATGATGCGGGTTTTAAAACAATATCCGGTGTCAGCCGTTGCTAAGATTAAAGTAGATAGTGTGGTGATTGCTAAAACAGCGCTGTGTATCTCAGACTTTGTAGCACATGTGTTGGAAGCTAGAACTAAATCAATGAAGGTGAGTGAGGAAATGGCTTAGCCTTTGCGACGCCCGTGAAAAGCAGTGTGGACTTCTTTGAGTTGCTTGTTGGTGATGTGGGTGTAGACCTGCGTAGTGGTGATAGATGAATGACCAAGTAGGGACTGAACAGATCTAATATCGGCTCCGTTGATGAGGAGGTCGGTGGCATAGGAATGTCTAAGAGTGTGAGGGGTAACCTGCTTTACGATGCCAGCTAAGGTGGCATATTTTTGAATTATCCGCTGAACAGTTCGAGGGGTAATTGCCTTGTCGGTTCCAGTTGTCCCGTGGGAAATAAAGACGTGTTCGTTTTCATCTCTACGTTTGTTGAGATAGTTTGCTAAATGAATCTTGGCATCATTTGAAAGGAATACGATTCGAGGCTTTTGACCTTTACCACGGACGGAAAATTCACCTCGTTTGAGATTAATCTTATCTTTAGTGAGGCCAACCAATTCTGAGACGCGGAGTCCTGTGGAGTATAGGGTGTGAAGAATAGCTGTGTCGCGAAGATCTTGAAGGGTTGTGGTTTGAGGTACGGCGTTAAACAGATCGCGAACCTCACTGGCATCAAGATAGTCGACAATGCGTTGTGGGGTTTTGGCGAGTTCGACTTTTTCTGGAGCTAGACTTTTAACATCTTCTTTGGCGAGGAATTTTAAAAAGGCTCGCAGTGCAATGATGTGATAGTTCTGGGTAACAGGTTTTAATTCGTTGCCATGTTCATCGGTATAGCGGTTTAAGAACTTACGGTATTTGTGAACAAGAGGCAGGTTGATTTGAATAGGGGTGAGTCCGGAATGACCTTCTTCAATAGCAAATTCTAAAAACCGACCTAAGTAATGATCATAGTTCTCTAGGGTTTTGTTGCTACGGTTACGTTCAATTTCAAGATAGTCGAGGAAGTCTTGAATGTGGGTTTTGACTGTTGCCATATATTAATTGTGCGACAAGTTGAGATGGAATGCAAAAAGAAATGACCTCCCCGTGGGGAGGCCAAGAAAGTATCGTGGAACACAGCCGATTAGGAACTGTGAGGTGGAGTGCGTTGAGTGAGATTTAAGTAATAGGGTGGATTCATTTGCGCTCCTTGGATATACATAAAGGTGCAATTGCCAGTAATGGCAAATTGGTTTGAAGGTCGATAACGACTAACCCGGTCGTTTAAGGGTAGATTAGATCACCTCCTTTGTGATCAGGCACCGAATGGATTGATGGAAGGTGCGTGATTACTTTTATTTAATCAAAAAGTTGATTACTTAGGAAGATAGTTTAGTGGGTTGAGTGGTCGGTCGTTGAAGCGGATCTCAAAGTGAAGGTGAGGTCCAGTGGAGCGACCAGTGGATCCCATGATTCCAATAAGTTGTCCTTGTTGGACGTATTCACCGTTTTTAATTTTGAACTCACTCAAGTGAGCATAGCGGGTGACCCAACCACCACCGTGGTTGATATCGATATGGTTACCATATCCATATCGGCCTGGAATGACACTGGCTACACCAGATGCAGAGGCGTAGATACCCCAACCGTTAAGACGGTTTAAGTCGAGGGCTTGGTGATAGCTCTTATAGCCTTGAGAGATGAAATGGGTAGCAGATTGGAGTGGCCAAATGAACTGACCTTGGCCATCAGCAATAATAGAATTGGCAACTCCACTGGGTGCAATGGTGGCAGAAGATCCGGTGCTACCTTGGTTTGGAGATGGAGCCTTGGGCGCAACCACACCAGGGATTAAGATTTCTTGTCCAGCAAAGATTGGCTGACTGGTGTCGAGATTGTTAAAGCGAGATATTTCATTAACATCGACTTTATATTTCCGAGAAATAGAACTAAGAGTATCGTTTCTGGCAACGGCAATGTAGATACCATCAATTGGAGGAATCTTTAGTTGTTGGCCAACAGTTAGGCTATTGCTGGAAAGCTTGTTGGCGTATTTAAGGGTGTCTGGGGAAATTCCAAAGTCACGGGCAACAGAAGCTACGGATTCACCAGCACGTACATCGTAAACGATGGTAGTGGTGCGGTTGTTGCGAGTGATAATGGTTTCAGTAGCACCGGTTTTGAAGATAAAGTCGCTATTTTCACCCACAGTAACAATGACCTTATCATAAAGGGCGGTTTCATGGAAATAGCTGGCAGATGCAAGTTCAATTACAGTTCTAGATCTTGCAGGTGAGGATGGGGAAGAGAAGGTTTGTTCTGGGGTAACACCCGAGATGATAACGATTAGGGCAAGTACGGCAATACCCCAGTGACCCGTGAAAGCATTAATAGAACG
>Ga0079224_100015192_pt1 | contig 10776 bp, 8 predicted proteins | sample Stecom2015_FD_80414 | JGI IMG/M metagenome (GOLD analysis project Ga0079224, IMG submission 80414) | Agricultural soil microbial communities from Utah to study Nitrogen management - Steer compost 2015 | ecosystem: Environmental > Terrestrial > Soil > Agricultural land | place: USA: Utah...
ATTTTTGGGGATGAGGGGAGCGGTTACGATATTGCGAGAAAAGGATTGATTGCCGCACTGCGTGAATTTGACGGGCGCGGACCAACGACTTCAATCCGCGAGAAGATCACTCGTGAACTCTACCTTCGATCCACCGAGGACATCATTCCCTTACTGTATTCGAACCCGCTCAGTCCGCGAAAGATTGCGTCGCTGTATCCGCTGGTTATTGAAGCTGCCGAGGAGGGCGATGCGGTAGCGGAACAACTCGTTGGAGAGGCGGCGGGTGCTCTGGCGGAAAGTGCTGCTGCGGTAGCAGAGCAGCTGAAACTCGACTCCGGATTTCCGGTGGCAACTTCAGGCGGGGTTTTTCGCTCGCCAGTCATGCTGTCAGCGTTTGAGACCAAACTTCGATCGATTTTGCCCGAGGCTCGTCAGATCAATCCGCTTCAGCCGGCCGAAATAGGGGCTGTGATGACCGCTCGAAGCCGGGTAAGCGGCCAGTCTCCTTTTTCGGTCTCGCTTGGATAGTCTTTTCCGGTCACCTGTACTCGTGCGCGAGCACGAGGCATCTGAAGCACGGGATAATTCCTATAACCCATTATGAAATTGTACTGTCCCTTCAGGACAGCATTTAAAGTCGGTGCCTATTCCTGGGACGGCGCCTTCGGCTTGTCTTCAGACTCTTGGATTGTGTCACGCCTTCCTGGGACCGCGGGAAGCCTTGCCCGGTGGGAAGCAAACTGGAGCAGGTGCGGGTGGTATATCGCGTCTCCAATATGGTGCCTATCCACGTGAAGGCAAATCCTTTCAGTCACCGGCCAGAACCAGCGGCAGGCTGCGGCGAGTGAGGCGATAGAAAGCCCGCCCTTCTTCCCGGTCTAACTGAAAGTCGTCGATAACGTATCCGCGAAGCAGATAGTGTTGAAAGATCTCTCGCGAACGCAAGCGCCATTGCTCGGCATCGGTTGCAGACAGTCTTCGAACCTCATCGAAACTGGCGGGAATCTCCACCACTATTTCTGAACTTTCAAGGCCCAACTCACATCCGGTAAGCTGCCGGTGACGTGACGCCGGTGAGGTCGTGGTCGCGCATGGAAGCTCCTTCCAGTCCCAATCGAGGCGATGCCCTTGCAGGAAGTTCGCAACTCGGTGACTGTTCAAGTGCCAGTCCACCCAGACCCTGTCCGTGTCCAATCCGTAGTTGAGAAGGCTCTGAACCTCACCGTAATAATGTGCACGGTAACATTTGACGATGCCTCCAAGGTAGCGAATGTTTAGAAGCGCGTTTCTTGCCTGGAGCGGATCAAAAGTCCACTTCATCAGTTCCAGACGGCGACCAAGAGCAAAATCACGTTGATGGCATTTAAGTTGAAAGCCGATCCCGCGGCCTCGAAAGGCATGCCGCACTCCGAGTAATTGACTATGTAGATAGGGTCGACCCACCTCATCCTCGTAGCCAATCCAGGCCACCGAAAAAGCGGCCAACTCTCCTTCGACAAACGCTCCTGAGACGAGTCCGCCACTCTCGGAGATAGCAAACAGAGCCCTGGCGGGATAAGGGTAATCGGCGCCCTCCTCTCCGTATCCCCATATCTCCTTCTGGAGAATCACCAGCTGACTCATTTCTTCAATGGAAGAGAGTACTCTGATCGTTATCGAGGTGGAGCTTGTATCTGAACCTTCGGTGTTTCCGTGAAAATTATTCAAAAAGCCAAGCCTCCGCAAAAAGAACTCTTGACGCATGCGTTGTTCCGGAACGTGATCAATTTAGGCAAGGTATTGTAACAGCCGGTAGAGATTCGGAAAAAGCGCGTCCACAGTTGCCAACTCAAACAGCGGCTTGATTTAGCGGGTAGGTAATCCCAGAATAACAGGATGCGCTTTGCCCAGAGAATGACACGACTCGGAACCGAGACGGCTTTCGAAGTGCTGGCTAAGGCAAAAGCTCTGGAAGCACAGGGAAGCCATATTATTCACCTCGAAATCGGCGAACCGGATTTCAATACACCCGAGAACATTGTAAACGCTGCCATCCGGGCCCTGAAGGAAGGGTATCACGGGTATACGCCGTCGGCTGGTATGCTCGACCTTCGTCAGGCGGTAGCCCGGTATGTGTCTCAGACCCGGCATATTGAAGTAGATCCAGATCAGGTAGTGATCACTCCCGGTGGAAAGCCGATTATCTTCTTTTCGATCCTGGCTCTCATTGAAGAAGGCGATGAAGTCATCTATCCCAATCCGGGATTTCCAATCTATCAATCGATGATTGAATACGTCGGGGGCAAAGCGATTCCCATCCCTCTCCGGGAGGAGCTGGACTTTAGAATTGATATCCAAGAACTAATCGATCTGGCGACGGACCGCACGCGGATGATCATTCTTAATTCACCCGGCAATCCGACCGGTTCTTTCCTTACTCGTGAAGATCTTGAAGCACTCGCTGACGCCTTCAGGGAAAAAGACGTCGTCTTTCTCTCCGACGAGATTTACAGTCGCATCCTTTTCGAGGGGGAACACTACAGCATCGCCTCCTGTCGGGAAATGCAAGAAAGGACGATCATCCTGGACGGCTTTTCGAAAACGTATGCGATGACTGGATGGAGACTCGGTTACGGCGTCATGGAAAGGATGCTTGCACAGCAAATTACGCGTCTCATGGTCAACTCCAACTCCTGTACGGCAGCATTCACTCAAGTGGCCGGGGTTGAAGCTTTAACAGGGGATCAGTCGGCTGTCGACGAGATGGTTCAGACTTTCAAGCAGCGCCGCGATCGTGTCGTACAGCTTCTCAATCAAATCGAGGGTGTATCCTGTGCAACTCCGCGCGGTGCTTTTTACGTCTTTCCCAACGTCCGCGAGTTGAAAAAATCCTCCGCGGAATTGCAGGACCGGCTTTTGCAGGAGTGTGGAGTCGCCGTACTGGCGGGAACTTGCTTCGGAAAGTTTGGTGAGGGATATTTGCGGCTTTCGTGTGCTAACTCGATGGAAAACCTCGAGGAGGGAATCCGTCGCATTGCTTCAGTCATTGAACGTATTCACTAGATGGGTCTCATATGCCTTTCAGAGTATTTGTCACTGCCAATATTGGAGAAGACGCCCTCAACCGATTGCGGGAGCAGGGGTATGAAGTGGAAGTATACGACCAGATTGAGCCCCCACCACACTCGCTCATCGTCGAAAAGGTACGCTCCGGAGTGGACGCGCTGATTACGACTCTGAGAGACCGCATCGATGAAGAAGTCTTTCGTGCCGGCAAGGGAACCTTACGCGTGGTCGGTCAATATGCGGTAGGTTTCGATAACATCGACCGGGATGCTGCCAACCGCTACGGGATACCCTTTACGAACACAGCCGAGGTACTGACCGACGCGACGGCGGAATTTGCTTTTTTCATCCTGGGCTGCGTAGCTCGAAAGCTTTATCCCAGCGAACGCCTGGTTCGTAAAAAGAAGTGGGGAACCTGGCACCCTTTTCACCCTTTTCTGGGGGATGAAGTGACGGGACGCACGGTGTCGGTCATCGGCACGGGAAGGATCGGTCAGGCCTTTATTCAGAAATGCATCGGCTTTCGGATGGACATTGTCTGTTTCGATACCTATCCGAATGAGAACTTCGTGGAATCTGTTCAGACGGTGCTTTCGACCATCCACCAGGTGGGCTTGAGCGACCGCCAACATTCGATTCGCTATGCCTCACTGGATGAAGCCCTCGCGGAAGGGGACTTTGTCAGCCTTCACGTCCCGCTTACACCGGAAACACGGCACCTCATCAACGCTGAGAGACTGGCCCGAATGAAAAAGACCGCCTACCTGATCAACACCTCAAGAGGACCGGTCGTCGATGAAGAAGCCCTCTATTGGGCACTAAAAGAAGGGAAGATCGCCGGGGCGGCTCTGGACGTATTTCACCAGGAACCGCTTCCCGAGGATTCTCCCTTGCGGGATCCTGAACTGGAAGACCGTTTGAGGCTCTTTCACCATTTCGCCAGTGCCGGCCGCCAGACGCGTCTTTCTGTTGACCCCAATTTAGGTATGGCCGGGCGCGCAGTGCAAGGCGTTATCGACGTCCTGGAAGGACGCTACGGCGGTGATCCGTCCCGTATGCCTTACGTCGTCAATAAGGAAGCGTTCGAGTCCCTAAAGGAAGACCCGGGGCAAGCGTAATCGCCGCCCCGAAGCGTTAAACGACCTCCAACTGTCCCTGATAGAAGTCTTTCCAGGGACGAGCCCCTTCCAGCACTTCATTCAACGCTTGAATATTCTTCACTCCGCGATCCGACAACCAGTCTTCCAGAGCGGCTCGACCCTGCTTCGCATACACGGGAATCCCCTCCTGCCAGGTGGCACGCCCGCAGAGAACACCGGCAAAATTCACTCCTGCTTCGACGGCCAGCTTAAGGCTTTCCCGGAACTGCGCGTCGCTGACTCCGGCACTCAGATAAATGAAAGGACGTCGGGCGGCACTTGCAGCCTGATGGTAGAGCTCTTTCGCCTCCTCTCTCGAGTAAGCGGCCTCTCCTCCCACAACAGACTCGGTCCCGGAAGTGAACTTCAGGTCAACCGGAATTTCGACCTTCAGAACATCCACGTTATAGATGTCCTTTGAGAATTCCTTCATACTATCGGCAACAATTTGCGGCTTCTTCCGTGCATACTCTAAAGGGCTGAGACCTTCCACGTCATAGCCGACAAACTCGAGAAAGAATGGAATATCGTGATAGGCGCATTCCGCGCCAATCCGTTCGACGAATGAATGTTTGCTTTCGTTGACCCAGTCTTCTGCCAGGGGCGAATAATAGATCAACAGCTTCACACAATTTGCTCCCTTTTCCTTCAGTTGCCTTACGGTCCAGTTGTGCAGAAGAATCGGGATTCTTCCGCCCTCTGTGTTGTCGTAGCCGGACTTCTCGTAAGCCAGTAACAGCCCGGTCTCACTGGCCCGCTTGCCGGCTGCTTCAAGGCCGTATTCCGGGTCCAGGAGAACGCCGCTGGCGTGGGGAGAAAGCACCTCGATCACCGTGCTTTTGAATTCAGACATCTGCTCAAAGGTCACATCGTCCGGCTGCTTGCCCATCTCTTTGGCCAGCGCCTTCTTCAGCGAGCCGCGTTGATCCATGGCAGCTGCTCGAATTACACCCCGGCTGTCGGCGACTGCGTTCATCCCTTCCAGTTTTGCCTTGGTAATCTTAGCCATCTCATCCTTCCTAACATGCTTAACGTGTGTTGTGTAACAGGGATTGGTCAAGTTTCCTGGCCCTTCTCATCAAGAGAAATCGAAAGCCACCACACCTGTCCCGTTTTGAGGAGGATTCATTGCCCTGTTCGACGTCAGAGTCGACCCTCGGCTTCCCCTCCGCGAACAGTTTACTCGATATCCAGTTTTGGTATGTATTCCTCAAGCACCGGATAATAGGTCAAGTCTCTGGAAATAGCGGCTGACAAAACCGAATCCACCCACCAAAATATATCCTGTTCCTGGATCGTCTTACGTAGCAGCCGCATCCTTTTTCGGCGCTCGTCAGCATTCATCTTGAAAGCTTCGTAAATGGCCTCCGCCATCCCTTCAATATCAAACGGATTAACAAGAATAGCACCATTTTGCAGCTGATCGGCAGAACCGGCAAATTCACTCAGGATCAGCACACCGTTTTCGTTAAGATTACAGGCGCAATATTCCTTCGAGACGAGGTTCATTCCGTCCTTTATAGGTGTCACCAGAGCGATCTCCGCTGTACGGTAATAGGCCAGCAGTTCATTCCGAGCCAGACTCCGAAAGATATAGTGCACCGGAATCCAGCCGGAACGAGTATATTGCCCGTTGATTTCCCCTACCAACTGCTCAATCGCTTCTCGCAACCCCGCATACTCAGGAATATCCTCACGGCTGGGCACCACTACCTGGACAAGGGAAACTTTCCGATGCAGTTCAGGATACACTTCAAGAGCCTTGCGAAACGCCTTCAATCGATAGGGTATTCCCTTTGTGTAATCCAGACGGTCTATGCCCAGAATGATCTTTCGATCAGGTAGCTGCTCGTGAATATACCAGGCGGCCTCGGCCACTTCCTGACTCTCTGCCGAAGTGGCGAAGTCTCTAAAATCGATACTAATCGGGAAATACCCGACTCTGATGGTCCGATCCTTTATCGCTATGGAAGTCAGTCGACCTCGGTCACGCAAGTCCACTTCGGGAGCCAGCGCTTCAACGCAGCTCAGGAAGTTTCTCTGGTCGCGCTGTGTTTGAAAACCCAGAAAATCGTACTCGAGAAGATGGCTCAGTATCTGATTTCGCCATGGCAACAAAAGAAAAATATCGAGTGAAGGGAAGGGAATGTGTAGAAAAAACCCGTTCGAAGCCTCTACATTCAGTTCGCGAAGCTGGTTGGCCACGCTCATTAAGTGGTAGTCGTGAATCCAAATATAATCGTCATCGCGAGCCTGCTCAGCGACGACGCGGGCGAATTTCTCATTGACTCTGAGATAAGTCTTCCAATACTCAGGTTCGAAATTGCAGAGCGTGTGGAGGTCGTGGAAAATTGGCCAGATGATCTCATTAGCGAAGCCAAGATAGAACTTATCGAACTCTTCCTGAGTTAGCATCACCGGATGAAGCTGGTAACCGGAATCCAGACCGGCCTTTCGCAGGACATCCCGAAGACCTCCTGATTGATCCTCAGTTACTCCCGGCCATCCGATCCACAATCCGCCACGGTCGCGGAGAACTGGAACCAACGCGGTCACGAGCCCGCCCGAGCCTTCCGAGACCGACCATCTATCGCTAGATTCTTTCTTCAGCACGACCGGAAGTCGATTGGAGACCGTAATCAGCCTGCTTTTTTCGGAGACTCGATCACCTTTCAAACCGTTTCACTTCCCACAGAGATTGCATTGAACCCTTGATTGCCGCGCAGGTGGACGGTGCGAACTGGATAAGCAAATGCAATGCCCTGTTCCTCGAACCGCCTGAAGATTTCGAGATTAATTGCCTGCTGGATATCCATGTACTTGTTGAAATCAGAATCAAGAACCCAGTAAACGACCTCGAAGTCGAGCGAGGAATCTCCAAACCCTTTGAAATGGGCACGATCAAAACGGACAAGGTCGTGAGCCTGAACGATCTCTCGTAGCATGCTGGCTACTTCTTTTAGTTTCTCATACGGCGTCTCATAGGTAATGCCGATGCTAAAAACAATTCGGCGCTGATACATCCGCTTGAAGTTGCGGATACGACTGTTGAGCAGGTCCGTATTAGAAAAGATCAGCTGTTCGCCATGCAGGCTTCGCACCCGAGTCGTTTTCAATCCAATCTTTTCGACTGTCCCCAGTTCCTCACCTACGATGATGAAGTCTCCGACTACAAAGGGTTTGTCGAACATGATGGAAAGAGAGCTGAATAGATCGCCGAGAATATTTTGGGCTGCCAGCGCGACCGCAATTCCTCCCACGCCGAGACTGGCGATTAGAGCCGTGACATTGATCCCCACGTTATCCAGGGCAACCAACAGGACCAGAGACCAGAGAAGCAACCTGCTCAGGAAGTTCAGGGCCGTCCGGGAAGCGACGCGTGAAGACTCTTCCTCTACTGCTATCCGCGTATATCGTTCGATCAGTACCGAGAGCAGAGCATCTCCCCAGAAGGCAATCTGAAACAGCACAGCAATGACAGTCAGGCGCCCGATCCATTCCTCAATCCTGCCAAGTTGAAGAAACTCGGAGCCGAAATAAATCGACACCACCAGAATTGGAAGGAATCGAGTTCTGCTGAGGACATCGACAATGGAATCGTCCACGAGATTCTCTGTACGCTGAGACAACCGCCTCAAACGATTTATGACTCTGTTTCGTATCAGACGCAGAAAGAAAGCCAGAAAGATCGTTACAGCCAGGGCTACAAGCCAGCTGTAGTAGCTGTTTCCGTAGAAGGTTCCATTCAGGATTTCAGTGAGTGACATGTTGATTGCTTCCATGTTTCCAAGAACTCGATAAGGTCTTGTGGGGGCTTTATCCAGAGGTCTGCCCGAGTCTTACGAAGCTCTTCGCGAACCAAGACCGAAAGACCTCGTCCTGCCAGAGCCGCAAATGCATCTTCGTCTGTCAGATCATCGCCCAGGTAAGCTGCAGGCACGTCCGGCGCCATTTCGTCGAGGACTGTGCTAACTGCAATTCCTTTGTTCCTGCCGGCAGTCCGGAGTTCCAGCCCGCCATCGAACTCGTGTAACTCAAGCCCGGTCTCAGCAGCCAGCTTTTCCCAATCAAGACGTGCCGCTGATTCGACGGAGGCGACCCGGCTTTCGGGCTTCCCTCTAAAGTGCAAAGCAAGACAACCCGTTTTCGCCTCTAACCAGTCCTCTATCCCTCGATTTACAGCCCACTGACTGGCCCTTTCGAGTCCCAGCTTCTCCGCTGGGGAGAGCTTAATCTTCCGTAACCGGCCTCCCGGATACAGCTGCTCTCTCCCGTGACTTCCCCAGATTTCTGGCACCTGCTGAATGCTCAGCAGAGAAATGACGTCTTCTATCAACCGCCCCGTAACAATGACCAGGCGGATACAGGGTTTTGAAGACAGCTCACAGATAAGTTGCGGTATTCCCTCATATGGAAAGGCTTGGGCTGGATCGCTTTTAAAGGGAGCGAGGGTACCGTCGTAGTCCAGAAAAAGGACAGATCGTTCTGCTTGAGTCAAACGATGAAAAAAGGCATCGACTTTGACGCCGGGATTGAGAACCTTCATCTGGAAATGTCACAAGACTTGGGATTATCAACTTTGTCGAAAACCTGTACAGGTTCCCCTTTTTGAAGCCGATCATTCGGCAGTTACGGCGACTGTCGAGCTTTCGCTTGAGAGAACGCCGTTTCGCCCTTATCTTAACTTATTGCCGGACGGGATCAAAATCCGCCATCTCATCCAGGTCCATTCCTACCATTCGAACCTGGACGGCACGGATCAGGTCCGTTTTGCTGATGATGCCGCGTAGACTGCCTCTCGGGTCAGTGACCAGCAGGCGTCCTGAGGGGGTATGACTGATGCGCTGGAAAGCCTCCAGAGCGCTCTCGTGCTCGCCAATCTGGCCGATATCCCGTGACATGATATCAGCCACCGTGACACTGGACTCGTCGCCACCCGTTGCCTTGAGTTTGCGGATGTCCTGTAGGGTCACAATGCCCATCAGTGACCCCGAGTGATCGACTACTGGAAAAGAAAGATGACGTTCCCGAAACATCTTTCGAATGAGTTCTGTCGCTGGAGTCTCGGGGGAAACGGTCACCACCTCGCGAGTCATCAAATCATCGACGTCGATCCCCTTGAGCAGAGTCGAGACCATCGCATACTGAGTTTCACCACTCACTGCCATATAGATGAAAAAGGCAATCAGCATGAACCAGATGTTCAGGGAAACAAAACCGAGCATACCGAGCAGGACAGCCAGAAACTTGCTGGTCCCCGCTGCAATCTGCGTCGCCCGCAAGTAGGGCATGCGAAGAGCCAGGAGGGAGCGAAGAACTCGTCCTCCATCCAGTGGGAGAGCAGGGATCAGGTTGAAAACCGCCAGAACCACGTTCATATACATGAGATAGGCGAGAACGAATCGCAGGCCCGCCGCATCCACGGGCACGCTGTGAAAGGCAAGCCAGGAAAGCCCTCCCAGTAGAAAGCTCGTGATCGGTCCGGCGATCGCCATGATCGCCTCTGTTCCTCGCTGGCGAGGAATCCTTTCAAATTGCGCCATACCGCCGAGGATCCAGAGGGTGATTCTGCGGATCTTCAATCCATAGTGCTGCCCGACAACGGAATGCCCGAGCTCGTGGATCAGCACGCTCAGGAAGAGGCCAATTGCGGCAAGCAAACCATAGAGATAGGGTGTGACCCCTCCCATTAATTGAGAGGGATCAATATCAAGTTGAAAAACCTTTACAAACAGCTCAACGTCATTGCCAATGATCCAGGCCAGCAACGGAAGGACGAGGAGCAACGAAATGTCCAGGTGAACAGGAATTCCAAGAAGACGAAAAGGCAGCTTGTAAACGGTTTTGAACATTCGGTCCGCTTAATCTCCTCTATTGAGACTCGATTTCGTAGGTGAGGATGACATTGGCGGTGATCGCCACCTGTCCCGGAAGGACCGGAGTCGAGGTGTCTGCCTCAGCCATTGCCATGGTTCTCGCCATCATAAGGGGACGGACGGAAACGTTGCTTTCATCGATTTTCCGAATGCGCACCAGCCGGAGGCCTGCTGCTGATGCCATGACTTCAGCTTTTTCGATTGCCTCGGCAACGGCCTGCTTTAGCGCCTCTTTACGAGCCGGCAGTTCATCTTTCAGATCGAAGTAGATGTTCTGTAGCCGGTTGGCACCGGCTTCCAGAGCAGCATCGACAACAGGTCCCACTTGATTCAGGTCGTCCACCTGAATCGTGACGGTGTAACTGGCATCATAGCCCAGAATCTGTAGATCTTCGAGCGATTTTGCCTGTCCTCGTGGGGACGGCTCCTGATAAAGAGGTCTAAGGGATAGCTCGGAAGTTTGTATTGCGTCGCGGGAAATGCCCAAATTGGCAACCGCATCGACAATGGCGTTGATTACTTCGTTAGCCTCATTTTGAGCGGCTCTCGCCTCTTCGTTACGACGGGTGACACCGAGCTGGACTCTGGCAACATCCGGTGTGACACGAACTTCTGACTCACCCTGTACGGTCAGACCGGACGGGGCCGCTTCCGATTGCTGTGCGAGAAGGGGATTGCCCGACAAGATTATTCCGAGGAACAGAACAAAAATTCCCTTAGCCATTTGCTTCCTC
>Ga0079224_100015194_pt1 | contig 10775 bp, 8 predicted proteins | sample Stecom2015_FD_80414 | JGI IMG/M metagenome (GOLD analysis project Ga0079224, IMG submission 80414) | Agricultural soil microbial communities from Utah to study Nitrogen management - Steer compost 2015 | ecosystem: Environmental > Terrestrial > Soil > Agricultural land | place: USA: Utah...
AAACTCAATAAGAGTCCCATCCGGATCTTCAATATAACTAAAATGTCCTGCCGCTTCCCCCATATCAAACTGATTGCTGCTATCGACGGTAAAGGGAGACCCAGATTCCTGGCATTTTTCACGCATTTCGTTCATACCCACGATATCAAAACAGAGGTGAATATAGCCCAGGTCACCCCAGTATCGATTTTCAAATATTTTCCTGGGTTTTCGATCCAGGGTTTGAATGAGTTCTATGACCGAATCTCCAAGTAAACCGGAAAATGGGCCGGTAACAGGCTTGCTGTGGCCAAGAAGTACACGGCGGATTTTTTGCCCGGCTCTGTCAAAAGCCTCCATATCATCGTGTACATCAGTCTGATCGTAAAGAACCGTATCATAACCCAGAATGTCTTTATAAAAGGCTATTGAGGTATCCATATTGCTTACACCGATGGTCACTCCCCCCACACCGCCGTTGGGCTGACGAATTTTATTGAACCAATGGTTTTGCTCTACCACCTCAAATGCATTACCATACGGATCTGTAAAGTAGAAATGATCTTTCCCATTGGGGTCTTTTGTGACTTTGGAAAGCATATTTACCTCCCGATATCGCAGTGTATCGTACACAGCCGGCACATCAAAAGATTTGATCTTTATTGCGTTAATTCCCAAATCACCGGGTTGAATATCAAAATCGGCACCTACTGGAGTTCGATTGACGTATTGCCATATCTCAAAGCCCCCGCCCCCATTTAGATTGAGGGCCAAAATGGCATGACGAGCTCGTGGTTTGCCACCTGTATAGGGCAACATCAATTTTGCTTCTGCCTGTTCTTCAAAGATAGGAACATCGACCTGGAGATGCTCGCGGTACCAATCCCATGCTTCGTGAACATTGGCCACGCCAATGCCTACCTGCTGGATCCCACTGATAAAAGGTCTCTTCATGAAACTATGTGTTGAATTTATGGTCAAAAAATCTTATGCCGGAATTTATCCGTCGGAACCGGAAACGACCTGTCAAATTATGGGTAATTTATTACGTTGTCGTACTCACTAAAAAGCAAAGATATAAATATTCCACAACACGGGGAGTACATGGAAAATTCCCGTCCTACCTGAGCGTAGAATTCCCGGACTATGCTTCACAAAGACAAAGGTAGAAATACCCGTCTTAGATCAAGGGGAGAGTCAATCCAAAATAACCAGGGTCTACTCATAAGTACAAAAATTGGAATCAAGGAGTTCCGAATTTTCATCGGGTGAGTTATAAACAACTTGTATGGGTGCTGCCATTCTCTGATTGACCAATTTTGTGACCATTTCGACATACCCCCACTGGTCAACCCGCCCATACGGGGCCTTTGGCTAAGGGGTGAATATAAATCGCCCCCTGTGGCAACGGGGGGGATTGAGATCTCGCGCAATCTCAACTCTGAAGGAGTTGAACTATTCAGACATAGGGTCTGATCAGAAATTCAGAAAATGGATCCTTGAAGTTCTGCAAGTTAGAGCATGTTGCTGGCCCATTCTTTAATTTTAAATTGATGTGGAGAAGTCTGATGTGCCACAGGCAAACTTGTGGCACACATACATCAAAAACCTTTTCCCTAAAACAAATTAGAAGGCTAATATGCTCAATATCAGAACTATATGAGATTGTGAGGTAACCCTAACTAGTGCTCTGTTTCATAAGTAATTTTAACTAATTACCTGATTATTTTCTGTCGTACCGAAGAAACGAAAACGAGCATAAGACAGGCCTACGTGAAGCTTTTGGGGAAGAAGGTACGGCGAAAAAGAAGCCGCCATAAATGTGAAGAACTTATAAAATGGAGCACAAGTGGTAAGTACAAAATTGGACATGTGGATTATGAAGTTCAAAGCATACGATGGTAAAGAAGCTGTTCGGTTAGTTTTTAGAAAATGTCAAGGGAACTGATCCTGTACCAAAACAAACCGAACAGCCGAAGCAATCTCATGATGATCAAGCGAGAACCTTTTCCGCTCGTTTCACGGCAATCTCTTCCTTAAGGTGCTTCCATCGTTCACCGATGAGACGGTTCATCCCTTTGTCCACGATAAAATGCCGGGAAATATTCATCAAGCCTTTTGCCTTGGTAGCCAAAGAAGCGTTAGCTCTAAGACTCAAAGAATAACCACCCACCACATAGTGCATAAAATGCCAGCATCCCATAGGCATAAAAAGTGTTTCCCCATGCTCCAGGATGGTCCGATAACCCTCGGCATATCGTAGTGCAGGAAATTTTTCATAATCCGGATTGAGTACATCTACGTGGCTCTGGACGGTGAATGGATGGTTGTATAAATATACTTTTTGATCCTCGTCAAACAGGATACATTCTTTTTTCGTCTGAAAATGAGTATGGAATACGCATGAATAATCAATGTCATAATGAAGGGCTACCTTGGAGCCAGCACCACCAAAAAACATATATTTGTATTTCTCCATAAAACCATCCATGATGTTGGGCATGGTAAAATCTTCAACCATAGCCGGTGCATGTTCAAATATATTGTAAAGAAACATGCGCAAATCCGTGGGTTCTCTTTGGATGATATCCAGATAATCCCCCAGTTTCATCGTTGTGGTGGGGGTCATATAACCTTTTCCGGCTTTGTGGTAATCTTTGCCGTACAAGGGTACTTGAAGATGTCCATATTCAGATTTCAGATAATCCCAGGTCCACTTTTCTGTAGCTGGCCAATCTGCGGCCAGATCCGTGAGAACAACAGGGGTTTTGGTGTGTAAAAAACGCTCCTGAAATTCTTTTGGACTGATACCACTTACTCTTTCAATGGGTTTCAATTTCATAGCTGTTCGTTAATGTTAAAAAATTACATTCAACTTCTCCCGATGAATGCATTGGTCAGATTAAACTGGCACTTCGCGAATACGATAAAATGACTATTACATTCAGCCAAATAGGTAACGTAAAATTACAAATTTTTGGTTACATTGATCTAAATAATATTTTGATATGAAAACCAAAAAGGAAATAGTGACGGATTGGTTGCCCAGGTACACCGGCACGATGCCTGAGGAATACGGGAAATATATTTTACTTACCAATTTCACAAGGTATGTAGAGTTGTTTTCCGAAAGATTTGGTTGTGAGATCCGTGGTATGGGTCGGGCAATGCAATCTGCTACCCATGGAGATATCAGTATAATCAACTTTGGCATGGGTAGTCCCAATGCGGGAACAGTTATCGATTTACTAAGCATAGTGGAGCCGAAAGCGGTGCTTTTTCTGGGGAAATGTGGTGGCCTGAAACCGCATACCAACAAGGTTGGCGACCTCATACTTCCGATCGCAGCAATCAGAGGAGAAGGCACCTCGGATGATTATCTCCCACCTGAAGTGCCAGCGCTTCCAGCATTTGCTTTACAAAAAGCCATTTCCACCACCATCAGAGATTATGGTCAAGATTACTGGACGGGGACCGTGTATACAACCAACAAAAGAGTTTGGGAGCACCGCGAGGATTTCAAAGATTATTTGAGAGTGCTCAGGGTAATGGCCATCGATATGGAGACCGCCACCTTATTCACTGCTGCATTCAAAAATCAAATGCCTGCGGGCGCATTGCTCCTAGTGTCGGATATACCTATGTTACCGGAAGGGGTCAAAACCGAGGAAAGTGACAGAATTGTGACGGAAAAATTTGTAGAATTGCATATTTCCATTGGCATCGACAGCCTCAAGCAATTGATCAACCATTCACTTACCGTAAAACACCTGAAATTTTAATGAGGACGGGGTATTCGGAGAAAAAAAAAGACCGGTTCGCAAAATCCCCCTATGTAAGAACCGGTCTAGACCATGAGTAAAGTTATCGCATAAGTAAGCTGTCTTTGGGCGACAGGTGCATACACGACCTCGTTTACAATAGATAGAACTTCATGTATATATAATTTATTTTACATAGAGTAAAATTTTTTTTACTTGACACAATATGACTTATATGCGGATAATCAGGGTTGAAATTCCTGGATTAGGAAGCAGGAAAAACATAGTTCTTCCAACCAGGCGAGGACAATAAATCGGGCATTTTATTTCTCCATTCGGCGGCACAAAACCACATCCCTGTCGGTATCTAAAGCACTTTATACTAATCATTGTCATTTTGTCAGCTAGTCTGGCAATGGCATATATTTTGAACTAATCTTGTAAACGAAAAAATTGGAACAATGAATAAAGGACAGATCTCAGTACAATCGGAGAATATTTTCCCTATCATCAAACAATTTCTGTATTCTGATCAGGACATATTTTTGCGGGAATTGGTGTCCAACGCAGTTGATGCCACACAAAAGTTGAAAACGCTTGCCCGAAAGGGGGAGTATAATGGTTCTACAGACAACCTGCAGATAACTATTTCAGTGGATCCTGACAAAAAGACACTTACTATTTCAGACCAGGGGCTGGGAATGACGGAAGAAGAGGTAAAAAAATACCTCAACCAAATGGCCTTGTCCAGTGCCAACGATTTTCTGGAAAAATACAAAGACGAAGGTAGTGGAATCATCGGCCACTTTGGGTTGGGATTTTATTCTGCGTTCATGGTAGCCAAAAAGGTCGAAGTGATTACGCGCTCATGGCAGGAGGGAGCACAGGCCGTAAAATGGACCTGCGAAGGGGATCCTGAATATACCATCGAGAACGCTACACGGGATGAGGTTGGGACGGATGTCATCTTGTATATTGAAGGGGACGATGAGGAGTATCTTCAGGAAAGTACCATCACCGACCTTTTGGAGAAATATTGTAAATTCTTACCTGTCCCCATTCAGTTTGGAACCAAAAAAGTCCCGGTAGAAACCAGTGAAGATGGCGAAGACAAAAAAGAACCTAAAACAAAAGAGGTTCCCAATATCATCAACAATCCCCACCCCCTATGGAAGAAGAATCCCAACGATCTCACTGACCAGGATTATCTTGACTTTTATGATGAACTCTACCCCTATAGTGATCAACCCCTCTTTTGGATACATCTCAATATCGATTATCCATTCAACCTGACGGGGGTACTTTATTTCCCCAAGATCCACAACCAACTGGAGATACAAAAGAATAAAATACACTTGTATTCCAACCAGGTGTATGTGACTGATGAAGTAAAGGAAATTGTTCCGGAGTTCCTCACCCTCCTGCATGGTATTATTGATTCACCCGATATTCCGCTCAATGTGTCCCGGAGTGCCTTGCAGAGCGATCGTAACGTGAAGAAAATCACGGGGTATATCTCCAAGAAAGTAGCGGACAAACTCAAAGAGCTGTTTAATACAAACCGGGAACAATTTGAGAATAAATGGGAAGACATCGGTGTATTTATCAAATACGGGATGATCAGTGACGACAAATTTTACGATCGGATAAAAGATATTGCCCTGCTCAAAAATACGGAGGAGGAATACTATACCATCGAAGATTACATTAATAAAATCAAGGACAATCAGACCGATAAAAATGAGGTAAGGGTTGCCATTTACACTTACCACAAAGATGCTCAGGATAGTTACATTTCTGCTGCAAAAAATTATGGGTACGATGTGTTAGTACTGGATCAGGTACTGGACAATCATTTTATTCAGAGCCTGGAGTACAAATGGGATAAATTGAGATTTGTACGGGTAGATAGTGAAACCGTGGACCAATTGGTGCCAAAGGATGATAAAAATGAAACCGCGCTCACTGAGAAGGAACAGGAAAAGATCAAAGCTTTGTTTAAAGATGTGGTGGGTGTAGGAGACCACCAACTGGAGATCCGGGGCCTGCCCGTGGATTCCGATCCAGTTCAGATTGTAAAACCCGAGTTTATGCGACGAATGGAAGATATGCAGCGTCTCCAGTCCGGGAAATTCAATGATCTGGGGTTGGGAATGCATCAGGTCGTAATCAATGGCAATCACCCTCTGATTGCTCAGAAACTCAACAATATGCGCAGCGAAGAGAAGAAAGCAGATTTTACAAAATATCTTTACAATTTGGCTTTGCTCAATCAAAATATGCTCAGCGGTAAGGAATTGACAGAGTTTATAAAACAGAGTCTTGATTATGCGAATAGCTAATTTTTGATTTCTGATTAAAATTCTGTTCAAAACATCAATGTAATTGATGTCCTGGAAGACCGGTTTGCTCTTCTGAATTGGGATGACAGCATAAATATCGGAAGTAGTTCGAGTTCCTGGAATTCGAGTTGCAGAATAGAATTTCAATCTTAGAACAAATGAATTCCTCCACCCCATACAAATCGGGGCTGGAATGATTGATGAAATTGTAGAAGGGGGTGATAGTAATGGGGGACCGCTACCATCACCCTCCATCTTAATTTGGGGATTGTCCTCCAACTTGCGATTTAGAAGTTGATTTTCACTCTGGTTAATGACCGGTCAAATTTTATTCCTGGCCATTAAATCCTTTTCAAAATCCTTTACTCCTTGCATTGGGAAAGACCACTCTGTCTAAATTCATTTACCCAAATCTGCGAATCCAATTCACCTGGTTATTCCCTCATCGCATAACTTTGTATCCGGGCTTTCAATGTCATTCGAGTGCCCCAGACTTGGTGGCTCCCAATCTAGCTAGGTGGGGACACGGTACTTTATCCTCCCAGGAAATTGGGAGATAACGTATCGTTGATTATAATGCCCTTCATTTCTCGAAACGACCTGGAAAATTAAATACATACTCAACGACAATGCAGGCTGTCCAAGTTGTGGTCAAAAAGAATCATACGTATTTGAATAAAGAAAAAATAAGGGAGTATTCCTCTTACCTTCCAAAACCCTGCTCCCGTAGCCTTTTCAAAAAAGGAGAGGCAAAGATAAAATCCACCAGCTCTGTGTTGTCAGAAGTAAGAACCTCATCTTTTGAACCCTGCCATGCTAATCGACCATCATGCAGCAGGTTGATATTGTCACCGATTTCCAGCACGGAGTTCATATCGTGGGTATTGATGATGGTGGTAATCTGATCGTCATAAGTGATATTACTAATTAATTCATCAATTACGATCGAGGTTTTGGGATCGAGTCCGGAATTGGGTTCATCACAAAAAAGATATTTTGGTTCCATCACAATGGACCGGGCAATACCAACCCTCTTTTGCATACCCCCTGAAATTTCAGAGGGATATTGATGATTAATCCCAGCCAGGTTCACCCTTTCCAGGCAATAGTTGACCCGGTTTTGTTTTTCTTTTCGGGTCTTAGTGGTAAACATATCCAGAGGGAATCTGACATTTTCCTCCACCGTCATGGAGTCAAAAAGAGCGGATCCCTGAAACAGCATGCCTACTTCATTTCGGAGTTTTTGAAGCTCTTTTGGTTTGAGACTGAGGAAATCTGTATTATTGTACCAAATCCGGCCACTGGTGGGTTTCAGCAAGCCTACCAATATTTTAAGTAAAACGGTTTTACCTGCTCCGCTTTTGCCAATGATCAGGTTGTTTTTTCCAGCTTCGAAAGTGATGGAAATGTCTTTCAACACTTCCTTCTGGTCAAAACTTTTGAATATATTGTCACACCGGATCACGCATTTAAAGTTTTAGGATTTAAAGGATTAGCTAGTCAGGATCAGTACAATAATATAGTCGGCCAATAATATCATAACATCGCTGACTACTACAGCATTGGTGCTGGCTTTTCCCAGTTCTATAGAACCTCCTTCTACAAAATAGCCCTGGTAACAGGAAATGGAGGTAAGAATAAAAGCAAATACGAACGATTTGACCAGCATCATGACTACATTGAATGGGTCAAAAAAGGAACGTAATCCTTTGATATAATCCAGGTTGGTCAGATCACCAAAAGGTACAGAAGCAATATAACCTCCCACGATACTCACAAAAGCTCCAATGCATACTAGAATGGGAATGATCAGTACGGCAGCTATAATTTTGGGCATAATTAAATAACTGGCCGTGTTTACCCCCATTACCTCCATTGCATCGATATGTTCCTTTTGTCGCATACCCCCAATTTCTGAGGCCATATTGGAACCAACCTTTCCGGCCAGGACCAGCCCGGTAAAGGTAGGTGCCAGTTCGATAATGGTCATGTCACGAACGATATATCCTATATAATATTTGGGAATGAAAGACCCACCAATCTGATAATTGAATTGGACGGCGGAAACCGCCCCAATGAAAACAGAGATTAACACGACAATAGTTACCGATCCCACACCGATGTCGTACATTTGACGCACGGTTTCTTTCCAATACATACGGAAATTGGAAGGTCGACGCAGCGTAGCTGCCAGCATCATAAAGTATCGGCCAGTATGAAACAATAAGGGTTTGATCATCGGGTGTAAATATGATAAATTAATCTATATTGAGCCACAAACGTAAACCAGAATCTAGTAAAAAACGAAGAATGGTTGTTGTTATTACGGGAGCCAGCCGCGGAATTGGCCGGGCAATTTCGGAAAAATTAGCAAGCCAGGGATATGATCTGGCACTTTGTGCCCGGTCTCCCAGTCCTTTGACAGACTTGCATGCATCCCTCGCGTTAAGCTATCCCTCTCTGAAATTTTTTTCGAAGAGTTTTGATCTTGTTGATAGATCGGCGATTGACCAATTCGCCCAAGGGGTTTTGGAGTTTTTCGGACGGGTTGATGTTCTGATCAACAATGCCGGTATTTTTCAACCCGGCTCTATTTTAAATGAAACACCAGATATTTATGACCGTGTGATGCGCACCAATGTAGATGGTCCCTTTTTTATGACCAAAGCTTTTTTACCTCATATGATCGAAGCCCGAGCAGGACAAATCATCAATATGTGTTCCGTATCCAGCATCCAGGCGCATCGGCACAATGTTAGTTATACCATTTCCAAACACGCCTTGCATGGATTTGGCAAATCCCTCCGGGAAGAGGTCCGTGAATACGGTATCCGGGTGACCAATATATTGCCCGGTGCAACCTGGACGGATAGCTGGGCTGGTGTACAACTGCCTGCCGATCGGCTTATGGAAGCCACTAATATTGCAGAAGTAGTAACTACTGCAATCCAACTGGATAAAAATTCGGTGATGGAAGATGTCATTATTCGTCCTGCACTTGGGGATCTGCCCTAGTGCTCTGTTTCATAAGTTCTTCCCACTTATGACGGCTTCTTTTTCGCCGTACCTTCATCACCGAAAGCCTCACGTAGGCCTGTCCTATACTCGGTTTCGTTTCTTAGGTACGACAAAAAATAATCGTGTCATTAGTTTACATTACTTATAAACCAGCCCACGAATGGTTAAAAGGTTAAAGCGGCTGACTTTAAAGATTTTTTTGTGATATTAGCCGTTGAAAATCAACTACTATCTGATGGATACAGCACGATATTTCCTCAAAATGGCATTTCTGTGGTACCTGTTCATTGCATGTAATGATGTCCCACCGCCTTTACCAGTCATGGAAAGTGTCCTGCAGTTGATCGATACCAGCAATGGTGATTTTGCAGTGGCCTTTCACGATCTTCAAAGTGGTGAAAAGGTCATGATTCGTGAACAAGAATCTTTCCATGCAGCCAGTACGATGAAAACCCCGGTGATGATAGAGGCCTTTAAATATATGAAAACCAATGGCCTGAAACTCACTGATTCACTTTCGGTGTACAATAGATTCAACAGCATAATAGATAGCAGTGAGTTCTCGCTCACTCCAGATCAGGATGGCGATAAGGCTTTGTATGATAGTATAGATATCAACATTACATGGTACGATATGATACATCGCATGATTACCAGAAGCAGCAATCTGGCTACGAATATTTTGATTGATATGCTGAATGCTCAAAATGTAACGAAAACGATGCGCGATCTTGGGGCACCCAACATCCAGGTTCTCAGAGGTGTGGAAGATCTCAAAGCATTCGAGGTCGGGTTGAACAACACGACTACTGCATATGATTTGCTGGTCATTTATGAGAAGCTGGCCAAATATGAAGTGGTTGATTCTGCTAGTAGTCAGGCCATGCTGAATATTTTATTTGATCAGGAATTCAACAGCCTCATTCCTTCCCGGCTTCCACGGGATGTACGGGTGGCGCATAAAACCGGTTCAATTACCGGTGTGCATCATGATTCCGGTATTGTATTTTTACCAGATGGTCGTAAATATGTGCTGGTCCTTATGTCCAAAAATGTGCAGGACATGGAGAAGGCCAATGCATCGATGTCCGCGATATCCCGATTGTTGTACGATTACGTACAAAGGAAGAAAATTGGAGAGGAATACGTCTCGGAATGGGAGGATGGGAGATAAATAATGATTGATTCCCATATATAGTGACCGGAGAATAAGTCAGACTTTCGTTCTTAATACAACTTTCCAAGATATCGAATTTGATTTATTTGCACTGAGTAATTTGTTTTTATGAAGAGAACTTGACCCAGGATGGCAGGAACATACTCCATTTCAATTGTGTCAGATCCAAAGCTTATACGATCGGGACAAAAGCGCTAACCTCCTTGTACCCATCTCCAATCTGGCCGGGTATTACGTTCGGTTTCAGCAAAGCACAAACAATATAATACCATTGCTGAAAATCCATTGTGGAGCCATTAGTAATCATCCAAGATGACACATGAATAGGGCGTTTTTGAATTTGCAGGTCGCAGTTATCAAACCATCGATGGAAGTAAGTAAGATACCAATATTAAGGTGGTAGTGACTTGAATATTTTCACCGCTGAGGTCGAGGATTATAGCAGGATTGGTCTTTTATTTTCTGAATATCAGAATCTGCAGCCAGTTCCTGCAGGGT
>Ga0079224_100015195_pt1 | contig 10775 bp, 8 predicted proteins | sample Stecom2015_FD_80414 | JGI IMG/M metagenome (GOLD analysis project Ga0079224, IMG submission 80414) | Agricultural soil microbial communities from Utah to study Nitrogen management - Steer compost 2015 | ecosystem: Environmental > Terrestrial > Soil > Agricultural land | place: USA: Utah...
GTCGCGGTAGCGACCGTCGGTGACGAACACCAGCCGGTCGGGCGTGACGAGCAGGAGGGCCGCCGACCCCGTGAAGCCGGTGAGGTAGCGGATGTTGGTGACGTTGGTGACCAGCAGCGCGTCGCAGCCGGCCTCGGCCAGCCGGGCCCGCAGCCGGGCCGACCGGTCGACGACGTCCATCGGGGGCAGCGACTCTCGGCGGAAGCTCACCCGCCCGAGGATAGGCCCGGACCCTTCGCGCCCCGCCCGAGCAGCCGGGCGACCGCCTCGATCGCCAGCTCGTAGCCGTGGCCGCCGAACCCCGCGATGGTGCCGGTCGCCACCGGCGCGACCACCGAGGTGCGCCGCCACGGCTCCCGCCCGTCGGGGTTGGACAGGTGGACCTCGACGACCGGGCCGTCGAAGGCGGCCAGCGCGTCGTGCAGCGCCCAGGCGTAGTGGGTGAAGGCCCCGGGGTTGACGACGATCGCCGCGCACCGGCCCCGGGCGCGGTGGACGGCCTCGACCATCTCGCCCTCGCGGTTGGTCTGGAGGTGCTCGAGGCCGAGCCCGTGCCGGGCCGCGGCCCGCTCGGCCGTGGCGACGTGGTCGGCGAGCGTGGCCCGGCCGTAGACCTCGGGCTCGCGCTCGCCGAGCAGGTCGAGGTTGGGGCCGTGGAGCAGCAGCACGAGCGGGCGCCCGGCGGCCGGCGGGGAGGCGCTCACGGTGCCCCTGCCAGCGCGGCCAGCGTCTCGGCGGCGACGGCGGGGTCGACCCCGGTGACGACCTCGACCCCGTCGGGGCCGTCGAGGGCGAAGGTCAGCCCGTCGACGGCCTTCTTGTCCCGGGACATGAGCGTCAGCAGCTCGGCGGGGTCGACGCCGGGGGGTGGGGCGGTGGGCAGCCCGTAGCCCTCGACCACCCGGCGGTGGTGGGCGACGCGGGCGCCGTCGATGCGTCCGAGCCGGCGGGCCAGCTCGGCGGCGTAGACGAGCCCGACGGCGACCGCCTCGCCGTGGCGCAGGTCGTAGCGCCCGGCGGTCTCCAGCGCGTGGGCGAGCGTGTGGCCGTAGTTGAGCACCGCCCGGCCCCGCCGGTTGCCGACCTGCTCGCGCTCGTCCGCGGCGACGACCCCGGCCTTGATCCGCACGCAGGCGGCGACCCGCTCGTCCAGGGGCAGGGCCGCGAGGTCCTGCCCGGTGAGGAAGTGGTACTTGGCCATCTCGCCCAGGCCGCTGCGCCGCTCCCGCTCGGGGAGGGTCGCCAGCGCGTCGAGGTCGCAGAGCACCGCGTCGGGCTGCCAGAAGGCGCCGACGAGGTTCTTGCCCTCGGGCAGGTTGACGCCGGTCTTGCCGCCGATCGCCGCGTCGACCATGCCGAGCAGCGTGGTCGGCACGTGCACGACGCCGACGCCCCGGTGGTAGACGGCGGCCGCGAACCCGGCGACGTCGGTGACGAGGCCGCCGCCGACCGCCACGACCCGGTCGGCGCGGGTGAGGCCCCAGCGCGCCCAGGCCCGGCACAGCTCCTCGACGGTGGCCAGCGTCTTGGCCTGCTCGCCCTCACCGATCGTGAACACCTCGTGCTCGCCGCCGGGGTCGACCTCGAACCCGATGGCGGCCTGGGTGACGACGGCGACCCGCCGGACGTCCCCGAGCACGTCGGGCAGCCGGTGCCGCACACCCGGCCCCACGAGGACCGGGTAGCTGCCGCCCCCGGCCTCCACGGTGACGGTGCGCGTGGTCACGACGACGTCACCGCCGTGCCGGTGACCAGGGCGGCGATGTGGCGGGCGAGGGCCCGCTTCGGCTTCTCGTCGCCCTGGTGGAACGGTTCGACGTCCACGGCGATGTCGGCCACCCGCTCGTAGAGGGGCCGGCGCTCGGCGAGCAGCCGCTCGAGCGCGCCCGCGGGGTCGCCGCCGGCCAGCAGCGGGCGGTGGGTCGGGTCGGTGCGGGCGGCGAGGAAGGCCGGCGAGGCCTGCAGCCAGACGACGACGGACCGGCCCCCGGTCAGCCGGGCCCGGTTCTCGGCCCGGGTGACCGCCCCGCCCCCGGCGGCGACGACCAGCGGTTCGGGCCGGTCGAGCAGCTCGGCGAGGACCTCGGCCTCGAGCCGGCGGAACGCCTCCTCGCCCTGCTCCTCGAACAGGCGGGGGATGACGCGGCCGGCCCGCAGCTCGACCTGCTCGTCGACGTCGGCGAACGGGCGGGCCAGCTCCTTGGCCAGCCGCCGGCCCACCGTGCTCTTGCCGGTGCCCATGAGACCGACGAGCACGACGTGGCGGTCGCCGGCACCCTGGTCAGCCATGGCGACGGCGGGCCGCGGCGCGGCGGTCGGCGGTGGTCCGGAGCACGCCCCGACGATACCGGTCGGGCCCCGACGCGCCGGAACGCGCCGGCCCGGCGCGCCGGTCACACCGCGACGAGCGTGACGAGGAGCCCGCCGGCGGCGAGCGCGGGGCCGAACGGGAACGGCTGGTTCCGCCCGCGGACGACCAGCAGCACGATCCCGGCCACCGAGCCCAGGAGCCCGGCGACGAGCCCGGCGGTGAACACGCCCTGGGCGGCAGCGAGGGTCCCGTGGTCGGCACGCCAGGAGCACCACCCGACCGCCGCGCCCACGACGGTCGCCAGCCGCACGTCGCCGAAGCCCATCGCCCGGGGGGACACCAGGTGCATGGTGAGCAGCAGGCCGCCGTAGAGCAGGGCACCGACCAGCGCGCCGGCGAGGCGCCGCAGCGGGCCGTCGACCAGCGAGGCCCCGACGAGCCCGGCCGCCACCAGCGCGCCCGTCACCCGGACGAAGGCCGTCGGGATGCGCATGACCGCGAGGTCGACCACCGACATGGCCACCGAGCCCGCGGCCAGGCACAGCAGCGGGACGAGCACCGGCGACCAGCCCGCCGCAGCGGCGACCGCGGCGAACAGCGTGCCGGTCGCCAGCTCGGTGAGGCCGTAGCCGGTCGCCAGGCCCTCGCCGCACGACCGGCACCGCCACCGCCGGACGGTGGCGGGGAGCACGGGCAGGGCGCCGATGCCCAGCCGCGCCCCGCAACGCCGGCATCGGACCGGTGGGGCGCCGAGCGCGCGGGCGGGCGGGACGGCACCGAGGCACAACGGCAGCACGACCTGCCACCCCCGCCACCACAGCACCGCGTAGTTGAGCAGCGGACCCACGACCGCCATCCCGCCGAGGGCGGCGGCCACGGCCAGCACGACCTGCCCCACGGGTCCGCTCAGCTCCCGGCGCCGTCTCCGGCACGACGCGACGACGCCCGCGGCCGTCGGGGCCGCGGACGTCGGTCGACGATCGGGTGCCCGGTCGCGGCGGTCAGCGCACCGTGGAGAGGAAGCTGATGAGCCGGCCGCGCTGGGCGAGGTCCTCGCCCTGGGGCAGGCGTGCGCCGGTCGAGCCGCCGCTGTTGCCCACGGCGGCCTGGACCGCGGCCCGGGCCTCCGGGCTCATGGCGGCCACGTGGGGCGCGACCTCGTCGCTGCCCGGGCCGTTGGGCGCCGGCCGGGGCGGGCCGAGGCTGCTCACGCCGCTGAACGGCGACGAGATCGGGCCGGTCCCGTTGACCGGGCCGCCCTCGGTGTCCTCGGCCGCCCAGTGCAGGTCGGGCGGCAGCGAGGAGGAGCTCACCGACGGGATCTGGCCGGTGTCCTGCGAGCCGATCGGCGACGGCCCGAGGCGGCCGCCGTCGAAGGGCGACGGGCCCGCACCGGGCCGGTCCCGGCCGGCGACGTCCCGCTCGGGCGAGGTGCCCGGGCGCTCGGCCCGGGGCGTCCGCCCCGAGTCGCGCACGGCGGGCATGGGGCCGGTCTCCCCCACCGCCGGCATCGGACCGGTCTCCTCCAGCGCCGGAGTCCGGCCGCTGTCGCCGGCCCGTCCCGTCTGGCCGCGGCCGGCGGCCTCGTTCACCGGCGCCGGGCCGCGGGTGGGCGGCTCGGCGGGCCGGGAGCCCCGGCCCCGGGTCAGCCGCGAGGCCAGGCCGCCCTTGGACGGGCGCTCGGGCGGCGCCGGGGGCGGAGCCGGCGGGCTGGGGATCGCCTCGGTGTCGTCGAGGCCGGCGCCGTCGGCCGGCGGCGCGGCGTCGCGGTCGACGGCCGCCACCTCGCCGGTGCGGCGCCGCCACCCGGCCCGGGGCACCTCACCCGTCGAGGTGACGGGCGAGCGGCCGACCGGGGCGACGGCGTCGTGCTCACCGGTCGGCGCCGCGGGGCGCGAGGCCGGCTCGTCGTCGGCGGAGGACCGGCGGGCCCGGGACCGTGCCGTGCCCGGCGGGTCGACCTCGGCGACGCCCAGGTCGACCAGGTCGCGGACCGCCCGCGAGACGCCCAGCTCGGTGAGGCCCAGCTCGGCGGCGAGCTCGCCGACGGTGCGGCCGCCGGCCACGGCGACCAGGCTGCGCCACCGCTCGGCGTCGATGGTCACCTCGTCGGTCGACAGGTCGGTGGCCAGCCGGACCTCGTGCTCGAGGGAGGGGACCACGTTCTCGAGCTCGCGCCACTCGCTCAGCAGCGAGTGCGACCGGCGCAGCAGCGCCTCGACGTCCTCGGGCTCACCCCCGTTCGCGGCCTTCTCCTCGGCCTCGAACGCGAACGACCCCTCGGAGAACCGGAGGAGCTCGAAGAGGACCTCGTCGGTCGGGGTGCCGTCGGTGACCCGGTCGGCGTCCGCGTCGACGATCCCGCCGTCGGCGAGCCACACGCTGCCCCGACCCCGATCGCCCTCGATGCGCAGGCGACCGGTCTTGGCCGTGGTCGCCAGCAGGCGAAGTACGTCGGGGAGAGAGAAGGTGTCGAGTGTCCCTTGCAGCGCCAACGCCGTACCTCCGGTGTGCGGTCCCGCCATGGTCCCCAGCGCTGCGGTCAGCCTACGCGGTGACCGACACGCGCGCCCAGCGTCATCACGGCCACGAACCGCAATGAGGGCGGGAACCCGGCTCTGGCCAGGGTTTCAGTCCGGTTACGAGTCTGCTCCAGGGAGCGCGCGGCGAGCCAGTTCTTCGGCCGTCGCGACGCGCATCGCCCCGACCGGGGGCTCCTCCCCCGTCCACCGTCGGAAGGCGTGGGCCGCCTGGTGGACCAGCATCCCGAGGCCGTTCACCGCCACCGCCCCTCGCTCGGACGCGGCGGCCAGCAGCGGGGTCACGGCGGGCTGGTAGATCAGGTCGACGACCACCTGGCCCGGGCGCAGCAGCTCGACGTCGACCGGCAGCGGCTCGTCGGGGCCGGTGACCCCCATGCCGAGCGGCGTGGCGTTCACCACCAGGTCGGCCCGGGCGACGTCGTCCGGCTCGCCGACCCGCCCCGCGGCGCCCGCGAGCGCGGCGGCCCGCTCGGCGGGGCTCGGCGAGCGGTTGACCACGCCGACCTCGGCGGCGCCGGCGCCGCCCAGCGCGTGGGCGACGGCGCGCCCCGCGCCCCCGGCACCGACGACGACGCAGCGGCGCCCCGCCACCTCGACGCCCTCGTCGACGCGCAGCGCGTCGAGGAACCCGGCGGCGTCCGTGTTGTCGCCGACCAGCCGGTCCCCGCGCCAGAACACGCAGTTGACCGCCCCGAGGGCCGCCGCCACGGGCGTTCGCTCGTCGACGGCGTCGTGGACGGCGGCCTTGTGGGGCATCGTGACCGACAGCCCGGCCAGGCCCAGCGTGCGGACCGCGGCGACGGCGTCCCCGCCCCGCCCCTCGGGCACCTCGAAGGCGACGTACACCCAGTCGAGGCCGGTGGCGGCGAAGGCCGCGTTGAGGATCGTCGGCGACAGCGAGTGCCGGACCGGCGAGCCGATGACCGCGGCGACCCGGGTCCGGCCCGTGACGGGCCCGCCCACGGCCTCAGCCGCAGCGGCCGGCGGCCTCGCAGCGGTCCCGGGCCGCCAGGAAGTCCGCGTAGTCGTTCGTGAAGTAGTGGGACCCGTCGTCCTTGGTGACGTCGAGCACGTACCACCTCCAGTCGCCCTCGGCGGGTGCCAGCGCCGCCTCGATGCTGGCCCGCCCGGGCGAGGCGATCGGGGTCGGGGGCAGCCCGGCCTGGTGCCGCGTGTCGTAGGGCGTGTTGTCCTCGAGCTCGGCCGTCGTGAGCTGGCAGGGGAACTCGCCCTTCTCGTAGCAGCTGGTGGCGTCGATGCCGAGCGGCTCGCCCGCCCCCAGGCGGTTGTAGATCACCCGGGCGATCTTCGGCATCTCCTCGACGTTGCCGGCCTCGCGCTCGACCATCGAGGCGATGATCAGCACCTCGTACGGTGTCCGGCCCAGGGCCTCGGCCCGCTGCTCCAGCTGGACCTCCTCGGCCACCCGGTGGAACTGGTCGACCAGGCGCCGGACGACGTCGACCTCGGTGTCGCCGTCCTCGACGGCGTAGGTCTCGGGGAAGAGCGTGCCCTCGAGCAGCGGCTGGTCGGCCGGGATGAGGGGCGACCGCACCGACGGGTCCTGCATCGCCGCCTGCACGCCGTCGACGGTGAAGCCGGGGACCCCCTTCTCGGGATCGGCGAGCCGCTCGGCGATCTGCGCCTGCGTCAGCCCCTCGGGGATGGTCACCAGGCGCGAGTCGGGCGGCAGCGGGTCGACGGAGAGGTCGTCGATCGCCTCGCCGAAGGACGAGTTGAGGCGCATGCGGTAGCTGCCGGCCTTGATCGTCGGGACGTCCCGCAGCCGCGTGTACCAGGCCCACACCCGGGCGTCGGTGATGACCCCCGCGTCGGCCAGGATCTCACCGACCTGCGCGGTGCTGGTGCCCTCAGGGATCTCGACCATGACCTCCTCGCCCGGGCCGCCCGGCGGGTCGATCTTGCGCTGGACCCAGGACCAGGCGAACCAGCCCGCGGCCAGGGCCAGCAGGGCGAGCACGGCCAGCACGACGAGCGCGTTCCGGCAGCCCCGGCGGCGAGGCAGCTCGTCCTCGTCGTCGAGCCCGCCGTCCTCGTCCCCGTAGACGTCGTCGGTGTAGGCGTCGTCGTCGTAGGTGTCGTCGGCCCAGGCCCGGGTCTCCTCGGGCTCGTCGTGGGACGTGGGCGGGCCGAAGGCGGTCGGCTCGTCGTAGGGCGTGGCCGCACCGTAGCCCGCGCCGCCGTCGCCCGGGGGCACCGCGGCCGCCTCGCCGGTGGCGTCGAACACGATCTGCACCGGCTGGGTCGGTTGGTCGACCCGCGACCGCCGTGGATCGTCCCCCGCCGGTCCCCCCGGCCGCCCGCCCCCGAACGGCGGCGTCGCACCCGCCGCCCGCGCGCCGCCGCGGGGCACCTCCTGCGGCAGGCCCGGTGCCGGGCGGGGCGCACCCCGGCCGCCGGGCCCCCCACCGGGCACCGGCGGGCCACCGACCCCGGGGACCGGGCCGGTCGGACGGCCCGCCTGCCGGTCGCCCGCGATCGCCCCCGCCCCGCCGGGCCGCCCCGCCGACGGCGGGCGCCCCAGGCCCCCCACCCCCGGGGGGACGCCGCGGTCGGCGCCTGCCGGGCCCCGCGTCCCGGCCCCCGGCACCGGACGGCGGAACGGCGGCGTCGTCCCCTCCGCGCCTCCGGGCGGCCCGCCCGGGCGGCGCCCCGGCGCGGCGCCCGCGGCCCCGCCCAGCGCACCGCCGGTGGCGGCCGCCGCAGCCGGACCTCCCGGACGACGGGAGGGTGGGACGGCGGCCTGCGCCCCCACCGGGCGCATCGGGCGGACCTGGCGCACGGGGCGGGACGGCGTACGCCCCCCACCGGGCGGAGCCGGCGGCCGCGCCGGGGCCCCCGGGGCCGGACGGTCCGGTCGCCGCGCCGCACCGGACCCCGCCGCGCCTCCCACGGCCGGTGCCGACGGCCGGCGTGGCGCGGGCCGGGGCGGCGGGTCGGTCCGGCGGGGCGGCGGGGCGTCGTCGCCCAGCAGATCCGCGGTCAGGTCACCGGCGTCGTCGCCCTCGTCGCCGCCGCGCCGGCGGCGACGGCGCTTCGTCGCCTTCAGCTCCCGTGACCAGAAGTCCTCGTAGTCGTCCTGCTTCCCCCGACCACGTCGGCGTCGGGAACCCGAAGACTCGTCATGGTCGGAGAACGGCATGCGCGGCGGTCCGTGGTGTCCAGGTGCGTCCGAGGACGCGATCGACGTGGAGGAGCGACGTGGCGGGCGGTCCCCATCACTCCCGCGGCTCGCGTGGCCGTCCAGCATCCAGCCACGACTGGAGGATCACCGTAGCAGCGACCTGGTCGACGATCCGGCGATGCCGGCCCCTCCGCACGCCCATGGCCCGCAGGCTGCGCTCGGCCTCGACCGTCGACAGGCGTTCGTCCCAGGTCACCACGTCGACCGGCAGCGTGGCGCGCAGCTGCTCGACCTCGTCGAGGACGCCACGCGCCGCCGGCCCGACCGTCCCGTCGAGCGACAGCGGGAGCCCCACGACGACGACCTCGGCCCCGGTCTCGTCGACGAGCGCCGCCAGGCGCGCGTGGTCGCGCCTGCGGTCACCGGTGCGCTCGACCACCTCGTAGGGGGTGGCGAGGACACCGCCGCTGTCGGACAGCGCGACGCCGATGCGGCGCGCGCCGAGGTCGACGCCGAGCGCCCGGGTCACCCGCCGGCGCGGCCCGCGACCGCCCCGCAGCTCACGCCGGTGCGCCGGCGGCCGCGGCGCGGGCCTGCTCGAGGGCCTCGTCCAGCTTGGACGGGTCGCGCCCACCGGCCACGGCCAGCTCGGGGTTGCGGCCGCCACCCCCGCCGCCCACCGTCCGGGCGGCCTCGGCGATCAGCGAGCGGGCCTCGATGCCGCTCTCCTTCGTCGTGGCGGCCACGAGGGCGACCCCGCCGCCCACCGGCTCGCCGCCGATGACGACCGCCCGGACGCCGGGCTGCTGGCGGACGGCGACGGCCAGGTCGCGCACCTCGTCGCGGGAGGTCCCGTCGACTCGGGCGACGACCACGCCGTCGACCGCCTGCGCGGCCAGCTCCCGGGCCCGGCCGGCGGCCACCTGGCGGCGCAGCGCCTTGATCTCGTCGCGGGCGGCCTTGAGCTCGGCCCGGACCTTCTCGGCCGCGGACGGCAGGTCCTCGGGCGTCGAGCCGAGGGCGTCGGCCGCCCGGGCCAGCAGCTCGTCCTGCTGGCGCAGCCGCTCGATCGGCCCGTGGCCGGTGACGGCCTCGATGCGCCGGAGGTTCGACCCGATCGACCCCTCGGAGACGATCTTCAGCGGCCCGAGGTCGCCGAGCCGGCGGACGTGGGTGCCGCCGCACAGCTCGACGGAGTGCCGGCCGGCCTCGAGCACCCGGACGATCTCGCCGTACTTCTCGCCGAAGAAGGCGATGGCGCCGAGCTGCCGGGCCTCCTCCATCGTCGTCTCGTAGTGGCGGACCGGGGCGTTGTCGAGGATCTCCCGGTTGGCGACGTCCTCGATCTCGCGGATCTGGTCCGGGGTGAGGGCCTCGAAGTGGCTGAAGTCGAACCGGAGCCGGTCGGGCGCGACGAGCGAGCCCTGCTGCTTGACGTGTGCGCCCAGCACCTCGCGCAGGGCCCAGTGCAGGATGTGCGTGCCGGTGTGGTTGCGACGGATGGCGTCCCGCCGCTCGCCGTCGATGCGGGCGTCGGCCTGCTGGCCGACCTCGATCGTGCCCTCCCGCATCCGCACGACGTGCTTGTGCAGGCCGGGCAGCCCGTAGACGGTGTCGACGACCTCGGCCACGCCGGTGGGCGTGATGATCACGCCGGTGTCGCCCACCTGGCCGCCGGCCTCGGCGTAGAAGGGCGTGCGATCGAGGTAGACGCCGTCGCCGATGACGCCGATGACCGTGGCCTTCGTCTCGTACTCCTCGCGGCCGGTGAACTCGGTCGGCCCGTGCTCGGCCAGCAGCTGCTGCTGGCGGGTGACCTCGTCGCCGGTGGCCACCCCGCCGGCCTTGCTGTGGGCCCGGGCCCGCCGGCGCTGCTCCTCCATGGCCGCCTCGAAGCCGGCCACGTCGACCGAGAAGCCCCGCAGCTCGGCGGTCTCCTGGGTGACCTCGAACGGGAAGCCGTAGGTGTCGTGCAGCTGGAAGGCGACCGAGCCGGGCAGCGTGCCCCCCGGCTGGAGCTTGTCGAGGTGCTCGTCGAGGATCCGCGAGCCGGTGGCCAGCGTGCGGCGGAAGGTCTCCTCCTCGCGGCTGATCGTCGGCACGACCAGGTCGCGGTTCTCGACGACGACCGGGTAGGCCTCGCCCATGACCTCGATGGTGCGCTCCACCATCGCCGGCAGCACCGGCCGCTCGACGCCCAGCAGGTAGGCGAAGCGGATGGCCCGCCGGATGACCCGGCGCAGGACGTAGCCCCGGTCCTCGTTGGAGGGGATGACCCCGTCGGCGACGAGGAAGGTCATCGTCCGGGCGTGGTCGGCCATCAGCCGCAGGGCGATGTCGCCCAGCTCGGACCGCCCGAGGCGGTGCCCGGTGACCGACTGGGCCTCCTCGACGAGGGCGGCCAGCGTGTCGGCGGCGTACAGGCTCGGGCTGCCGGCCAGGACGGCCATGATCCGCTCGAGGCCGGCGCCGGTGTCGATGTTCTTCTGCGGCAGGTCGCTGAGGTGGCCGTCGGCCTCCCGCAGGTACTGGGGGAAGACGAGGTTCCAGATCTCGACGTAGCGCTGCTCGGCCTCGGGGTTGGCCGGGCCGCCGTCGGGCCCCAGCTCGGGTCCGTAGTCCCAGAAGATCTCCGAGGACGGCCCACAGGGGCCGGTCTCCCCCATCTCCCAGAAGTTGTCGGCCCCCATGCGCTGGATGCGCTCGCGGGGGAAGCCGACGCCGTCGGCCCAGATCTCCTCGGCCTCGTCGTCGCTCTCGTGGACCGTCACCCAGA
>Ga0079224_100015196_pt1 | contig 10775 bp, 7 predicted proteins | sample Stecom2015_FD_80414 | JGI IMG/M metagenome (GOLD analysis project Ga0079224, IMG submission 80414) | Agricultural soil microbial communities from Utah to study Nitrogen management - Steer compost 2015 | ecosystem: Environmental > Terrestrial > Soil > Agricultural land | place: USA: Utah...
CACTTCGAGTACATTGGTTTGCGCCGGCAGGTCACGCACGATCAGCACCGTGTCGCCCTGCGAGGTTTCTGCACTGACGCTGTTGGCGCAGAAGGCGACGCGGCCTCCATCAGGCGAAAAAGCCAGATCGCCGCTGCCCAGAAACACATTGTCGCCCAGCCCCAGACTGAAAACCTCCTGCGCGCCGTCAGCATCCACGCGGATAATCTGGCGCGAGATGCCGTTATACAAAAAGGCATACCATCCGTTGGCTGCCTGGGCCGGCAGCACCACAAATAATCCAGCGACCAGAATCAGGACACCCATCAGTTTTCTGACCATCGTACCCTCCTGTGAACTTCACGCATTGGCGTCAGTTCTCTGCTGGTTCATTCTACCAGCGAACGAAATGCCGTCACACACACCCACCCGCCGATTCACCTGCGCTGCACCCTACCGCCTCGTGCCAGATTGCTGCTATACTGTGCGGTTAGAACACACCACCGGAGGGCATCCAGCTATGGAATTTGTAACCACTGTACGACTGCTTGTCCGCGAAACGCGGCGGCCCCTGAGCAACGTCAAAGCCGACTTGTTCGACCGGGACGAACACTCACCGGACGATCCGCTCGGCGTGGCAAGAACCAACACGTTTGACGCAGCGACTATCACGTACACCACGCGGGATTTCATCGACAGTCGACTGGGGGGCGATGACCAGCGGTTGAAGCTGATTGGCGAACGTGACACTGTGCCTGACCTGTACCCGGTCGTTTACGACAGCAGCGGGCAGATTGTCATCACCAGACGTGATGAGGCGACGCGGAACAACGCGGCGCTGCATCTGCTGGTGCTGATTGATGAAGCCGTCGCTAACCAGCACGGACTTGGTGGATAAGCCCGACTGGCTTATGTTCAATCTGGAAATTAACGCTGATCTCGAACTGCGTCTGCTGACTGAAGCGCACACCGAACGCCTGCACAAACTGATCGAGCAGAACCGCGACCATCTGCGCGTGTGGCTGCCCTGGGTAGATAGCACACGCACGCTCGAAGACACACGGCGGTTCATCCGTTTTGGTTTGCGACAGCAGGCGCGCGGCAGCGGCATGAACGCGGGGATATGGTGCGATCAGCAACTTGCTGGGGTAATCAGCTACAATTATATTGACCTGGGTCGTTCGCAGGCTGAGCTGGGTTACTGGCTGGGCGCGGACTGGCAGGGGCGCGGCATCATGACCGCCGCCAGCCAGGCGATGACCCGTTACGCGTTCGACCGGCTGGGCTTGCAGCGGGTCGAAATCTGCTGTGCGGTAAACAACCTGAAGAGCCGGGCTATTCCGGAACGGCTCGGATTTACGCTGGAAGCGATCATGCCGCAGTTTGACTGGACAGCCGAACGATATGTCGATACGGCGGTGTACAGTATGACGGCGGCGGACTGGCACGAAAGGGAAATCTTCGATGGCCGCGAAAATCGTCATCGTCGGCAGTTTTAATATGGATTTGACCACCTACATGGAACGTCTGCCGAGGCCGGGTGAGACCGTACACGGACGCCGCTTCGTCACCGGACCGGGCGGCAAGGGGTCGAATCAGGCGGTGGCGGCGGCCCGGCTGGGCGCAGATGTCACCTTCGTCGGGCGAGTCGGGACCGATTCGTTTGGCGATACGGCGCTCAGGACGTGGCAGGCGGAAGGAATTGATACCCGCTATGTGGTGCGCGACCCGGGTAACGCCACCGGAGTCGCGCCGATTTTTGTCGAGGATTCGGGCGAAAACGCCATCGTCGTGGCGCTGGGGGCCAATCTCGCGCTCAGCCCGGCAGATGTCGATGCCGCCCGCGCTGCCATCGCCGACGCTGATGTGTTGGTGGTGCAGCTTGAGATTGACCTGAACACCGTTGCCCACGCGCTCCGTGTGGCGAAGGAACAGGGTGTACGCACCATCCTCAACCCGGCCCCGGCGGCTCATCTCCCGGAAAGCACGCTGGCGCTGGCGGATTACCTGACCCCCAACGAAACCGAACTGGAAACCCTGTACGGCCCGGTATCCACTGACCTGCGCCAGTTTGTGAAGTTCGCCGGTCAGACACTGGTGATGACGGCCGGCGCGCGCGGGGCACTGTGGGCCACGCAGACAGATTCCGGCGAAGTGCCCGCTTACAAGGTTGATGTAGTGGATACCACCGGCGCTGGCGACGCCTTCAACGGCGGGCTGGCGGTGGCGCTGGCAGAGGGCCGGGCGCTGACTGATGCGATTGCCTTTGCCAACGCGACGGCGGCCATGTGCGTGACTCGTCCCGGCACGGCCCCCAGTATGCCGCAGCGCGCCGAGGTCGAGGCATTGATGATGCAGCAGGCATAGCTGCGGGCTGAAGCCGCATCGTCTACAGGTATGTTAAGCTAAACCGCCAGCGTCTCCGTTCATGCAGGCAGCAGGACTCAGGAATTGCGGTGAAGGCAGCGGTTACGCCGGCAGCCGCCCGGTGATACCCAGGAACCAGCGCAGACACTTGTGGCCGAAGTCCACCGGCTCGCAGAACATCATCGGGCATGCGCCGGGGATCACCTCGATATTGTGTTCGCGGCAAAACTGCACCGCTTCATCCGAGACGCTGTTGCCTATGCTCCGGTGCATCCACACCCGCGATACACCCAACTCGGCACATTCACGCACGATCTGTTCGGTGACCTCCGGGCGGGTGACGATGACCACACCATCGACGCCGCCGGGGATGCTGCTGAGGTTCGGGTAACATTTATCGCCTTCGACCATATCCGCGTTGGGGTTGATCGGAAAGACTTCGTAGCCGGCGGTGCGCAGTTTCTGATAGATGACGTTGGCGGCGTCCTGCTCGGTGCGGGATACCCCGGCCACAGCGATGCGCTTCTGCGTCAGAAAATCGCTCGCCATTGTTTTGAGCGACATGATCATGTCCCTTCCTGCTCCTGACCTGCCTGTCTGCGGGCAGCCACACGAGGCGGCCCATTTCTCATGGTAGGAGCAGGCCGGCGATGCGGATAGTGAGCAACATCACCTCCACAACAGCCATATGGCCGGAAGTTGTGCCAGAAAAAGACAGGCCCGTCTGCGCGCCAGCCTGTCAGAATATAACGTCGAAGCCGGTGACCCCTGCGCATTTTGGAAGAATCGCAGCCTGGAAAACCTGGCCTGAAACAAACCGATCACCCGCTGATGTGGGCCTGCGCTACGGTTATCAGGTACAATCGGCGGTATGATGCTTGCGAATCAGGAGGACGTGTGATGCTGCTCGCCGGGGATATTGGCGCCACCAAAACCAGTCTTGCAATTTATTCTGCCGAGGACGGGCCGCACAGGCCGCTGGTGGAAGCCACCTTCCCCAGCGATGATTACCCTGATCTCGAAACGCTGGCGCGCGAATTTCTGGCGCGTGTCGAATACGAGGTGCAGTACGCCAGCTTTGGTGTGGCCGGGCCGGTGGTCGATGGGCATGTGAAAACCACCAATCTGCCCTGGGAGATGGACGAAACCCAACTGCGCGACGCGCTGGGCCTGCAAAAAGTCTACCTGCTCAACGACCTGGAATCGATTGCCAACGCTGTGCCTTCACTGGAAGCCAATGACCTGTTCACGCTCAACGAGGGACGGCCAGAACCGGGCGGGGCTATCGGCATTGTGGCCCCCGGCACAGGTCTGGGCGAGGGCTTTCTGGTGTGGGACGGGAATCGCTACCGCGCCTATCCATCCGAAGGCGGCCATACGGATTTTGCCCCCGCGACGGAAGCAGAAGTTGATCTGCTGCGCTTCTGGCTGGTGCGCAAGGAGCATGTCAGTTACGAAATGGTGTGTTCCGGCATCGGAATCGGCAATATCTACACCTTCCTCAAGGAAACCGGCTATGCCCCGGAACCGGACTGGCTGGCCGAGCAGCTTGCCGCCACAGATGACCCGACGCCGGTCATCGTCCGGGCCGCGCTGGAAAAGGACGTGCCCCTGTGCGATACCACGCTGTCGATGTTCATCTCGATTCTGGGGGCCGAAGCGGGCAATCTGGCGCTCAAGCTGCTGGCAACCGGCGGCATCTATCTGGGCGGCGGCATCCCCCCGCGCATCGTGTCGGCCCTGCAAGCTGGCGGCTTCATGCAGGCGTTTCTGCGCAAGGGCCGCTTCGCTGATCTGCTGCGGCGTGTGCCGGTGCGAGTTATTCTCAACTCGAAAGCGGCGCTGATGGGCGCTGCCGCCTATGGGCTGGAGATGGAACAGCAGGACATCTGACCGGCCGGCCGACGCGCTATAGGCGTTTCCTCGGCGCTTCCCTGTCACAATGCAGCAGAGCGAAAATGCAGGTGTATTCGGAAACAGGGCAGATTCTGATCTTGCTGCAAACACCTCACCCCCAACCCCCTCTCCATTCGATGGAGAGGGGGAAAGACAACCGCAGGTTGGCAGGGGGTGAGGTCCGTTACCCCCAATCTCGAATGCGCCTGAAAATGCCCGGTTATCAGGGAGAGCGCGTTATAATGAACGCAGGAGCAGGCTACGCAACCTCATCAAGTTTACACACGCTGCGCCAGTCGGGAGGCAGATGGATGCCCGATTCAGCCGGACAGGACACCTTCAACGAGCGTGAGTTGGAGGTGCTGCGTCTGATCGCAGAAGGTTGGAGCAACCGCGAAATCGCGGACGAATTAATTATTTCAGTTAATACAGTGCGCTGGTACAACAAACAGATTTACAGCAAGCTTGGGGTCCACAGCCGCACACTGGCAATCGCCCGCGCCAGAAATATGGGTCTGCTGGCAGTCGACAGCAGCAGCCCGGCAGCGGCGATGCCGGAGCAGGAACAAACTGTTGAGCCGACCCCGGCGCTGCGGCACAATCTGCCCGCGCAGTTGACGCCGTTTATTGGCCGGCGGCGCGAACTGAACGAACTGGCTGATCTGCTGGCCGACCCTGACGTGCGCCTCATCACCATCATTGGGCCGGGGGGAATCGGCAAAACGCGGCTGGCTATCGAAACCGCACGCTCCCAGATCGACGCTTTTGAACACGGCGTTTATCTCGTTTCCCTTGCGCCGCTGGATATCAGCGGGTCGGTTTCGTATTTTGGGGCCACGATGTCTGATTTCATCATTCAGGCAGTGGCGGATGCAATCGGCCTTTCGTTTTATGCGGGCCGCGAACCGGGCCGCCAGTTGATCGAGTTCCTGCGTGACCGGCAGTTGCTGCTGGTGATGGATAACTTTGAGCATCTGCTGGCCGGGGTCGATGTGCTGGATGAGATGCTGCAGGCAGCGCCAAAGCTCCAGGTGCTGGCGACTTCGCGCGAGACACTGGGAATCTACGGGGAAGCCGTTTACCCGCTCGCCGGTCTGCCGCTGACTGCTGGCGAAGCTGCTGCGCAGGAACACGACTCGCTGCACCTGTTTGTCCAGAGCGCGCGCCGCGCCCGGCCTGATTTTGTGCTGGAACCCGCCAACCGGCCCATCGCGGCCCGCATCTGCGAGCTGGTAGGCGGGATGCCGCTTGCCATTGAACTGGCGGCGGGCTGGGTGCGCTCGATGTGGCTGGAAGAAATTGTCGAAGAACTGACACGCGGCCTCGATATTCTCGAAACCCGGACGCACAGTATCCGCGCTGCTTTCGACCGGTCGTGGAATCTGCTGACCAACCAGGAGCAGGCTGTTTTTGCCGCGCTGTCGATTTTTCAGGGCGGCTTCACGCGCGAAGCTGCCGAAGCAATTGCCGGGGCCGGTCCGCGTATGCTCACTACGCTGGTTGATAAATCGCTGCTGTGGTACGGGCCTGATGGGCGTTATTCCATGCACGAACTGCTGCGACAGTATGGCGGCGAGAAGCTGGAACAGATCACCGACCGGGACGCAGCCCGCAGCCGCCACTGCGCTTATTACGCCGCGTTCGCCGGCAAATGGGGCCGGGCGCTGCGGGAAGGCCGGCAGCTTGATGGGCTGGCTGCCATCGAAAAGGAAATAGAGAATATCCGTTCCGCCTGGCGCTGGGCGGTGCAGCATCAGAACGCCGATGCCCTGAGCGAACTGGCGGAAAGCTGGTATTTCTTCGACATCCGCAACCGCTGGTACGAAGGCAACGAATTATATGGTCTGGCTGTCGATAACTGGGCCGGCGATCAGGACAGCGTGGTTTATGGCAAGCTGCTGGCCGGGCAGAGCCAGTTTACCTGGCGGCTGGGTTTGTGGGAGCAGGCGCTTGCTCTGTGCCAAGCGAGCATCGATGTGCTTACCCGCGCCGGCGCTGAGGCGGAAACCGTGCTGCCGCGCCTGAATCTGGGCAATATTGTTTCGATGCGGGGTGATCTGGACGCCGGGGAGCAATTGTATCTGGAAAACCTCGCCATCGCGGAACGCCACCGGATTCGCTGGGCGCAGGCGCTGCTGCTGGGCAATCTAAGCATTGTGGCCGAAAGTCGGGCGCAGTATGATCTGGCCCATGAGCGGCTTCAGCAGCAGTTGGCAATTGCTCAGGAAATTGACGATCACGCCAGCATTGCCCTGGCAAAACTCAACCTGAGCGAAATCGCGCAGCGCCAGAAAAATTACCGCGAGGCGTCCCGCTACTGTCAGGACAGTCTCGATCTGTCCACCAGCATCGGCCAGCAGTACATCATGGCAAACTCCATGAACCGGCTGGGGACGATTGCCGCCGCCCAGCACCGTTTTGCCGATGCCCGGCGCATGATCGAGGCAGCGGTGGCGCTAAACCGGAAAAACGGCCATCGTTACTACACAGTTGTCAGTCTCATCAGCCTGACCGATGTTGCTATTGCCGAACGCGACCTGCAATTGGCGCGGCGCTGCATTCACGAGTCACTGGAGCTGGCGCTGGAAATCCAGTCATACGGCCTCATCAGCGAAATCTTCCTCATCGCTGCCGAACTGCTGCTGAATGAGGGTCATCTTGAGCGCGCCATCGAACTGCTGGCCGCTGTGCGCTACCAGCCAACTACCCGTCATAAACAGGACAGAGATCAGGCACAGCAGCTTTGTGATGATTTGCAGAGCGAACTGCCAGAGGCTCTGTTTAATGCGGCGCTGGAACGGGGCAGGAGCCAGAAGCTCGAAGGGCTGGTGAATGATCTGATCCGAGAAATCGCGCCCACCTGATCCTGCACCACGCAGGGCAGCGATCACACCACTGAGACATTCGACATTCAACCACGGCTAGCCGGATAGTCGCCAGCGCCGTGAGCGTGTGGGCGATCCGGCCCGGCGGGAAAAAGCAGTCGAGCTGCCCTCCCCCGGTAGGCAGCTCGACATCGCGCAGGAGATGGAGTATCTGGAGCAAGCTACTGCGCGAGAGGCGAGTGAAACGTGAACTGAACGTCGTCGCACGGTGGGGCGTCGATGGGATCGCAGCCGCCGCCAAAGGTCAGGATTTGATCATCGAACAGTGCGTCGATCTTGGGACCGTGTGTGCGAACGACCAGGTGAACTTCTGATTCATACGGATCGACCAGGCCGGGGCCGACAATGATGCCGGGAACCGAACCAACACCCAGGCTGGCAGCGAAGTTGGCTTCACCATTTTCGTAGACGTAGCCGCCGGTCGCGTACTGGATCGAAACCTGTGCCCTTTCGAGCGCCTCGAAATCGAGCACGCGCTGCAGGCTTTCGTCGCGGACGGGCACGCCATTCTCATCGACCACGAAGATGTCATCCATGTTGCAGACGCCGTTGGAGCAGTTGGCCGGGTCGTTGAAGATTACCCACCAGATGGTGTAGGCCGAGCCGGGTTCCAGATTAGCCGTGTGCAGCGACGCCATCACGCCGTTCTCGAAGGCGCGCACGGTTGACCAGCTACCCGGAATTTCAGAACCATCTGCCATATTATAAACGGCGTTGGTGCTGCTCTTGTCTTCCTGCGCCGATGCCGCGAAGGGCACGACGAAGGTCGTGAGTAGAAGCGCGGTGGAGACGACTTTCCTGAAATTCATTGTTTGATCCTCCCTCAATTGATACGATGACCACACTGTACGACGCTACCCCGGGTGGTTGTCACCACCCCTGGAGGTAGTTTTCAAAAACTCGAATCAGGCGCTCGGACAGGGATCCGTCGGAGGATTATCGGATCGGTTGGGGAATCCAGGGGCAGTCTGAATATTGCCGCCGGCTGAAACAGGCAGGACCAGATGCCGGCTTCAGCCAGACGGAACCGAAAATGCCGCGCGGGTCAGGATGTGGGCGAGGGCGTGGGAGTCGGAGTCAGCGCCAGCACCCGCAGAATATCATCCAGCAGCACGTTGAGATCGCTGTTATCGCCCTCATAGCGGCGCGGCAGGCGCTGTTCGTCGCTGTCCTGATCGCGGCAGAACCCGCGATAGATGCGCCCCATCTCGCGCCGCATCACATCGCCGAACTGCTCGTAGGCGGTGTTGTCCTCAAATTCACCTTCCAGCCGCACGCCAATATGCTCGTAGACGGCGTTGAACACCGAACACTGATAGGTATCCCCGGTGATGGCCTGCCGCAGCAGCAGCACAACCTCACCCAGATCAGTCGGTAGTTCACCTTCCGGCGTAGCGGTAGGGGTCGCGGTCTCAGCCAGAGCTACGGCTGTCGCTTCGTCACCGATGCGCGTAGCGGTAGGCGGAATCACGGTCGCCCCGGTGGGAGTTTCGTCCACACTGCTGATAACCGGCGCATCTGTCGGCCGGCGCGTGGCTGTGGGCGGGACCGGAGTCGGCGTATCGGTAGGCCGGCGGGTCGCGGTGGGCACATCGGTATCAGTGGGCGGAATCGCGGTATCGGTATTTGTTGGAACCGGGGTATCTGAGGGCGGAACCGGCGTCGCTGTCGGCGCAGCCGTGTTAGTGGGCGGTTCCGCCGTATCCGTCGGGCGGCGCGTGGCCGTCGGTGGAAGGGGTGTCTCGGTTGGTTCCGGCGTCTGGGTTGGGACGGGCGTGTCCGATGGAGGAACCGGCGTCACCGATGGAACCGAGGTATCCGTTGCTGGAACCGGCGTTTCTGTTGGAATCGACGTTGCAGTCGGGACAGGTGTGTCGGTAGATGTCTCGCTCGGCGGAACCGGTGTCTCTGTCGGCAGGAGAGGCGTATCGGTAGGCCGGCGGGTCGCAGTCGGCGGGATGGGTGTCGCCGATAGCACTTCGCTCGCAGCCATGGCAACCTGTGTGGCCGGCACATCGCTGGCCCGTTCTTCGGTGGGCGGAACCGCTGTCGGGGTGTCGTCAGTACCTGCTAACCCTCCCGCGCCGGGTGTCAGCGTTTCGACCTGCGTGCCCCCCTGAGTGCCGCTGATGATCGCCACGATACCGATCCCGGCGATGAACGCCACCGCTACCAGCGCAACGAGGTAGATCAACGGGCTGCGGCCTGTGCGCGGCGGTTCCGGTTCGAGCTGCGTTTCGACCACCGGCACAGCCGGCGGCGGTGAGACCGGCATCGGCGGCGGGGGCGCTTTTCGTTCCGGTTCCAGCGAGGGCAGCGGGCGGCGCGCTGGTTCTGGCTGCTCCGGCGGTCTGGTGGCTGGCTGATAAACCGGCAGAGTCGGCGGCGGCAGGTCCGGTGGTCCGATCACGGTTTGCCCATCGTCCCCGGCGCTGTCATCCGGCGGCGCATCGGCAGGCTCTGCCTGGGGTGGCAGCGGTTCGACGACAGTCGGCATCATTTCGTCGATCACGGCCGGCGGCGGGCTTTCCGGCAGCGGCTCGACCACAGTTGGCATATCGACATCGGATGGGTCGTGTCGTTCCAGCGGCGTAGTCGACATATCCGCCACTTCTTCAACCACCGTCGGCTGATACTCTGCCGGAGTCTGGGGTTCCGGCTGCGGAGCCGGCGGCTCCGGTTCGGGTTCCGGCGTGGGCAGCGGTTCGGCTGCTGGGGCGGATTCAGCTTCCGAACTGATCGCTTGCGGCGCTATACCTTCTTCAATCGCCCGGCGCAGATCGCTGGCAAAGGTGCGCGGGTCGTTATAACGTTCGGCACGGCTGCCCAGCGCCTTCTGAAACACCTCATCCAGCGGGCGCAAATCCTTGCCGATCAGGTCCGGTGGCAGTTCCTCGACAGGAATCCGGCTGGGCAGATGCCACTGGCGATTTTTGATGCGATCACCGGCCATCACCTGCGGCATGAACGGGGTGGCCCGCAGCATCTGGTTATCGTCGGGCGTGAAAATGGCGTGGCGGCCAAAGATGATCTCGTAAGCCACCAGCCCGAAACCGTAGATATCGCCCAGTTTGTCGGGGATGCCGTCCCAGGGCATGTACAGCTTTGTGCCGATATTCGACTGCGTTTTTTGCAGATCGGCTTCGGGCAGCGCCACGCTGAAATCCAGCAGGTAGGGGTTTTCCGTCCCGCTGACATTAGCCGGCTTGAGGTCCCGGTGGATGATGTCTTCGCTGTGAGCCGCGTACAGCGCCATCGCCAGTTCGCGAATCATGTTGAGCCGGCGCTCCAGCGGGATGTTCATCATCTCGCCGGATTTAATCAGTTTGTCGTAGGATGCGCCGCCAATGAACTGCATCGCCAGATAGGGGCGTTCGTAGTTCAGATCGTAATCGAAGATGCTGGGGATATTCGGATGGTTTTGTAGCCGATTGAGCGCCTCGATTTCGCGCTGGAGCCGGGTGAGGTGTTTGGATACATTGCGCGAACTGAGCAACTGCGGGTTCATCAGTTTGAGTGCTACGGTCTTGACTCCATCGTTGGCTTTCCAGACCTCGCCTGATGCCCCTTTACCCAACTGCTCTTCAAGGACGTAGTTTTTGATGCGCTGGCCGGGCTGAAGCTGCTGCACGCCGCCTGCAACGCCGG
>Ga0079224_100015197_pt1 | contig 10775 bp, 7 predicted proteins | sample Stecom2015_FD_80414 | JGI IMG/M metagenome (GOLD analysis project Ga0079224, IMG submission 80414) | Agricultural soil microbial communities from Utah to study Nitrogen management - Steer compost 2015 | ecosystem: Environmental > Terrestrial > Soil > Agricultural land | place: USA: Utah...
TGAACCGCCTCGACGCTGGATTGCTCCGCCCCGCGCTGCGCCGCGCCACCGATGTGGAACGTGCGCATCGTGAGCTGCGTACCCGGCTCGCCGATCGACTGGGCGGCGATAACCCCGACCGCCTCGCCGACATTGACCGGCGTGCCGCGCGCGAGATCGCGGCCGTAGCACTTGCCGCAGACGCCGACCGCACTCTGGCAGGTCAGGACCGACCGGATCTTGACCGTGTCGATCCCGGCCGTTTCGATCCGGTCCGCGTCCTCCTCGTCGATCAGCTCGCCGGCCGGAACGATGATCTCGTCCGTCACCGGGTGGACTACGTCCAGAGCAGCGGTCCGGCCGAGAATGCGCTCCCCGAGCGGCTCGATCACATCGCCGCCCTCGATCACCGCCCGCGTGGTCAGGCCCTCGCTCGTGCCGCAGTCCTCCTCGGTGATGATGCAGTCCTGTGCCACGTCGACCAGACGACGCGTCAGATAGCCCGAGTTCGCGGTCTTGAGCGCCGTGTCGGCCAAGCCCTTACGCGCGCCGTGCGTCGAGTTGAAGTACTCGAGGACCGTCAGCCCCTCCTTGAAGTTGGAGATGATCGGCGTCTCGATGATCTCGCCGGAAGGCTTCGCCATCAGGCCGCGCATGCCGGCGAGCTGCTTGATCTGCGCCTCGGAGCCACGTGCGCCCGAATGCGCCATCATGTAGACCGCGTTGATCGGCTTCGACGGATCCTGGTTGGCGATGCCCTTCATCATCTCGGCCGCGACGCGGTCGGTCGCGTGCGACCAGGCGTCGATCACCTTGTTGTACTTCTCGCCCTGGGTGATCAGGCCATCGAGATATTGCTGCTCGTACTCCTTCACCATCTTTTCGGTCTCGGCGACGATCTCGCCCTTGGCGGGCGGGACGACCAGGTCGTCCTGACCGAAGGAAATGCCGGCACGCGTCGCGTAGGAGAAGCCCATCGACATCAGCCGGTCGCAGAAGATGACCGTCTCCTTCTGACCGCAGTTCCGGTAGACGGTGTCGATCAGGCCGCTGATCTCCTTCTTCGTGAGAACCTTGTTCATGTTATCGATGGACAGAGCCGGGTTGTCCGGCAGGATGTCCGCCAGCAGCATGCGTCCGGGCGTCGTCTCGACCACCTTCGTGCTCGGCTTCCCGTCCGCGTCGACGGACTTCCACCGCGTCTTGATCTTCGCGTGCATGCTGACGGCGCCGGCATCGAGAGCCTGCTGGACTTCGCTGATGTCGCGAAATGCCATGCCCTCGCCCTTCTCGCCCGTCCGCTCCATCGAGAGGTAATAGAGGCCGAGAACGATGTCCTGGGTCGGCACGATGATCGGCTTGCCGTTGGCGGGGCTCAGGATGTTGTTCGTCGACATCATGAGCACGCGCGCCTCGAGCTGCGCCTCGAGCGAAAGCGGCACGTGCACCGCCATCTGGTCGCCGTCGAAGTCCGCATTGAAGGCGGTGCAGACCAGCGGATGGAGCTGGATCGCCTTACCCTCGACCAGCACCGGCTCGAAGCTCTGGATGCCGAGGCGGTGCAGCGTCGGGGCGCGGTTGAGCAGGACCGGGTGCTCGCGGATCACCTCTTCGAGGATATCCCACACCTCGGGCCGTTCCCGCTCCACCATGCGCTTGGCGGCCTTGATCGTGCTCGCCATGCCGTAGAGCTCGAGCTTCGAGTAGATGAACGGCTTGAACAGCTCGAGCGCCATCTTCTTCGGCAGGCCGCACTGGTGCAGCTTGAGCTCGGGCCCGACGACGATGACTGAGCGACCCGAATAGTCGACGCGCTTGCCGAGCAGGTTCTGGCGGAACCGCCCCTGCTTGCCCTTCAGCATGTCGCTCAGCGACTTGAGCGGACGCTTGTTGGCGCCGGTGATGACGCGGCCACGGCGGCCGTTGTCGAACAGTGCGTCCACCGACTCCTGCAGCATCCGCTTCTCGTTGCGGATGATGATGTCCGGCGCACGCAGTTCGATCAGCCGCTTCAGCCGGTTGTTCCGGTTGATGACGCGGCGATAGAGGTCGTTCAGGTCGGAAGTCGCGAACCGGCCGCCATCGAGCGGAACGAGCGGACGCAGCTCGGGCGGAATCACCGGCACCACGTCGAGCACCATCCACTCCGGACGGGTCCCGGATTCGAGGAAGGCCTCGAGGATCTTCAGCCGCTTGACGTATTTCTTACGCTTCGCTTCCGAATTCGTCTCACGCAGTTCCGTGCGCAGCTTCTCGCGCTCGGCCACGATATCGAGCGAGGCGAGCATCGCCTTGATCGCTTCCGCACCGATGAGGGCGGTGAAAGCGTCTTCGCCGAACGTCTCCTGCGCCTGCAGGAACTCCTCCTCGGTCAGGAGCTGGCGCTCCTGCAGGTCGGTGAGGCCCGGCTCCACGACGACGTAGCTCTCGAAGTAGAGGATCTTCTCGAGCTCGCGCAGGGTCATGTCGAGCATGAGGCCGACGCGGCTCGGCATCGACTTCATGAACCAGATGTGGGCCACCGGCGATGCGAGCTCGATGTGGCCCATGCGCTCGCGACGAACCTTCGAGAGGGTGACCTCGACGCCGCACTTCTCGCAGATGATGCCGCGATACTTCATGCGCTTGTACTTGCCGCACAGGCACTCGTAGTCCTTGATCGGACCGAAGATGCGCGCGCAGAAGAGGCCGTCCCGCTCCGGCTTGAACGTGCGGTAGTTGATCGTCTCCGGCTTCTTGATCTCGCCATACGACCACGAGCGGATGCGCTCCGGGCTCGCGATCGATATGCGGATCTTGTCGAAGCTCTGCGGGCCGCTCACCTGCCCGAAAAACCGCATCAGCTCGTTCATGACTTCACTCCTGACGCTCGAGGCGCCGTCGGATTGTGAGAATGACTAACTGGTCCCGATGACTTCATCGCCGGCTCAGCTCTCGCTCTCCTGAAGGTCGACATTCAGCCCGAGCGAGCGCAATTCCTTCACCAGGACATTGAACGACTCGGGAATGCCGGCCTCGAACGTGTCGTCGCCGCGCACGATCGCCTCGTAGACCTTGGTCCGGCCCGAAACGTCGTCGGACTTGACCGTCAGCATCTCCTGCAGGGTGTAGGCGGCGCCATACGCCTCCAGGGCCCAGACCTCCATCTCGCCGAACCGCTGACCACCGAACTGCGCCTTGCCGCCCAGCGGCTGCTGGGTGACGAGGCTGTACGGCCCGATCGAGCGCGCGTGGATCTTGTCGTCGACCAGGTGGTGGAGCTTCAGCATATAGATGTAGCCGACCGTGACCTTGCGGGCAAAGGGCTCGCCCGTCCGCCCGTCGATCAAGGTCACCTGGCCAGAGGAATCCAGGCCCGCTTTCTCGAGCAGTTCCTGAATCTCGTGCGGCAAGGCGCCGTCGAAGACCGGCGAGGCCACCGGTATGCCGCTGGTCAGGTTGTGGGCGAGCTCCAGGATCTCCTCCTCGCTCAGGTCCTTCAGCTCTTCCTTGGTGGGGGAGCCGTCGTAGGCCGAATCGAGGGAGGCACGCAGCTCCTCCATCCTGGTGCGGCCGTCGGAGATGCCGTCGAGCAGCTCACCGATCTGGCGGCCGAGCCCGGCACAGGCCCAGCCCAGGTGGGTTTCCAGAATCTGACCGACGTTCATGCGCGAAGGCACGCCGAGCGGATTCAGGACGAGATCGATCGGGGTGCCGTCCTCCAGGCACGGCATGTCCTCGATCGGAACGATTTTCGAGACGACGCCCTTGTTGCCATGGCGGCCGGCCATCTTGTCGCCGGGCTGCAGCTTGCGCTTCACCGCGACGAAGACCTTGACCATCTTCATCACGCCCGGAGGCAGCTCGTCGCCGCGCTCCAGCTTCTCGACCTTGTTCTCGAAGCGGTCGACCAGACGCTTCAGGCCGGAGTCGTACGTCCGGTTCAGGCTCTCGATTTCGGCCATGACCTGATCGTCGGTAACGACGATCTGGCGCCACTGTCCGGGATTGAGGCTGCCCAGAAGCTCCTCGGTGATCGTCGTCTTCGCCTTCACGCCCTTCGGGCCGCTGGCGACTTCCCGACCGAGGAGCAGCTCGCGCAGCCGCGCATTGAAGTTGCGGGTGAGGATCGCGCGCTCGTCGTCGCGGTCCTTCGCCAGACGCTCGATCTCCGCCTGGTCGATCGCCCGCGCCCGCTCGTCCTTCTCGACGCCGCGGCGCGAGAACACCCGCACCTCGACGACCGTCCCGGTGGCGCCCGGCGGCACCTTCAGGGAGGTGTCACGCACGTCGGAAGCCTTCTCGCCGAAGATCGCGCGGAGCAGCTTCTCTTCCGGCGTCATCGGCGACTCGCCCTTCGGCGTCACCTTGCCGACGAGGATGTCGCCCGGCTTCACCTCGGCGCCGACATATACGATCCCCGCCTCGTCGAGGTTGCGCAGCGCTTCCTCGCTCACGTTCGGGATATCGCGCGTGATCTCCTCCTGGCCGAGCTTGGTGTCCCGGGCCATCACCTCGAATTCCTCGATGTGAATCGAGGTGAAGACGTCGTCACGGGCGATGCGCTCCGAGATGACGATCGAATCCTCGAAGTTGTAGCCGTTCCACGGCATGAACGCGCACAGCACGTTCCGCCCCAGCGCGAGTTCGCCGAGGTTGGTCGACGGCCCGTCCGCGATGATGTCGCCGGCCGCAACGCGATCGCCGACCCGAACCAGCGGTCGCTGCGTGATGCAGGTGTTCTGGTTAGAGCGCTGGAACTTCCGCAGGTTGTAAATGTCGACGCCGGTGCCTTCGCCCGTCTCGTCGTCGTTGACGCGGATGACGATACGGGTGGCGTCGACCTGGTCGACGACGCCGCCACGCCGGGCGACCGCCGCCGCACCGGAATCGCGCGCGACGGCCTCTTCCATGCCGGTCCCGACGAGGGGCGCCTCGCTGCGGAGCAACGGCACCGCCTGACGCTGCATGTTCGAGCCCATGAGAGCCCGGTTGGCGTCGTCGTTCTCGAGGAACGGAATGAGCGCCGCCGCCACCGAGACGAGCTGCTTCGGGGAGACGTCGATGAAGTCGATCGAATCCGGCTGCGCCATCACGAAGTCGTTGCCCCGGCGGCAGCTCACGAGGTCGCTGGCGAAGCGCTTCTCCTCATCGAGCTGCGCGTTCGCCTGGGCGATCGTGTATTTGCCCTCTTCCATCGCGGTCAGATAGACGACCTCGTCCGTCACCTTCCCGTCGCGCACCCGCCGGTACGGGCTCTCGATGAAGCCGTATTGGTTCACCCGCGCGAACGTGGCGAGGGAGTTGATCAGGCCGATGTTCGGGCCTTCCGGCGTCTCGATCGGGCAGATGCGCCCATAGTGGGTCGGGTGCACGTCGCGCACCTCGAAGCCCGCGCGCTCGCGGGTCAGACCGCCGGGGCCGAGGGCCGAAAGCCGCCGCTTGTGCGTGATCTCGGACAGCGGGTTGGTCTGGTCCATGAACTGGCTGAGCTGCGACGAGCCGAAGAACTCGCGCACCGCCGCCGCCGCCGGCTTCGCGTTGATGAGGTCGTGCGGCATCACCGCGTCGATGTCGACCGAGCTCATCCGCTCGCGGATCGCCCGCTCCATCCGAAGGAGGCCGACGCGGTACTGGTTCTCCATCAGCTCGCCGACCGAGCGGACGCGCCGGTTGCCGAGGTGGTCGATATCGTCGATCTCGCCGTGGCCGTCCTTGAGCTGCGTCAGCGTCCGGACGATCTCGAGGATGTCCTCCTTGCGCAGCGTGCGCACCGTGTCCGGCGTGTCGAGGTTCAGGCGCGCGTTCATCTTGACGCGGCCGACGGCGGAAAGGTCGTAGCGCTCCGGATCGAAGAACAGGCCGCGGAACAGCGCGTCGGCGCTCTCGGGGGTCGGCGGTTCGCCCGGCCGCATCACCCGATAGATGTCGATGAGCGCATCCTCGCGCGTCATGTTCTTGTCGATAGCGAGGGTGTTGCGGATGTAGGGACCGACATTGATGTGGTCGATCGCCAGCGTCGGCAGCTCGGTCACGCCCGCTTCGAGCAGGGTCTGCAGCAGCTCGGTCGTGATCTCGTCGCCCGCCTCGGCGTGGATCTCGCCGGTCGAGGTGTCGACCAGGTCGGTGGCGACGTAGCGGCCGATCAGCTCATCATCGTCGACGAGCTGCGTCTCGATGCCCTCCGCCTTCATCCGCTCGAGCACGCGCGGCGTGATCTTCACGCCGGCCTTGAGCACGGTCTCACCGGTCTTGGCGTCGCGAAGGTCGCCGGTCAGCTTGACGCCGCGCAACCGCTCCGGGTCGAAGCGCGTCGTCCAGCCCTTGTCGGTGTGGGTGAAGGTGACGGTATCGTAGAAATAGTTGAGGATCTCCTCGGCCGACATGCCGGTGAGCTCCGCCACGTCGAGCTCGGTGCCGGCCTCCTTCGCCTCCGTGCGCTTGCGCTCCGACTCCTCGCTGTCGAGAGCCATGAGCATGGTCGTGACCGGCAGCTTGCGGCGCCGGTCGATGCGCACATAGACGAGGTCCTTCGCGTCGAACTCGAAGTCGAGCCAGGAGCCGCGATAGGGGATCACCCGGGCGGCGAACAGGTACTTGCCCGAGGAGTGGGTCTTGCCGCGATCGTGGTCGAAGAACACGCCGGGTGAGCGGTGCATCTGCGAAACGATCACCCGCTCGGTGCCGTTGATGATGAACGTGCCGTTCTCGGTCATGAGCGGCATGTCGCCCATGAACACGTCCTGTTCCTTGATGTCGCGGATCGAGCGGGCGCCGGTGTCCTCGTCGACGTCCCACACAACGAGACGCAGGGTGACCTTCAACGGTGCGGCATAGGTCATGCCGCGCTGCTGGCACTCGTCGGTATCGTACTTCGGCGGCTCGAACTCGTAGCGCACGAACTCGAGCTGCGCGCGATCGGCGAAGTCCTTGATCGGGAAGACGCTCGTGAAGACTTCCTGCAGCCCCATCTGCTTGTGCTCGCCGGGGGGCACGTTCATCTGCAGGAAGTTCTCGTAGGAGGTGCGCTGCACCTCGATCAGGTTCGGAATCGGCGCCACCTCGGGAATGTTCCCGAACTGTCTCCGAATGCGCTTGCGACCCGTGAACGACTTCGCCATGCCCGACCTTCTCCAATATGGCTCGACGGAAAGGTGCCGCCGAGCTGCGTTCCCGAAGCGCGCCAGCCACTCGGGCCGGCGACGCGATCCGTCCTAGGGACGGAAAGGCACGCGACGACGCGGCGCGGAAGAGGCCATCCTCTCCGCGCCGCGCCTGTCCGTACCGTTGACCGGACCGGGCCGAGCGGGCCCGCTCCGGTCGTCTGCGATGCTACCTGACGGCAACTTCCTACTTCAGCTCGACAGTCGCGCCAGCGTCCTCGAGCTTCTTCTTGATCTCTTCGGCTTCCGCTTTTGCAGCGCCTTCCTTGACCGGCTTCGGCGCCGCCTCGACGAGGTCCTTGGCTTCCTTCAGGCCAAGCCCGGTGATCGCGCGGACCTCCTTGATCACGTTGATCTTCTTGTCGCCGGCAGACGCGAGAATGACGTCGAATTCGTCCTTCTCCTCCGCCGGAGCGGCGGCTTCTGCGCCACCACCGGCGACCGCCGCGACCGCGACCGGAGCGGCCGCCGACACACCCCACTTCTCTTCGAGAAGCTTGGAGAGCTCGGCAGCTTCGATCACGGTAAGGTTAGATAGTTCATCGACGAGCTTTTCAAGATCGGCCATAGTTTCTGTCTCCTGGCATTCGTACCCGAGTCGGACGCGCGATCACGCGGCCTCGTCGGAAGATCCATAGGCTGAGAAAACGCGAGCGAGCTGTCCGGCCGGCGCGTTCAGCACCTGGGCGACACGCGTCGCCGGGGTCTGAAGCAGTCCGACCAGCTTGCCGCGAAGCTCGTCCAGAGACGGCAGCTTCGCGAGCGCCTTGACGCCTTCGGCGTCCAGGGACTGGGCCCCGAGAGCACCGCCGATGATCGTCAGCTTCGCGTTCTGGTTGGCATAGTCCGCGACCACCTTGGCCGCGGCCACCGGGTCCGCCGAATAGGCGACGGCCGTCGGTCCCGTGAAAAGGTCCGAGAGCCCTTCGAAGGACGTGCCCTCGAGTGCCCGTTTCGCCAACCTGTTCTTCGTTACTTTGAACCCCGCCCCTGCTTCGCGCATCCTGCGCCGCAGGGCCGTGGTCTCCGCCACTGTCATCCCCGTCTGGTGCGTGACGACGACCAGCGTCGACTCGCCCAGGGTCTGATGCAGCGCGGCAACGGCTTGCTCCTTCTGCTTTCGCTGCATGGGTCCACTCCGCTCCTCTGGCCCGCCGGGCTCTCGCCGTGACGCGGACCGGCTCTGCACGCCGGGTCGCCCCGGGGTGCGGTGACCCTGTCCCAGAAGTGCAAGCTCTGCCGGGAGACGCTTCTCCGACCGATGCTTGCCTCCCGTCTATGCAGGCGGCACATCCATTACGCCGTCGGGAACCCCCTCCGGCACCTGCAGTCTCGGACAGGTCGGTACGGCCTATCGGCCGCCCCTCGCCGCCGCGGGCCGAAGCCCGCGACGAACGTTCCTGCGCGTCGGCTTACGCACCGCCGAGGGTCGAGGCATCGATCTTGATGCCCGGCCCCATCGTCGTGCTCAGCGATACGCGCTTGATGTAGTTGCCTTTGGCGCCGGCGGGCTTCGCCCGCGCGATTGCGTCATAGAACGCCTTGACGTTTCCGACCAGCGCGTCCTCGTCGAAACTCGCCTTGCCGACTCCGGCGTGGACGATGCCGGCCCGCTCGACGCGGAACTGCACCTGACCGCCCTTGGCGGCCTGGACAGCCTCCGCCACGTCGGCCGTGACGGTGCCCGTGCGTGGGTTCGGCATCAGGCCACGCGGGCCGAGAATCCGGCCGAGGCGCGCGACGACCGGCATCATGTCGGGCGTGGCGATGGCGCGGTCGAACTCGATCGTACCGCCCTGGATCTGCTCGGCGAGATCCTCGGCACCGACGATGTCTGCACCGGCCGCCTTCGCTTCCTCGGCCTTGTCGCCCCGTGCGAACACGGCGACCCGCACCGTCTTGCCGGTGCCGTTCGGCAGCGTCACGGCGCCGCGGACCTGCTGGTCGGCATGCCGGGGGTCGACACCCAGGTTCATCGCGATCTCGACCGTCTCGTCGAACTTCGCCTTCGCCCGCTCCTTCAGCATCTTCACCGCGGTCGCGACGTCGTATGCCTTCGTGCGGTCGATGCCCTCGGCGAGGCTGCGCAGCCGCTTTCCCTTCTTGGCCATGACTATTCCCTCACCTCGATGCCCATCGACTTCGCCGAGCCGACGAGCATGCGGCAGGCCGCCTCGATGTCGTTGGCATTGAGATCGTTCATCTTCTGCTCGGCGATCTCGCGGATCTGCGCCATGGTGATGCGCCCGCTCGTCTGCTTTCCGGGGTTGGCTCCGCCCTTGTCGAGCTTCGCCGCACGCTTGAGGAAGAACGAAGCCGGCGGCGACTTGGTCGTGAAGGTGAAGCTCCGGTCCGCGAAGACGGTGATCACCGTCGGGATCGGCATCCCCGGCTCCATGCCCTGGGTGGCGGCATTGAACGCCTTGCAGAACTCCATGATGTTGACGCCGCGCTGTCCGAGCGCGGGGCCGATCGGAGGCGAGGGGTTGGCCTGCCCCGCCTTCACCTGGAGCTTTATGTAGCCCGTGATTTTCTTAGCCATGGTCTTCCCCTGGTTGCCGGCGGAATGCCGGTGCGCGGTGCGGCCGGGGCTCGGCCTTCCGCGCGAGACGTGTTCAGGTCAGCTTCTCGACCTGAGAGTATTCAAGATCGACCGGTGTCGACCGGCCGAAGATCGAAACCAGAACCTTGAGCCGCGAGCGCTCCTCGTCGACCTCCTCCACATAGCCGTTGAACGACTGGAACGGGCCGTCGCAGACGCGCACCTGCTCGCCGATCTCGTAGACCACCGACGGCTTCGGCCGCTCGACCCCCTCCTGGATCTGGTGGAGGATGCGCTGCGCCTCGGCCTCGCCGATCGGCGCTGGCCGGCCGCCCGCGCCGAGAAATCCCGTCACCTTCGGCGTGTTCTTGACCAGGTGCCAGGAGTGGTCGGTCATCTCCATCTTCACGAGCACGTAGCCCGGGAAGAACTTTCGCTCCGAGCTGACCTTCGCCCCGCGCCGGACCTCGACGACCTCCTCGGTGGGCACGACGACTTCCTCGATCAGGTGGCCGATCCCCTGGGCGTCGGCCTGCTCCCGAATCGTCTGGGCAACCTTCTTCTCGAAGCCCGAATAGACGTGAATTACGTACCAGCGCGCCGCCACGGCTCAGCCTCCCAACCCCAGGAAAGTTCGCACGAGGAGGCCCAGCACCTGATCGACGACGAAGAAGAACATCGCCGCCATGAACACCATTACGAAAACCATGGTGGTCGTGATCGCGGTCTCCTTACGCGTCGGCCAGGTTACCTTCGATACCTCCTGGCGTACCTGACGGATGAACTGCCCCGGGTTCGTTTTCGCCATAACAGTCACCTGAGCCCGACCGGCGCGCGGCACGCGCCGGCCCGGGCCACCTTACCTGAGGCAGTCGCAATGGCAGGAGTGGCAGGACTCGAACCTGCAGCCCCCGGTTTTGGAGACCGGTGCTCTACCAATTGAGCTACACTCCTTCATGGCAAACCCTGCTCGCCGGAACGAAACGCCGCGCCTGCTTATTCGATGATGGAGGCGACGACGCCGGCGCCGACGGTGCGCCCGCCTTCGCGGATGGCGAAGCGCAGGCCCTCGTCCATCGCGATCGGCGAGATCAGGTTGACCTCCATCGTCA
>Ga0079224_100015198_pt1 | contig 10775 bp, 9 predicted proteins | sample Stecom2015_FD_80414 | JGI IMG/M metagenome (GOLD analysis project Ga0079224, IMG submission 80414) | Agricultural soil microbial communities from Utah to study Nitrogen management - Steer compost 2015 | ecosystem: Environmental > Terrestrial > Soil > Agricultural land | place: USA: Utah...
AGCCACAGTTTCAGCCCAGTGCAGAGTTGGCCGACTTCTCGAACAAAGAGTGGATAGAGATGACAGAGGAGACTTTTAAGCGCGTCTTCTCTAAATCTGCAGTGAAGCGCACCAAATTTTCGGGTTTGAAGCGAAATCTGGATTTTGTCCAAAGAGATAAAGAGCGCTGAGTCTTTTGCGCTTTATCCCAACAGATCTTTAAGACGCTCACCTCAACTTCAGAAGTATTCGTTTTTTGCTGTCTTTGAGTATAAGTTCTCCTGTGGCCACCTGATAATACTCCACCCTTTGGAACGTCTCCAACAATTTGTTTTCGAAGGCTTGGTTTTGGCAGGCCATCCGGGTAGAGGCAAGATCCCCAAATTTTAAGGAGTGCTTCTTGCCCATGTTGTAAGGACCGGTAATCCGGTTGCAGCTTCCGCTTCCGTTGACCGTCTTATCATGAGCGTTGAAGATGAGGTGTGCATCTTGAAGTGAATTGGACGTCTGAACCGGTACGCCGAGCATCTCTACCACAGTCCATTGCTTGTTTGACCAGTTGGAGTCCGGGAAACTGCTTTTGCAGGATGAAAAAGACAACAACAGGACGAATCCCAAAATTAGATTTTTCATAGTTCGGTGTAGCTTGGTTGAGTTTACAAGAAAAGACTGTGCACAAAGAGCGCCAAAAAAATCGACGCAGCTTGGCGCTGGTGATTTAGATAGCTTTCAAGCTCATGTCCAGCGCCGTGACCGAGTAGGTAAGCGCACCCATGGAGATAAAATCCACTCCACATTCAGCGACCAGCGGAAGCGTTTCTTCCGTAATTCCTCCAGACGCTTCGGTCAAAAACCGTCCGTCGATCAGCTTGACGGCTGTTTTCATCGTGTCGTAGTCCATGTTATCCAGCATGATATAATCGATGCCTCCCACGTCCAAGACTTGCTGTATTTCGTCCAGGTTTCGGGTTTCTACCTCTATCTTAAGGTTAAGGTTTTTTTCCGCGAGAAATTTCCGGGTATTCTCAATCGCAGGCCGGATGCCGCCGGCAAAGTCCACATGGTTGTCCTTTAGCATCACCATATCATAGAGTGCAAAACGGTGGTTTACGCCACCACCGATGAGTACGGCCCATTTTTCCATCAGGCGGAAATTGGGCGTAGTCTTACGGGTGTCCATCAGTCGCGTCTTGGTATGTGAGATCAGCTGGGTCAATCGATGGGTTTTGGTGGCGATGCCGCTCATGCGCTGCAGACAGTTGAGCACGAGTCGCTCAGCGGAAAGGATCGATGCCGATGCCCCTGAGACAAATAGAGCTACATCACCGACCTTGACTTCGTCGCCGTCTTTTTTCAAAAACTCCACCTCGAGTGTAGCATCAACAACCTTGAATATCTCTCCGGCCAGTTCCAATCCAGCCAAAATCCCCTCGTCTTTGATCAGGAGCTGAGCTTTACCCATTTTTCCCGCAGGGATGGAGGCTAAAGAAGAATAATCTCCGGGGCCAATGTCTTCCAAAAGTGCTGAAGTGATAAAAAGCCGGAGCGCTTCCGGACTCAGATAGGGTGGCTTCATTCCGCAAAAATAGCAAAACTTTGGCTTAAGGCGGACCAGCTTAGCTTTTTACAAAATCCAGGCTATAGATCCGAACCGACTTGCCGCTTTGTGACACCTTGATGAAAACCTGAAATTTGCCGGGATTGCTGGAATATTCACCGATGTAAGTACTGAGACTGCCTGGATTTTCGTTTTGGAAGACGAGCGAAAATCCTCGGGAAGGATTCTTCTTGAAAAAGTCCTTCAAGACAATTTCAGCTTGGTTTTTAGAGTATTCTCCCTGCTGACCATTTACATTCATAGAGATACTCGAATCAAAAAAACGTGCAAGTTCGCTGCTCGAGCCGCTTTCTATCGCCGAGACGATCGGCTCGATGGTCCCCCCTTGGGAAGGGTTGGAGATCCATAGGAAGATCGTTAGGAAGAGATTAAGCACTAGCATCAGCCTTCGTTGGCAAATTTTAAGCCAAAAAAGATCATTTCGGATTCATTTATCTGCTATTTACTGGGAATGTGACAAGTCACGGCAGAAAACAATTCTGGGGGAAGTTTGGATTGAAAAGTAATATATTTGCGGCATGGACAAGAAAGTTTTATTGATGATTTTAGACGGTTGGGGCATCGCTACCAATCCTGCTGTTTCTGCAATTGACAAAGCCAAAACCCCTTTTGTTGACGGCCTCTATGCCAAATATCCACACGCCAGACTGGAAGCTTCCGGCCTTGCAGTGGGTCTGCCGGTAGGGCAAATGGGAAATTCAGAGGTAGGGCACATGAATATCGGTGCCGGCAGGATTGTCTTTCAGGACCTGGTCAAGATCAACTTAGCCGTCGCAAACGGTGAACTCAATACTCATCCTATTTTGGCCGAAGCGTTCGCTAGAGCGAAAGCAGCCGGCAAGAAAGCCCACTTCATCGGATTGGTATCGGATGGTGGTGTTCACGCACACATCGACCATCTGAAAGGTCTCTGCGACGCGGCGAAGTTTCATGAGATGGATGAAGTTTTCATCCACGCATTTACCGACGGACGCGACACGGATCCTAAAGGAGGCATCAAATATCTGGCGGATCTGCAGGAGCATTTGAAGCATTCGTCCGGCCAGATCGCCTCGGTGGTTGGCCGCTATTATGCCATGGATCGCGACAATCGCTGGGAACGGGTGAAACTCGCCTACGACGCGGTGGTGAATGGAGAAGGCGAAAAATCCAAGGATATCCTAGCCGCAATCAGAAAATCCTACGACAACAATGTAACCGACGAATTTATTCGTCCGATCATCCATGTGGGACCAAACAACAAACCGGTCGCCACTATTGAGGAGGGTGATCTGGTGATCTGTTTCAACTTCCGCACCGATCGGGGCCGGGAAATCTCCCAGGCGCTGACTCAGCGGGATTTTGAGGATTACAACATGAAAAAACTCAATGTGGAGTACATCACCTTTACCAATTACGATGATACATTCCAGCGAGTAGAGGTGCTTTTCGAAAAAGACAACCTTAATAATACAATCGGAGAGGTCCTGGAGAAAGCTGGCAAAAAGCAGATCCGGATCGCCGAAACCGAGAAATATCCACACGTGACCTTCTTTTTCTCCGGAGGAAGAGAGACAGAGTTTATCGGGGAGAGCCGGATTCTATGCCCTTCTCCTAAGGTGGCAACCTACGATCTCAAGCCCGAGATGAGCGCCTATGAGATCGCTTCCAAGATCAACACCGAACTCAAGAAGAAGAGCGCAGATTTCATCTGCCTTAATTTTGCCAATGCGGATATGGTAGGCCATACCGGCGATTTCGACGCTGCAGTGAAGGCTTGCGAAGCAGTGGACGAATGTGCCCAGAGCGTCATCACCACGGCACTTGCCAATGACTATACCATCATTGTGATCGCAGACCACGGCAACTCCGACATGATGATCAACGAGGACGGGACGCCAAATACTGCGCACACGACGAACTTGGTGCCGATAATAATGGTTGATGACCATGACCAACTCGCTGTCAAAGACGGAAAGCTGGGAGACTTGGCACCGACCATCCTGACGCTGATCGGAGTCCAGATTCCAGAGGAAATGACGGGAGATATCCTGCTCACGCAATGAAACTGAAGATCTATCTAACATTCGGGCTGCTCATTTGGGCAGCTTTTTCATGTATATCCCATGAGGAGCAAAAAAAGCCGGAGTCGCTTCCCTACTTCGACTTGAAGGGCTTTGTCAACCTCGAACTTGCCAAACTGGACGGAGCAAAGGTTGCCAAGATTTCCGAAGTGAACGGGGAAGAAAAGTCAGTCGAAAAAACATATTCCCTGAAAGACTGGAAAGAAGAGTTTGAGGCTTTTTACACAGGGGATATCAATACCCCCGCCCTCTCCGCCTCCTACTCTACCGAGACGGAGGGCGAGTATCTCATTCATAGACTTTTGCCGGAGGCAAAGGGAAAGGTGAAGGAGATCAAGATCAAATACATCAAAGAATACCCTGCCGCCGTCGTCCTTCGCACTGCAGAAGAGAGTCTCTATTACCAGACGAGCACCGTAGCGGAATTTTATATGAACATGGCCACTGAGAAGATCGACCACTACACCATCGAATCGACCCAGAAGGTTTGGTTTCTCGATCAGACTCACGTGAAGATCTCGGGAGCGGTGAAGTAGGCTGAAACTAGCTACCATCAAGAGGATCGCACCGAGCCCGAGAGCGATTGATCAGCAAGGGAAGTGGTGAGTAGTCGTGGCAAGACGTACTTCTCCATCAGTCCCAAAGCTCATTGTAGGAATTCTATTCTTTCAAGGAAGGATTTTTTGGATCAGCTCCTGGATTACCGATCAAATATCGGCGGCCGCCTGCTTTGCCAATCTGTGTTTTCCTGAATTAAGCGACCCAGCGTGATGAGCTTTTCCTCCTCAAAGAGATTGGCGAGTAAGGTGATCGAAGTCGGGCTACCGCTTTCTGTGAAGCCATTCGGCAGACAGAGTGCAGGATGTCCTGTGAGATTGGTGATCTGGAGCTGCTGTCCAGCAAAAGACGGGGTTACGATCACGTCGTACTCTTGGAATAATTCATGCATCTCTTGGGTCAACAGAGTCCTTTGGCGGGCCATCTGCACATATTCCACGGCGGGGATCAATCTCGCGGCGCGGAAGATGTTTGGCCATGCATTGCGGTGCTGCGCGACAAGCTGATCGTCCAGATCGGATCGGGTCAACTCATCAAAGGCAGCAGCCCCCTCTACCATGAGCATGTTAATAATCGGTCCGGGATTAATGCTTGATTTGAGTTCCAGCGGATGAAGCTGGATCCCTTGATTTCTCAACACCTCCAATACTGCCTGATCGTTTTTGATATTTGCGCGGTCCCCTTCGAAAAAGGATTTGAAATAGCCGACCTTAAGCTTATTAACCTCATTCTTAGCCGAGTAGTTAAAAGCTGCAGCAATGGAGAATGGGTCTTTTTCATCTACTCCGCTGATGACCGAGAGGACCATGGCGTTGTCAAGGGCAGATCGGGAGATCGGTCCGATCTTGTCCATAGACCAACTCAGTGCCATGGCGCCGTGCCGACTCACGCGGCCAAAAGTCGGCCGAAGTCCGGTGACCCCGTTTCGGGTCGAGGGAGAGACAATCGAGCCTAGGGTCTCCGTACCAATAGCAAAAGGCACCAGTCCGGCGCTGACGGCAGAAGCTGATCCCGCTGAGGATCCACTTGACCCCTGCCTCAGATTCCAAGGGTTTTTGGTGACTCCTCCGTACCATACATCGCCCATCGCAAGCGCTCCCAAGGTAAATTTTCCCACCAAAACGCCTCCCGCATCCTCGAGCTTCTGGACCACAGTGGCTGTATGATCAATGACCTGATCCCTGTATGGATTGGCGCCCCAAGTCGTCTTGGTTCCTTTGACGGCAAGAAGGTCCTTGATCCCATAGGGGATTCCGTGGAGCGGACCGCGGTATTTTCCTACGGCCAGCTCTTCGTCCAAAGCCCGGGCCCTCGCCAGCGCGGGCTCTTCGAGTAAGGTAATCAGGCATTGGAGCGTATCGGAGTAGGTTTTGATCCGTTCGAGGTAGATCTTAGTCAGGCGCTCAGAGGTGATTTGTTGATTTTTGATCAGGACAGCCAATTGATGGACGGGCAAGAAGGCTATATCATTCTCCCCTTCCGGCAAAGGGACCGACTCGGGAAGTCCCCAGTCGGGAGCTTTTTGATCGAGGTTCGGATGAAATCCCTGGGGCAGCGGATTGAAGATAAGGGATGGACTGACTGAATTGTCCAGTTTGGTTTGCCTGAGAATTTCAAAACTTTCCCGCTGCGTAGTCAGCGAATTGATCATGCTGTCTTTTTCCTGAGGCGAAAAGGTCAATCCTATCAGCTGGGCAGCCGAGTCGATGGTCAGAGGGGTAATCTCACCGACGTTTCGTCCCAACGTAAATCCCAAAGCCATAAATGCTATGGCACCCAAACCTATAAAAGCGCGTGATCTCAGGTGTTTTTTTCGAAGCATTGGATAGTTTTGCATTAAGACCAAACGGTAGGCACCATCAAGGTGTCTATTTTGCTTAAAAAAATCAACTCTCTAATGGACCCAAAACCGATAGTTCCCACGTTCCCGATGCATTTCCGAGGCTTGCTGCTGCTTGCTGGGATGTACACGATAGCTTGGTCAGCTTTTTACAAATGGTTTGGACCGCCCTTGCTGAAGTGGCTGGCGATGGGCAATGGGGATCTTGCTGAGTTGCCTTCGGGTTATTTTGGAAGTTTCGGCCTCGTGGTGGGCCTGGTGATCTTTGTTTCCGCGTTTTATCCTGTTACATGGGTGTGGCTCATTCTGGCAGGGATTACCGGCAAAATCATCTCGGCGGCATGGTTTTCTCTTGGCTTTGCACCAGAATTGAGCTGGAACAAGCGTAGTATCTTCCATCTTACCTTCAATGAATTGATTTGGTTGATCCCGTTGATTCTGATATTTCTCAGAGCGCTGCAGGTGAAAAACTACTTGGATCAACACGATCTCGAGGAATAAGTCTTCGACTTTGGTAAGCTTTCGAAGAGCGAAAAATCTTATTGGAGCGAGCAAAAAACACCAGCCCCTTTGTTCGCGGTCCAAAAATTAGCGGGCGCGCTTAGGGCTGGCGTTCTGTATAATTTTGATTGATAAGCCTACTCGTCCTGATTCGATTAGACCAGCAGGATCAGTAAAAGAATGATGATGATTATTGCGCCTACGGAGAGATAGATGCCGTTGCCAAGAGCTCGTGCTTCTTTCTTCATCTCTTTCATCTCCACCTTCACTTCTTTGATTTCGGTTTTGCTCATAGATCTGAAGTCCATCGCTTTGATTTCCTCCAGCCTGTCTTCAATCTCTGTCACCCGGACTTGTTGCGCCGGAGTCAGCTCGGTATTTGGATTTTTATTAGACATCGCCTCCGCATTGAGGACGATTAAAAAGAAGGCGAGTAGCAAGATCAGATTCTTCATGGCTTATTATGATTTTAGAATGTGTCTGCGGCTATTCAAAATCGGTTCCACAGAGAGTCATCCCCTGTCGCAAAATCAAATCCTGGGAGACGGGTGTCGGAAAAATTGTAACTTAGAAGCTTCAATCCGGCCGTCCCAAGTTTAAAACAACCGACCTCAAATGTCCCAAAAACAAGCCTGTAAGCTATTTTTACTAGATGCCATGGCCCTGATCTATAGGGCACATTTCGCCTTCAACAAGAATCCCAGAATCAACTCAAAAGGCTTAAACACTGGGGTTATGTTGGGATTTACCAATACCCTTTTGGAGGTGTTGGATAAGGAAAAACCTACACACATTGGGGTTGCCTTTGATACGAAGGCCCCAACTTTTCGTCATGTGCAGTACGAGCAGTATAAGGCTAACAGGCAGGAGCAGCCCGAGGATATCACGGTAGCGATTCCTTGGGTCAAAGAGATAGTAAGAACTTTTAAGATTCCGGTATTGGAGCTCGACGGCTTTGAGGCAGATGATATCATCGGCACACTCGCCAAGAAGGCCGAGCGGGAGATGTTTACCGTCTACATGATGACTCCGGACAAGGACTACGGTCAGATCGTGGATGAGCATATCTTTCTCTATAAGCCTGCTTTTCTGGGCAACGCAGTAGATGTGATGGGGCCCAAACAGGTCTGCGCGAAGTGGGACATCGCCCACGTGGATCAGGTAAGAGACATGCTGGGTTTGATGGGAGATGCCGTGGACAACATCCCGGGGATCCCGGGAATAGGAGAGAAGACCGCCACCAAGCTGCTGAAGGAATTCGGAACGGTGGAGGGATTGATCGCGAATGCAGACAAACTTAAGGGCAAGCAGCGGGAAAACGTCGTGAACTTTGCGCAGCAGGGGATCCTCTCCAAGGAGCTGGCCACGATCAAGATCGACGTGCCGGTGGATTTTGATGAGGCGGATCTGCGTTACGAGGGATTTGATGAGGAAAAGGTCCGGGCGATCTTTACCGAATTGGAGTTTAGAACATTGGCCGCGAGGATCTTTAAGGAACCCAGTGCAAAAAAAGCAAGCATCAACGCGCCCGCGCAGATGGATCTGTTTGGAGCACCTTCCGCTCCGGTAGTGACCATCGTCCACGAAAGTGAAGAGAGCGACTCAGCCACCACGCTGGAAGTAGGCCCGCCGCCGGTATTGGACACGATTTGGGCTAACGTCCACAACTACCATAAGATCAAAGGACAGGAAAAGGTCCAGGAGCTGGTCGACTTTCTCCAGCTACAGACGGAGGTATGCTTTGACACGGAAACCACCGATCTGGATCCTATGAAGGCGGAATTGGTAGGCCTTTCGTTTTCTTATATCACTGGTGAAGCATTCTACATTCCCGTCACTCCAGACCAGCAAGAAACCCAGGCAGTACTCGAGATCCTCCGTCCTTTCTTTGAAAACGAGGCCATCCTGAAGATCGGGCAAAACGTGAAGTACGACATCCTGGTGCTAAAAAATTACGGAATCGAGGTCAAAGGCAAGATCTACGACACGATGCTCGCCCACTATCTCATCGATCCGGACGGAAAGCATGGCATGGATTGGCTCGCGCAGCAGTACCTCCACTACAGCCCTGTCTCGATCACAGAACTTATCGGAAAGAAGGGGAAAGCCCAGGGAAGTATGCGGGACGTGGACGAAGATGAGGTCACCGCATACGCCTCCGAAGACGCGGACATCACGCTGAGACTGAAGGAAAAATTTGACCCAATCCTGACCGCCAATGGCCTGACTAAGCTCTTTGATGAAGTGGAGAATCCGCTGATTGAAGTGCTCTCTGCCATGGAATTTGAAGGCGTGCGGATCGACACGCAAAGTCTTGCGGAGCTATCGATCTTGCTAGACACGGAGAGCAAGGAGATCGAAAAGCGGGTCTACGAGCTTGCAGGGGTCCGTTTCAATTTGGCTTCGCCAAAGCAATTGGGAGACGTGCTTTTTGAAAAATTGAAGCTCGATCCCAAAGCCAAAAAGACCAAAACCGGCCAATACGCCACCGGCGAGGAAATTCTGAGTAAGTTGGCCAATGAGCATCCCATAGCAGAGGCAATCCTCGATTTTCGCCAGATGGTCAAGCTGAAGTCTACTTACGTGGACGCGCTGCCGACCATGATCAATCCTAAGACCGGAAGAATCCACACGACCTACAACCAGTTTGTCGCGGCTACCGGCAGGCTTTCTTCGATCAACCCCAACCTGCAAAACATTCCGATTCGCACCGCTCGCGGCCGCGAAATTCGCAAAGCTTTTGTACCAAGAGATGAAGATCATGTCCTGCTTTCCGCGGATTATTCCCAGATTGAGCTTCGACTGATGGCAGCTTTTTCAGGCGATGAATCGATGCTGGATGCCTTCAAAAATGGCCGTGATATCCACGCCACCACCGCCGCCAAGATCTTCAAGGTTCCATTGGAGGAAGTGACGACAGACATGAGACGAAAAGCCAAGACAGCCAATTTTGGGATTATCTACGGGATTTCGGCTTTTGGGCTTTCTCAGAGGCTATCTATACCGAGAGGAGAAGCCAAGGAGATCATCGACGCTTATTTTATGGAGTTTCCGGCCGTGAAAGAGTATATGGACGGAGCAATCCAGAAGGCTCAGCAAACGGAGTTTGTCGAGACCATCCTCGGCCGCCGACGGTATTTGCGCGATATTAACAGTAGAAACATCACCACACGTGGCTTTGCCGAGCGCAATGCCATCAACGCCCCACTTCAAGGCTCGGCCGCCGACCTGATCAAAGTCGCGATGATCAATGTGCACGAATGGATGAAAAAGGAAAACCTCAAGTCTAAGATGATCCTACAGGTACACGATGAATTGGTCTTCGACGTGCACAAGGACGAAGTCGAGCTACTGAAGCAAAACATCCCTGGCCTGATGTCCAACGCAATCAAGATGGACGTGCCCATCGAAGTGGAAGTTGGGGTAGGAACAGATTGGCTGCAGGCACATTAGTCAGACGCTAGACATCAGATACAAGAATCAAGACCTTCGCTATTCGACATGCTGCATTCAGTGTTTCTTATTGCAAAATTGTAAGAATAAAAGATTTGAAAATTGCATTCTTGGGTGTGGCCTAAGGCCTGACTTTAAGGTGTAGGAATGTGGACTTCCACTGTGCTCATCTGACGCTGGTGCCAACCTCTGAAAAGTACCAACGCATGTATCCATGTCCTCGCCTCGTAAATCGAACTTCTTAAATTGTAAATCCCGAAATGGCTAAAACCAAAACCTCCTTCTTCTGTCAAAATTGCGGAGCGCAAAGCCCCAAATGGGTTGGTCGCTGCCCAGCATGTGGGGAATGGAACTCATACGTGGAGGAGATCGTCCAAAAGGAAGAAACAGGAAAAGGCAGCTGGAAACCGCAGGGTTCGGGAATAAAAAAGGCCAGTGCTCCCCAGAAGATAGCCGAGGTCAAATACGAGGAGCAATCCCGCTGGATCACCGGTGACCCAGAGCTCGACCGGGTCCTCGGAGGAGGAATTGTGCCGGGATCACTGGTCTTGATAGGCGGCGAGCCGGGGATCGGTAAGTCCACGTTAATGCTTCAGATCGCTTTGATATTAAGAGGAAAGACAATTCTCTACGTCTCGGGGGAAGAAAGTGAAGCTCAGATCAAGATGCGGGCGGATCGAATGGAAGCCCAAAACCCGGATTGCTACGTCCTATCCGAAACCAACACTCAGCAGATCTTTCAGCAGATCGAAGTTTTAAAACC
>Ga0079224_100015199_pt1 | contig 10774 bp, 9 predicted proteins | sample Stecom2015_FD_80414 | JGI IMG/M metagenome (GOLD analysis project Ga0079224, IMG submission 80414) | Agricultural soil microbial communities from Utah to study Nitrogen management - Steer compost 2015 | ecosystem: Environmental > Terrestrial > Soil > Agricultural land | place: USA: Utah...
GTTATTTAAAACATAATCTAAGGTTAATTGATTGATGTTATAAGGTGGTTTTATTTTGTTCAATATTCTAATAATATCCGAAGACGCATAACAAATACCCAATCTCACACCAGCCATTCCGTAAGCTTTAGAAAGTGTTTGTGTTACAATCAAGTTAGGGAATTCTTCCAGCCTACTCACCCAACTCACTGTTTCTGAAAAGTCTATGTATGCTTCGTCAATCAAAACCAAACCGTTAAAGCTTTTAAGCAGTGTTGCAATATCATTTGCAGAAAGCAGATTTCCTGTTGGATTGTTAGGCGAACAAAGGCAAAGTAATTTAGTGCCGGATGAAATAGAATCCAATATAGCTTTCACATTAAGCTGAAAATCCTCAGTCAATTCTACTTTTTGAATATTGAGTGCATTCAAATTTGCCAAAACCTCATACATACCATAAGTAGGTGGTGTTATCAAAACGCTATCTGAATTTGGTTCACAGAAAGCCCTGAAAATTAAATCCAAAACTTCATCACTGCCATTTCCCAGCAGGATATTTTCAACTGCTACCGATTTTAAATTAGCCAGTTTTTGCTTTAAAACGAGCTGTTGTGGGTCTGTGTATCTGTTCACGTAAGTCGAGAATGGATGCTCATTGGCATCCACAAACAGCATGTCACGATTCGTTTCTTTAAACTCATCACGTGCCGAAGCATAGGGCTGCATGGATTTTACGTTGATCCGTATAAGTGTTTCTAAATTCATAATCAAGACTTTAAACGAATTGCAACTGCATTTTTGTGTGCCTGTAAACCTTCGGCTTCTGCCATTAGCATGACAGTTTCGGCAATGTTTTCAAGACCTTGCTTAGATATTTCTTGAAACGTAATACGTTTGGTAAAGCTTGATAAATTAACACCAGAAAAAGCTCTTGCAAAGCCACTTGTAGGCAGCGTGTGGTTGGTTCCAGAAGCGTAGTCACCAACACTTTCGGGTGCATAATTCCCAATAAAAACTGAACCCGCATTTTGTACATTCTGCACAAAAAAATCAGGAGTTTCAGTTGCCAAAATCAAATGTTCTGGTGCGTAAAGATTAATCATTTCCAAAATAGCAGTATCTTCTTTTAACACTACAAAAACTGAATTATTTAAGGCTTGCTGTGCTATTTCCTTTCTTGGCAAAACAGCTAGCTGTGTTTCAATTTTAGATTGCACCTTTTCAATAACAGTTTCTTCTTTAGATAAAAGCACAACCTGACTATCTACGCCATGTTCTGCCTGACTCAACAAATCGGCAGCTACAAAAGCTGGATTTGAAGTGGCATCGGCCACAACCAATACTTCGCTTGGGCCAGCAGGCATATCGATAGCGACACCATATTTGGTGGCCACTTGCTTTGCAGCTGTTACAAACTGATTGCCTGGTCCAAAAATCTTATAGACTTTTTCTATAGATTCTGTTCCAAAAGTCATAGCTGCAATTGCCTGTATACCGCCCAGTTTATAAACTTTATCTACACCGCATAGCTTGGCTGCATATAAAATCTCATTAGCTATTTTACCTTGTTTATTTGGTGGCGAAAACAAGGAAATCTGCTTACAACCCGCAATTTTAGCTGGTGCAGCCAGCATTAAAACTGTAGAAAACAAAGGCGCAGTACCACCAGGAATGTACAACCCTATGCGCTCTATGGCACGAGTTTCGCTCCAACAGCTTACCCCACTCACCGTTTCAATCTTTTTAGAACCTTGAACTTGACTTTTGTGAAAGCTTTCAATGTTTTTCTTAGCTGCTTGAATGGCCTTTTTTAAGGCTTCAGAAACCCTACTTTCAGCTTCATCAAACTCTGATTGTGATACTAAAAGGCTTTCTAAGTTTACTCCATCAAACATAGATGTGTATTTTTTTAAGGCTATATCACCATTTCTTTGTACGTCTAAGAAGATTTGGTTAACCGTAGCTTCTAAATCTTCCAAAGATTGTGTGGGACGTTTTAAAATAGATTCCCAATCTTTCTTTTCTGGATATAAATAAAGGTTCATAAAATCATGTTTTCAATTGGACATACCAAGATACCTTCGGCACCATTGGCTTTTAGTTCATCTATAATTTCCCAAAACTGGTTTTTGTTGATAACAGAGTGTAGAGAGCTCCAGCCTTCGGTAGCCAATGGCACAATGGTTGGGCTTTTCATACCTGGTAAAATGCTAATGATTTTGGAAATGTTTTCGTTTTTGGTATTCAGCAATACATATTTTGATTCTCTACCTTTCAATACCGACTGCATGCGAAACTGAATACGCTTTAACAAGGCTTCCATATCGGGGCCAATACAGGGAGAAACTGCCAAAACTGCTTCAGATTTCATAACAGTTTCAACTTCTTTCAAATTGTTCTTGAAAAGCGTACTGCCGCTAGAGACAATGTCTACAATGGCATCTGCAAGACCGATATTTGGTGCAATTTCCACCGAACCGTTAATGATGTGCAAATTGGCCTTAACACCTTTAGAATCCAGGAAATCCTGAGTGGTTTTAGGATATGAAGTTGCAATGCGCTTGCCTTCTAAGTCTTCAATTGATGTATATTTTTTTGATTTTGGAATTGCCAATGAAACCCTGCATTTTGAAAAGCCCAAGCGTTCGGCAAATAAGATATCCGCTCCTTTTTCAATAAGTAAATTCTCTCCCAAAATAGCGGCATCCACCACACCATCTTTAAGGTATTGAGGAATGTCGCTGTTGCGTAGATAAAAGACTTCCAAAGGAAAATTTCTGGCAGAAGCTTTCAGTTGATCTTTTCCGTTATCGATGGAAATCCCAATATCACTGAGGATTTTCATGGAGTCATCGTGCAGTCTCCCCGATTTTTGAACGGCTATTTTTAATTTGCTCATTTGTTTTTCAGTTTTATTGAGTTTGAGCAAATCGAAGTGAAGCTTAAAGAAAAAACCCGCTTGATTTACTCAAACGGGTTTTTAAATATCTTGAATTTATTCAATACATTTTCAGCTCGCTTGAGTGCAAGTATGAAAATGATGATGATGTAATTGAATAAATGTCATGTCTTTTGTTGTTTTCAAAGATTCAGAAATAAATTTCAAAAAACCAAATCTTTCTATTGATTTCCTAAAATAATTGGCATACCGCTATCGCCACTTCCTATAACAATTACCTTGCTGTTAGTGGATTCAGATAGTTTGATAGTGGCTTCAATCCCTTTGTCCTGAAGGATTTTATCGGTTAACGAAGCGCTTAAAATTCTGTTTGCATTGGCTTTTCCTTGTGCTTCAATCTCCTGACGTTGCGCTTCTTTTTGAGCAGTCACTAACCTGAATTCATATTCCAAAGATTCTTGTTCTTGCTTCAACTTTCTTTCTATAGCATCGCGAATTCCGCTAGGAAGCTTTACATCTTCAACCAAAACCCGTTTTACATTTAAATACTGACCTTCAAGCTCTGACTGTACTTCTTCTAAAACTTCTTGCTGAATAACATCTCGCTTGCTAGAATATAATTGTTCTGGCGTATAACGGCCAACAACACTTCTTGCAGCAGCGTTTATAGCTGGGTTTAAAAGCTCTCTAATGTAGTCTTCGCCTTTAGTTTTTATAAGTAGCCCTAAGTTTTCGTATTCAGGCTCAAACCAGATTGTACCATTTACTTTCACTTCTAAACCATTTACTGACAGCACATTCATTTCGTCTGAAATAGACTGTTGTCTCACTTTATGGATGAGCATATCGTTCCATGGTGCTATCACATGAAATCCTTCATCATAAGTTTTGTTTGTTACAATTCCATCACCAAAGGTTTCAAACAAAACACCAGCTTGACCTGGGCCAATGGTAACTGTAGATTTAGCAAAAAGAATAATTAAAGCTATAAGGGTTATAATTGCCGGTAAGGCAATTTTTGGTAATCTGTTCATGATTTATGTTTTTAGTTAAATAAGTCCTTTATATTTTCTTACAAACCATTCGGTTGCCAAAAGTAAGGCTAACAGCCCTAATAGGTATTTAAAATCTATAAGCGGCACGGTTTGTTTGTTGCTTTTCTGTACAGGCTTAAAATTGTCGTTTTCAAGTAAGTTGTTTTCCAATCCTTCATAATTGGAAACAAAATAACGCTGTCCAGAGCTATTTTCCGCCAGCAGTTCCAGTTTGGTCACATCGGCATTTAAGAACTGTTGCTCAACATTATACTCTAAAATAGTAAAACTGCCTGATTGTGAAATATTTTCAGTCTTGGCCTTTACCGTAAAAGTATAATTTCCAGCAGGTAAACTACTTAAATCTACTTGATAATTTGAGTTTTTTAAGATGAAAGGAAACTCACGTGTTTCTTCGGTTTCATTGTCTTTAATGAAAATTGACAAACTCTCACGCGGATCAAACTCAAAGTTCTTATTGAAATATTGCGCTGAAATAACAATGCCAGAATTGCCGTTATAAAACGATTCGTAGTCTACATTTAACCTACTACCTCGTTTATTTGAAGCCAAGTATTGAACTAATTTGGAGAAAAAGTTATCAAACGCTTCAAAACTATCGGTTTCCAGATAACTCTGTGCGCGCCATTGCCATATGTTTTCTCCTAACAACAAGGCGTCTCTTTTTCCATTACTGTCAAAAGTAGCCAGCAAAGGTTCTTTTGTAACAACCGTACGTAGTTTTTTGTAAAGCAAGACGTCTGGTTTTCCTATAAAGGTAACCTGACCATAAATAGAGTTTAAAGGCGGTAAGGTTTCATAGCCCAAATCTTCTACAATAAACGTACTGTAATTAGAGTTTAAACTACCTTGATAAGTTTCGGTTTGATGAGTGACTTCAAAATTATATAAGGTTGAGTTTCCGTTGAGAAAATTCAAATCGGTTTTTGGTCCTACAACCACCAAACTGTTTTTATTTGAAGCCTTTATAGCATCAAATAAAGGTTTAAAGCTTAAGTTTGGCTGATATAAAACAACCATTTGAAAATCATTTATTTGAGAAATCAATTCATTTGGCTTAAGAAATACCGCTTCACGCTGTTCATTACTTTCAATACTCTTTTTAAACATCCCTAAATCTGGATGTAAAAAAGCACTCACAATAGCGATTCGCTGCTTTTGGTCAATCACTTCAACAGCAAAATTTTTGGTGTTATTAACCGTGTTTTTTTCAATCTGTAAAGGCTCCACGACAGCTCTTAAAGCCTGTACTCCAACACTATTTGCAGGTAAGGTAAATTGAATAATTTTAGAATTATTGCTTTTTGAAAAGGAAACAGGCTCTGAATACACTACCGTATTTCCTTGATACACTTTAAATTGAGAATTTACAGAAGAAAATCCATTGTAAACCACAACAGCCTCAATGGGATAGCGGTTTTTTAAATAAGCATACTTGTTAACATTAAGTTGGGCTATTTTTAAATCTGCATGCGTAATGGTGTCGCCCAAAATCACAGGATAAATAGACTGTTTATAAGTAGTTGTAGCAAATTGATAGTCGTTGCCAATGGTTTGATTGCCATCGGTCACCAAAATAGTTGGTGAAACTGTGTTTTTATAAATCTGGGAGAGTTCTTTAAACGCCTTGTCTATGTTGGTTTCTTTATCCAAATGGCTTAAGGAATCCAAAGGTTTTACACCATTTCCCAAGCTGTAATAAACCACGTTGAAATGCTCGTTAAGCTTTGTGCTCGATGCAATTGCATTTTGAACGTTCTCTTGCGCTTCTTTTTGATTTAAATGCGAAACAGATTCTGAGTTATCCAGCATCACAACCAGGTTTGGCTTTTCCGTATAGACAGTTGTCTGCTCCATTTTCGGGTTTACCAAAAGCAGCAAAACAGTAAAGATTGTCAAGAACCTTAAAACCGCTAAAAATTTAGTGTATCCAGCTCTTTTAGATTTCCATACATACTGAAAAAGCGCTACAAGTAGCGCTATAATTCCAGATACAAGAATGTATAAAATCGTTTGTGAAGTCATAAATTAAGTTAACATGCCACCATCTACATTCAGCGTTTGCCCCGTAACGTAAGCACTCATATCACTCGCCAAAAACACACAAGCATTTGCAATATCTTCTGGAGTCCCACCACGCTTTAACGGAATGGCATCACGCCAACCCTGAACTGTTTTTTCATCTAATTTTCCTGTCATTTCGGTTTCAATAAAACCAGGAGCAATCACGTTACTTCTAATATTTCTAGAGCCCAACTCCAAAGCTACAGATTTTGAGAATCCAATAATGCCCGCTTTAGATGCAGCATAATTAGTTTGACCTGCATTTCCTTTTACCCCAACTACAGAACTCATGTTAATAATAGAGCCTTTACGCTGTTTTAACATGGTACGCTGAACCGCTTTGGTCATATTAAAGACCGATTTTAGGTTGACTTCAATAACTTTATCAAAGTCTTCCTCAGAAATGCGCATTAATAAGTTATCCTTTGTAATACCCGCATTGTTTACCAACACGTCAATACTACCAAATTCATTAGCAACTTCATCTGCCAGTTCCTGAGCTTGGGCAAAATTTGCCGCATCGCTTTGATAGCCTTTAGCTTTTACACCAAAAGCCTTTAATTCTTCCTCTAAAGCTTGAGCAGCCTCTACAGAGGAACTATATGTAAACGCTACGTTTGCACCTTGTTGAGCAAATACTTGAGCAATTCCTTTACCAATACCACGGCTTGCACCTGTAATAATAGCTGTTTTTCCTTCTAATAATTTCATTTATGCTTAAATAGTAAGTTAGATGATATAAAATTATAACTTTATTTAATACTGTCCCGTCTTTTTTGAATTTCTTACTGAAAATTTTAACAAGTATATCTTACTGAAATTTATAAAAAACAGTCGCTGTTCTATGAATCAACAAGTTAAACTTAACCATATTATAAAGATGATTTCATAAACATTTCACAATTGAAACCTTTATTTTTTATATACTATTATTATTTTTTCAATTTAATTCAAAACTTAATAAGAATTTAACAAATAGATAAAAGGAAACGCACAAGTATGCTGTTTATTTGATTTAATTAGTTAAGTTTACGAATACAGAAACACCAACCACATCCTACAAACTAAACAACCCTACATTTGAAAAAAGAATATTTCAAGTGGTACTCTCCCACTTTAAGTAAAGACATTGAAATGCTTGTCTTTGGTCACGCAGGCTATCCTGTTATTTTATTCCCGACCACAATGGGCAAGCACAATGAGTGTTATGACATGAAATTGATAGACTCTGTCCATTGGTTTCTAGAACAAGGCCTTGTTCAAATTTATTGTCCGGACAGTATCAATGAGTTGAGCTGGTACAACAAAAACATTCACCCTGCAGACCGAATAAAAAACCACATGTGGTATGACGAGTTTGTCATGAACGAGCTTGTAAATAAAATTCGTCACGAAAAAGGCATTCCTAAAGTGGCTGTAGCCGGCCCAAGCTTTGGTGGCTATCAAGCTGCTAATTTTGCGTTTAGACATCCTGAAAGTGTCAGCCATATGTTCAGTATGAGTGGGGCGTTTGACATCAAATCGTTTTTAGATGGTTATTATGACACAAATGCGTATTTTAATAATCCTGTAGACTTTATGCATGGGAATAATCATCCTGATTTATGGAACATGAAAATCATCTTGGGTGTTGGCGAATGGGATATTTGCTTAGATGCCAACAAACAAATGGCCGAAATTTTAAGTGCTAAAAACATACCATTTTGGTACGATGAGCGCAAATGGGCCAAACACGATTGGCCAATATGGCGTGACATGTTCCCGCATTACTTATCAAAACTATAACTATTAACCTTATAACTATTTTCACATGAAAAAGATTGGAATTCTATTTGGGATGGAAAATACTTTCCCTCAAGCATTTATAGACCGCGTGAATGAAAAAGGCATTAAAGATATCAAGGCTGAAGCTGTTTCCATTGATATGGTAGAACAGGCAAAACCTACAGATTATGCAGTAATTATAGACCGGATTTCTCAGGATGTTCCTTTTTACAGAGCTTATTTGAAAAATGCGGCGTTGTCTGGAACTGCCGTTATTAATAACCCATTTTGGTGGAGTGCCGACGAGAAATTTTTCAATAACGGATTGGCAGAAAAGGTTGGTGTTCCTGTGCCTAAAACCTTTATTTTACCCACTTCTCACCGTCCACCTAACACAGAAGAGACCTCTTTCAGAAATATGAAATTTCCTTTTGCCTGGGAACACATGTTTGAAACCATTGGTTTTCCAGCTTATATGAAACCACATGATGGCGGCGGATGGAAAAGTGTTTATAAAGTTGAAAGTCCAGATGATTTGTGGAAAAAACACGGAGAGACTGAACATTTGGTGATGATGCTTCAGGAAGAAATTCAATTTACAGAATATTTTAGATGTTATGTATTGAATACAGATAATGTGCACATCATGCAGTATGAACCTAGAAATCCACATCATTTACGCTATGTAATTGATGGTCCACCAGTTAAAAAAGAGCTTTTAGACACTGTAAGAAAGTATTGCATTCGCTTAAATAAAGCGCTAGGATATGACTTTAATACTGTTGAATTTGCAGTAAGAGATGGCATTCCTTATGCCATTGACTTCTGTAATCCTGCGCCAGATGCTGATGTAAATTCTGTAGGACAGGATAATTTTGATTGGATTGTTGAAAATGCTGCCAATATGGCTATTGAAAAAGCAAAACAGTACAAAAAAGGTAAAATGAACCTTACTTGGGGAACTTTTATAAAAGATCAAATTACAGGCAAAAAAACGCCGCTTAAATAAGCAGTCATTTAATTGATATACCATGAAGTTTACTTTAGGCATTGAAGAAGAATATCAAGTTATCTGCCCAGAAACACGAGAACTGGTCTCTCATGACCAAAAAATTGTAGTTGAAGCAGAAAAACATTTGAATGAACAGGTTAAGGCCGAAATGCATCAAGCCGTAGTAGAAGTTGGCACTAATATTTGTCAAGATATTACTGAAGCGCGAAAGGAAATTGTGCATTTAAGAAAATCCATTTCACAAATAGCTGAAGATTTGGGGTATCGTATTGGTGCTGCTGGTACGCACCCGTTTTCAAAATGGGAAACACAGCTTATCACGCCCAACCCTAGGTATGAAGAAATTGTAATGGAAATGCAGGATACGGCACGTTCCAATTTAATTTTCGGTTTGCACGTGCACGTAGGAATTGCAGATAAAGCCTTAGCGCTTCACATCACCAACTCCATGCGTTATTTTCTCCCGCACTTGTATGCCCTTTCTACAAACTCACCATTTTGGGAAGGCAGAAATACCGGATTTAAATCGTTTAGATCCAAGGTATTTGATAAATTTCCAAGAACAGGTATTCCGGGAGTGTTTGACAACCTTACAGATTACGAAAATTATGTAAATTTGCTGGTGAAAACTGGATGTATAGACAATCCCAAGAAAATTTGGTGGGACATTCGCATTCATCCTTTCTTTCCAACTCTAGAAGTTAGAATTTGTGATGTACCCATGACGGTAGATGAAACCCTCAGCATTGCTGCCGTCATTCAAGCTTTAGTAGCTAAACTCTATAAGCTAAAAACACAAAACCTAAACTTCATCCAATACCACAGAGCACTCATTAACGAAAACAAATGGCGCGCAGGACGATATGGATTAGATGGAAAAATGATAGATTTTGGTAAAGAATGCGAAGTAGAAACACGCCTATTAATGTTAGAACTTTTAGAGTTTATTGACGATGTGGTTGATGAATTGGGCTCTAGAAAAGAAATTGAGTACGTAAGGGAGATGATTAAAAACGGTACAGGTGCCGATAGACAACTAGCTGTTTTTGAACAAACAAACGATCTTCACAAAGTAGTCGATTACATTATAGAGCAAACCGTCTTGGGAGTAAGATAGTTGTTATGAAAGAAAAAGTGAAAATGGCCATTTTGGACATGAACAATAACGAACCCAATCAAGGGCTTCGTTGTATTGTTGATATTGCCAAAGGCTTTGAAGAAGAAGTTGATTTTAAAGTATTTAATGTAAGAGGCAATAACGAATTACCCGATTTGTCTTATGATATTTTTATTTCCAGCGGTGGTCCTGGAAGCCCTTTAGAAAAGGCTGCATGGAGAAAACCTTATTTGCAACTCATGCAGGATTTGTGGGATTTTAACAAGCAATCGCAAGAAGAAAAAAAGCATGTGTTCTTGATTTGTTATTCGTTTCAAGTACTGTGCGATTACTTTCAGTTAGGCGAAATGAAGACCAGAAAAAGTACTTCTTTTGGCATCTTCCCTATTCATAAAACGCCCGATGGCTTAAAAGATGTTTTACTAGAAGACTTGGACGACCCGTTTTATGCAGTAGATTCAAGAGATTGGCAACTCATTCAACCCAGATTAACCGTGTTTAAAAAACAAGGCGCCAAAATCTTGAGTTTGGAAAAAATCCGGACGCACGTAGAATATGAAAGAGCTATTATGGCAGTGCGTTTTTCGAACGAATTTATTGGCACGCAATTTCATCCAGAAGCTGACCCTATTGGCATGAAAGCCCATTTTTCAAAGGAAGAATATCGCCAAAAAGTAATTACCAATTTTGGCGAAGCCAAATACAACGATATGATGGACAAAATGGACGATCCTGACAAGATTACCAAAACCCATCATACTATTTTGCCTAAGTTTATCTCTATGGCGATAGCACAAGTGTCTCACGAATTAATTTCTTAAACTATGATTTCTCAATATCGCAAGCTGTTTAATGAGCAATTTACTCAAGCTAAATACGACGCA
>Ga0079224_100015200_pt1 | contig 10774 bp, 6 predicted proteins | sample Stecom2015_FD_80414 | JGI IMG/M metagenome (GOLD analysis project Ga0079224, IMG submission 80414) | Agricultural soil microbial communities from Utah to study Nitrogen management - Steer compost 2015 | ecosystem: Environmental > Terrestrial > Soil > Agricultural land | place: USA: Utah...
AATTGTAAATATCATTCAGCCCGGCGAGTTTGTCTCCGAAAAAACAAGGACTGAAATGTTAAATGTGTTTGGTGGAACCGCGAATGAAAAACAAGCAGAAGCCGCCTTAACCAAACAGCAAGGGCCGCTACAGCCCCTCGTGGACATTGTTCCGGAGAATGCTTTTTTTGCTGCAAGCTCGAATGGCAATATGCTTCAGGTGATTTTCTTTACGATACTGGCGGGTGTCGGTCTTATCCTGATACCTTCGGAAAAAAGCAAACCGGTTAAAGATTTTTTTGACGGTGCTAATGAAGTTGTACTCAAGATTGTCGATATCATCATGCTAACCGCGCCGATCGGGGTGTTCGCATTGATAACATCTCTCATTGCCGAATCACCGTCGGCTGATATTTTTGTTGCCTTAGGAATGTATAGCCTCACGGTTTTGGCTGGACTAGCAATTTTATTATACCTTATTTATCCGCTAATCTTAAAATTCTGGGGCGGAGCGAACCCTTTTAATTTCCACAAAAAACTTGCTCCCGCTCAGCTAGTAGGCTTTTCGACAAGTTCGAGCGCAGCAACACTACCCGTTACGATGGAATGCGTCGAGGAACATATTGGTGTAAACAAAGAAGTGAGCAGTTTTGTACTGCCTATAGGCGCAACCATTAATATGGATGGAACCTGCCTTTATCAAGGCGTTGCAGCAGTTTTTATTGCTCAAGTACTTGGCTACGATCTGGATCTTTCTCAACAATTAATGATTGTAGCCACAGCAACACTTGCTTCCATTGGTTCTGCTGCTGTACCAGGCGCAGGAATTTTAATGTTGGTGATCGTTCTAGAATCTATAGGTGTAAGTCCTGCCGGTATCGCGTTGATCTTTGCAGTAGATAGACCACTAGATATGTGCCGTACGGTTGTAAATGTTTCAGGTGATGCAATGGTGAGCGTAATTATGAATAAGGTTATGGGTTATGAATTGAAACCCACGGTTGTGGAAGATTAATATTCTTTCTTCAATAATCCATAGATTGCTGTATCGCGGAATTCGCCCTGATACAGTATATTCTCTCGCAGGTGCGCTTCCTTTTTGAACCGATTTCTTTCCAGCAACTTCTTTGAAGACTCGTTATTCGGGTCAATTACCGCGATAACGGAGTTAAAGTCTAACGTATTAAAAGCGTAATTCAAGATCGTGCCTAACGCTTCAGTCATTATACCCCTCCCCCGGTAGTTTTGGTGAAGTATATAGCCTATTTCTGCACGATGACTGCTTGCCTTGATTCGTACCAAACCTATTAATCCGATAAGCTTATCAGAGCCCGCTAAACTTATACCCCAATTAATGGATTTGTTGGTATCAATCTCTTGGTTGATCTGATGGATATGCTCTAAGGCATGCTCCCGGGTCTGAGCCAAATGCCGAGGTATATACCTCATCGTTTCTTCGTCTGACCTGAGCTCACAAACCTCATCAATGTCAGACTCGAGCACTTGACGAAGATTTAACCGTTCGGACCGTAGCTCGGGAAAAGGTGTAAACTGAAGTTTTAGCATTGCATTTCGGAATTATTGTTAATATATCTATAACTTAACAACAATCTCCTTACCAGTATAGCTAACTTTCTGTTTTATTTTTTTCTCAGTATCATATCCCGAAGGGTCCTGCTGATTTACATAAACGATATTGAACGTACGTTTTTTCAGCATATTCTTAAAAGAACCCTTCCTGGCTTCAAGTATTAATGTTTTTGAAGTATCATCATACCTAATCGGAATCTGCATACGCTGACCTTTTTCGTAGTCGTAACTCACACCGTCATCTTCGTAAAGCACAAACCTTCCGTCAGCTCCAGCGTATACATAGAGATCTATTTCGGAAGCCGGCTTTTCGTCGGTATACTGCAACTCAGGCCCTAATGGAATAATGGAGCCACTTGGAACAAAAACGGGGATACGCTTATACGGAGCATCTGCGTCTATTTCTCGGCCGCCATCGAGATACAAACCTGAGTAAAAATCATACCAACCACCAACTGGCAAATACACCGAACGAGATTGTTTTCCTTGTTCACTCACCGGATTAACTAAAATCGACGGTCCAAACAAATATTGATCGTTGATGTTCAAAACATGTTCATCGTCCCCATAATCCATTGGTAAGCCTCTGATCATTGTATAATTATCATAATAGGTTGCCGCAGCCACCGAATAATTATAAGGCAAGAGACGGTAGCGCAGTTTGATATAATATACCATACTTTCGTAGGCAGGGTGACCTTCTGGGGCGATATTAAACGGTTCACGAAACGGGAACTGACCATGCGCTCTGAACATTGGTAAAAAAGCACCGTACTGATACCAACGAGCGTTCATTTCTCTCCATTCTTCTAAATCTGCTTCTGTCGGATCATAGTAACGGTTTTCTACTAAAAAGCCACCTGCATCCATAGTCCAATAAGGTATTCCAGACATGGAAAAGTTGATACCTGCCGAAATTTGATCTTTCATATCATGCCAACGCGAAGAGATATCGCCACTCCATGTAGCTGATGCATACCGCTGTTGGCCTGCAAATGAAGAACGGGTCAGAATAAAAACTCTATTGTTCGGATCAGTCTCTCGCTGGCCTTCGTAAATACCCTTAGCATTCAATAGTGGGAATGCATTGTAGTATCTTACTGAAGAACCTACCGCGGGCCGCATAACAGCTTTACGCTCTTCCATATTGATATTTGAGTGCATATCAGGCTCGCTAGCATCCATCCACCAGGCATCGACACCGATACTATACAGCTTTTCGTTCATCAGATCCCAGAATCCTTTCCTTGCTTCGGGATTAAACGGATCATAGAAGGTTGACGTATACCCCTTCCCGATCCAGTCTTTTCGCGCATCAGCTATATTTCTTGCATAAAGCCACCCCTTGTCCTTAAAATAGGGGTAAACACTAGATCCTTCGTTGATTTTTGGCCAAACAGATATCATTAAACGGAAATTGTCTTGATGAAGCTTTTCGATCATCCCTTTTGCATCCGGGAAACGATCTTCATCGAAATCATGACTTCCCCAATCGTGTTCTTCCCAATAGGACCAATCTTGTACCATGTTGTCGATTGGTATCTTACGTTTTCTAAATTCAGCGGCAACACTTAAAAGTTCTTCTTGTGTTTTATAGCGTTCACGGCTTTGCCAGTAACCAAATGACCAACGAGGCATAATAGGAGCCCTTCCTGTAAGGTAGCGGTATTCGGAGATAACATCATCCATATCGTTTCCGGAAATGAAATAATAATCAACTCCATCACCAGCTTCCGATTGAAATGAAAAAGTACGCTTCGGTTCATTTGGCAATGGTTTTTGCACCTCAATTCCTAAATAAGATTCGCCTCCGTATGGCGTCCATTCCAAGCGTATTTCATATTTTTTACCCACTTCCATATCCAGATTAACTTCAAAAGAGCCGGCATTCCACGAGGCCCGCCATCGGTCCTCGACCAGTTCGTCATCGATCCATACCTTTAAATAGCCCGCATATTTAAAATGCAGTCTATGCAGACCCGCATACGGCGACTCAATCGCACCTTCGTATACGACAAAGGCGTCCTCCAGGTTAATTCCTTTAGGATACTTGGACTGATCAGATAAATAGAGATAGCTAATTTCAGATTCTGGTCGTGATACCTTAGGTTTATCCAGACTGTCCTTATGAAAATAATTTGCAGTAAGCCACCCTTCTTCTCCATTAGCATCCGTTAGTTTTAAAGAGGATAAAGGTGATAGCGGCCGTACATCGCCTGCCTTTGTGATTGAATAGTTATTCCAGAGAACACCGTAGTTTTCATTAGAAATAAGAAACGGCACAGCCACCTCGGTATTATACTGTAATAAAGTAACCTGTCGCCCGTTATAATTCATCACGCCGTTTTGGTGTTGGCCCAATCCGTAAAGCCCCTCGTCTTCATCCACCTCAAAACCCTGGTGTAGTCTATAGAATCGATCTCCTTGATATGAATCCTCCATAAACGTTTGCACCGTCCGCTTCTTTTCGGAGAGTAGTTCTCTACCATTTTTATCTTTAAAAACGATAACACCAGTAATCAAGCAAACGTTTGCACTAAGTGAGCTGGTTTTAATTTTCAACGTGTCTTCCTCTTCCTCCACCGTCCATTCAACAGCTTCCTTCCTTAACGTGTCAACAGTAATAAAGTCATGATTTTTTACTACCTTTTGGTTTTTTTCCACAACGACATGAATAATTTGATTACTAATCGGTGTTAGTGTAATACGCTGGTCGATAGCTGACTCCGTTTGTTCTTCAAATAAAATTGACACCCCCATAGAGGTAATTTGATACTGGCCTCTCTGAGCTGAGACTACGGAAACCGTGGCCATAAGTAGCAAAATAAACATGCTTAAGCGCTTAATCATAATAGTAGGTTTATTGGTTAACGGAATCAATATAGTAAAAATGAACTTATATTAATCATTGTACGTACATTTTTTTAATTTTACAGGTGGAAAAGCATTTTTTTGTAATATCCGCAAGGGCGAGTAAAATCCCCTTGTTATTATCTTAAAGAAAAAATCAATATGAAAAGTATATATTTAAGTGATGCCGGCCCAAAAGTATCTCCGGCAATCTATGGTTTCTACAGATGGAATGAAGTTTCTGATGTCTCACGAACCATGGAACGAATTGTTAACCTATGTCTTGAATTAGGGATTAACACATTCGATCATGGAGATAGTTATGGTTCTTACCATTGCGAAGAAGCCTTTGGTGAATTAATTGGTCGAAAGGTTATTGACCGCCAGAACGTCGTCCTGTTTACGAAATGCGGACGAAACCTGCCAAACAAAAGCAATCCTGAAATACGTGTTCCTCATTATAACACATCGGCCGAACACATTATTAAAAGCGTGGAAAGCTCACTCAGGAAGTTAAAAACTGATTATATCGATATTTTTCTTCTCGATCATCTCGACCCTATTTCTAATCTAGAAGAGACCGCTCAGGCTTTAGAAAACCTTAAAAAATCGGGCAAGATTAAGAACATTGGTGTCGCAAATTTTTCTGTTTTTGAACATCAATTATTGGCAACCTACCTTAACACACCGATTGTGACCAATCATATCGAGCTTAACCTTTTGAATGTAGAGGCGCTAGACAATGGACAGGTAGATTATATTAAACAACGCTATATGCGTCCGCTGGCTTCGACACCTTTAGCCGGTGGTAGGATAGCCAATGGCGATGATCCTCATGCTAAGCGCATACGCGAAAAACTCGAAGAAATCAGTCCGAAATATAACGTTGACATTGAGTCGGTTGCTGCTGCATGGCTTGTCAAGTTAGGTGCTCTTCCGCTGATCGGAACAACCGATGAGAAACGTATTCACAACATCGCCAATTCGTTCAATATTGACTTGGATCATCAAGACTGGTACGATCTATACAACGTTACGCGAGGTCCGCATTAGCCTCATCAGGCCGTCAATGCGTTATTCAAATCTGCAATAAGATCATCAACATGCTCGAGACCAACAGAAACCCTAAGCAAATTTCTTGGGGTTTTTGTGTCTGGGCCTTCGATAGAAGCACGATGCTCAATAAGACTTTCAACCCCGCCTAAGCTGGTTGCTTGAATAAAGATTTGAGTTGAGTTGGCAACTTTCTTAGCTCGCTCCTCCCCTCCCTTTGTTGTAAATGATAGCATTCCTCCAAATCCAGGGTAAAAAACATCTTCGACCTCGACATGTGATTTTAGAAAAGCAACTAGCTGTTTTGCATTCGCATCATGCCCTCTCATCCGGTAAGGCAATGTCTTGATACCCCGGATAGTAAGATAGCAATCGAAAGGTGATATAACTGCGCCGGAATGCTCTTGAACCGCTCGTACTTTATCCCAAAAGGCGTCCTTTTTATTCGTAATTAAACCACCACCTAAAGCATCGCTATGTCCGCCCAGATATTTGGTCGTGGAATGCATGACCAAATCAGCACCTAATTGGAGAGGGTTCTGAAAAACTGGTGTAGCAAACGTATTATCACAACAAACCTTAACATCACTATCTTTTACAAGGTTACAGATAGCTTCAATATCACTTATCAATAACAATGGATTGGAGGGGGTTTCTATCCAAATTAGTCTTGTATTGGATTTAATGGAGCTCTTAACAGCTTCCAGATCCGACATATCAACAAATTCAACTTCAAGAATTCCTTTATATACGACCTTTAACTGATTTCGAAGGCCATGATACATATCTACCGGCGCGATTACATGACTACCAGGCTCCAAAGCTTGAAAAACGGCACTGCCTGCTGCATTTCCTGAGGAAAAAGCACAAGCATCCTCTCCTTTCTCCAACATCGCCAATACATTTTCAAGCGCAACGCGATTCGGATTGGAGATCCGTGTATACATATAACCACTGGGGTAAGCACCTGCGGCATCACGCTGAAAGGTTGTAGACAAGGTTATGGGTTGTATAGCGGCACCGCCAGGCGCGATGAGATTACCCGCGTGTATTGCGATTGTTTCAAGTTCCATTTGCTTACTGTGATATATTATAAATGCGGCACTGCATTTTTTATAAAATTACCAATTAAAATAACAATGAAACAAATTTAAATGAACAAAATAAAAAAGGCGACCGCTATGCAGTCGCCCTCCACTCAATTATTATTATGAAAAAAATTAAGGCTTTTTAACCATAAATTGTGGGTTCGCTCTGAACCAATCACAAAGTTCTTTGGTGACAACTTTATCTACGTCAACACCCATGGCTTTTGCGACACCCTCGCCGTATGCTGGATCAGCAATGTAGCAATTCTGAGCGTGACGGATTTTCACATACTCCTCTGCTCCATCAATTGCCCGAGCAGTGTTTTCAAATAAAAGCTGCTGTTTTTCCGGTGTCATTAACCTAAAGAGATTACCGGGTTGCGTATAGTGATCATTGTCATCTTCGTAATGATTCCAATGGTCTGCATCTCCGTGTAAAGCCAATGGTGGTTCTTTCACCTCGGGACTTTCGTTCCAGGCACCCTGGCTATTTGGTGAATAATGCACCTTTGCACCATAGTTACCGTCCACGCGCATAGCTCCGTCGCGATGGAAAGAATTTACAGGACACTTTGCCTGATTTACCGGAATTTGATGGTGGTTCACACCCAAACGATAACGCTGAGCATCTCCGTATGAGAATAAACGTCCTTGTAACATCTTATCTGGAGAGAAACCAATTCCTTCAACTATATTAGCGGGAGTAAAGGCTGCTTGCTCCACGTCTGCAAAATAGTTTTCAGGATTTCTGTTCAATTCAAAACAACCTACATCAATTAACGGATATTCGCCTTTAGGCCAAACTTTCGTCAGGTCGAAGGGATTATGATAGTGATTTCTGGCTTGCTCTTCGGTCATTACCTGAATTTTCATGTTCCAGCGAGGGAAATCACCCTTCTCAATCGCCTCGAATAAATCCCGTTGGGAGCTTTCGCGATCATTTCCTACTACTTTAGCTGCTTCTTCATCAGAGAGGTTCTCAATACCCTGCTGAGTTATAAAATGAAATTTCACCCACACTCGTTCATTATTGGCGTTGATCATGCTGAATGTATGGCTTCCAAAGCCATGCATATGGCGCATTCCACGAGGAATACCACGATCACTCATTACGATCGTCACCTGGTGCAGCGACTCTGGAATCGATGTCCAGAAATCCCAGTTATTTTGTGCACTTCGCATATTGGTCTTCGGATCTCTCTTTACCGCGTGGTTTAAATCCGGGAAACGCAATGGATCTTTAAAAAAGAATACAGGCGTGTTGTTACCGACTAAATCCCAGTTTCCTTCATCGGTATAAAATTTCATCGCAAAGCCTCTGATATCCCGCTCAGCATCAGCGGCTCCTCGTTCTCCTGCTACGGTTGAGAAACGCACGAACATATCGGTCTGTTTTCCAATTTCAGAGAACAAACTCGCTTTCGTATATTGTGTAATGTCATGCGTCACGGTAAATGTTCCGAAGGCACCCGACCCTTTGGCATGCATTCTTCGCTCGGGAATTACTTCACGATCGAAATGTGCTAACTTTTCTAAGAACCAAACATCTTGTAATAATACAGGACCTCTGGGACCTGCTGTCTGAGTGTTTGTGTTATCAGCAATAGGTCTTCCATTAATTGAGGTGAGTCTGTCATTTTTCTTTTCCATGGCTTTGATTTTTTGTTTTGAGAGAACATAATTGAATCTCTTTAAAGTTAATAACTTATTCGTTCCTTTGCCAAATATAAACAGCATTCCTCCTGTATTCTTATCTTTTTAAGTGATACCCTATAATCAAAAACTATTATTAAACAACGACAAATTAATCTTACCTATACTTTTCTTATCCGTATGGCTTCCAAAAATTCTATTTAATTGGTTGAAATCTCGAAACGAAATTGTATATTTGATTTATTGTCTACAATATTTATAGTTTATTAAACAATTTTTAAAATTAAATTGATATGAGTTTGAGATTAGGGGATACGGCGCCCAATTTTAAAGCCGTTACAACTGCTGGAGAAATAGATTTCTATGATTATCTTGGTGATAGCTGGGGGGTATTATTTTCTCACCCCGCTGATTACACTCCGGTATGTACAACTGAGCTTGGAAGAACTGCGCAATTAGACGAAGAGTTTAAGAAAAGAAACGCCAAGGTTTTAGCTGTAAGTGTTGATCCTATTGAGGATCATCATGGATGGGTGAAGGACATCAATGAAACCCAAAATACGGAAGTTAAGTTTCCTCTGATTGCCGATAAAGATCGGAAAGTAGCAGAACTTTATGATATGATCCATCCAAACGCATCAGCGACAGCTACCGTGCGTTCTGTATTTCTGATCTCTCCGGACAAAAAGGTGAGACTTACATTAACGTATCCAGCCGCTACCGGTCGTAATTTTACTGAAATATTAAGAGTGCTCGATTCCCTGCAGCTAACAGATGAGCATAGTATTGCAACTCCGGTGGATTGGAACAAAGGTGATGATGTAATTGTATCTCCTGCTATCCCGACAGAAGAAGCAAAAAATAAATTCCCAAAAGGCGTTAAAGAAATAAAGCCATATCTACGTTATACTGCTGACCCTTCTGCCTAAACCTGATTGCTGATAAGAAAGCGAAAGAGCCCACTTAAAAAGTAGGCTCTTTCGCTTTCTTATCAATTAATAAGTCCTATTGATCTGACAAGATCTTCTTAATAATCTTTTCATAGGCAACAGCATGCTCCATCATCCCAATATCATTAGGGTGTGACCCATCCACCGTTGAGTTAATTCCCATTCCGATATCTTCGGTTTTTAAGAGGTAAATATTCTTTATACCTTGGTTGATCAATTCCCCAAAAACCGTTTCCATGTAGGCGGTCGTCCGTCTGATCCGTTTGTTTCTTGACATATCGATCACCAGGTCTGTTCCTCCACTGCTATTCTCGACAAAGAGAATCGGCGTATTTGGATTTTTCTTCCGCAGGGAAGTGACTGCATTCGTTACTTTTTCCCTGATGTCATCTTCTGAGTAGGTATCAGAACTTAAATTCGGGAGACAATCGAGCACGTATAAGGGAGCTGCTGCATCGCCGATCACATCAATAATTGGCTCCTCCAATCGCCCATTACCTGAGAACCCTAAATTAATGACCGGCATATCCAGTTTCCGGCCTAATATGGATGTCCATGCCAAACCAGGACGGCTAGCACAGGCGCCCTGTGCAATCGACGTTCCGTAAATAATGATCGGTTTTTGATCGGCACGAGGAACGAAAGAAACTCCGTCGTTCGCCTTCACGCCTATTTCCAACCAGGAAACCTGATTGTACAAAGGCAAATACAATCTAAAGGTTTGATCGCCTTTATTTTTTAAAGTAGTAAATGTATAGGTGATTGTATCCTGAAACTGATATTTCCCAGGTGCCCACTCCCACTCACCGTCACCGTTTTTAGCGTAAAGATCTACGCCGCTCACCCCGGTAGCCGGCATATGTGGCATTTCCAGCCGTTTGGTAACCTGGTATCGAACCACAACCTCGGTAGCTTCCGTTCTAAATTCAATATACTGACCGGCATTGTCTTTAGACAAATTCCAGACCGGTTTACGAACCTTCGCTTCCATATCAGCCGGTAGCCGGTCGTACCTTCCTTCTATGCCCGGCAATTGCCCGTTAACGACATTATTTTCCTCGTTCAACGGATTCTTCCAAGTAATTTCGGTTCGTTGATTCAACCACGTCAGAAACAAATCCATCCATTTCTGATCAGACGTCGTATTATTCATTCCAAAACCATGACCACCCTTTTCATATACGAGGAACTCGACCGGCACATCATTTTCTTTCAGTGCATCTACAAAACGAATACTGTTTTCAATCGGAACGCCATGATCATCTTTCGCATGGAAAATAAATGTCGGAGGCGTATTTCTGTCAACTTGCTCTTCGTTCGAATAATTGAGCACCTGCGATGCCGATGGGTTTTCACCGATAAGACGATTACGCGATCCTGCATGTGTAATTTCGGGATCAAAGCTGATCACAGGATAAGCGAGCACCATAAAATCTGGACGTAAACTTGTATTTTTCGGATTCGGGATAAGAGCCTTTTCATAATGAGTACCTAAGGTTGAAGCTAAATGCCCTCCTGCCGAAAAGCCCATAATACCTATTTGATCTTTAGAAAGCCCCCACTTATCTGCATTCTCCCGGACCAACTGGATAGCTCGCTGAGCATCCTGCA
>Ga0079224_100015202_pt1 | contig 10774 bp, 8 predicted proteins | sample Stecom2015_FD_80414 | JGI IMG/M metagenome (GOLD analysis project Ga0079224, IMG submission 80414) | Agricultural soil microbial communities from Utah to study Nitrogen management - Steer compost 2015 | ecosystem: Environmental > Terrestrial > Soil > Agricultural land | place: USA: Utah...
GCCGGCCTCTGGCCGTCATCGTCACCGCCGGGCAGGCCAAAGACAGCCCCCGGTTCATCCCCGTCCTGGACAAGGTCAGGGTCCGCGGCCCGGCCGGCAGGCCCCGCACCCGGCCCGGGGCCGCCGTCGCCGAGATGACCGAGGCCAAGACCGTCGTCCTGCACGGCAAGCCCTGGTGACCGTTCCCCCCCTTCCAACCTGGAGAAGCACTCATGACCATCCCCACCACCGGCGGGCCGGGCACCATCCGCCTCACCGTCGCCCAGGCAGTCGTCGCCTACCTGTCCCGCCAGTACTCCGTCGCCGACGGCGAGCGCCGCAGGCTCGTGCCGGCCGCACTGGGCATCTTCGGCCACGGCAACGTCGCGGGCATCGGCCAGGCGCTGGACCAGCTCTCCGGCGACATGCCCTTCATCCAGGGCCGCAACGAGCAGAACCTGGTGCACGCCGCCACCGCCTACGCCAAGGCGACCCGGCGGACCTCCGTCCTCGCGGTGACCGCCTCGATCGGTCCCGGCGCTCTGAACATGGTCACCGGCGCCGGCCTGGCCACGGCGAACCGGCTGCCGGTGCTGCTGCTGCCCGGTGACACCTACGCGACCCGCCGCCAGGGCCCCGTCCTGCAGCAGCTGCAGCACCCGGCCGAGGCCGACACCACGGTCAACGACTGCTTCCGCCCGGTGTCGCGGTTCTTCGACCGGGTCACCCGACCGGAGGCGCTGCTCACCGCGCTGCCGGCCGCGATGCGCGTGCTGACCGACCCGGTCGAGGCCGGCGCGGTGGTGCTGTCGCTGCCGCAGGACGTGCAGTCCGAGGCCTACGACTTCCCGCTGGAGATGTTCGTCGAGCAGGACTGGACGATCCGCCGTCCCGCGCCGGACGCCGACGAGGTGGCGACCGTCGCCCGGATGATCGCCGAGGCGCGCAAGCCGCTGATCATCGCCGGCGGCGGGGTCGTCTACTCCGGCGCCACCGAGCGGCTTGAGGCTCTGGCCGACGCGATCGGGGCCCCGGTGGCCGAGACCTTCGCCGGCAAGGGCGCGGTGCAGAGCCGCGCCTGGTGGCAGGTCGGCGGCATCGGGCTCGAGGGCAACCCGGCGACCAACCGGCTGGCCCGCGAGGCGGACCTGGTCCTCACCGTCGGATCCCGGCTGACCGACTTCGCCACCGGCTCGCAGTCGCTGTTCCAGAACCCGGACGTGCGGTTCGCCAGCATCAACGTCAACCGGCACGACGGCCATCGACTCGGCGCCACCGGCGTCACCGCCGACGCCCGGCGGGCGCTGTCCGCCCTCACCGACGCGGTGCAGAGCGCCGGGGCGGCCCCGGATCCGTCCTGGCGGGAACGCGTCGAGGCGGCCGTGGCCGAGTGGCGCCCGATGCGCGCCGCCGCGCTGGACCCGGACACCCCCTGGGACCGGGGCTCACTGCCCGAGAACGCCGATGTCGTGCCTGAGACCGGTGCCGAGCTCACCCAGCCGCAGCTGATCGGGCTGCTGCAGGAGGCGGCGCAGCCCGGCGACACGATCGTCGCGGCCGCCGGCGGCCCTCCCGGGGACCTGTTGAAGGCCTGGGACGCGACCGAGGGGCGGTTCGCGCACCTGGAGTTCGGGTTCTCCTGCATGGGTTATGAGATTCCCGCGGCGATCGGCGTCCGGCTCGCCGAACCGGATCGCTCGCGCCGTGTGCTGTCCTTCCTCGGCGACGGAACCTTCCTGATGGCGCCGACCGAGCTGGTGACCGCGGGCCAAGAGCACCTGCCGATCACCGTCGTCGTTCCGGAGAACCACGGCTACCAGGTCATCCACCGCCTGCAGATGGGCCGCAGCGGGGCGGAGTTCGGCAACGAGTTCCGCTACCGCGCCGGCCGGCTCGACCTCGGCGACGACAAGCAGAGCGCCCAGCCGCGCCTGGAGGGCGAGTACCTCGACGTGGACCTCGCCCAGGTGGCCGGAGGGCTGGGCGCCCGCGCGGTGCGCGCCCGGACGGCGGCCGAGGTCCGCGAGGCGCTGGAGTCGACCCGCTACCACGAGGGGCCGGTCGTGATCGTGGTCCCGGTCCGCCCGCACGTCGACCTGCCCGGCGCGGGCGTGTGGTGGGACGTCGCACCGTCCGAGGTCTCCACCTCCGAGACCGTGGCCGCGCTCCGCGCCGAGTACGAGCAGGGCCTGGCCTCGCAGAGGTGGTTCGGGTGACCTCACCGCTGAACGAAGGCGAGCTGCGCCGCCGGGTCACCGCCGGCGAGCCCACCGTGGGGACCTTCATCGGGATGGCCTCGCCGGTCGCGGCCGAGGTCTGCGCGGCGGCGGGAATGGACTGGCTGCTGCTGGACCTGGAACACGGGTCCGGTGGCGAAGAGCAGGTCCGCGGTGTCGTCCCGATCGCCGGTTCCTACGGCGTCCCGACCGTCGTCCGGGTGGAGTCCGCCGCACGCGTGCGGATCGGCAGGGTTCTCGACAACGGCGCCGCCGGCATCATGCTGCCCCGGCTCGACACCGCCGAGCAGGTGCGGTCGGCGATCCGCCACCTCTATTACCCGGGGACCGCGGCGAACGGCGACCGCGGCGTCGCGACGTACAACCGGGCCTGCCGTTTCGGAATGGACGCCGGTGCCCTGGAGCGGTCGAACGCCCAGGTCCTCGGGGTGGTGCAGATCGAGTCCGCGAACGCGGTCGCCGAGGCCGCCGAGATCGCGGCGATCGACGGGGTCGACGTGCTGTTCGTCGGTCCGCGCGACCTCAGCCACGACCTCGGGGTGCCCGGCCGATTCACCGAGGCGGTCTACACCGACGCCCTCGACCAGGTCCGCGACGCCGCACACAAGGCGGGCAAGGCGTGCGGGCTGCTGGTCAACGACGGTGCCGCGGCCCAGGCCAAGATCGCCGAGGGCTGGACCTTCGTCGCGATCGGCTCCGACTCCACCCTGCTGGCCAACGAGGCCCGCCGCCAGCTCGATGCGGCTCGGCCCGTCCGGCCCCGATCCCAGTGACCTCGCCACACGCGTACAGGAGTACCTCACCATGGCCAACCCGCACGGCAACGCGACGAGCCGCCCCATCGGGGTCGGGCTGATCAGCGTCGGCTGGATGGGCAAGCTGCACACCCGGGCCTACCAGTCGCTGCCGACGGTCTACCCGGAGCTCGGGATCCGCCCGCGCCTGGTGCACGCCGCCGACACCGCTCCCGACCGCGTCGACTACGCCCGCGACGTGCTCGGCTACCAGCGGGCCGGCGGCGACTACCGCGCCGTCCTCGACGACCCCGAGGTGGACGTCGTCTCCATCTGCGCGCCGAACATGCTGCACGAGGAGATCGGCGTCGCTGCGGCACGGGCCGGCAAGCACTTCTGGATCGAAAAGCCGGTGGGCCGGGACGCGGCGGAGACCCGGGCGGTGGCCGAGGCCGCGCACGCCGCCGGCGTGGTCACCTCGATCGGATTCAACTACCGGCACGCCCCCGCCGTGGAGGAGATCCGCCGGCTGGTCGCCGACGGGGCGCTGGGCCGGATCGCCAACATCCGCTCGGTGTTCTTCAACGGCTACGCCTCCGAGCCCAAGGGGGCCCTGTCCTGGAGGTTCAAACGGGACCTGGCCGGCAGCGGGGCGATGGGCGACCTGCTCAGCCACGTCGCCGACCTGGTGCAATACGTCGTCGGCCCGGTCGCCCAGGTGAGCTCGCTCTCCTCGATCGTGCACGCCGAGCGGCCGGTCCTGGAGATGGGCTCGGGCACGCACTTCGCCGTGATCGAAGACGGCGAGATGGGCCGGGTCGAAAACGAGGACTACGCCGCGGCGCTGGTCCGGTTCGCCGACACCGCCCAGGGGCCCGGCCCTGTCGGAACCCTGGAGGTGTCGCGGACCATCGTCGGCCCCCAGTGCGGGCTGGCCATCGAGGTCTATGGCACCGAGGGCTCGGCGAAGTGGAACTTCGAGCGGATGAACGAGCTGGAAGTGTGCACCCAGCGCGGCGGTCCGCACTACGGCTACACCACGGTGCTCGGCAACCCGCACCTCGGGGACTACGGCAACTTCCAACCCGGTCCGGGCAACAGCATGGGCTACGACGACCTGAAGGTCATCGAGGCGAAGAAGTTCCTCACCGCGGTCACCGGGGGCGCCCAGGTGCAGTGCTCGATCGACGACGCGCTGGCCGCGGCCCGAGTGGTCTCCGCGGCGGTCGCCTCCGCCGAGACGGGGCGCTGGGAGACCGTTGAGCCGGTCGGCGAGGACCGGGCGGGCGACACAAGCCGGGCGGCGACCGCCGGTGTCTGATCCGGCGGGCGCCGGGACGGGCCACGGCCGCGGACCCCGCCCGCCCCGGCATCGGTCCGCCCCGCCACCCGGCGCATCGCCGGGCTCGCCGCCGGACGGCCCATCGAGCGGATCGGCGGCGGCCCCGGCGACAGCGCCCCTCCCTGCACGACGACCAGAAGGAACCCCGCTGTGCGAGTCGACAGCCCCACCATGCCCCCACCCGCGAACAACACTGCACGCCCCCTCGTCATCGCCCTCGGCGAGGTCGCCCCGGATCTCGTCGTCGGAGTGCTGGGCGACCGGATCGCGTTCGAGCCGCACCCCGGCGAAGCCGATCTCGCCCGTGCGGCCGGCGCGATCGTCCGTGCCGACGTGCACGTCGACCGCGCACTGCTCGACCGGGCACCGGCTCTGCGGGTGCTGGCTCGAACCGGCGTGGGCGTCGACCGCGTCGACGTCGCCGCGGCCGCCGAGCGCGGCATCCCGGTGGTGATCACCCCGGGCAGCGGCACCCGCGCCGTCGCCGAGGGCGTCATCGCCCATGCCCTGCACCTGGTCAAGCGGATCGACGCGAACACCGCCCTGGTCCGCGAGGGCCGGTGGGCCGAACGCACGGACCCGGGCGTCCTGCCCGGTGACCTGGACACCGCGACCATCGGCATCATCGGGTTCGGCAGGATCGGCCGGCGCGTCGGCGAGCTCGCCGAGGCGTTCGGGATGCGGGTCCTGGCCCATGACCCGTTCAGCCCTCCGCCCGAACACCAGCGCTGCGACGACCTGAACGAACTGGTCGCCGCCTCCGACGTGGTCTCGCTGCACGCTCCGCTGACCCCGCAGACCCGGTATCTGTGCGACGCCGCGCTGATCGCACGGATGCGGCCGGGCAGCATCCTGATCAACTGCGGCCGCGGTGGTCTGCTCGACCTCGACGCCGCGAACGCCGCTCTGCGCAGCGGCCGGCTCGGTGGGCTCGGCCTCGACACCTTCGATCCGGAGCCGCCCGCGCACCACCCGGTGTTCGATGAACCGAACGTCTCACTGACCCCGCACATGCTCGGTCTGAGCCGCCGCGGAACCGCCCAGACCTTCGCCGACGCCGCACGGGGGGTCGTCGACGTACTCGCCGGGCGGACCCCGGCCGCCACCGCAACCCCCACCGTCTGAAAGGCAATATCGGTGAAGAATCTGCTGACCGACAAAGTCGTCCTGATCAGTGGGGGCACCCAGGGCCTCGGGGCCGGCATCGCCCGGGCCGCCGCACGCGAGAACGCCTCGGTCGTCATCACCGGCCGGCGGGCCGAGCAGGGCAAGCGGCTTGAGGCCGAGCTCGCCGCCGGGGGCACCCGCGCGCTGTTCGTGCAGACCGACATCGGCGATCCCGACCAGGCGGTCGCCTCCGTCGAGGCGGCGGTCGCCGCGTTCGGTCGAGTCGACTGCCTGGTGAACGCGGCCGGGCTCACCGACCGCGGCACCCTGCTCGACACGACCCCCGAGATGTTCGACCGGCACATCGCGGTCAACCTGCGCGGCCCCTTCTTCACCATGCGGGCCGCCGTGCAGGACATGCTGCGCCGCAAGTCGCCCGGCACGATCGTCAACGTCATCTCGATCACCGAACTCGGCGGCCCGCCCTACCTCGCCCCCTACGTCGCGGCCAAGGCCGGTCTGGCCGGCTTGACCCGCAACGCCGCCCACGCCCACCGCTGGGACCGGATCCGGATCAACGGCCTCGACATCGGCTGGACCCGGACCGAGGGCGAGGACGCCACCCAGCGCGCGTTCCACGGCGCCGGGGACGATTGGGGCGAAAAGGCCAACGCCTCGGTCCCGATGGGCAAGCTCGGCCAGGTCGACGAGATCGCCGACGCCGTCGTCTTCCTGCTCTCCGACCGCAGTGGTGTCGTCACCGGCTCCGTCCTCGACTGGGACCAGAGCGTCCCCGGCGGCTCGGACTGAAGCCGGACAGAACCCTCCATACCTTGCGAACAGGAGAACGGACATGAGACTCGGACTGATCGGCCTGGGCCGCATCGGGAGCTTCCATGCCGACACCCTCTCGGCCCTGTCCGAAGTGTCGTCGCTGGTCGTGACCGACGCCGCGCCGGGCGTCGCCGCCTCGACCGCCGAGCGGCTCGGCGTCGAGGCCGGCGACACGCCCGCCCGGCTGTTCGGAGCGGGGATCGACGGTGTCGTGATCGCCGCGGCCACCGATGCCCACCCCGGGCTTCTGCTCGCGGCCGCGAAAGCGGGGCTGCCCGCCTTCTGCGAGAAGCCGCTCGCGGGCGATGTCTCCGAAGGGCTCGAGGTCGCTCGGCGGGTGGCCGAATCGGGGATCCCGGTGCACGTCGGCTACCCCCGCCGGTTCGACGCCGGCTTCGTCGCGGCCTGCGACGCGCTGGTCTCCGGAGAGCTCGGATGGGTGCACACCGTGCGCTCGACCACGCACGACCCGGCTCCGCCACCGCGTGAATACCTGGAACGCTCCGGCGGTATCTTCCGCGACTGCTCCGTGCACGACTTCGACGCGATCCGGTGGGCGACCGGGCGGGAGGTCGTCTCGGTCTACGCCACCGGCTCGGCCCGCGGCGACGACATGTTCGCCGAACTCGGCGACGTCGCCAACGCGGCGACGATCCTGACCCTGGACGACGACTCCCGGGCCCTGGTGTCGAACACCCGATACAACCCGCGCGGATACGACGTGCGCCTGGAACTGCACGGGACGGCCGACAGCATCGCCGCCGGGCTGGAGGACCGGCTCCCGCTGCGCTCGGCGGAGCCCGGCGTCCGGTTCCCGGCAGGCGCACCGCACGTGTTCTTCATGGACCGGCTCGCCGCGGCCTTCCGGGCCGAACTCACCGCGTTCACCGAGGTCGTCGCCGGTAAGCGGCCCTCACCCTGCACCGCAGAGGACGCCCTGGAGACCGGCTGGGTCGCCGAGGCCGCCACGCTGTCGCTGGCGGAGAACCGGCCCGTCGCCGTCGCGGAGCTCCGGAAGAGTCTGTGACCGCCCGAATCGGGCCGGTCGGGGCCGAAGCGATGGGCAGGGCCCGCCTCGCCGTCCCGGGCGAGCACGTCACCCAGGCCCCGGGCGGTCCCCGCGGGGTCCGTCGCCGCACATCACCACACCGACCGCATCCGCGCCTGAGCGCTGAGAGGAACGTTTGAAATGATCATGGACCGTGTCGCCGCCGCCCCGATCTCGTGGGGCGTGTGCGAGGTGCCCGGATGGGGCCACCAGCTCACCCCCGGACAGGTCCTGCCCGAGATGCGGGCCGTGGGCGTCGTCGCGACCGAGTTCGGCCCGGAGGGCTTCCTGCCGCTCGACCCCCGGGCCAAGGCCGACACGCTGCGCGAGCTCGGCCTGAAGGCCGTGGGCGGCTTCGTGCCCGCGGTCCTGCACGACCGCGGCCACGATCCGCTGCCCGGAATCGACCGCGAGCTCGACGGATACGTCGCCGCCGGGGCCGGGACGCTGATCCTCGCCGCGGTGTCCGGCCTGGACGGCTATGACACCCGCCCGGAGCTCGACGACGGCGCCTGGCGGGTGCTGTTCGACAACCTCGACCGCATCGTCGCGCGCTCCCGCGAGCGCGGCGTGAACACGGTGCTGCACCCGCACGTCGGGACGGTGATCGAGAGCAGGACCGACGTCGACCGGGTTCTGTCCGGAGCCACCGTGCCGCTGTGCCTGGATACCGGCCACCTCCTCATCGGGGGTACCGACCCGGTCGAGCTGGCCAAGTCGGTGCCGGAGCGGATCACCCACACCCACCTGAAGGACGTCGACGTCGCCTTCGCCGAGCGGGTGCAGGCGGGCGAGGTCACCTACACCGATGCCGTGCGCGACGGCATGTACCGGCCGCTGGGCGCCGGCGACATCGACATCACGGCGATCATCGACGTGCTCGAAGCCAACGGCTACCAGGGGTGGTACACGATGGAGCAGGACACCATCCTCACCGGGCCGCCTTCCGGCGAGGGGCCGGTCGCCGACGTCCGAGCGAGTGTCCAGTACCTGCGCGACCTCCACCGCTGATCCCTCGGTCCGACCCGGACGCGTGCCGGCGCATCCGGGTCGGATCCGGCCCCCGGCGCACCGCCACCGGCACGAACCGTCACAGGAGCAGGTATGGAACCACTTCGCATCGGAATCCTGGGCGCTGCGCGCATCTGCGAGCTCGCCCTGATCAGACCCGCCGTCGAGACCGGTGACCGGGTGGTGGCGGTGGCCGCCCGTGACCGGGACCGGGCTGCCGCGTTCGCCGAGAAGCACCATGTGGAAAACGTGCTCGGCTCCTACGCCGAGGTCGTGACATCGCCGGATGTCGAGTTGGTCTACAACCCGCTGGCCAACGCACTGCACGGACCGTGGAACCTGGCCGCGATCCGCGCCGGCAAGCACGTCCTCAGCGAGAAGCCGTTCGCGTCCAACGCCGAGGAGGCACGTGCGATCCGGGACGCCGCGCGCGGCTCGGGCGTGGCCGTCATCGAGGGGTTCCATTACCTGTTCCACCCCGCGATGCGCCGTTCTCTGGAAATCCTGGAGTCGGGCGAGATCGGCGAGCTCCGGGAGGTGGAGGCCCGCACTCTGATGCCCGCCCCGGCCGATGACGATCCGCGATGGGACCTCTCCCTCGCCGGCGGTTCGGTGATGGACCTCGGGTGCTACGGCCTGCACGCCCACCGCATGCTCGCCCCGTTCGCGGGAGGCGCCCCCGAGCTGGTTCGGGCGCGCGGGGCCGAACGCGCCGGCCGGCCAGGGGTGGACGAGTGGATGGACGCCGCGTTCCGCTTCCCCGACGGGGCGACCGGCCGGTCGCTGTGCTCGATGGTCCACGACGAGTTCAGCATGACCCTGCGCCTGGTCGGCACCGAGGGCGAGCTGACCGTGGCCGACTACGTCCAGCCGCACAAGGACGACCGGGTGTACGTCACTGCTTCCGGGGTCGAACGGGTCGAGCGGGTGGGTACCCGGTCGTCCTACCTGTACCAGCTCGAAGCGGTGCGGGCCCACCTGTGCGACGGCGAGCCGCTGCCCATCGGCGTCGACGACGCCGTCGACACCGCCGAGATGATCGACCGGATCTACCGCGCCGCGGGTTTCGAACCGCGCCCGTCACGGCTCGACGTCGTTGGCTGACCGCTCCGTCGCCTCCAGGAGGCACAGCGTCCATTTCCAACCGGGTTCGTGGCGGACGCGGCTCCCCTTTTGCGCTGTGTCGCCGGCTCCGGTACAGGACTCCCCGGTGGTCGTTGCCTGCGGTGGCACCCACGCCCGCATGAGGCGGCTGATCCGTTTCTTCGGGCAGCCTGGGCGTGGGGGAGCGAGAGCCATATGAGCCCCCGCTCACGTGCCTCCAGCCGGCTGCGGCCGGTCCGGGCCACCGGTTCAGCAGTGACCGGCTGTGGGCGTGCAGTAGCGGTGCGGGCTCCGGCATGAGTAGGGCGCACACACGGCGAGCGCAGACGATGAGCACACCACTACGGCGGAGCAGCCTGCCGCAGCACCCGAGAACGAACGGGTGTAAACCGAAACGCGACTCCGGAGCCGCGGCAAGAGCACGAGATGGCCGGTGAGCGTTCGCAGCCTCCCGTTGTCCCTGCCGCAGAGAACACCGGAGACAAGGACGAGACGGCTCCACCGACCCCGGAGCCGGTGTTCCTCGTATCCAGGCGGCGGACGAGGCCTGAGCCGGCCAACGCGATCTTCGAGTACCTGGAGATCTTCCCCAACCGGCAGCGCCGACACTCGGCGATCGGCTGGCTTGGAACTCCTATCGCAATGACTTCAGGCGCCTCCAGCGGATGAGCACACACCCCAGCCTGAGCAGCACCATGTGGATGTCAGCGCGGACCTCCCAGCGGATCCGCAGCCGGCGGAAGTGGCGGAGCAGGGCGAAGCCTCGCTCCACCACCCACCGCTGGGTTCCCACCCCCGAGTCGTGCACGTGTCCACGGCGGGCGATCAGGGGCGGGTGTGCGCTGGGGAGCGAGCGCGGAGCCCGCAAAGGGATGAATCGGGCGCGGGAATGGGGGAACCCCCAGGGCCGATCCGCTGCTGGGGCGGGGTTGGCCTGGGGTTTTGGGTGGTGCACCCGGCAGGATTCGAACCTGCGGCCACCGGATCAGAAGAAAGCTCCGTTGTTCCCGCCGTGTCCAGGTCATACCGCCTGCTCCCGGCTTGTCCCCACCGGTATGGGCGTTTCTTTCGCCCTGTGCCGCCCCCTGCCGTACAGGCCTGTTACAGCCGAGCCGCTGCGGAGCGGACCAGGGACGGAGCGAGCAGGCGCAGCGGATCCCCGCTCCGGAGGGAAGGGCGACGTCCTTCGCAGAGAAGTATTCTGGTCGGCGTCGGCCGGCAGCGGCATCACTCATCCGGCGGAGGGCTCCGGGGTGCTTGGGAACCCTCGCTGCCCATGGAATCTGTCTCGTGCCGGGTTCTTTAGAGGCTCGGAACCAACGCTTCGGTGTCCGATGACACCGATTCCTGCTGGTAGAAGTCGTCCTCGAACTCGGCC
>Ga0079224_100015203_pt1 | contig 10773 bp, 7 predicted proteins | sample Stecom2015_FD_80414 | JGI IMG/M metagenome (GOLD analysis project Ga0079224, IMG submission 80414) | Agricultural soil microbial communities from Utah to study Nitrogen management - Steer compost 2015 | ecosystem: Environmental > Terrestrial > Soil > Agricultural land | place: USA: Utah...
GCCGCCTTCTTCGAGGCCAGCATCCTGCCACCGCACAACCTCATCGAAAAATTGCAAAGCTACAGGCCGGACCTGTGCTTCAATATTGCCGAGGGTCACTTCGGCAACGGGCGCGAGGCGCAGATTCCGGCCCTGCTGGAAATGCTGCGCATCCCATACACCGGCAGTCAGGTGCTGCCTCTGGCGCTGTCGCTCGACAAGCCCATGACCAAGCGCATCCTGCTGTATCACGGCCTGCCCACACCGGAATTTCAGGTCTTTGAGCGCGCCGATGACCCTATCGACGCTGATCTGCTGGACGCGGCGGGCGAACTGCGCTTCCCCATGTTCGTCAAGCCCAGCCGCGAAGGAACCGGCATGGGCGTCAGCGCCGCCAGCATCGTCCGCACGGTCGCCCAACTGCGCGAACAGGTCGCCGAGCAGCTCCGCCGCTATAACCAGCCGATCCTGTGCGAACGCTACATCAGAGGGCGCGAAGTCACCGTCGGCCTGATCGGCAACCTCAAACCCACCGCTGCCCGCCGCCTGAGCGAACGCAGCGTCGACCAGATCCTGCCGGAAGATCTCATCTTCTTCCCGCCGCTGGAAGTCAATACCGAAGCCTACCCCGCTTCCGAGGCTGATCTGTATACCAACCGCATGAAAGTTGAACTGGCTGAGGACTTCCATTACTTCTGCCCCGCGCCGCTAGAACCTGACCTGCTGGACAGGTTGAACCGGCTGACGGCGGCGGTCTTTCAGGTGCTGGGCTGCAAGGAAGCCGCCCGCGTCGACTTCCGGCTGGACTCCGAAAACAACGACGCGCCGTACATCCTCGAAATCAACCCGCTGCCCGGCCTCAACCCCGGCTACAGCGACCTGTGCATCGAGGCCAGTGCCGCCGGCTGGACTTATGAACAGCTCATTGGCACTATTGTCCAGCTCGCCGCCGAACGCTACGGGCTGCCCGTGCGGATATAACCCCTGCAATTGGCCGCTACGCTATACAACGGATAGGGCATCCTGCCCGTTTAGGATGTTTCCAATCATCAACCACATCCGAAAACAGTGTATCACACCCCCAATGGGATAAGAAACGGGTAGAACCCTGCGTTTCTTGCTCCTCGTTACTGTCAAAGATCAATTCTCTGGAAAAGCATTCCGTAATATAATGTGCTTATATCGGCAATGTTTTGATTTAGAGTCTTGGCCGCTATGCCCAAACAAAAAATGCTGGCCGCAAGAGAACTGATTAAGGAAAAACGCTACCCCGAAGCTCGCGCTATTCTCAAAACCATCGACCATCCCACCGCCCGCGCATGGCTGGCAAAACTGGATGAAATAGCGCCGGAGAAGAAGAGGCTCAGTCTTTCAACGGTTCCTTATACCTACATCATAGGGTTTGGCGTTTTCTCTATCCTGATCGTTATTGCAGTAGCACTTATTCTGAATCGGTGGCCGAGCAGCATACTGACCGAAACTTTTTCTTACTCGGGTGTAATATTTCGATACCCCAGGGGCTGGCAGGTTTCCACCGGAACTCATCAAATTACACTCTCGTCACCCGTTGACGGAGGATTAGCCGAAGCCGCAAATACAACGCCTGCTCACGAAGTTATCATCACTGTGACTCGTGAAGCAAATCCAGACAAATCGCCATTAATAATGGCTGAAGAAGCACGAAACTCATTATTAGAAGGTTATACCGATTTTGAAGGAAATGTGGTGCGAGAGTCAATTCCAACTGACCCACCTAAACCTGTTTCATTTGGCAATCATTCTGGGGTTTCATTGAACTTTGCTCGGGATGGAATCTCTGCGACCATTATCATCCTTGATACAGGAAATCGCACAATTACAATCTTCACTGGCATTTCTAACGACCCTGCCTATCTTGATCCTGTACTGACCGAGATCACTCGGTCATTTAGTTTCGACCCATCCCTTGCGGGCGATTTCGCCTGTCCTATCGCCACTTGGTGGGAAAACACGGCAGGCAGTTACATCACCCGCTTCCTTGATACCACAGAAGTGGCGGCCAGTACCTCCCGCATAGCGGTAAGCCCCCTCGTGCTCGAAATGCAAAGGATATATCGAGAATTTGAAGCCCTGGAATATCCATCGTGTGCAGCAGCTATTCGCAATAAATTGATTGATGCAATGGAAGCTGCTGTAGATGGCATGACTAGCTTTGTCGGTCAGTCCGATATTCTGGCAGGCATTTATCTCGACCAATCCGCTGAAGATTTCAGAGCCGCACGTGACATGCTTTGGGACAGAGGATTTTTTGGTGCAGATATTCGTCTCGGTATAGCAGACACGTTGTGGTAGATACCTTGCAACCACATACCTATGACTACGATACCCTTCAGGATATGCTCTATATCCTGTTCGAACCGGTCCCAGGTGCAACATTTCATGAAGTTATCTCCGAAAATACCGATCAGGCGCAGCCCCAACGCTGCACCTGATCGGCCTATCGACTGTACTGAAGCTACACCGTCACATTATACAGCGCGGCGGCCACGTTGTTATCGAAATTGACAAACGCCAGCCGCACCGTCGCTGTCAGTTGGTAGGCGTCGTAATACCGCAGATAGTCCACACTCACAGCGATGCGGCGGCGGTAGCCCACGAACCAGCCGGGCCGGTACACGCACAGCGCCGTGCCTTTGATGTTGTCCTCAGAGATCGTGCTGACCTTGCCATCCGCCCCATCCGTCAGCGGCATCTCCGCGCTGACAATCACCGGCGCGCCATCAGCAAACCCGATCTGCCCCGTCAGCGCCGTCGCCAGCGCCCCGGCCTTCTCCATCGTCAGGAACTCCTCCATGCCTAAAAATTGGGCATAGGTCCCGCCGTCAACCAGCCACGCCAGATCAGACGGACGAGCAGCGTAGCGGGCCGCCATCTTGAAACGTGTCTGCCGCAGCAGTGCCAGAGTCGGCGCGCCGGCAGCGTCCTGCGCGTTGTCGCTGTTCGTCACCAGCGGCAGCTTGCGCAAGCCATCGAACGCCATGTAACGATCCGTCGCGTCAGGCGTGCCCCCGTTTTTGTTGATGTTGCCGCTGCTGGCCGTATCGCCGTTGAGCAGCACGTAGTCGATGCTGTCGGTGATGGCTCGCACCGCCTGTTCGCGGTAGATATTCAGCACCGGAACCACCGCATCCTCGACCAGTTCCGAACTGAAGCCCACCCGCAGCGCCAGCTTTCTGGCCGCAAGCTGAACCTTGCCCGACCCGACCTTGCTGTCAGGGATGGGGTTGCCCGCGCCCAGCGTCAGGTGATCCTCGTCCGCCGTCTCCGGCACGAAATACACCGTCGGATCGGTTCCTTCAATCGGCAGCTCGAAGGGATTGCTCGGCATTTCCACCGCCCGGAACAGCGGCAGAATCGCGTTTTCCAGCCGCGCCCTGTGCCAGATTTGCGCACTCCACAGGTCGGGGACCCATTCGTCGCCAAAACCCGCCTGCGTGCTGTAGCTCAGTTCGTCAGCCTTGATGGCGCTCAGGCCCTCTTTACGGACTTTGTGTGCCAGCGCGTTGGCAAACGGTTCGCTGACCCCGCGAAAATGCTTGGCCGAACGCAGCAGCATGTAGCCGTGCAGCAAATCCATCGCGCCCATACTGTCGAACGGGCTGCTCACGCTGATGCGCTTCAGCGCGTCCTCACTGCTCGCCACCGGCAGGCGCTTGCGCGGCTCGGTCACGGTGGTCGTTTCGTCGTCACGCATGTGTTTGATTTCTCCCTTATCGTCATCCTGAATTTGCAGCCGCGCCATATCCAGCCCCAGCGCCTCATACGCGCTCTTGAGGGTATGGACATCTGTGCGGCGCGGTTCCGCCGGGGCCGGGGTCAGACTGCCCTCGACAATCGGCCAGCGTTTGATCTGCCCATCCTCGGCCACCTGCACCAGATGCGGCAGGCTGCCCGACGACCAGCCCAGCACCCCCTTGTCCACCAGTTTCTGCACCGCGCGCACATAGCGTTTGCGCAGGTCAAGCTGCGCCTCGGCCCATACGCCAGTCTCATCGACAACCAGCGTATCCATCGTGCCGATCACCGCCGCTTTCAGATCGCCGTCCAGTCCATGATGGTAGAGTACAGGCCGCCGGTCATACCAGTGCAGCCCCAGTTCCGTCTCCGGTGTGAAATATTCCCCCTGCAGGTCGCGCTGGCCGCGGCTGCCCCACACAATCAGATAGCCACCCACGCGCCCCGCAGCAGCATCCAGTGTCTTTAACCTTGTTTGCATAGCGTTCATTCCTCTCGTAAGGCCGTGATTCACCGAACCCACGGACGGCCTCAGCACAGCACTGTTGCTGAATCGCCTCAGCCCGTCCACACGCGGCTGTCGAGTGGTGCAGACGCGGGCGATCATGCAGGCCAGCAGCCCCGTCCGCCGTCCGCCCGTGAGCGCGGCAGGCTACTACCGTCTGGCCGTTGTCATCGTAGGGGCATAATGCCCGGCCCATCTGGACACGGCTACACCCACCAGATTAGCATATTTGTTCTACTCGAGGGTGGACATATGTTCTCTTTTTCCAGACCGAGCCGCCAGATTCCGCGCTATAATGGGCGCGCCTGACAAAAAGCAGCCCAGGCTGCTCTTGACTCAGCACACAGCACCCTGAACTCAGCACTTTTCCCAGAGGAATAGAAATGGCGACTCATCTCGATGCACTCAAAGCGCACCTGACCGAACTCCATAACCTGACGATGGCCTTCTGGCTGCTCCAGTGGGATCAGAACGTCCACATGCCGCCCGATGGGGGCGAAGCCCGTGCCGCGCAGCTGGCTACCCTCCAGCGCCTGCGCCACGAAATGCTGGTCAGCGATACCACCGCCCGCCTGCTGGAAGCCGCCGCGCAGGAAGTGGACCCCGACGACTTCGACTCCGACGACGCCAGCCTCATCCGCGTGGCCCGCCGCGATTATGACTACGCCAGCAAACTCCCGGCGGATTTTGTCGCCGCCTACGCCAGTGCCACCGCCAGCGCCTTTGAAGTCTGGCGCAAGGCCAAAGCCAACAACGACTGGCCCGCCTTCATCCCCGCCTTGCAGCGCATCCTCGATCTTAAGCTGCAGGAGGCCGAACTGCGCGGTTATGAGGATCATGTGTACGATGTGTTCCTCGGTAGCTGGGAACGCGGCCTCAAAACCAGCGAAGCCCGCGCCCTGTTTGACGCCGAAAAACCGGCGCTGGTGGAGCTTTTGGCGGCGGTCAACGCTCATCAGGATCGCGTTGACGATTCATTCCTGCACCAGCCTTTCGACCTGGAACGGCAGCGCGCGCTGTCGAAATTCGCTTCGGAGGCGTTCGGCGTGGATTACAACCGCTGGGCCATCCTCGACGAAGCGCCGCACCCCTTCTGCCTGCAAATCGCCGTCGGCGACATCCGCATCACCACCCGCTACAACCCCGATTTTTTCAACCCCGGCTTCTACGCCACCCTGCACGAAACCGGTCATGGCCTGCACGGACGCGGCTTCGACCCCCGCATCGACGGCACATTCCTCTCGGATATGGAAGCCACGAGTCAGGCGGTGGCGGAATCACAGTCGCGCATGTGGGAAAACGTCGTCGGGCGCAGCCGCGCCTACTGGGAATGGATGCTGCCCAGAGTGCGCGATTTCTTCCCCGACCAGTTCGCCGGGGTCGATGCCGACGCCATGTACCGGGCCGTCAACAAGGCCCGCCCGCAGTTCATCCGCGTCGAAGCCGACGAACTCACCTACAACCTGCACATCATGATCCGCATGGAAATCGAAATTGATATGGTCACCGGGGCGCTGCCACTTAAAGCCGTGCCAGAAGCCTGGGCCGCGAAGTTTCAGGAATACTTCGGCATCATCCCGCCGGACAACGCCCGGGGCGCATTGCAGGATATACACTGGAGCATGGGCGGCATCGGTGCATTCGTGGGTTACGCGCTCGGCAACATGCTGGCCGCCCAGTATTACAACGCCGCCCTCAGAGCGCACCCGGACATCCCCGACCAGATCGCGCGGGGCGATTTTTCGACCCTGCACAACTGGCTGCGCGACAACATCTACCGGCATGGGCGCAAGTTCACCGCCAGCGAACTCACCCGCCGCGTCACCGGCGAGGACCTGCAAGCCCGCGATCACGTCGCCTATCTGCAGGCGAAATATCGGGACGTATACGACCTGTAGCTGCTGCGGCTGGGCAAGCGGCTTCGTTTGTGCCGATTGGCACAATCTCAAGACTCCAGCCTGACGGGCGGTTATACAATGTAACAAAAGTGATCAATGGATTCAGCATCAAAGCAAACAATGAGCGTCAAGGTATCCTGGCAGGACCCACACTGTATCCGTTATCAGTTTGAAGGGACGTGGGACTGGAATCAGCTGTATGAAGCCTACAAAAAAGCCCGCGCAATGGAGCGGGCCAGTGGCTGCAAGGCAGATGTGATTATCGACATGCAGACGGACATCGGTTATGGTCTGTCCGACTGCCAGTATGTAACCGGCAACCCGTTTATTTACGCGCTGCTGCAAAAAAACCGGGGTTCTAGGAAACCAGCTCGCGCGGCGACCCATACACCGCAGCCAGTTCGTCCATCAAATCGTCTCCGATAAACTGGCGCAGTTCGTCAGGGCTGCGACCTTCGGCCATAAACATCTGGCGCACCTCGCGCTGGTGCGCCCGGATTTCCTCGTCAAGCGCCTCAATCTGGCTTTCCAGCCGGTTGATCGCCACGTCGTTCTGCAGCTTCGCCGGCAGCATCACCCGGGTCGCCAGTTCAGCCCGCAGTTCCTGGCGTTCCAGCAGCATCCCCAGCAGTCGATAATGGGGTTTGACAATTCCTGTATACATTGTCACTCACTCCCTATGCCTCTGCCCTGATTAGAACACAAGTTCTCAATTTGCGCAAGAGGCAGACAGGCCATCCGATACATTACGGCCTTAATTAAACCTGATTTTAGGCCAGCCTATTACCCCGGTCAAGTCAATGAATTGTCAGAATCTGACAACGATTGCTCCAGATGATACATTTCGATCTTGAGTAAAAACAGCGCCGCCAGCCCGGGAAACTCGTCCGACCCGGACGGATCAAGGCGTACCATCTGCTCCAGCACCAGTATTTCCGCCGCCAGCGCATGATTTTCCTGTTCGGCCTGCTGCTTCAAACGGGCGCGATTGAGTGCAACCCAATCCAGTGCCTTGTCAACCTCTTTCAAGCCGCACCCAACCCTGTCACTAGCTTCCTCAAGCTTAACGTACCCGACCTTGAATGAACATAACAGGGACGGATACGCACCGTCCCCGCTGTCCGCTGAAGCCATCCAATGACCGGCGCTAGCTGGCTTCACCCCTCAACACCGCGCGCGCCTCCCGGAACACTGCCTGCGCCTCATCGACCGAACCGGCAGCCAGCAGCCCCGCCGCAATCTCAAAGGCGCATTCATCTGGCAGGGCACGCACCTCAAAAGCCCGGCATTCGGCCTGTCCCCAGCGTTTGACCGTGAATCGCTCCCACCGCTTCAGTTCCAGCAGCGCCGCGCCGGTTTCTGCCGGATCAGCCTCATCCGCCACCTGATCGCCGCCGTTCATCCCCACGGGCAGCGCGCCCCACGATACCGCCGGCAGTTGATAATACCGCTGGCGAAGCTCATTAATGCTGAGAATCGGATAGGCTGCCCGAATCTCGTTCAGCCGCGCCTGCACATCGGTCGGGCGAATATCCTCGAACACCGCCACGTAGTCACCCGGCCAGAACGGCAGCAGTTCCTGGGTGATCTTCTGCGCGATCCGCACCAGCTTCGGCCACAGCGTCCGTTCGATAAACAACCGTTCAGCGACGGTGGCGTTGGCTTCCGTCGCATTTTCGCTGACGAGTCCAACGGGTATACCATACAGATTGAGGATTTCATTCCGGTTCGCTTCGCGGCCCTTCAGAAAATCCAGATCAGTATGGCTCAGGCCGATATTCTGCCACTCAATGCCGCCGCCGCGCAAAAACGCGGTACGCCGCTGCGGTCCGCCGTAGCTCTGCCGCCAGTCGCGCTTGATCCGCTCGAAATCGGCGTCCGATACATACTCCTTCACGTTGACGATTCCCGCCGGCACGCCGTTGTCCCTGCCAAACGTGCTGCGATTCCATTCCGCCATGGCCCGGTCACTGGCAATCGTGACCCGCCCGGCTTCCAGCGCCGACAGCCCGTAATAATCATTGGCCGGATGCCAGCGTTTGAAGTGCACCACTTCGACCGTCTCCAGCGGGATGCGCTGGCCGTCGATCTCGTACAGATACCCGCGCACGTAATGATCGGGGTCAGGCACAATACTGACTCGATCCGGGCGCAGCAGCCAGATTTGGGATGGTGCGCCGCGTCCATCACCCGCCAGAAACCAGTACGCATTCCCGGTCAATTCCAGCATCCCCACCGTCTGCTCGATCAGCTCGAACCGGCTCAGGTATGGGTTGGGCGCATCGAGCAGGTCTTCCAGCGGATGCCGTTCAACCGCGATACGCTGCTCGCCTTCCCGCCGGTACACATGCAGTGGAACCAGCGCCGCCGCCTCAGCGATCCGATTGATAGCGATATACACCCAGGGCGACTGCTGATATACCCGCGCCTGTGCTTCCACTGCCGCCAGATCAGGCCACAGCGCCGCGTTGTGCTGTGCGACGGGGGCAATGTGCGGGGCCTGCCGCAAACTATCCCGCCGCCCGCGAAACCATTGAAACAACCAATCCAGCATCTTCGTTCCTTTCCGGCTGAAGCGTACGAATCGTTAAGGGTTGGGCTGCAAAAGCGGCCCTAGAATGAACATAACGACATCTTACAAAACTTAAACAATCGCGTGACACCCGACCGCCTCGTCCCTCCCACTATCCGCCGCTGGTTCGCTTCACCGGAATTCATCGACGAAGATGAAGCCCGCACCGCCAGCCTCCTGATGACTATCCTTCGCATTGTGTCCGCAGCATTGGTGCTCTATGGGCTGCTGGCCCTGCTGAGTGGGTATCTGCCGGGGTTGATCGCTGTCAGCGCCGGCACGGTGATCGTCCTGCTGGTTGTCGCGCTCGTGCGGCGGGGCCATGCGCACACGGCGGTTCTGATGTACGCCTGCACCTCATGGGCGCTGCTAACTGCTTCCACCTTCGCCTTTGGTGGACGACACGGTACGCCCTTTGTGGTGCTGCTGCTCATGACCCTCGTCACCAGCATCCTGCTCAAAAACGGCGCGCGCCTGCTGGTTATTGCGCTCACCTTCGGCTCATCGGTCGTGATCTTTGCCGCCGAATCCGCCGGTTCGCTGCCAACCGGTCTGTACCCGCCCTTGTCTCTTTCCCTGTTCGATGCTGCCGCCCGTGTGGTCACCTTCCTGATGGCGGCCCTGCTGCTGCATCTCATTGCCCACAGCCTGAACGATGCGCTCCAGCGCGTCCGCAGCAGCGAGCAGGCTGTCCGCGCCATGTATGCGGATCTGGTCAGCACGACCATTTCGCAAACCTATCTCGACAGCATCCTGCGCTCCATCAACGACGCGCTGATCGTGCTGGGGCCGGATATGCGCATCGAACGAGTGAACCGGGCCACACTCGATCTGCTGGGCTTCACCGAAGCCGAACTGATCGGCCAGACTCCCGAACCCATCTTCACGCCGGATGCTCTCGACTGGCTCATGCGCACCATTCAGGACAGCCCCGCTCGGACGATCCAGACCACATTCTTCACCCACGATGGTCAGGAAATCCCGGTGTCGTTCTCCGCCTCCCCATTTTTCGATCAGCGCGGCGCGACGCAGGGTGTGGGTGTAGTCTGCGTCGCTCAGGATATGGCCGAACGCCAGCAGGCCGCGCGCGAACTCGCCCAGCGCGAAAAGCTCTACCGCACGCTGGCCCGCAGCCTGCCGGATATGGGCGTCCTTCTGTTCGATCATGACCTGCGGTTTATGGTCGCTGAGGGTCAGGCGCTGCTGGCCGCCGGCTACGTGGCCGAGCAAATGGAAGGCCGCATCCTGACAGATATAATGGACGCCGAACGTGTAGAAAGGCTTGAGCCGTTCTATCGTCAGGCCCTTGCCGGCGAACACGTCAGCTTCGAGTGGCCCAATGATGATCGAACCTACTTCGTGCAAGCCCTTCCTGTCAGAAACGAAACGGGCGACATTTTCGCCGGTATGCTGCTGATTCAGGACATCACCAGAATCAAAGCCACCGAGCACGAACTGAAACAGCATATCGAACAACTGACGATTCTGCGCCGTGTCCATGACGAGGTGAATCGCAGGCTCGATGTATCCTATGTCCTCAGGCTGGCGCTGGATATGGCCGTGCGCATCAGTCTGGCCCGCGCCGGGGCGGTGCTGCTGCTCAACGATGACCAGACCATCGCCGTTGCCGAAGTGATCGGCAGCTTTTCGGATAACCTGCTCGACGGTTATCCCCGCCCGCCGGATGGCGTGCTGGCGCAGGCGCTGCAAAGCGGCCACGCCCACAATCTCAGCCCGCCTGTCGCTATCCCGCTTATTTCCAACCAGCGGCCTATCGGGGTGCTGCTGCTGGAAACCGCCGCGCCGCTCACGCCCGATAATCTGGACTTTATGCAGGTGCTGGCCGCGCGCGTTGCCGTCGCCGTCGATAACGCCCGGCTGTACCAGATTTCACAGCTGCAGTTGGCCGAACTCCACCAGCTTTACGAGCGAGTGTACCAACTCGAACAACTCGAAACCGACATGATTCGCAACCACGCCCACGACCTGCGCGACCCGCCCTGTGTCATCTCCGGCTTTGCTGAACTCATGCTGGACAGCGGCAA
>Ga0079224_100015205_pt1 | contig 10773 bp, 6 predicted proteins | sample Stecom2015_FD_80414 | JGI IMG/M metagenome (GOLD analysis project Ga0079224, IMG submission 80414) | Agricultural soil microbial communities from Utah to study Nitrogen management - Steer compost 2015 | ecosystem: Environmental > Terrestrial > Soil > Agricultural land | place: USA: Utah...
CCCGGGGCGTGGTGGCCGAGGAGCAGATGGCCGCGCTCGCCATGGCGATCCTGCTGCGGGGCATGACGCCGGCCGAGACCGCGCGCTGGACCGCCGCCATGATCGCGTCGGGGGAGCGGCTGGACCTCTCCGGCATACCCCGGCGCACCGTGGACAAGCACTCCACCGGCGGCGTGGGTGACAAGATCACCCTGCCGCTGGCGCCGCTGGTCGCCGCCTGCGGCGCGGCCGTGCCGCAACTCTCCGGCCGCGGCCTGGGGCACACCGGCGGCACCCTGGACAAGCTGGAGGCGATCCCCGGCTTCCGGGTGGACCTGAGCGCCGACCAGGTGCGGGCGCAACTGCGCCAGGTGGGTGCGGTGGTCTGCGCCGCCAGCGACGCGCTGGCGCCGGCCGACCGCAAGCTGTACGCGCTGCGGGACGTCACCGCCACCGTGGAGTCGGTCCCGCTGATCGCCAGCTCGATCATGAGCAAGAAGATCGCGGAGGGCACCGGGGCACTGGTGCTCGACGTCAAGGTCGGGTCGGGCGCGTTCATGCGGACCGTCGACGCCGCGCGAGAACTGGCCCGGACCATGGTGGCGCTGGGTGACGCCCACGGGGTACGCACGGTGGCGTTGCTCACCGGCATGGACACCCCGCTGGGCTTCGCGGTGGGCAACGCGCTGGAGGTCGCCGAGGCGGTGGAGGTGCTGGCCGGCGGCGGGCCGCCGGACGTGGTGGAGCTGACCCTGGCGCTGGCCCGGGAGATGCTGGCGGCGGCCGGGCTGCCCGACGCCGACCCGGCGGCCGCGCTCGCGAGCGGGCGGGCGATGGACAGTTGGCGGGCGATGGTCACCGCGCAGGGCGGCGACCCGCACGCGCCGCTGCCGGTCGCGGCCGAGGTGGAGACCGTGCGCGCCGAGCGGGACGGCACGGTGGTACGCGTGGACGCGCTGGGGATCGGCACCGCGGCCTGGCGGCTGGGGGCCGGCCGGGCGCGCCGGGGCGACCCGGTGAGCGCCGCCGCCGGCGTGCTGCTCCACAAGCGCCCCGGAGACCGGGTACGCGCCGGGGACGTGCTCTACGAACTGCGGGCGGACACGGCGCAGAAGCTGCCGGCGGCACGCGCGGCCGCGCGGGACGCGGTGGTGATCGCGGACGGCCCACCGCCGGCCACCGCCTTGGTGCTCGAACGGGTGGCGTGACCGGCCGGAGGTGAGCTCGGCGGCACTCAAAGTGAACTGCCCGGCCCACCCGAGCGGCGATCCGAGTAAGCTGCCCGCGAGGAGGCTCAGCAGCAGGGCGACCGGGAGGAGGCGCGCGCCGGTGACCGTTCCCGCGCCGGACCCGCGGGTCGTCCGGGAGGCGAGCCTGCGGGAACTGGACCGGCTCCGGCTGCCGTTGCCGCCCCGGCAGTACCCGCTGGTGTGGCGGGCCGGTGACGGGGTCGCGCTGCGCTCGACGGTGGAGCTGGAGGCGCGTACCGCGGTGCTCAACGTGGTGCTGGCGCGCTGCTACGGCATGCCACCGCAGGCGGCCATGAGCTGGCTGCTCAACGCCCGCCTGGTGGACGCGGTGACCAAGCCGGAGTGGCAGTTCGTGATCGGCGGCAAGGGCGACCGGCGGGCGCTGGCCCTGCACCTAGAGGCGATCTACGGGCTCACCTGGCTGCTCGGGATCACCCACCACCTGGAGCCCACCGAGCCGGCCACGGACAAGCTGGTGGACCTGCTGCCAGACCTGCCGCGGGCGGAGACCATGGTCCGGTGGCGGTCCCGGACCCTGGCCGCCCCGCGCGATGCCGCCACCGCCGCGGCGATGCTGGACCGCTACTACTGCCTGGACTGGGCCTACCAGGAGGCGCGGCGGCGGCGGGTGCCGCTGCCCGGCATGATCGACTCCCATGCGGTCGGGCAACGGCGGTGGGCGCTGGAGTGGGCGGTCACCTTCATCGGGCCGTACCATGGCGCGCCGCGCGGCTGGGAAGAGATCGATCTGTCGACCTAGGACGCCCGGCGGGTCCCCGCCCTGACCAGGGCACCCCTTGTGAGGGTTCAGGCCGGGCCGGGAGGCCCGGCGCGGGCGTGGTGGCGCCGCGTGTAGGGTGGCGCGCATGGCAGCGTTGCCGTCGTACGAGCAGATCCGGGCCGTCCCCAAGGCGTTGCTCCACGATCATCTCGACGGCGGGCTGCGACCGGCCACCATCGTGGAACTGGCCGCCGAGGTCGGGCACGAGTTGCCGGCGGCCGACCCCGCGGGCCTGGAGCGCTGGTTCGCCCAGGCCGCCGGGTCCGGGTCGCTGGAGCGGTACCTGGAGACCTTCACCCACACCGTGGCGGTGATGCAGACGGCCGGGGCGCTGCGCCGGGTCGCCGCGGAGTGTGCCGAGGACCTCGCCGCCGACGGGGTGGTGTACGCCGAGGTGCGGTTCGCGCCGGAGCAGCACCTGGCCGGCGGGCTCACCCTGGAGCAGGTGGTGGAGGCGGTGCTGGCCGGGTTCGAGGAGGGCGCGGCGCGGGTGCCGCCGCCCGGCATCCGGATCGGCACCCTGCTGACCGCGATGCGCCACGCCGCGCGCTCGATGGAGATAGCGGAGTTGGCGGTGCGCTACCGCGACGTCGGGGTGGTCGGGTTCGACATCGCCGGTCGGGAGGCGGGCTACCCGCCCACCCGGCACCTGGACGCCTTCGAGTACCTGCAGCGGGAGAACTTCCACTTCACCATCCACGCCGGGGAGGCGTTCGGCCTGCCGTCGATCTGGCAGGCGATCCAGTGGTGCGGGGCGGACCGGCTCGGCCACGGCGTACGCATCGTGGACGACATCACCCCGGGCCCCGGCGGTGGTGCCGAAGGGGCCAAGCTGGGCCGCCTGGCGGCGTACGTTCGCGACAAGCGGATCCCGCTGGAGTTGTGCCCGTCGTCCAACGTGCAGACCGGCGCCGCGTCCTCGGTCGCCAGCCATCCGATCGGGCTGCTCCACGACCTCCGCTTTCGGGTCACTGTCAACACGGACAACCGGTTGATGAGTCGTACCAGTATGTCGAGGGAAATGGCCCTTTTGGTCGAGGCATTCTCATACGATCTGACCCACCTACAGTGGTTCACCGTCAACGCGATGAAGAGCGCCTTCATCCCATTTGACGAGAGGCTGGCCATAATTAACGATCTGATTAAACCTGGGTTCGCCAAGATTGCGACCTAGTTGCCCGGATATTTCCGGCGCCAGGCCGCGTGCGAGCCCGTCGCTACGGCAGATAGCGGTCCAAAAGTGGTATGTCGGGCACTACCCGGTAATCAGAAGAGGGCCGGACGGGGCTTTCTCTTTCCCTTCCGGCGTGATGGAATCGCGGAGGTCCGACCTGTACCGGGTCGGTTCGACGGAAGGTGCCCGTCGGTAGGGTGTCGTCGCTGCGGGGCTGCGGGAGGACAGCGTGGGCGAAGCTAACATGCGAGCGGCCGTGGGTGGGCTGAGCGCGGCGAAGCTCGCGGTGAAGCGGCGCGCGTCGGCCGCGGTCGATCGACGCGAGCGGGGGTAGGAGACGTGAGCGAGCGGGCAACCACCTCGAACCCGAGCAACCCCCAGCGCCAGTGGTCCTGGCGCCGGTTCCGCGACTTCCCGATCTGGACCAAACTCGGCGTGATCATGATCGTGCCGACCCTGGCCACGATCGTGGTCGGCACCAACGGCCTGCTCGGCCACATCGACACCGCAGGCAGCGCCGACCGGGCCCGGGTCCTGGCCAACCTCTCGGAGACCGCCGGCGAACTGGTGCACTACCTGCAGGACGAGCGGGTCGCCGCGGTGATGGTGCTGGGCGCCGAGGAGGACGAGGCGAGCGACCGGGCCACCCGCTACGCGGACATCCAGCAGCGGGTGGACGCGACCGAGCGGGCGTTCCAGAACGAGAGCGACGCCCTGACCGACATCCCGCCGAGCTACCAGGACCTGCTGGAGACCATCGACGGCCACCTGGCGCGCCTGCCGGACACCCGCAACCAGGTCACCAGCGGCGGCATCGGCATCATCGCCGCCAACGCCTATTACCAGGACACGATCGCCAACCTGCTCAGCCTGCGCGACCTCTCCGCCCAGGTGGCGGCGGAGACCACCGACGCCGCGCTGAGCGACCGGATGCGCGCCGCGGTGGCGGTCTCCCAGGCCAAGGAGTTCCTGGCGCAGCGCCGGGTGGTCGGCCACGTGGTCCTGATCCGGGGCGCCTACAACCCGTACCTGCGAACCGCGTACATCGGCGCCCAGGCCGGGTTCGACCAGGCGCTGCAGATCTTCAACGTGGTCGCCACCGCCGACGACCTGGCGCTGATGGACGGCGCCCTGCACGGCCCGGAGGCCCGCCAGTCCAACCTCTACCAGGGCAACCTCAACAGCCTCGACGCCGGTAGCCTCCGTACCCTCCCGTGGGACGCGGAGACCTGGGACGAGGCGCTCGCCGCCCACGCCAACCAGTTGCGGGCGGTGGAGAGCGAACTCGACAGCGTAGCCGTGGGGCAGGCGGGGGACCTGCGCGACGCGGTCACCCGGCAGGTGCTGGTCCAGTCCGGCGCGCTGCTGGCGGTGCTGCTGGTGGCGATCCTGCTGGCGTGGTCGGTGGCCCGCTCCATGGTCCGTTCGCTGCGCACGCTGCGGCAGGGCGCGCTCTCGGTGGCCCAGTACGGCCTGCCGCAGGCGGTGGCCCGGCTGCGTGACCCGTCGCTCTCCACCCAGCTCTCGCCGGACCAGGTGGCCAGCCAGATCGCCGAACCGCTGCCGGTGCGCTCCCGGGACGAGTTCGGTCAGGTGGCCGAGGCCTTCAACGTGGTCCATATGGAGGCGGTGCGGACCGCCGCCGAGCAGGCGCAGTTGCGCTCCTCGGTGGCGGCGATGTTCGTCAACCTGGCCCGCCGGTCCCAGATCCTGGTGGACCGGCTGATCGGCCAGCTCGACCGGCTGGAGCGCGGCGAGGAGGACCCGGACCGGCTGGCGGAGCTGTTCCAGCTCGACCACCTCGCCACCCGGATGCGGCGCACGGACGAGAACCTGCTGGTCCTCGCCGGTGCGGACTCGACCCGGGTGCAGCGGGACCCGGCCGCCATGATCGACGTGTTGCGGGCCGCGCAGTCCGAGGTGGAGCAGTACACCCGGATCGAATTCGGCGTGGTGGACCGGGACCTGCAGGTCGCCGCCCACGCCGTGAACGACCTGGTGCACCTGGTGGCGGAGCTGCTGGACAACGCGACCGCGTTCTCGCCACCGGACTCGCACGTGATGGTGGAGGCGCGCCGGGTCGGCGACCGCGCCGCGCTGTACGTGCAGGACCGGGGCCTCGGGCTCACCCAGGAGCAGCTCGCCGAGATCAACGAGCGGCTCGCGAAGCCGCCGCTGGTGGATGTCGCGGTCTCCCGGATGATGGGCCTGGTCGTGGTCGCCCGGCTGGCGGCCCGGCACGGGGTGAAGGTGGAGCTGCGCCCGGCCCCGGGGCGCGGCACCATCGCCGATGTCACCCTGCCCAGCTCGGTGCTGGTCCCGGCGGCGATGGCCGGCCGCACCGAGCCACCGGCGCCGCGGCTGGAGCGGCGGCGCGCGGAGCAGATCGGCGAGCGGCTCGCCCTGGAGAGCGGCCCGTCGGCACCGCCTCACAGCGCCGACGCCCCGCCGGGCGACCACACCACCGCCCGTGCCGGGTTCCGCACCCTGGCGGACCAGGACTTCGTCCCGCCACCGGCGCCGTTCGCGCCGTCACCGAGCTTCGCCTCCGCGCCGTTCCCACCGGCCGACGGCGCTCTCCGCCGGGACGACCCGCACCGCGACGACCCGTCCCGCCGGGACGGCACGGGGGCGGACCAGCCCTCGGTGCGGGGTGCCCGCCCGCTGCCCGCCTGGTCGGATCTGGTGGGTAGCAGCGGCCACAACGGGTCCGACCCGGGGTTGAACGCCTCGTCCAATCCGACCCTGCCGCGCCGGCGCCCGGGGAACCCGACCTTCGCCGACGGAGCCGACCCGGCGTCGAGCGCCCCGGCCGAACCACCGCGGCCGCCGAGCCGGGGGGACACGGTCAGCTTCATCGCCGGACCGACGGTCCCGTCCCAGAAGCCGCCACCGCTGCCGTCGCGCCGGCCGGGCCGGCCGTCCACGCCGGTGCCTCCCCCGGAGGAACCGGCAGGGTTCCCGCAGCAGCGGCCGGCGGCCCCGGCCGGTGCCGAGGTACCGGCGCCGGCGGCACCCCCACCGTGGCCACCGCCACCGACCCCGGCCACCGGGGTCACCTCCGCCGGGACCCCGGAACCGACGCCCGCCGCGGCCGCGCCCGCCGAGGCCACCGAGGAGGCCAGCGGCAACGGCGTCGCGGAGGGCCAGAAGCTGGCGGCGGCCGGCGGGCGGGCGGCCGAGGCGCCCCGCCCGTACACGCCGCCCCCACCGCCTCCGCCGGCACCGGTGGGTGACCACACCATGGAGCTGCCGATCTTCCGGGAACTGGAGTCGGTGTGGTTCCGCACCAGGCGCTCCGCCCCACCGGCCGACCAGCGCCAGACCGCGGCGAGCGGCGCGGCGGCCGGCACGGCGTCGGCCAGTGTCGGGGCGGCCGGGGAGTACGCGTCGGTGTCGGCGAACGCCGGCGCGAGGGAGGCGTCCGGCCAGGCCACCTCCGGTGGCGCCGGGACCTCACCGTCCGGGCCGGTGCGGGCCGGTGGTGGCTCGGACGGGGTCTACCGGTCCAGCGCGACGGGCCCGCCGGGGAGCGGTGCCGCGCGCGACGACGGGTGGCAGGACGAGTGGCGTACCGCCGCCGACGACGGGTGGCGGGCGGCATCCACCGCCGCGGAGGCGCGGCCGGCGGAGGTGACCCCCGCCGGGCTACCCAAACGACGCCCGATGGCGCAACTCGTGCCAGGGGGAGTGGAGCGGGCCCCGACCGTGCCCGTCACCCAGCGACGCTCCCCGGAGGCGGTGCGCGGCCTCCTCTCCGCGTACCACCGGGGTGTACAACGTGGCCGTGGGCAGGCTACGGAGGAGGAAACCGGCGGCTCCTCTGGTGGGTCGCAGTCAACGCAGGCTGGCAAGGAGCAGCAGACATGACATCAACGCAGGATCTGGGTTGGCTGTTGTCCAACTTCGCTGATCGGGTCCCGGGAGTCGCGCACGCGATCGCGGTGTCCGCCGACGGCCTGTTGCTCGCGGCCTCACGGGACCTACCACGTGATCGCGCCGACCAACTCGCCGCGATCGCGTCGGGCTTGGTGAGCCTTACCGTCGGGGCGTCGCGGTGCTTCGAGGGCGGTGCGGTACTGCAGACGGTAGTCGAGATGGACAACGGGTTCCTGTTCCTGATGTCCATCTCCGATGGGTCGTCGTTCGCGGTGCTGGCCGCCCGCACTTGCGACGTCGGCCAGGTGGGCTACGAAATGGCACTGCTCGTGGACCGGGTGGGCGAGGCGCTGACGCCACCACCGCGAACGGCCGCGGGCATGATGAGCTGAGCCGACGATGCCACGAAGCCGGCCGGTGGGATAGAAGGGGGTGAACGGCGACGATGGCAGAGCGTGACGATCAGCCTGGTGCGTTGGTGCGGCCGTACGCCGTCACCCGGGGGCGGACCCGGCCGAAGTTAGAGATCGCGCTTGAGGCACTGGTAGAGACGACGGTTCGGGGGCGGGCCAACAACCTGCACAACGGTGCTCACGGGCAGGAGCAGCAACATATCGCCATGTTGTGCGACGGGCGGTTGCAGTCGCTCGCGGAGATCGCGGCGCGCACGCAACTACCGCTCGGCGTGGCGCGGGTCATCATCGCGGACATGGCCGCGGATGGCCTGGTGGCGGTGTACGAACCGGCGTCTCTGGACGAGAACGAAGCGGTGGGTACGGAACTGCTGGAGAGGGTGTTGAGTGGACTTCGACGGCTATGAGAGGCTGCCCCGCCCCATGCCAGGGCGGGTCACCTCGGCGAAGATAGTCATCGCCGGTGGGTTCGGCGTGGGCAAGACGACACTGGTGGGTTCCGTGTCGGAGATCACCCCACTGACCACCGAGGCCATCATGACCTCGGCCGGGGTGGGCGTGGACGACATCAATGACGTGCCGGGCAAGACGACCACGACGGTCGCGATGGACTTCGGGCGGATCTCGATCGACCGTGACCTGATCCTCTACTTGTTCGGCACGCCAGGTCAGACCCGGTTCTGGTTCATGTGGGATGAGCTGGTACGTGGCGCGATCGGCGCGGTGGTGCTGGTCGACACGCGGCGCCTGGCGGACTGTTTCGCGGCCATCGACTTCTTCGAGAACCGCGGCCTGCCGTACCTGGTGGCCATCAACTGCTTCCACAAGGTCCAGTACCACGACATCCAGGATGTGCGGGACGCGCTCGCCATCGCCAGTGACGTGCCGGTGGTCAGTTGCGACGCGCGGGACCGGGAATCGACCAAGCAGGTGCTCATCACGCTGGTGGAGTACGTGCTGACGATGCGCCGGCAACGGGCGACCGCACCAGCCTGATCGGCCCCGCTGCCAGATCTGGCCGGTGCCGGATCGACCTGGCCGGTGCCGGATCGACTTGGCCGCCGGGTGCGCCACCGGGGGCGCGCCCGCTCGCCCGAACCCGACTTGAGGTTGCCGCGCGTCAGGTCGCCAGCGCGTCGCAGGGAAGTGGCGCCGGCTAGCGCCAGCGGGAGGGTCGGCATCGGTCGCGGGAGCGTCGGCATCGGTCGGAGCACGCCGGTCGGGCGAGTTCGGCCGGAGAGTCCGGTCGGGGAACGCCGTGCCGGGAGGATGATCGGTCAGCCGGAGAGCCGCTCCTCGTCACGGGCGAAGTCCCACGCCCCGCCCGAGTGCTGCCGGTTCCCGAGCGGGTAGCCGCCGACCTCCTGCCCGCGCCGCCAGCCGTTGAAGTAACCGCTGGTGTGCGCGGCGATGCTCTGCGGATCCCGCACCACGCGCAGCGGGCGGTCGTTGGCGACCGAACCGGGCACCAGGTTGGCTCGGGGGACGCGGCGGGGCAGCCCGGCGCCCGTACGCTCGCCGACCGTGGGGCGCTGCGCCGCCTGCTCCGCGGCCCGCCAGCCGGCGTCGAGTTCGGAGTTCCAGGTGCTCTCCTCACTCTCCCCGCTGAACCACGCGGAGCGGGTCTGCGCGAAGATCAGCAACGTGTCGTCATCGTCGGCCGAGACTGGAGGGGCGCTGCGCGGTATGCCGTTGCCAGGGGTCTCCACCAGCCGCAGCGGGGGTGGCCCGGACGGCTCCTGGTAGCCGAGGTCGCCCCGCAGTTCCTCGGGCAGGGTCGGCTCCACCAGCTTCAACGGCGGCGGCTCCGGCGGCCGCAGATCGTCGGAGCGCCACGGCGGCGTGACGCCGGTCGGCTCCGGACCGGTGGCGGGCTGGTGCGACTGGCCGTTCGACCGCCACTCGCCGGTCCCGCTCCATTGGCGCCACTCACCGCCCGGATCGCCGGTCCGGGACGGCTGGGAGCGCCGCCACTCCTCCGGCGAGGTGCTGGCGGCCCAGGCCGGGCGGCTCTCCGTTGGCGGACTGTGCTCGACCCCCGAGGACGGCTCATCGCGGTGACCGGGCAGGCCGGGATCGCTCTCCGGCCGGCGGCTGGGGAGGTCGCCGTAGGGCCGCTCTGGCATCCGCGGGGAGGGGATCGGCGAGCGGGGCTCGGCGATCGGGGTGATGCCCGGTGGCGGCGGCGGTGGCGCCGACACCGGCCGCCCCCGGGCAGACCCGGGGTCGGCGTGGCCGGCGACCGCGGGTGACACCGGAGCCGGTGCCGCCGGGGGTGGGGTAGACGGTGGCGGCGCGGTCGGTGGCGGAGCGACCGGTCGCGGGGCGGCGGGCGGTGGGGCCACGGGCGGTGGTGGCGCCGGTGGCCGTTGCCCGGCCGGCTGGGCGCCCGGGGCGGGCACCGACGAAACCACTCGCCCGGAGGCTGGCTGCGGGACCGGCGAGGAGGCTGGCGCCTGGTGCCGGGCAGCGGCCACGCCGGGGTCGGGACTGGAGAGAGCCGCCCCTGGCTGCGCCGCGTGCGAGGCCTGGACCGTGGTGGGGTAGGAGCCGGAAGGGCTCGCCGACGCTGCCACGGCCGGGGCCGCCACCCGGTCCGCCAGTGCCCGGACCAGCACCGTGCTGGCGGAGTCGCAGGCCCGGACCGCGGCCACCGATTGGCGTACCGCCTCCGCCACCGTACCGGTGAGTCCTCTGCTGACCGCGCCGCGGCGGGGCGTCTCGGCGATCGCCACCCGCAGCGCCGTGATCGCCTCGGCGATCGCCGCCTGCTCGCCGGCGCCGGCAGCCGCGAGCCGCGCCGCGACCGAGTCGGTGGTGGAGGCGGCGTCGCGGCCGCGGCCGAGCGCGGTGAGCGCGCCCGGTTCGGGCAGCGCGTCCATCACCGCCAGCGCCACCGGATCGGCCGGATCGGGATACGCCCGCAGGGCCGCCGGGTACAACTCGCGGAGCACCTCCCGCAGGGCCACCGCGGCGGCGTGCCGGCCGGTGGCGAGGGCGCCGTGCGCGGCCAGGACCGGCTTGAGACCGGCCAGGTCGGACCGGGCCGGCATCAGCGAGGCGGAGATGGCACCGGCGTGCAGGGCTCGGGCGAGCCCGAGCGCCCGCCGCTGCGTCGGCGCGGACTCCACCTCTTCGGACAGGTCCGCGAACCGGTCGGCGTACTCGTCAGTGGACTCCTCGTCCACGTACGCCAGGGCCCAGCCGGCGGTGACCAGCAGCGCCGGCACCAGGCGCTGGTCGCTGTCCGCGGCGATCGCCACCGAGTACGGCCCGGAGGCGCGCTCGGCGAGCAGG